>POVV01000024.1_pt1 | contig 166172 bp, 128 predicted proteins | sample 1560271 | NCBI WGS metagenome assembly POVV01 (sample SAMN08337232, study PRJNA429181) | Bioreactor metagenome, whole genome shotgun sequencing project. | biome: cows' rumen and soil; feature: anaerobic; isolation source: anaerobic chemostat enrichment culture, galacturonate as sole carbon... | reverse complement strand
ACTTCTTCTCCCCCTGGCTGCTCTCAGCCTCGCCTCTTGCAGCAACAAGCAGAAAGAGGAAACGCGTCGGCCCAATATTATCTTCATCATGACCGACGATCATGCTACGCAGGCTATATCGTGTTACGGTGGTAACCTGATTCAAACACCCAACATGGACCGGCTGGCCAATGAAGGGTTGCGAATGGACAACTGCTACGCAGTCAACGCCCTATCGGGCCCTTCGCGCGCTTGCATCCTTACAGGAAAATTCAGCCACGAAAACGGATTCAAAGACAATGCCAGTACCTTCGACGGTGACCAGCAGACCTTTCCGAAACTATTGCAAAACGCAGGATACCAAACAGCTATCGTGGGCAAATGGCACCTGATATCTACCCCGCAAGGATTTGACCATTGGAGCATCCTGAGCGGACAACACGAGCAAGGCGATTATTACAACCCCGACTTTCTGGAAAATGGCAAAGCCATCCGCGAAGAGGGATATGCCACCGACATTATCACAGACAAAGCCATTGAGTTTATCGATGGACGTGACACAAAGAAACCTTTCTGCCTGATGGTTCATCAGAAATCGCCGCACCGCAACTGGATGCCGGCACCTCGCCACCTGGGCATGTTCAACAATACCACCTTTCCCGAACCGGCTACGCTTTTTGATGACTACGAAGGACGCGGACGAGCTGCCCGCGAACAGGACATGAGCATCGGACAAACACTGACCGAAGACTGGGACTTGAAACTACTGACGCGTGCAGAGATGTTGAAAGATACCACCAACCGGCTATACAGCGTATACAAACGAATGCCGGCTGCCGTACAGGATAAATGGGATTCGGTCTATGCCCGACGCATTGCCGAATATCGTAAGGGCGACCTGAAAGGGAAAGCACTCATCAGTTGGAAGTATCAACAGTATATGCGCGACTATCTGGCTACGGTCTTATCGGTCGATGAAAACATAGGCCGGCTCATGGCACACCTCGAAGAGATTGGCGAACTGGACAATACGATCATCGTATACACCTCCGATCAGGGTTTCTTCTTGGGAGAACACGGATGGTTCGACAAGCGGTTTATGTATGAGGAGTGCCAACGCATGCCGATGATTATCCGCTATCCGAAGGCAATCAAGGCGGGAAGCACCTCGAAAGCGATCAGCATGAATGTAGACTTTGCACCTACCTTTCTGGATTATGCAGGGGTAGAGATTCCGGAGGATATACAGGGACACTCGTTGCGTCCGGTATGGGACGAGGCAGGACGTACACCTACCGACTGGCGCAAGGCGGCTTACTATCATTATTATGAGTATCCTGCCGAACACTCGGTAAAGCGCCATTATGGCATACGCACGGCGGATATGAAGTTGATTCATTTCTACAACGACATAGACGAGTGGGAAATGTACGACCTCAAAGCAGACCCGCGCGAGATGAACAGCGTATACGGCAAACCTGAATATGCCGATAAACAAGCGGAATTGATGCAACTACTCCAAGAAACCCGCAAAGAGTATAACGATAAAGGGCAATAACTTATAATACGTAAACAATATCATGGATAGAAGAAGTTTTCTAAAAAACACAGGCTGGTCGTTTCTGGGACTGGCAGCATCGGGAAGTTTGCTGGGTGCATGCACACCGGGCAGCAAGGATGCCAAGAAAGTAATGCCGTCGGCAAGCGATCTTAAGATGTATTGGGGCGACCTGCACAACCACTGCAACCTGACTTACGGACACGGTGATATGCGCACTGCCTTCGAAGCTGCCAAAGGGCAATTGGACTTTGTAAGCGTAACGCCGCATGCGATGTGGCCCGATATTCCCGGAGCAGATGATCCGCGGTTGAAGTGGGTGATCGACTATCATACGGGAGCCTTTGAGCGATTGCGCAAGGGTGGTTACGAGAAGTATGTGGCCATGTCGAAAGAATATAATAAGGAGGGAGAATTCCTTACCTTCATCGGATACGAATGTCACAGTATGGCACACGGCGACCATGTAGCCTTGTGGCACAAGCTGGATGCTCCCTTGGTAGAGTGTACCTCGGTACAGGAGTGGAAAGAGAAGCTGAAAGATGAAAAAGTAATGATTACCCCTCACCACATGGGATACCAAGGTGGATACAGGGGATATAACTGGGACTGCTTCAAGCAGGGACAACAGACTCCGTTTGTAGAGATGTACTCGCGTCACGGACTCGCCGAAAGCGATCAGGGCGATTACAATTACCTGCACGATATGGGGCCACGCCAATGGGAAGGTACGGTACAGTACGGACTGGATCAGGGACATAAATTCGGTATCATGTGTTCGACCGACCAGCATTCGGGCTATCCGGGTAGCTATGGCGACGGACGTATCGGTGTGTTGGCTCCAAGCCTGACACGTGATGCACTGTGGGATGCTATGACCAACCGACGGGTGTGTGGTGCTACGGGCGACAAGATCAATATCGACTTTCGCCTGAACGACGCCTTCATGGGCGATGTAGTGAAAGGAAACAGCCGTCGCATCTATGTCAACGTAGAGGGTGGAAGCTGTATCGACTATGTGGATATTGTAAAGAACGGACAGTGCATAGCACGACTGAACGGTCCTTTGACTCCCGTTGCTCCCGAAGGAGACACGGTGCGTTGCAAAATCAAGATTGAGTTCGGTTGGAACCGCGAAGAGAAACACGTGCACTGGCAAGGAAAACTGGGTGTGGACAAAGGACGCATCGTATCGGTAACGCCTTGTTTCCGCGGTGCAGCGTTTACAGCACCACAAGAGGGCGAAACGGAGTTTCACACACAACTGAACCGCATTGTATCGGTAGGCGAGAAAGAGACGGAGCTGGATCTGTACACCTCGAAGAATCCCAACACGGTAACAGCTGCCATGCAGGGAGTGATTCTGGAACTCGATATGCCCAAAGACGGCAAGTTGACAGCCGACTTCAACGGAAAGCAGTTTGAACATACATTGGGCGAACTACTCGAGGGTTCGCGCTCGCACTTCATGATTGGTTGGTTGAGCGAAGCCATTCTCTTTAACCGTGCCATGCCCGAAAGCTGCTATACGGTAGAGCACTTCATGGAAGACACCGAGCCGCAGAAAGAGACTGATTACTATTATGTACGCGTGCGTCAACGCGACCAGCAATGGGCATGGAGCTCGCCTATCTGGGTAGAAAGAGCGTAACATCATTAATAAATAAGCGTGTAAACCATGAATAAATACGTAATAGGAATAGATTTAGGTGGAACCAGCGTGAAGTATGCGCTCATCGATGAGGAGGGAAACTTCCTCTTCGAGGGCAAACTTCCGTCGTATGCGGAGGTATCGGCAGAAGCCGTTATCGGTCAGCTGACAAAGGCCATCGAAGAGGTAATCGCTTTTGCCGCCACCAACGGATGGGGCGTAAGCGGTATCGGATTGGGTACACCGGGTATTGTAGATGCTACCGGTCGTATCGTGCTGGGTGGTGCCGAGAATATAAAAGGATGGGAGAACCTGCCACTGGCCGATCGACTGGAATCGGCAACGGGACTCCCTACCCGACTGGCCAATGATGCAAACCTCATGGGGCTGGGCGAAACCATGTATGGTGCAGGACGGGGTGCAACGGATGTACTCTTTCTGACCGTAGGTACGGGCATCGGCGGAGCAGTGATCATAGACGGTAAGTTATTTACCGGATTTGGCGGACGCGGTACGGAACTGGGACATGTGCCGCTGATAGCCAATGGTGAGGCATGTGCCTGCGGATCGACAGGTTGCCTGGAGCATTATGCTTCGACCACGGCATTGGTAAGGCGTTTTACACAACGTAGTACAGAGACGGGGCGTACGTATGCGGGCGAAGAGATAAACGGTGAGTTGATTGTACGCCTGTACAAAGCAGGCGATGCATTGGCTACGGAGTGCTTGGACGAGCATTGCGATTACTTAGGTCACGGTATAGCCGGATTTATCAACATTTTTAGTCCGCAGCGTGTTGTTATAGGAGGTGGTTTGAGTGAAGCCGGAAGTTTCTATATCGACAAACTACGCGAACGGGCACAGCGCTATGCCATAGCCGATTGTGCACTAAATACAGTAATCATGGCTGCCGAACTGGGCAATAAAGCCGGTTGTATGGGAGCTGCATCATTAGTAAAACAATACGTATGAAAAAAAACTTCGGTATGTTGGCGCTTATCATGGCGTTCTGGTTTACCATCTCTTTTATTACGAACATTCTGGGACCACTGATTCCGGACATCATTGCTAATTTCAACCTCAAAGATCTGGCGATGGCAGGGTTTATTCCTACCTCGTTCTTTTTGGCTTACGCTATCATGAGCATTCCTGCGGGATTGCTCATTGATCGTTATGGAGAGAAGCCTGTATTGTTTGTCGGCTTCCTGATGCCGTTTATCGGCACTGTTTTGTTTGCAACAATACATACCTACCCGATGTTGTTGGCTTCATCGTTCATCATCGGGTTGGGCATGGCCATGCTGCAAACCGTATTGAACCCCTTGCAACGCACCGTGGGTGGAGAAGAGAATTATGCGTTTGTAGCAGAACTGGCTCAGTTTATGTTTGGTATCGCTTCGTTTCTGAGTCCGTTGGTGTATACCTATTTAATAAAGCAACTGAACGCAGAGACGTATGTGGCAGGACAAAATGCAATCATCGACCTGCTGGCGGATGTAACACCGGCTCACTTGCCTTGGGTATCGCTTTACTGGGTTTTCAGTGCCTTGCTGTTGGTGATGCTCATTGCTGTGGTGCTGACTCGCTTTCCTAAAATCACCTTGCAGCAGGAAGAGAAAACAGGCGGCAGTGGTTCGTACCTCACCCTGTTCAGACAGCGATATGTATGGCTGTTCTTTCTGGGTATCTTTTGTTATGTGAGTGCAGAACAGGGTACATCTATCTTCATGAGTACGTTTCTGGAAGAGTATCACGGAGTGAATCCGCAAACAGAAGGTGCACAGGCGGTAAGTTACTTCTGGGGACTGATGACTGCAGGATGCATTGTAGGTATGGTATTGCTCAAATTGATGGATAGCAAACGCCTGCTGCGCGGTTCGGGTATGCTGACCATTGTCTTATTGCTGGCAGCCTTGTTTGGCAGCAAAGAGGTATCGCTGATTGCTTTCCCGTGTATCGGGTTCAGCATCTCGATGATGTACTCGATTGTTTTCTCACTGGCACTGAACTCGGCACGCCAACACCATGGTTCGTTTGCCGGCATCTTATGCTCGGCCATTGCAGGTGGAGCGGGTGGTCCGTTGGTGGTTAGTACACTCGCCGATGCTACTTCGCTACGCATGGGTATGCTGAGTATTGTTCTTTTTATAGGATACATTACGTTTATCGGTTTCTGGGCTCACCCGTTGATTAACAACAAGACGGTGAAGTTCTCAGAGCTATTCTCCAAAAAATAAACACATTTAATATCGATCAATGAAACATATTTCTTATTATCTGTTACTGCTTGCACTCCTACCCTGGAGCGTAAGTGCACAGAAACACATTATGAGGCTTACACAGCCTACACTGATGAACGAAGTGCGGGTTGACCCTTCGCCACTGAACGGACAGCATATTGCCATGAACCCTCCGCGGTTGGCATGGCCGGATAAGTTCCCACACCTGGGGCCGGTACTCGACGGTGTAGAGGGCGAAGAGGTGAAACCACACGTAACCTATCGCATTCGTCTGTCGCGCGATAAATCTTTCAAGAAAGAGGTGATCAGTGCCGAACGCAACTGGGCTTTCTTTAATCCGTTTGAACCGTTGACCAACGGTACTTGGTACTGGCAGCATGCGTATGTAGATGCAAGCGGACGCGAAGAGTGGTCGCCGGTGTATCACTTTGTGGTAGATAAGTCGGCACGGGTATTCTCGCCACCGTCGTTGAAAGAGCTACTGGGCAAATTACCTGCCCATCACCCGCGTATATTGCTGGACAAAAACGAATGGGACGCATTCATCGTAAACAGCCGTACAAAACCCGAAGCACAAGCGTACCTGAAAAAAGCAGCCAAAGCCATGAAGCATCCGCTGAGGCACTTGGCCGAGGAGATTGATACCACACAGGTGGTGAAGCTGACCAACATCGTACAATATCAATCGACCTTGATTCGGGAAAGCCGCAAAATAGTAGACCGTGAAGAGGGAAATATCGAAGCACTGATACGCGCCTATCTGCTAACCAAAGATACGGTGTACTATCGGGAGGGAATGAAACGCCTGAGCGAAGTGTTATCCTGGAAAGACAGTAAGTACTTTGCAGGCGACTTTAACCGGTCGACCATTTTATCGATGGCAACCTCGGCATACGATGCTTTCTACAATCTGCTCACAACCGATGAAAAGGCATTGCTGCTGGGTTGTATCCGTGAGAACGGCGCCCGTTTCTATGAAGAGTATGTAAACCATCTGGAGAACCGCATTGCTGATAATCATGTATGGCAAATGACTTTGCGTATCCTCACCATGGCAGCGTTTGCTACCGTAGGCGAACTGCCCGAAGCGGACATTTGGACGGATTATTGCTACAACGTATGGGTATCACGATTCCCCGGATTGAACAGAGACGGCGGATGGCACAATGGCGATTCGTACTTCCACGTCAACATACGTACACTGATCGAAGTGCCGGTATTCTATTCGCGTATCAGCGGTTTCGACTTCTTTGCCGACCCGTGGTACAACAACAATGCCTTGTACGTAGTCTACGAACAACCACCCTTCTCGAAATCATCGGGACAAGGCAACTCGCACGAAAGCAAACGACTGCCCAATGCGGCACGGGTGGGATATGCCGAAGCCTTGGCACGCCAATGCAACAATCCGTGGGCAGCGGCTTATGTGCGCTACATACTCGATCGTGATCCCCAAATGCTCGGCGGATCGGTAGAGGGCAAAGCTGGAGACCTGAGTTGGTACAGGTGCTTCGCACCCAAAGAGGTTTCGACAGGTGATACAAAGAAGCCGGAGTTGGGGGACTTGCCAAACTGCAAAGTGTTTAACGAAACGGGTACTGCCACCATGCATACGGCATTGGGCGAGCCGGATAAGAATGCCATGCTTTCGTTTCGTTCGAGTTCGTACGGAAGTACCTCGCACGCACTTGCCAATCAAAATGCGTTCAATACATTCTATGGTGGCAAAGAGATATTCTACAGCAGCGGACACCGTACGGGTTTCACCGACGATCACGGGATGTATGCTTACCGGAATACGCGGGCGCATAACACCATTCTGGTGAATGGAATGACGCAGAAGATGGGTACCGAGGGGTACGGATGGATTCCACGCTGGTACGAAGGTAAACAGCTTTCGTATGTGGTGGGTGATGCTTCGAACGCATACGGTGAAGTGAGTGCTCCCTTATGGTTGGAACGTGCCCGACTGAGTGGAACGAAGTTTACCCCCGAGAACGGATGGGACAAGAATAAGTTGAAATGCTTCCGCAGACATATTATTCAATTGGGAACAACAGGCCTGTCTGTCATTTACGATGAACTGGAAGGTACGGAACCTGTCACCTGGAGCTATCTGCTGCATACTACCTCGCAACCGATGGAGGTGAATACGCTTGCTCCGGATGCGGTCGTGGTAACGGGACATAATAACATAGGCGGTACATCGGTAGCACATCTGTTCGCCTCTGAAAAGATGCAAACGGCCGTAGTGGATACCTTCTTCTCTGCACCAACCAACTGGAAAAACGTGACCAACGCCAAAGGTCAGTCTGTTAAGTATGCCAATCACTGGCACTTCAATGCGACTACTCCCAAGGCACAAACCGCTCGTTTCTTGACCATTATCGACACACATGGCAACGACCGCCAAGGATGGGAAGTGACTCGTGAGGGCAACACCTTGCAGGTAGCGGGATGGACCATTGAGTGCAACCTCGGTGCTACGGGGCCTGCTATGATTCGTGTAGCGAACAAAGCCGAAGGTGCTTCGCTCTACTACAACGAAGCGAAGAACGGTGGGGCTACCCTCGTAAAGGATAAGGTGGAAGGAAAGAGCGTGAAGCAAAAGCTGGTCGACTACCTGCCCGACTTTGAGATTTAAATTAAAAAACAACCCGGAGATATGTAAAAACAGGCACATTTCCGGGTTGTCTCTTTTGAATTTCATCTTTCACAGCAAAACGGGATAACGATCAACCGGAGTTGTACAACTATCCGAATATCCATTTAGAACTCTTAGGTATCAGCTTATAACAGAGTGCAACGAATGCCCAACAAATCGCAAAAACGATAATGGCCGTAACGGGAATCTTTATTGAGATGGGAATAAGAAGTGCATCGGCGATAGCATATCCCAGTCCGACAACGAAATAATGAACCAAGTAAATGCCGAGTCCGCACTTTGTAATATTCGAAAATGCAGCCACTAATTTCGGATGGCTAAACTTCACTTGACGAACGATTAAAAACATGGCAATGGTCATCAGTACGACATTAGGTGAACAGTATAAGAAGAACAACTCCATTTCTTGCTCGGTGCAATTGGGGTTGGCCGTCATTCCTTTAAAGCCGATATAAGTTGCGATATAGCCAACGGCAAACAATGGCACACTAATGGCAAGCGCCTTACCCCAAGACCACTCCTTTACATCTTTTGCCAAATAGTATCCCAAAAGCAGATAGCCGTTAAAACCGGCAAAATAATAAAACGTACCAAAGGTATTCCACGCACTAAGTCCAAAAAGTTCTTGCGAAAAAAACGTATAGGCATAGGGTAAGAACAAGGTTAAAGCCCAAATACCAAGAAATATCTTCTTCTGCGAAAGGGTTGCTTTATCGACCCAAGAGGAGAAAAACGGCATATATAAATACAACCCTATCAACATGTATAAATACCACATGGGCACAGTATAAACATTGAATTTAAAAGGAATGAGTGCAATATTTTTCATGGCATCGCCAAAGGATTGTGAAGCATCGGGAGAGGCATACGCAAATGTGTCTGAGATGATCGTTGGAGGTAGACCCAATACACCAGTAATCCATGGAAATAGATTGTAAAGCACTGACCAAACTAAAAATGGAACAGCAATCCTAAGAAGACGTTTCTTATAAAAATGTCCGATAGGCATATTTACCGGTAGTAATAATAACCCCGTAATCATTACAAATAAAGGAACACACGGACGAAGAAAAGATCCGTAAAGAGAACCCCAAAAGTTAAATTCAGGATTTGAACGGGCTTCGGGAGAGACATTAAACGGGTCTGAACAGTGAATGCAAATTACCATAAAAATTGCAATGAACCGAAGTACATCGACCCAGACGATTCTGTGAGGTTGATTGATGGGTGGATTTTCTAACATATTTCTGACTTTTACATATTTACCTGCAAAAGTACAAAAGATAGAATCAAGTTTTTTTTAACTACTTAAAGAAATGGCTGCTCATTTTCTTAATGCACATAATGTTACGTGAGACATGCCAAGATAGGAGGCAATGTAGCCTAAATTAACACGCTGAAGCAGTTCCGGGTTCTTGTCCAAGAAGTCTTTGTAACGCTCTTCGGCCGACATATAGAGGCGATAGATGAGCCTTCGCTCCATCTCAACAAATGCTTTCTGGTGCAATACCCTTAACCAATTTGCAATATCAGTATGCTCTACACATAGCTTTTCGAGCTCCGTAACAGGGATGTAATACAAAAGCGAGTCCTCAAGTATTTGCACCATTTCATTTTCATAGCCTTCGGTTTTTCCATAAAAGCTGTTGGTAGAATATGTCAGTTCTCCCTCTTTGCTAAACCAAGAAGTAATTTCTTTGCCATTAATCAGGTTATAGGAACGGGCAATGCCTTTTTCTATAAAATACACATTGCTATTCTTCTTATTCGGCTCTATCAGGATGGTCTTTTTAGGCATCTTGATAGCTTGCAGAGAAGAGGTTAACTCCTCTAAAGCCTTTTCGTTTACTTGGTATATGGCATTTATTGCTTTTATAATTCGATCCATGTTCTGTCGTTGTTTTAATCTCTAATGCAAAGGTAGGAAAATGGACTCATTTACGATAAATTCGATTGGTAATTGTTATCTTTGCAATAGAATTATTCATTAAAGAACAGTGTATGAAATATATCGGAGCACATGTATCGGCAGCAGGCGGGGTAGAATTTGCCCCTGTCAATGCACACCAGATAGGCGCTACTGCCTTTGCTTTATTTACAAAGAATCAACGCCAATGGGTGAGCAAGCCGTTGACCGAAGAGAGCATTGCGAGCTTCAAAGCCCACTGCAAGCAATATGGCTATCAGCCGGAATTTATCTTGCCGCACGATAGTTACCTCATCAACTTGGGACACCCCGAGGAGGAAGCATTGGAAAAGAGCCGCGCAGCTTTTCTGGATGAGATGCAACGTTGCGAACAGTTAGGATTGAGATTGCTTAACTTCCATCCGGGCAGCCATCTGGGAAAGATATCGGTAGAAGAGAGTCTGGCATTGGTGGCCGAAAGCATCAACATTGCCTTGAAGCAAACCACAGGCGTTATCGCTGTGATTGAAAATACTGCGGGACAAGGCACCAATCTCGGTAGTGAGTTCTGGCAACTGAAATACATCATCGACCGCGTAGAGGACAAAAGCCGCGTAGGTGTTTGCCTGGATACCTGCCACACCTTTGCAGCAGGATACGATTTGGTGAACGACTACGAAGGAGTGTTCAACGAATTCGACGAAGTGGTTGGATTTAACTACCTGCGGGGTATGCACATCAACGACTCGAAAAAAGAGGTGGGCAGCCATGTAGACAGACACGAAAGCATCGGTAAGGGATGCATCGGCTTTGCATTCTTCGAACGGTTGATGAAGGATAAACGGTTTGATAACATACCGTTGGTGCTCGAAACAATCGACGAAACCTTATGGCCCGAAGAGATTGCCTGGCTTAAGGAGCAGGCTCAATAGATATTCGCCATACTCACCAACGGCTCGTAAAGCTTTTCAATGTCCTGGGCATCCATTTCAATCTGAACTTGATCGCCCGGGATAAGTTTTATACCTGTAGGAGGTAAGTCTTTGCGATCGCGATGCACACCAATAATGAAACACCGCTCGGGTAGCAAAAGCTCACTGACTGTTTTGCCGTCGAGATAAGAACCTGCCATAATCTCGACTACCAGCGTATAGCGTGTCTCTGCCCGAAACGCAGGCGAATGGATCATATCGTCGTAAAGAACCACATTGAAGGGTTTTATCTGCAACAGTTCGGTGAAGTAATAGGTAAGTCCGCCCACCACAACCGAGGGATAAAAGACTTCGAAATGGCCCGTAATCTCAGTAATAAGCACAATAGCCGTAAGCGGTGTTCGGATAACCGCTACCAAAAAGGCAGACATGGAAATCAGCATAATATAGCTGATACTTTGTGGGGCAATCAGTCCGTATTGCACCAGAAACAGACCGACTATCTGGCCGAACAAGCCGCCCGTTACCAACGTGGGAATGAAGTTTCCACCGGGTAGTCCCGAAGATACGGAAAGGGAGGTAAAGATAAAATGGATAAACATCATCGCTACCACCCACCCTATCTGAGTACTCCCGTGAGAGGCTTGTTGCAGCAAGAATTGCTCACCACCGCCGGTTAAATCGACATCGAACAACGAAATCGTATAGGCCACTATCAGCAGATAAAGCATCTTCATGTAAACGGGTTGCTTTATGCGCGGATAGATCCGCCGGATAACCAATGTAACCTCCGAGTAAAACTTACCAAACAGCGAAATCAACACAGCCAGAAGCAGAAATAACTTGACTTGCGAATAGAAGTCGATAGTGGGAGAAATGGCACTGATGAGCGAATAACTGGTCATAGGAAAGATAAGACTGGCAATGCCGCCTGCCACTACTCCGGCAAGCAAGGTCGTAATGGCCGTTTTGGGTGCATCGAAACGCTCGATAGATTCGATGACCAACAGAGAAGAGGCCAAAGGGGCAGCAAAAGCAGCTGCCAAACCTGCACCCGCACCTGCTGCCAACAACTGTTTCCGCTCACCGGCAAGCACGTGTGTCCACTTGGATACGAGGCAACCTACATAAGAACCAATCTGCACCGACGGCCCTTCACGACCCAATGACAAACCGGCGGTAAGCGACAAAACACCTCCTGTAAACTTAGCCAACAAATGACGAAGGGGGTGTTGATATGAGATTCGACCATTAATAACTCCTCTTGTTTGTGGGATGCCTCCTCCGGTGATGAGTGGCATCTTCTTGACCAACCAAGCTACAAAAATTAAAACACCCCATAAGAGAAAAAATAACGGAATATGCCAATACCAATGAGGATGTGAGTCGAAGAAGCTATGCCTAAGATCGAAAAAATATTTCAATAAGTAATGGTAGGGTACGGCCACAAGACCTGTAAGTAGCCCCACAAAGATACTCACAAAGTACAATCGCGCATCTTGTAGTTGTAATTTCCACACTTGCCACCGAGTTACCTCTTTTAGATTATCTAATTTATGCCACATTCCTCATCGCTATTTTGAAAGCTTACAGCTTATCACTATTTTGAATCCTTAAACAAGTAAGAAGCAAGGGTTGTTTCGGTATTGTCGGAGAAATCAAGCATAATTGTATGAAAATTACTGCATATAACATGCAGTAAAGTCAATTAACGGGCAAATTGATACAGTATAATGGAAATAAAAAAGGAAGCCATAAATCATTGATTTATGGCTTCCTCCTTATCTATAATACTTGCTTGGCTTACTTCACTTCTTCGAAATCAGCATCCTGAATATGCTCTTCCTGTCCGCCATTGCCTTGTGCGCCATTGGCTTGGCCGGCATTCATATCGGGACCTGCCTGAGCACCACCTTGTGCATACATCTCAGCACTTGCAGCTTGGAAAGCAGTATTCAATTCGGCCATTGCCGTATCGATAGTAGCCAGGTCTTGTGCCTTGTGAGCCTCTTTCAACTTAGTCAAAGCAGCTTCGATCGGAGCTTTCTTGTCGGCTGACAGCTTATCGCCCAACTCTTCCAATTGCTTTTCGGTCTGGAAAATCATGCTGTCGGCTTGGTTCAGCTTATCAATCTTCTCACGTTCTTTTTTATCGGCTTCGGCATTAGCTTCGGCTTCGGCTTTCATCTTTTCGATCTCTTCTTTGCTCAAACCGCTCGAAGCTTCGATACGGATTGCTTGCTCTTTGCCGGTTGCTTTGTCCTTGGCAGATACTTTCAAGATACCATTTGCGTCGATATCGAATGTTACTTCAATCTGAGGAACACCACGACGGGCGGGAGCAATACCTGCCAGGTTGAACTGACCGATTGACTTGTTCTGTGCAGCCATCGGACGCTCGCCTTGCAATACGTGGATGGTTACCTCGCTTTGGTTATCGGCAGCAGTCGAGAAGGTTTCGCTCTTCTTGCAAGGAATCGTTGTATTCGATTCGATCAGCTTGGTCATGACACCACCCATTGTTTCGATACCCATTGACAATGGAGTAACGTCGAGCAATACCACACCTTTGATTTCGTCTGTCAATACAGCACCTTGAACGGCAGCACCTACGGCTACTACTTCGTCGGGGTTCACACCTTTTGAAGGAGCTTTGCCGAAGAATTTCTCAACCAATTCCTGTACGGCAGGGATACGTGATGATCCACCTACCAAGATTACTTCGTCGATATCTGAGTTGCTCAAACCTGCATCGCTCATCGCTTTCTTGCAAGGTTCCAAACAAGCCTGAATCAATCCGTGAGCCAATGATTCGAATTTAGCACGAGTCAATGTCTTCACTAAATGCTTAGGCACACCGTTTACCGGCATGATATAAGGCAGGTTGATTTCTGTGCTGTTTGAAGAAGAAAGTTCAATCTTCGCTTTTTCGGCAGCTTCTTTCAAACGTTGCATAGCCATTGGGTCAACTTTCAAGTCGGCGCCTTCGTCGTTTTTGAATTCCTGAACCAACCAATCGATGATTACCTGGTCGAAGTCATCACCACCCAAGTGAGTATCACCGTTGGTAGAAAGTACTTCGAATACACCGCCACCGAATTCAAGGATAGAGATATCGAATGTACCACCACCAAGGTCGAATACGGCAATCTTCATATCTTTGTGTGCCTTGTCCAAACCATAAGCCAATGCAGCGGCAGTAGGCTCGTTGACAATACGTTTCACTTCCAATCCGGCAATCTGTCCGGCTTCTTTTGTAGCCTGACGTTGTGAGTCGGAGAAATAAGCAGGCACAGTGATAACGGCTTCGGTTACTTCCTGTCCCAAATAATCTTCGGCAGTTTTCTTCATCTTCTGAAGAATCATAGCCGAAATTTCTTGTGGAGTGTACAAACGACCGTCGATATCAATACGAGGTGTATTGTTTTCTCCCTTTACTACTTTATAAGGAACGCGAGCAATCTCTTTTTGAACCTGATCCCAGTTTTCGCCCATAAAGCGTTTGATTGAGGAGATCGTTCTTGTAGGGTTCGTAATAGCTTGACGCTTAGCCGGATCACCGACCTTACGCTCGCCACCATCAACGAATGCTACAATAGAAGGAGTAGTACGTTTGCCTTCGCTGTTAGCAATTACTACCGGTTCGTTTCCTTCAAATACAGAAACACAAGAGTTTGTTGTTCCTAAGTCAATACCAATAATTTTTCCCATAATGCTTTTATTATTTATATTATTATTATTCAATTTTTATAGTGACTACAAAACAAACGTTATGCCAAAAGGGTTCACCAAAAACTAACTGACATTTTTCTGCCAGAAAGGCAGATTAAAGGCTTTTTGTCACAAAAACAGAGGAAAACGAGTCAGTATTGGCCATTCATTTGCCGTAGTATGAGAAAGAATTTAGCTAATGAGGAACAGGCAAAAAAATAGGTCGAAGCTTTTTAGAGAGCTTCGACCTAAGTTATATATTATAATAAGGTGGATTACTTTTTAGTCAACACCAATACCAATGTGCCGTTAGCGTCATACAATCCCATGCCACCACCTGCGAGGGTATCAAAAGACACAACCTCGTTCATTGCTTTCAGTATTTTCGACTCTGTATCCATGTCAGGGCAAGCCATCATGGTAGTTGCCAAAGCAGGGAAAGAGATGGCGCGTGCGTTGCTGTCGTCGGTCTTGAAACCTCCGTTGATAATGTTGCAACCGGCATTGCCATGAACGCTTTTTTCTTTCAGGTTAAATTCAATGAAAGGTTTAGTCTCCATAGTAGAAGGCACAGCTTCGCCGTTCACTTCGGCAATCAACCAACTGCCTTTCAGTGCCGACAATTGCACATCTGCAGCCTTCTTGGCAAGAATAAGTACCGGACGTTTGGCGGCATTGCACAAAGCAATATGTCCCTTGCCCACCTTCTTATACCCTTTTACTTGTGCCAAAGCACCCAACACATTTTGCTCCAACGTCATATCAGGACACATCATCCGTGTACTGCCAATCTTATCCAAATCCAAGCTACCTGCCTTGGCGTTTACATCAAACGAACCCATCATACGGTTGCAACCGCTGTTACCGTAAACCTTACCGGTAGTTGTATCGAAACCGATGAAAGGAAGTGATTGGCCTTTGGCAGTAACAACATCGGTTCCATTGATTTCAATAATATTCCATTCGCCATTAATAGACGATAAAGAAGCTACTTCTTTTGTCGAGCGACAAGAGGACATGGCAAATGCAACGCAGGCAATGCACATGGAAAGAAATAATTTTTTCATGACTCAGTCTTGTTTTAAGTTAAAAATATCGGCAACAAATGTATTAAAAATAATAGAAAGTTTATACTTTTACCTCGTTAAATATCTATAGTACCAATAAGCAAGCTATTACCTTCAATAAAAATCATATGAAAATATCAACTTTAATAACCATATTTTTGCTTCTGAGCAGCACAATAGCTAATGCACAAGAAGAATATATTGCAACAACTTCTCCGACCAAATCAATCAATATGACGGAAGAAGAGTTATTTATTGAAACTTATTTCCCGATGCGTCCGCTTTGTAAATGGACTCCCGGGATGAAGTTTATGTTCAGACCCGACGGCAAAGAGATGTTTATGCCCATTTTTTGCAAATATGAAGATGGGAAGGAGATTGAAAATAGTCAATTCAAAGAAAAAATATTCGAATTTATAGGCACCGAAGAGAAAGTGGACGAACTGTACGTAGGTACCAACTACTGTACACGCTTTGTATTTAGCTGCGACGGCAAGAAACTATATCATGAGATAAAGAACGTGAATCTAAACGATATATGTACAAAATACCCCAGAGCCAGTATCAGTGGATTAGTTTACCTAAAGGATATAGACACGGCACGCGAACAACTCATCGGAAAAACCTTATATATCCGTACCATATATGTACGCGTAGATGATGCCAATAGTTATATGGGTTACAAAGAGGTTACCATTCCCGAATATTCGAAAGTAACCGTAACAAACGTGGGTGTGGGCAGTAAAGCTTTTCCTGCCAAAATTATCTTCAAAGATGAAAAGAACAATTCATATTATACGGAGGTTGCACTATCACGAACAAATTCGGGAATGGATATAAAAGACTTTCAGGCAGACAAAAAAATGAAACTATTTTTGAATGCTTTTAGTTTCACGGATAAGAATGCAAACTCGACCGAAGCATTAAAAAAGAAATATACCGGTCTGGTTATATATCCGAAAAAGACGCTTCCTGCCAAAATCAAGATAACATCCGAGGACAAAACTCTTTGGTCGCACATAACCCTGTTGCGCTATACGACCTTACATATCAAAGATATTACAACAAGCCCATCGAGCACATTGGCTACATTGACCTTGACAGGCAGCGATGATAGACTGTTTTCGATAGAGGTCAACTTGAAGTATGACTTCATATTAAAGAACGATAATTATATTGAAGATCTATTTGGCATTGGCAATCTGGAAAAGAAACACCCGACTATAAGTGCCGAAAACTGGAAGCGAATAAGCAAAGGAGAAGTTGTACCCGGTATGGATATCGAAGAATGTAAGTTGGCATTAGGAAATCCGATTGAGGTAGCGTTCAAAAAAGACGATGGCTTCGAAACCTGGTTCTATCACGGAACAGTGTTGGAATTTGAAAACGGAAGGCTGCTTCGTGCTAAATAAAACAGGAAGAGGGGTATGTATATCTGAAAATAATCTCGTATATTTGTTCCATCAATGTGTTTTTAATATCTAATTTTCTAAATTTTTAATTTAACAGATGGGTAGAGTTCTTATTATCGGTGCGGGCGGCGTAGGTACCGTCGTTGCGCACAAAGTGGCACAAAATGCCGATGTATTTACAGACATCATGATTGCCAGTCGTACCAAGTCTAAATGCGATGATATCGTTAAAGCTATTGGTAACCCCCATATAAAAACAGCCAAAGTGGATGCAGACAATGTAGAGGAACTGGTAGCACTGTTTAATGATTTCAAACCAGAAATGGTCATCAACGTAGCTCTTCCTTATCAGGATCTTACCATCATGGAAGCCTGTTTACAGGCAGGAGTGAACTATCTGGATACAGCCAATTACGAACCCAAAGACGAAGCACACTTCGAGTATAGCTGGCAATGGGCTTACCACGAACGCTTCAAGGAGGCAGGATTAACCGCTATTTTAGGTTGCGGATTCGATCCGGGCGTAAGCGGAATCTATACGGCTTATGCAGCCAAACATTACTTTGACGAAATTCAATACCTGGATATCGTAGACTGCAATGCAGGTAACCACCACAAAGCATTTGCTACGAACTTTAATCCGGAAATCAACATCCGCGAGATTACACAGAATGGTCGGTATTTCGAAGATGGTAAGTGGGTAACTACCGCACCACTCGAGATTCACAAAGACCTGACATATCCGAACATCGGACCACGCGATTCATACCTGCTTTATCACGAAGAGTTAGAGTCGTTGGTGAAAAACTTCCCCACCATTAAGCGTGCACGCTTCTGGATGACCTTCGGACAGGAGTACCTGACCCATCTTCGTGTGATTCAGAACATCGGTATGGCACGGATCGACGAGATTGACTACAACGGCATGAAGATTGTGCCCTTGCAATTCCTCAAAGCAGTACTTCCCAACCCACAAGACTTGGGCGAGAACTACGAAGGAGAAACCTCAATCGGTTGTCGCATCCGCGGACTCAAAGATGGCAAAGAACGTACATACTACGTATACAACAATTGCAGCCACGAAGCAGCCTACAAAGAAACAGGTATGCAGGGTGTGAGCTATACAACCGGTGTTCCGGCTATGATCGGTGCATTGATGTTCTTCAAAGGCGAATGGAAGCGTCCGGGTGTGAACAATGTAGAAGAGTTCAATCCCGATCCGTTCATGGAGCAACTCAACAAGCAAGGTTTGCCTTGGCATGAGGAGATAGATAAAGACCTCGAATTATAAACAAAAACAGGAGATCGATGATGAATGTAGGAGACAAAGCGCCCGAACTATTGGGTATGAACGAGAAAGGCGAAGAAATTCGTCTAAGCAGTTACAAAGGAAAGAAAATCGTATTGTATTTCTATCCCAAAGACAGCACATCGGGTTGTACGGCACAAGCCTGTAGCCTGCGCGACAATTATGCAGAACTGCGCAAAGCCGGATACGAAGTAATCGGTGTAAGCATTGACAACGAAAAGTCGCATCAGAAATTCATCGATAAAAACAATCTCCCCTTTACCCTGATAGCCGACACGGACAAGAAATTGGTCGAACAATTCGGTGTATGGGGCGAAAAGAAACTCTATGGGCGAGCTTATATGGGCACCCTTCGTACCACTTTTCTTATCAATGAAGAGGGAGTGATCGAACGTATCATCTCGCCCAAAGAGGTAAAGACCAAAGAACATGCTTCGCAGATTTTAGACACGAATTCTTAAAACTAAAAAGTTATGGCCAAGAAAGACGAACTTAATTTTGAAACAGATAATAATAAAATGGCATCAAGCGAAAAACTAAAAGCCTTACAGGCTGCCATGGACAAGATAGAAAAGAGCTTCGGTAAAGGTTCTATCATGAAAATGGGTGATGAAGTGGTAGAACAAATGGAAGTAATCCCTACAGGTTCTATCGGCCTGAACGCCGCATTGGGTGTAGGCGGTTATCCGCGTGGACGAATAGTAGAAATATACGGACCGGAATCTTCGGGTAAAACAACATTGGCGATACACGCCATTGCCGAAGCACAAAAAGCAGGTGGCATCGCTGCCTTTATTGATGCAGAACATGCATTCGACCGTTTCTATGCTGCCAAATTGGGAGTGGATGTAGACAACCTCTTCATCTCTCAACCCGATAACGGCGAACAAGCATTAGAGATTGCCGAACAACTGATCCGCTCATCGGCTATTGATATCATTGTGGTAGACTCTGTAGCTGCATTGACTCCCAAAGCCGAGATCGAAGGAGATATGGGTGACAATAAAGTAGGATTGCAAGCACGATTGATGTCTCAGGCTTTGCGTAAGCTAACCGGAACAGTTAGCAAAACCCGTACTACCTGTATCTTCATCAACCAATTACGTGAGAAGATCGGTGTCATGTTCGGAAGCCCCGAAACCACAACCGGTGGTAATGCACTTAAGTTCTATGCGTCAGTACGTATCGACATCCGTGGTTCTCAACAACTCAAAGATGGCGAAGAGGTGATTGGCAAGCAGACCAAAGTGAAAGTGGTAAAGAACAAAGTAGCTCCTCCTTTCCGTAGAGCCGAGTTCGATATCATGTTTGGACAAGGTATCTCTCGTGCAGGCGAAATCATTGACTTGGGTGCCGACATGGGAATCGTGAAGAAAAGCGGTTCATGGTACAGCTACAATGAAACCAAACTAGGACAAGGACGCGATGCTGCTAAACAATGCGTTGCCGATAATCCTGAGTTGGCCGAAGAGCTGGAAGGTTTAATCTTCGAAGGGCTGAAAACAGCTAAGAAATAAAACTCAAGATGGTTCATAGCGACACCTTTGGTCACTGCTATGAACCATTTTTTTTAATTGTACCCTCTCTCTTTCGATAATATTCAGTCTCTTTTCACCCCTTGTGCCTCTCCCACTTACCGCTACCCTCTCCCGATTAATAAATTTCACTCTCTTTCGTGTTTTCCATGTAACATTTGTTTGCCTGCCTACGTCTATAAACATATAAACACTGATACCAACTATTCATGGACGCCGAAAGTTTTAAAAAAGAGTTTCTGCCATTTCATCGCAAACTGTATCACGTTGCTTTCCAATTACTCGAAAACGAAGCCGATGCCGAAGATCTTGTGCAAGAAGCTTACTTGAAGTTATGGGATAAGCGCGAAGGGCTTACCATCATCAGTAACCCGGAGGCATTCAGTGTAACATTGGTAAAAAACATGTGTTTTGATATGCTACGTTCGGGAAAATACACCCTCAGCAAACAAGCCGTAGAGTTAACAGCCATTCATGAAACCTGTCAGGCCGATAACTACGAATTGCGAGATGAAGCCAGCCAGGTGAAGGCACTGATTGCGTGTCTGCCTCAACAACAACAAAAGGTTTTGATGCTGAGAGACGTTAAAGAGTGCACATACGAAGAGATAGAGCATATAACCGGATTGAATGCGGTCAACATTCGTGTATTACTATCGAGAGCCAGAAAAAAGATTCGTGAACAATTTAATAGAGTGAGTAACTATGAAGGTAGAAGAAATTGAAAAATTACTGACTGCATTCTACGAAGGAAGCACCACCGAGAAGCAAGAAGAGATCTTGAAAGCTTATTTCGGGACAGAGCATATACCCGAACACCTACGAGAGGAACAAGCTTTCTTTCGGAGCTTTTATGGAGAGAGAACATCCCCGGAAGTTTCCTCACAGTTGGAAGAACGACTAATTCGTATCATTGATACCAAAGAAGAAGAGGAAGCACGCTTCTTTCATCACAATAAGCCTAAACGCAATTGGCGTTTGATAAGCAGCATAGCAGCCAGTATGGCCCTGTTGCTGGGAGTTGGCTATGGCGTTTACAGCTATCAGGATAAGATTGAGGAGCCCAAGGACACCTTCAGCAACCCACAAGAGGCTTACCAAGTACTCCAAGCTACCCTAATAGAAGTTTCGATGGATCTGAACAGCGGAATCAACCAGGTATCAGAAACAAAAAACGATATAAACAAAGTCAATAAGGAAATCAAAAAACAAATTCAACAGCGATGAAAACAAAGAAAATAACCCTCTCCATTCTCGTTCTACTATTTTGCCTCATCGGCAACGCACAGAACAGTCTGTTCGATAAGTATGGCGATCTTCACAACGTATCGTCCGTTTATATTTCGAAAACGATGATCGAGATGAATCCCAACCTCTATACCAAGGATGTATTCATTGGCAAAGTTGCCGGACAGCTTGATGCGGTCTATATTATTTCGACTATGGATAACGGTATAAAAAAAGACTTGCGCAAAGACATTGACGAGTTCATAAAAAAAGGGAAATATGAACTATTGATGAAACAGAAAGGGGTGGTCTCTCGTTCGTCCTTCTATGTGAAACGAAAAGGTACCGACCAAGTCAAAGAGTTAATCATGATTACCGACGGAGCTGCCACACTCAAGTTTGTTTCGCTTATAGGAGACCTGACACTGAAAGATATTCAAAAGATCACCTCCTATCAATCAACTTCCGATAACATCCTGATCTTTCCCACCGATGCATTCAAGGATGTCTTTACCGGCAAAGAGTTCAAACTCGATCCGGAAACATTGAAAAAACTCGAAAAACTAAAAGATTTTAAATTATCGATCATCGGATAAACGCAACAATGCGGGTATATCAGAAGCATAGCCCGACATACCCGCATTGCGTATTCTCTCTCTTTTAACAATCAGAACCAATAAATATAAGCAAGCGTGCTGCAACTGATGATAATCCAAAGTACAATACCTTGAACAAGCGGTTTAATACCTACTGCCTTCAATACGTCTCTCGATAGCGATGCCCCGATAAAAAAGAGGGTTATCGTTAGTGTTTTACGGGCGAATCCATTGATTGCATTACCAATCTGAATACCAGTCTCGGTAGTTCCCAATAGATAGGTATTGACCACCATCGCTAGCACAAAGAAGAAGATAAACCAAGGGATGCTTATTTTTTGTCCCTTGCTTTTAAAAATAAATGAAGTGGCAAATGCCAATGGAATAATCCAAAGCGCACGCGTTAATTTGATCGTAGTAGCAACTTGCAATGCTTCCTCACCATATGCCTGCCCAGCACCTACTACCGAACTAGTATCGTGAATGGCTATAGCCGCCCATGTTCCAAATTCATGCTGACTCATGTTCAGTGCATGACCGATAGCCGGGAAGATGAACAGTGCAACAGCATTCAGAATAAATATAGTACCCAACGCCACCGACATCTCACTATCTTTCGCTTTCAACACCGGCCCTACGGCAGCAATAGCACTACCTCCGCAGATAGCTGTACCCGAACTAATCAAATAAGAGGTATCGCGATCAACTTTGAGTAACTTACGGCCTATAAACCAACCAATCAGCATGGTTCCTACCACCGAGATAATGGTAAACTCCATTCCTTCCTTACCCGAAGCCAAGGCAGCCTGAATATTCATACCAAAGCCCAAGCCAACTACAGAATACTGCAATAGATATTTAGAAAGTTTTTTATTGAATTTGGGGTGCGCCTGCCCACATAACAACGCAAAGGCCAATCCTAGAAAAAGTGCCACCGGAGGAGTAACCCACGAAGAGATTGCGCTACAACCCGGTATATAGTCTAACAACATGAACACACACAAAACAATCAGCAATGTTACATAAATAGTTTTATTATTCCTTTGCAACGATTCGGTAAATGAAGCCATATAATTTTAATTTATTAATTTACTTTCCTGAGCGCAAAAGTAATACTTCCATAGTAGATATCCCAATCGTTTCTATTTATGTATGATAACTTCTCGTTATAATCAGAGCAACTAAATTGAGACACTAACAATCACCTCTCAAAATCATTTCATTTATCAGGCTAATATAAGAATAATATAGAATCCCCTTATTTACTCACTTCATTCTTTGAAAAAAGAAGAGTAAAATAAGGGGATTATTTTTTTATATCGGAATTTATTTACCGTAAACGGTTATCTCAGTTAGGTTTCCGTCTCTCCCACAAGAAAGTGAGAAACGCATATAGTGTGCATTTATGGTTTCAAGAGATTTAATAGTAACCTTTTTCGTACTTGCAAGGATCTTATTGGACACTTTTTCCCATTTGACACCATCATTACTCACATATATGGTATACCCGGTGGGACTAGGATAGCGACTCGTGTTTTCTAACATTACACCATCAATCCGGCGCTCGCCTTTCATATCAAGAGTCACAGTAACATCCTCACCGCTTCCATACCACTCCCTAGAGTTTATACCGTCAATCAAATAAGGAGCTAAATTAGGTCTTTGCGAAGCAGTAATGCTCCATCCCTCTTTAGGTAATGAGTTTGCCAGCTCTTCCGTGGTAAGTGCCATTTTAGAAATATCAATATCCAACTGAATGAGAACATCTGCTTTATTTTTAAGAAGCTCTATATTCTTACCATCTTTGTCAAAAACGACAATTTTCATAGGTAAATAAAGCTTTTGGGCTTCAGTAAATTGATTGAGTCCTTTTAGTTCAAAAGAGAAATCTACCACATTAACCTCATCTAGAGATTTTGCATTAAACGTAGGAAACATATTATCCGGAGCCAACTGATAATCCTTTAATCTCCCGGGATAATCTTTCGCCACCTCATCGGCACGCACCAGATTGACTGTATATCCTGCTTTCAATTTGAGAGAAGACAATACTGATAGATCAATTTTGGTCCCTCCAGATACAATAGTCTCCTTAGAAGTAAGAATAACCGCTTTTTCAAAAACCTGATTATTCAGAGTTATCACCTGTTCATCTTTGAATGTTAACAATTGAAGGCCTCTGTTTGTGCTCGGAAATAAAACAGAAGATTCATCTTTAATAAGACGAACAGGTAGTAAACTATTACTCTTCAGCCCTTCCATATCCACGCTAAGCTTAGCTGTCGCGTTTCCCGCACCTGAAGGAATCACACAGGTAGATTCTTCTATTTTCACTTTATCTGGGACAATAAACTCTTGCGTTTGATAACCAGCCAAAGCTATATCGTCACTTTTCAAAATCTCTAAAGCGAAGCGATTTTCTTTTTCAACAGGGCGAGTAGTGGCGATAAGCATACTTGCCTCTACTTCAGCACCTATACTGGTAGTACCAATAAAAGGAATTATAATCTCCGCAAAAGGTTGGGAGAAAAACACTAAATTCTGACGTGGATCAACACCATTGTAATAGCCCTTCACATCATATTCACCTTCATAACTCAACTCTTTGCTGCACGATGTCAATAGCATGATACAAGCAGGAATGATATATAATAATGTATTTTTTTTCATACTATTCTAATTCTATTTTTTTTCCGGAAAATAAACAGGTGATGTCCATTGAATCTTTGCCTCATCATAAGGTTCATCAGAAGAAGACGCAACGTAAGAATGAAAGTGTATCGGTTCGTTATTTTCCTTAAACTTACTTACCGAGCACTTCAACCCCGATTCCTTAGTCAGCGGAGCATAAATTAGCAGGTGTTTGTTTGTAGGGTCTTCAACATAAAGATTTTCCATTACCTGATCGGAGGTCAAGGCATAATCGTAAACGCGAATATCGCGCATATAGCCTACAAAATTACCCCAGCTCACCTGAATTTTATGCCAATTATCACTATTTGCAACATCAAATTCCGTCTCAAGAATACCATTGATGTACATTTTTACATGTTGTTTTTTATACGTAAATGTAATGTGATACCATTTACCCGGTATAAGCAATTGCTTCGAAAAAGCCAATGGGTCATCAGAACCACCCGCCTTATATTGAAGCTTTCCGTTCGATGTTATGCGAGAGTAAAAAGGTCCCATAGCAGGCTGTTGGTTATCAAACAAACGATCGAACTTCATGCCATAATGGAAAGTCCACTCCTTGATTTCGACTGGTGCATTAGGAAACGTATACTTCATATAGAACCCTTGTTGGCGCATTACAGAAGTCTCCAGAATACGATCCAGCGCAAATATCTGATAAGAGCTTTGTTCTAAAACTCCCATGCTATTAGCCGTACTGACTTGTACCGGGATGGCATATTTGTATGAGGGGTTGAGCGTTGCTGCTTCTTTCTTGATATTAATCTTCACCGGTGCAGTATTGTATGATCCCGCTTGTATAACATCCTCAACACGTTCTACTGTAAAATATTCAGAAGGGAGTATCTTGAAGTTCTTGCCATATTCTTCATTATACTTATTCAAAGTAGTCGTATCAACTGCATAAGCTATATAAACGTCTTCCTGAGCAAGATTGGCGGTACGTGCAGAGAATCTAGCCACTGCGCCATTTTCCTCAAGCAATATTTTTTTCATTGGAGAGCTTTCAACCTCTTCCATATATACTGCATTAGGCAGATTTTTCTGAGCATTCACTTCATCTACATCCACGTTGGCACAGCCAAAGACGATGAACGAAAGAACTCCTGTAAGAATATAATTTAATCTCTTTTTCATTTCTAAAATATTTAGATTATTTATTAGCCGGATTCATTATCTGAATACCTTCTCTCAAATACTTATAAGTGGGCTGTGCTGCAAAGTCCTTTTGCATGTGATAAGAACCGATACCTCCTTTGCGGTATTTTCCCCCAAGCGGCTTCCATTCCGCCATACCTATGTAAGAAGGAACAGTTCTCCCATCTGGGGTAGAAAAATTAACACCACCAGTAGACGCATATTTCTCAAATTCTTCCGTCACAATCAATTTATTTGCAACTTCTTCGGGAGTATGAACCGATGAAAAATGACTAATTAAAGAATTCAATCTACTGTCTAATCTAGCATTAGAACTGGCTCCATAAGTTTGTAGAATGAAATAATTCATATAGGGTCCATATTTAGATGGAAACCAATCCGGCTCTCCATCCACTATCAACATCTTCTTACGTCCTTCTTCTGTCTCGGCTTTAGGACCGATGCGTTTAGCCATCGTCTCGAAAAACGATCCGGCTCTCCATCCACTATCAACATCTTCTTACGTCCTTCTTCTGTCTCGGCTTTAGGACCGATGCGTTTAGCCATCGTCTCGAAAAACGTATACATGCGTTGAGGCGGTCTCCACATCTCTTTGGCTGTTGGAAACGGCTGTGCATAACTCGGCTCAGCATCGAGGTCAAAACCATCATAACCAAATTTAAAAATAGTATCGCAGAGTGCATTTGCATAAGTCTCGACAGATTTCAGGATAGCCTCTTCGTCACCATCTTTCCATCCCCAAAAACGTTTATTCCATGTCTCCCAGTGTTTTTCTTTTGGAATATCCGGATTCTTCTCAGCAAAATCGGCTGGCACAGGTGGAGTAAGACCTTTACCTATATCAAACAGCAGACAAGCCGTTACCACCTTTAACCCCTTTACTTCTTGGGCATATTTCAAGTCGGCCAACATCTCTTTTGTAGGATTTGCCCAAAGGGTCTCACCCCAAATAGCCACCAAGTCGGTGCTATCTGGCAATTGCGACAAGAATGTTGAACCGGGTCCATTGGCTGCCCATGCAGCAAACCACCCAAATGTCAATGAGTGCTCTGATTTTTTATATATACGTAAATTTTCGTAATATTTTTCATTGGCTGCTTTCATCTCAGCATCTGCATGCTCCAGAAGCTTGTCAATATTTTCATTTTCTAACTCTGTCCAATCCGAACAAGCCGTTTGGAAGCAGGAGATTGCAATAAGCAATAGTATATGGAGTGTCTTTTTTAGTTTCATCACTATTATCTGTTAAAAAATTATTTATTAGATTTCTTATCCCACCATACGCGTGTATTACCTTTGTCGGGCCCGCCTAACATCTGAACAGCCTTGTTGATGTTTTCAAGATTGTCAGTGTACTCTTTATTAGAATAAACAATACGAGTAGGACCTACAGTTCCGTCTACATCAGAGTCTGTACGGACAAATTTGGCAGGAAAAATATGAGGATATCCTGTACGACGATATTCGCTCCAAGCCTCTTGTCCATCAGGATAAAGTGCAATATACTTTTGAGTTATAATTTGTTCCAACGATTTCTCAAACTCTTTACCTTCCCATTTGACAGTAATCGTACTAACAGGAGCAAGGTTATTTGCGGGATTTGCGTTATCCACAAATTTCACTGGTTTATTAGATGAGTTGGTTACATAACTTTTAGCTTTACTATCATCTATACCATTCTCTTTGAACGAAAGTGTGATAGCCTTGTTGTAGAGTTCTTCTGCGGTAGCACCACCCATATTCCAATTGCGTAAAGCACCCTCAGCGCGCAAGAATGCAACTTCTGAAGCCTTCATTATATAAATAGGAGTTGCATTTTGTACGTTCAACAACGAGTATTTTGTTCTATCCAAATATTCTGAAACCTTTTCAAGGCTTTTGAAAACAGGATAGAATCCTTCCACAGAACTTTGTTTAGCTTTCGTAAAATAGACGTCTGTACGCGGATCTTCATAGCCCACCATATATGAGTAAATTTCAGCACCCATACGAGCATCGTTATAAGAAGAGCCATTAATTATGACTAAAGGGTTGTTCAGGAAAAGTCCGGCACCTTGTGATAGTTGTGCCATATCATTCGCCTCTACCATTACACCGAATGGGTTTGAAATTGCTTTCTCTGCATATTCTTTAGCCAATGCTTCATCGGCATATACCACGCGCATGGCTAAACGCAACATCATAGAATTAGCTAATTTTCCCCATTTTACATAATCCCCCCCATACATCAAGTCGTATTTAGGAAGGATATTGTGTCTTACCTGATCAAGAACCTGCACGGCATTATCTAATTCTTTCAACATTTCAGAATACACATCCTTTTGAGAATCATAAGTTGCTTGAAGCATATTCTCTTTGGAAATCTTCAGATAGGGAATAGGGCCAAAAGTATCTGTTGCTTTGTGAAGACTTGTAACCTTTATGATATCCAGCAATGCATTTACTGCATCATCACCTATTGTTTGCTCTTTTAAGTTCAACCAACTAGCAAAAGTTTTTTTATACATTACTGAAAAAGTATAATCACTCCACCCTTTCAATGAATAAGATGGAAAGCCTCTTCCAATCCACTTATTTTGAGCCGGAGAGATATAGCCGATCCAACATGCCCCTGCTAATGTATAAGGTATTTGATAGTCATTTACATAAGCTGTTCCAGAGTTTCCGACTGGGAAAATCGTAGTTTGAAGGCTGGTAAAGAAACCTCCGACATCCAGACCATCCTTTTTTAAGTCATCTTCAGTCGGGTGGCGAAAATCTCTATTTATTTTTTCAAAGTCTGTCTGGCAAGCATGAAAGCTCAGCATACCGACAGCCATCAATGCTATATATTTTGTAAATTTTCTTTTCATTTTGATAATATATTAGAACTGTATTTTTAAACTAAATCCAATATTACGTAAGCTCGGTGCTCCTAAGTACTCACTTCCCTGTCCATAAGTTCCTGTTGTAGCAGTGAGTTCGGGATCAAACGGTGCCTTACAATAAATCATCCATAGGTTACGACCAATAAGAGACAGTGAAAGATCCGGCATCTGAGTTCCAAACATCTTCTTGGGGAATTTGTATCCCAAACTTATCTCTTGAAGACGTACATTGGTAGCTTTGTAATAATAATACGCCGAAAGTTGCTCTCCTCCTACTACCGAATAGTATTTGCGTGCATCCACTATTTTACCACCTTTAACCATCACCCCACCATTGTCGCGGGCAATAGCTGAAGTTTTAGAAACGCCATATTGATCCATCAAAGCCTGTGTTCCGGAAGTAACGATACCTCCTACACGTGCATTAATCAAGAAAGCCAGGTTGAAATTCTTATACGAGATATCGTTTCTCCAACCCATCGTAAAATCAGGATTGACATATCCGATTTTCAAGTGTTCGCCATTAGGGAGATTCATCGTAGATATATTTCCCTCTGCATCTACGTAAACATCACCTTTATTATCTCGTTTCAAGATCTTAGTAATATACACATCGCCAATTGCATCACCTTCGCGAATATAACCACCTCCGGCACTTGTTTCTTTAAAGCTGATCGTTTTATCTCCATCACCCGTTGGATAATCACGCACCAGTTCTTTTACTTTATTGACATTTCGCGAATAAATCAGATTGGAGGACAGACTTACAGGTCCAAATTTGTCGCTATATCCCAATGTTATCTCAAAACCATGGTTTTGTATATTACCTGCTTGAATGATAAATGACGAATATGAAGCAGAAGCGGGAAGCGTATTCAAGAATGTTTGGTTATAAGTATTGGATAAATAGTAAGTAAAATCAAAATTAACCTTATTATTGAACATACGCAAGTTCAAACCTGTCTCATAAGAACGGGTACGCTCCGCTTGAAAATCATAAAAAGGTTTCACCGTTTTTGTACCGGGAAGCCCATTTTCCATAGGCAAGGTCACTGTTCCACGAGTCATACCGCGATACCGATCCGGGATGGGAGAACCTACCTCTGTGTATGACCCTCTTACTTTCATGTAAGTAACCCAGTCAGGAAGTTTTGCCATTTCAGAGATAACACCCGACAAGCCGATTGAAGGATAGAAGAACGATGGCTCTTTGGCATTCACCAACAAGGAACTCCAGTCGTTACGACCTGTTATCGTCAGGTACAGCATATTCCTCCAACCCAATTCTGCGCTACCAAAGATGGCTGTGCCGCGTTTGCGGAAAGAGCTGTCTCCACCATGATTAAACTGGGGGTCAAGGGCATCGGAGGAGAAAGTATTTGGCACTTTCAAGATAGGACCAAAAAATCCCACGTTACTTGTATACAGATCTTCCAAACTGGCACCAAAGTTTCCTACAAGATTGAAGTCACCAAACGTTTTATTTATACCCAAGATGAAGTCCATATAGGTTTGCTGAGAAAGAGATTGTGAATGTCCAAACATACCATTGCCGTGTGTATTGGCATACAAAATACCTTGTCCGGAAGCGTGATAACGAGTTTCACTCTCTGTATTTGCGTTATCCATACGAATACGCCCTGACACATTAAGCCAGTCAAGAATATCGTATTTCAAACTGGCCATAAACATATAGCGTTTACGTTTACTCGGAGTCATCATGTCGTTCACTATGAAATATGGATTTTGCATCTGCATACCATTATCACCATACGCCCAATTCTGCACGGGAAATTTACGAATCGGATCGTACCGTTTATAGAGTTGTACAGCTTGCCAACTCTCCCCCCTCGGAAAGAGGTAAACAGCAGGAATAGGATTATAATATTCGCCTGGACGATACATATTTTGTGATTTCTGAATGATGTAGTTCCCATTCAAGTCTAAATGCAATTTATCATTCAAAAAGCTTGCAGTGTTGCGAACCGTAAAATTGTAGCGATCATAATTATTATTTGGAATAATACCCTTTGAATTTGTTGTTGCCACAGATATAAATGTTTGATTTTGCTTTGTGCCTGTGGTCATTGATAAAGAATTAATGAAGTTATGTCCTGTTTCAAAGAAGTCCATCGGATCAAAAGAAGAGGGTGTAGAAAGTTTTTCCCCCCAACTTTCAAACTCTCCCTTTACATTCCCATAGGTGTTTTGAAACTCCGGTTTAATAAATGGAGTGGAAAAATCAATGCTCGAAGAAAAACTGACTTTGAGCTGTCCTTCTTTACCTTTTTTGGTATTAATCAATATAACCCCACTGGCTGCAGCAGAACCGTAAAGAGCAGCTGCCGAAGGACCTGTTAATACAGAGATACTTTCAATATCATCGGGGTTAAAATCCGCAATACCTTCACCACCGGGCTGTTTAGCAAACCTAAGATCAGTACCTATATCCCCACCACTGATATTATTCATAGGTACACCATCAATTACATAAAGGACATTATTGCCACCTGTAATGGACTTCACACCTCGTACAACAACACGCGTTGCAGCACCTGCGCCTGCTGAGGAGGCATTGATATTCACACCCGCAACCTTACCATTCAACGCATTTACAAAATTGGCATCTTTCACCGCAGTAAGCGATTCATTATTTACTTTCTGTACATTGTAGCTCAACGCTTTCTCCGATCGTTTTATACCCAAAGCAGTAACAACGACCTCATCCAACACCTTAGCATCCTCCTGCAAAACAACCGAATAGGCCAGTGCATCTCCTAAAGTAATCTGTTTAGGAGCGTAACCAATATAAGAGATTTCCAATATCTCGCCTTTGGCAGCTTGCAAGAAAAACTCACCATTCAAATTGGTGATAGTTCCTGCACCGGCTCCTTTTACCTTGACATTTACACCGATCAGTGGTTCACCATTTCCGTCTTTCACGGTTCCGGTTACTCGACGTTGCTGAGCAACCGGTTTGCTTTCCGGTACAATCATGATGTGTCTGTCTTTGATTTTATAGCTTAGTCCCGTTCCGGACAATACCATAGAGAGGGCTTCTTCGAGAGGTTCTGCATTGATATTTAAATCAATGCGCTGCGTTTTTTCCAGTTTAGATTCATTAAAAGCAACCAGATATGTAGATTGTTTTTCTATTTCCTGCAATGCTTCTTGCAACGTTGTGTTCTTTTTCTTGATGGTTATTCTCGCATTACTTTGTGCAAAGAGAGAAACACACAAAAAAGAATTGATAAAAAAGATAAAAAAGATAACTTTAAATCGATTAAAATTCATATTTTTGAATGATTATTAGTGTTAAATCATATATTATTTATTTCCAGAAGATAAGCGTATAGCTTTAATACTAAGAATAGATTTCATATCCGGAATTAGGCGACACCCTTTTTCCGGATACTTTTTTACATAAAAAAGTGGATTATTTAAGATTAAACAAATGCTATTTTGAACTGAGTTATTTCTTTTTCTTCGATTTTATATAACAGACATCTACTTCGAATTCATAATTAAAATCACCCACAACAACCTGCATGATATCCATCACCTCTTTGATATTAGATTTTCCGGGGAATTCAAAATTATATTTATCTTTATTCACATAATTGGCATCGCACTGAAATTTAATATCATATCGACGTTCCAGTATGGTCAGCATCTCTGCTACAGTACTTCCTCTGAAAACGAGAGTACCTCTTTGCCAAGCGGTTACATCGGATATGTTGGCCTGATTGATATGACTCGAAGCGGTATTCTTATCGTAAATCATTTGCTGTCCGGGTGAAAGCGTATAGCTTTTATCGGAATCATTACAGTCTACCTGTATTTTTCCGGAAAGCAAGGTGGCTACTATTTTGCTGTCTGTCGAATAAGCTGCCACATTAAATTCGGTTCCCAATGCCATAACAGACACTGTTGCCGACCTTACAATAAAGGGTTGATCGGGGTTTTTCTTTACCTTAAAATTGGCCTCGCCCATGAGATAAACGGTACGCGTATCACCTTTAAAAGATTCGGGATAAAATAAAAGAGTACCCGAGTTTGTCTGAACGGTACTTCCATCGGGCAACACTACACTATTAAGCTCGCCATAAGACGTGAACTTCTCGACCATAGCAATATCCGAATAGGTGTCTTTGGTATAAAAAAAGGTAATCGATACGGAAACGACCAATACGGCTATAGCTGCCGCATAGCGCCAGAAAGTCAGTTGCTTGAGGGTATACTTGGTTTGAGGGATTCCTGCTTTCCGATATACGTTCGATAACGAATTCCACGTTTCTGCGTCGGGTACTCCCTCCGTTGCCTCCCATATAGAATGCAGTGCCTTCTCCTTTTCTTCGGCGTGTTCGGGATGAATCAACCATTGATGCACCTCATCCGTAACCGATTGCTCGGGTTTGGAAACGGTGAATATACGAATAATTTGCTGAATGTAGTTTTTCATTATTTAATCGGCTTATACTATAAAGACAATTAAGGAAACACAACTACTCAATGCAAATAGAAAAAAATTAAAAATAAAATAATCTTCTTCAGTTCGGCCAATGCCAAATATAGATGACGCTCTACGGTGCGGATCGAAATATTCAGCTTTTCGGCTATCTCATTATTGCTCATGTGCTGCTGTCGACTCATTATGAAAACCTTTCGCCGCTGTTCGGGCATCCGGTTTACGGTTAGTTTGATCAACAATTCGATTTCTTTGGCATACAGCTCATCATGAATATCTGCCTGAAAGGAAGAGGCATATTTACCGACCAGTTGTTCCTCGTAAGTATTGGCAATCGATTTATGTTTCAAGAAATTAAACACCTGATTGCGAACCATTATATAAATGTATCCGCTGTTCGCTTCACAATTCTTCCACGTCTCTGCATCAGCCCATATCTTCACAAACACATCTTGCGCTATGTCTTCAGCATCATCTTCCGATTTTAGTATTTTATAGGCAAAAGCCTTTACTTTCGGGAAAGTTAAAATGAAAAATTGCTCGAAAATCTTTCTACGTTCTTGCTCGTTTATGTAATTCATAATAGATCTATTGGAGAGCAAATGTACTTTTTTAAATAAAAGCGCGCAAATAATAAATAATAAAAATAAAAAAAGATATTTTATTTAATACTTTTAATAAACAAAGCAGTAAAAATAAAGAAATAAGACAAATAAAACATTAACAAAGTAATAGTAAGATAGGGGAATAAGGTCTTCTCAAAAGGATTGAACGGACAATGCTTCATCTCACATTAGTACAGCCAAACAAATCAAATATAATTGCATTAAAGATACAACCTAAACATTTCTCAATTTTACTACAACCCCGAAGATAACATTGTTCGTTTTATAAATAGAGTATTTATCATCTTACAAATTTAAGGAAACTCCTAGTATAAACCATAGTATGTGAATGTTGAATAATTATGCTTATTAAACTTTCCAATGATCAACATGGAGATACTATCAGATACTCATTTTCAACAAATATATCATCACAGCAATTACTTCTAATTGGGACTAAATTTCCAGCACACTATTATTTATTATAATATTATCCACATAGCAATTAGGTTGTAAAACCATTTATCTTGCTAATGATTCGAGTTACTTATGAATGAAAAGAATTAAAGAAGGCTTATTATTAGATAACAAAACTTGATTTTAATTTCTCAATAACATAAGTGATAAAATAGGTTAGTAGCAGTGTGAGAACCATTAAAATAATTACAAAAACTAAATCTAAAGAATTTTCTCCAAATACGCCTACCATACAAGATATAATGACCCATTGAGTAAAATAAAATTTAGTTATATTTCTACTTGTAAAATAACTCATTTTATGAAAGATGAAAGAAAGCTTTAATGATATGATATAGCATAGATATATCCATATAGGAATAAATCCAACATAAAGAAATAGTCCTCCAGGACCAGTTCTCCAATAATCTCCTAAATGAGCTTGCGGATTATAAAAGGTGATAATTCCACCTATAAAAATGCATGCTACCCCGAATAATAAATCTCGCATTAAGCATTTAGATATGTTTGACTTATATTTTAAGTATCTTTTCCCACACACCAGCCCAAATAGCGGATAAACGATCCAAGGGAAAAACGGGAAAGAGACTAGCTCTCCTTTTTCGCCCCAAAAAAGATCGAAAACCCTATTTATGTATTGATTGCTTGCTTCTAGTCCCCACAAGAAAGGTGATATAAAAACGAAAAAAGCAATAATCAAATAAATAATAACTGCATTATTTATTTTTAGATAAGATACAAGTGTAAGAAATAGATAAGCTAATCCAGCGAATTGCAAAATATCAACAACCAGAAGATTATCCAAAATACCTGAACCAACCTCATGCTCTGAGTTTGTATAAAAAGTATGTATTCCTAATAATTGAAGTAATAGAATTAACAGAAACGGACACACTAGCCTCATTATGTTAAGTATATATCCTTGAAGTAAAATAGTTACTCCTCTTTTGGCTTTTTGGTTATATTTATCACTTTTATCTGTAAAGGAAAACGAAGCCCCCATAGCAAACATAAATATAGGAGCGGCAGGTGCACAACCTAGGAAATTGATTACTTTACCAAAAAGACTCGCTTCCACTTGCTGTGTTGATAATAAACCCAAGACGTGAACTAATACCATAAATATTGCTGCTAGGGTTCTAGCGATATCAATAAAAATAAATCGGTTACTTTGCATAATCATTGATTCTAAATTATTATGCAAAGATATAGAGTTGGCTATTCCGACAACTTGTCATATGGCAAGTTATCTATAAGATCAACAAAACTAAAATTAATTTTATTTATTTTTACTTAAACCATGAGCTCTAATCCTACTCAATGATGAAGGAGTTACTCCCAAGTTTGATGCAAGATGCTTTAGTGGAATTCGATTTAAAACTTCTGGCCTTTCTCTTACTAGCTTATCATATGCTTCTTTCGCTTCTAAGCCAGTATAATCAAAATATTCTTCAGCAACAAGAGAGAGTAGATTCTTACATATTCGATATCCCAAAATTGAAAACTCAATATATTCTTCCATTAGTTGTTCAAATCTGGACAGCTTCATTTTTAGTATTCGACAATCTTCAAAAGCGATTAAAGTCGCAGCACTAATATTCGTGCACTTAAGTGGTATAGCAATAATCTCGTCCTCAAAAGAGATATTGGTTACATATTCTTTACCATCGCGCACGAAAGTTGTTAAGACCACTCCTTCAATAAGAAAAATAATATCATAAATACATTTCTCCTGCTCTACAATATTACTACCTTTTTTAACTTTATACTCACAGAGTTCATTATCCAATATGTATATGGTTTTCTGTGAAATATTAAATTTGTCTTTTAAAGAACGATATAGCTTAGTTTTGTGCATCTGTTTTTCTTATTTCTGAAATAAATAGTATGACCCAATCTTCTAAATATCAATTATAAAAATATAATCCTCTTTTTTGCTCAACAAAAACATCAGATCGATAAAGAACAGTAAAAGAACTGAGTTAAGCCACCCAAAGAATACACTGTGTTTGAAAAAAGATTGATACATATTTTGCAGACTACCTTATACAAGAAACACAAGTAGTCGTTTTGAGCTCATCAATAGTCAAATGGATAAATACAAGTAAACTTCGTTTAATTCATTCAATAATTTTCTTTGCATAACTATTCCAACCAAAGGCGTTTTTATAAATATCAACAGATCCTCTAGGAACTATAATAGATTGAATATTATATGGAAATGCTTGCCAGGCACCACTTATCGTATTAGCTGTAGCAGGTACAGAACCTTCAATTGTTACAGTCTTAAAAACAGCATTACCAAATGCATTAAAATTAATTTCTTTAACTGTGGCAGGTATAACGATCGACTCTAAACTCGGAGATCCAGATATTGTATTCCAACCTAATATTTTTACACCTCTCGGAATCTCAAAATGAACCAATTTTGGACAATGCTCAAAGGTAGAGCTTTCCATTTTACATTGTTCTATTTCACCACCGCCTACCGATACATTTCCAAATGTTTCAACCCTTTGCAATTCTGCCGATAGAAAAAAGGCTCTTTGATCCATATAGCAAATACTATTAGGGAGTTTAAGATTAACAAGTCCAGACTCTCGAAAAGCCTCATTCCCAATCTTCAAGAGCCCCTCAGGCAACATCAACTCTTTTAATGATGTAGCAACTAAAAAAGCTTGAGATTCAATTTCTTTGACAGAGATAGGTAATTTTACTACTGCAAGTTTTTTATTTAGGACAAATGTTTCACGCGTTATCTTTGTCAATGAGGTTTGACTTAAATCAATTATTTCTAGATTTTTGCAATTATAAAATGCAGCCTTATCTATAAAATTCAATGTTTTAGGAAAAATTATTCGTGTAATATCAGACCATGCAAAAGCTTTTTCACCAATCGAAGTTAATCCTTCATTCAAGGTTATATCAGTTATTGTACTGCCTAAAAAAGCCTTACTTGCAATAGATGTAACAAAATCCGGTAATATTAAATTAGTGATATTAGGATCAACCCAGGTAAGAACTCCACTATTGACTTTTATCGGCAAAACTTTAACTATAAAAGTCGCAATCAGTTTATCTATAGCAATAGTTAATATTAAATTATCAGATGCTTTTTCGGAAGAAAATCCACGAATATTAGCTTCCGTTATATTTAATATTTTTCTACTATTGTCGCTATTTACTCCTTCAACGGATAATCCATCAAGAGACAGTGGCTCACCCAATGAATATATGATTTTATTCGGGAGTGACACAACAGATATCTTTATCAATTCCGCAATGTTAGGCTCTATTACCAGAGAGGAATCTCCTTTTGAACATGAGAAGAACGAAGTAAAAGATAAAAAGATAATCAACACAACAAAATTAATAACGTTTTTTTTCATATTTATACAATTTATATTTATACAATAAATTAAGACACGATCAACCTCTTAATATAACCCAACTACAGCTTACTAATGGTTTATCTAGGCAAAGATAGAAAAAAACTATCAATAGCAATAACAGTTCAGCAAATTCTAATTCAATTTTCTATAGTTCAATGTACCATATTAATAAGCCGTTGTGTGCACATCATCTATGACTTTTCCATATACTTATCAAACCAATAGTTAAACTATTTCTCCCTATAAAACTAATGCATGGCAAACTGCATAAACACCTGCAACAGCCCACTCTCATGCCCTTGCTGTTGGGCAAAGCAAAGATCGCGCATCATCGGCATATTTTTAATTTCGATGACCCGAAAAGCACCCGACACCAACTCTTTGTTGATGGAGCGAACGGAAACAATCCCCATGCAATCGGTATGTTCAAGAAATAATTTGATACTTTCTGTGCTGCCCAGATACATCAAAACAGGCAGCGATGATAATTTGATATTATGTAGTAATAAGGCACGTTCGAAGACATCGAGCGTACCCGATCCTCTTTCGCGCAATACCAACGGAATGTTCAACAGCTCCTGTGGTTCTATTTCATCGCCAAGGGCTAATTTACAGCCAGTGTGCACGACAGCCACCAACTCATCGTCCAAAAAGGTAGTATATTTAAGGTGAGGCAAGCGAAATACACCCTCCACCAAGCCCAAATCAATGCGATGCTCTTGTAAGGCAAGCTCTATCTCGCGCGAGTTTCCGTTGAGCAAAGAGATATTAACCTGCGGAAACTTCGCAATAAAATTGGCCAGTAACGGAGGAAGCACATATTGAGCAATAGTGGTACTTGCCCCGAGTCTCAACTCGCCTATGTATTCGTTGTGCAGCAGATGCATCTCGTACTCCAAACGCTTGTAAGCATCGAGTATGCGTTCGCTGTGTTCCATCAAGAGCCGACCGGCTTCGGTCAATTCTATCTTGTTGCCTTGCCGGTCAAACAGCCGGGTTTGATAACAGTTTTCCAACTCCTGTATATGCTTCGTTATCGCCGGCTGACTGATAAAAAGCTCTTGCGAAGCTTTCGTGAAACTGTGATTCTTGGCTACACTCAGAAATACTTTTAAACGAAAATCAGACATAATACCTATGTGATTATGATTAATAATGTTTATAGCTCTTCGCCCTTGATGCCGAATGCCTGCATCACCGGATAAGCGAGCATTTCCCATTGGTAGTTTACAACCTCTTCGGGTTCGTTCATACGGAATTGAACGATCTCTTTTCCTTGCACTCCTTTCAGTGCTTCGGCTACCTTTTCTCCATATTCTTCATTAAAAGAAATCAGAATAAGTTTCTTTACATCGGCCGAATCGAGCACAATATGGAGCAGGTCGAGGTATAAGTCTTCTCGCGATACCATATCGGCACAAGGCACACTGGCAAATGTGAACTCTCCGAACTGATTGGTAAATGCTACTCCATTAAGTTCTTCTTTAAGGTCTGATGGGCGGCAGTTTGCAAGTTCAACCGACTCGTCATCATAAACCAGCAACGTTTGAATCTCATTTTTCCCTTCGGCAATATTCGCATCAAGCGCCAAATAAGTAGAAAGCTCGGAGAAGTCAATATCAGGTAGCTGCCGTTTCAGCAAGGGCTCAAAATAGCGCTTTAAATCGCTGGTCACAAAGTTCAAGAAGGCAGCGTCAACCAATAGCACATTCTCTGAAAGGAGTATCTTTTCGCTCATATAATTCTTTTGTTTCAGGTTTATATTCTTAAGTCTCAGACAAAGGTAATTATTATCTTTCAATTAACAACACTTCGATAAAACTATTACAAAATCCTGACAAATAGTGATATATATTGAAATTCAATCACAAACCAATGATTAGCTCACTGATTACTAACATATTTCAACTATTCAAACCCTTGAAGTTATACAGTTAACATCAAGCATCCTTAACCAATATAGGGGTATCTGTAAAGATATTCTTTCTACAAACAGTACAAATTAAAACAATTTGAGTGAAGCAATAAGGCGATGTGTTAACGAACTATTGCCATGCATCAAACAGATTATATCTATGAAAACAAAAGAGATACAACATCTGTTATTAAAAGAAAAGAAATGTTTCTCTTAATTAATCCCAATATCCTTAGAATAATAAATTTTCGATACTATTAAATCGTTTTATCTGTTTTCATTGTATACACTAAAGAACAGATAAAATAAAATTATCAAATTCAATTAAACAGTTAAAGACATGAAAAGAATTTATTTATTTATCGTAGGCTTTATCTACTTGGTATTAATACCGAAAGCGAACGCATGTACGCGTATCGTTTATACTGGAGATAATGGAATGGTAGTAACCGGTCGTACAATGGATTGGAAAACCGAAATGCATAGTAATATATGGATTTTTCCCAGAGGAATGGAAAGAAGTGGAGAGACCGGAGCCAATTCTTTAAAATGGACATCTAAATACGGTAGTGTAGTAACATCTGCTTTTGAAATAGCCAGCACCGATGGGATGAATGAGAAGGGTTTAGTAGCGAACTTGCTATGGTTGAACGAGTCTGTATATCCGGTATGGGATAAAAGTAAACCGGGACTAACCATAGCCGCATGGGTGCAATATATGCTAGACAACTTTGCTTCGGTGAATGAAGCGATCTCTTCTCTCAATAAAAATTCTTTTCAGTTAGTTTCTGATAAGATGCCTGATGGTGCGAGGCTTGCAACATTACATCTATCTATTTCTGATGCTACTGGAGACAGTGCTATTTTAGAATATATAGATGGAAAGCTGAACATCTACCACAGTAAGGACTATAAGGTCATGACCAATTCTCCAACTTATGATAAACAGTTGGCCTTGAACGACTATTGGAAATCTATTGGTGGATTAACTTTCCTTCCGGGAACGAATCGTGCTGCAGATCGTTTTGCAAGAGCCAGTTTCTATGTCAATGCGCTTCCTAAAATAGGCGATGAGAAGTTAGCCGTGGCCAGCGTATTCAGTGTTATTCGTAATGTCTCTGTTCCTTATGGAATTTCGACTCCCGATAGCCCTGAAATTTCTACGACACAATGGAGAACTGTATCAGATAGTAAGAATCTAACTTATTTCTTTGAATCGAGTTTGACTCCGGATATATTCTGGGTAAACCTTCGGGACGTGAATTTGTCAAAAGGTGCTCCAGTACTTAAATTGCCTTTAGCCAACGGTGAAACATACAGTGGAAACACAGTGAATAACTTCAAGGTTTCCCAACCATTCAAATTTCTGGGCGTGAATGATTAAGAAAAAAATTACCGACGTCATAGCACTTATACTTTCTTATATATAAGAGTACGTACTTAATGAGCCATTGATATACTAATTAACGGTGAGTTAAGTACGTACTCTTTGCAGGCAAAAGAACGTACTCTTTTATCCATTGATTACCAATGTATTATAAAACAAAAACAGCGATACAAGAGAGATAGAAGTGATTGCAGAAACTCCGCTTTTCTTTACATCGCGCTTAAACAGGAAAAAGCAGAATGAATAAGGAGCAGCGGAGTATGAAGGTGCGCTAAAATGGCAAAATATGGACATTTTGTCATTCACTCTTTTAATATTACTGAAAATTTGTCACTTTTTGTTGCGTGGTAAATCTTTTGCCCCTCCTACAATGTTATTTAAAACATAGAAATGAAAGGAGAACAAATCATATGAACTTTAACAATTTTACCATTAAATCGCAAGAAGCTGTTCAAGAAGCTATTGAACTGGTGAAAAATCGAGGTCAACAAGCCATTGAACCTGCTCACGTTATGTACGGAGTGATGAAGGTAGGCGAAAACGTAACCAACTTCATCTTTCAGAAACTTGGTGTGAACGGTCAGCAGATAGAAACGGTTATCGACCGGCAGATCGAATCATTGCCCAAGGTATCGGGTGGCGAACCTTATTTGAGCCGCGAAAGCAATGAGGTGTTTCGCAAAGCCACGCAATTATCGAAGGAGATGGGCGATGAATTTGTATCGATCGAACACCTGCTTTTGGCTCTATTAAGCGTGAAGAGTACGGTGGCAACCATCTTAAAAGATGCGGGAATGACCGAAAAAGAGCTACGCGGAGCCATCAACGAACTGCGTAAAGGCGAAAAGGTAACTTCGCAATCAAGCGAAGATACGTATCAATCGCTCGAGAAGTATGCCATCAACCTGAACGAGGCTGCCCGAAGCGGAAAGCTCGATCCGGTGATTGGGCGCGATGAAGAAATAAGACGAGTACTTCAGATATTGAGCCGACGTACCAAGAACAACCCCATACTAATCGGCGAACCCGGAACGGGCAAGACGGCTATCGTAGAGGGATTGGCCCATCGTATCTTGCGAGGCGATGTGCCCGACAACCTCAAAGACAAGCAAGTATACTCGCTCGATATGGGCGCATTGGTAGCCGGCGCCAAGTTTAAAGGCGAGTTTGAGGAACGACTCAAATCGGTTGTAAACGAGGTGATGAAATCCGAGGGCAACATCATTCTATTCATCGACGAGATTCATACGCTTGTCGGTGCAGGCAAAGGCGAAGGCGCCATGGATGCCGCCAATATATTGAAGCCGGCACTGGCTCGTGGCGAACTGCGTGCCATCGGTGCTACAACGCTCGATGAGTACCAGAAGTATTTCGAAAAGGACAAAGCCCTGGAGCGTCGTTTCCAGATTGTACAGGTAAACGAACCCGATACGCTGAGTACCATCTCCATCCTTCGCGGATTGAAGGAGCGGTACGAGAACCACCACCATGTACGTATCAAAGATGATGCCATCATCGCAGCCGTTGAGTTGAGCAATCGCTACATCACCGACCGCTTCTTGCCCGACAAAGCAATCGACCTGATGGACGAAGCTGCGGCTAAGTTGCGCATGGAGGTAGACTCTGTACCCGAAGGACTGGACGAAATATCACGCAAAATCAAACAATTGGAGATTGAGCGCGAGGCCATCAAGCGAGAGAAAGATGAAGTGAAGTTGAAGCAACTGGGCAAGGAACTGGCCGAACTCAAAGAGCAAGAAAGCTCTTACAAAGCCAAGTGGCAAAGCGAAAAGACGCTGATGGACAAGATTCAGCAGAACAAGGTGGAGATAGAGAGCTTGAAGTTCGAAGCCGACAAGGCAGAGCGTGAAGGCGACTACGGCAAGGTGGCCGAGATTCGCTACGGCAAGCTGCAACAACTTAATAAAGAGATCGAGGAGATTCAGACTCAACTGCGCGATATGCAGGGAGACGCTGCCATGATTAAAGAAGAGGTGGATGCCGAAGACATTGCCGACGTGGTATCGCGCTGGACAGGTATACCGGTGAGCAAGATGATGCAAAGCGAGAAAGACAAGTTGCTTCATCTCGAAGATGAACTGCACGAGCGAGTCATCGGACAGGACGAGGCCATCGAAGCGGTATCGGATGCAGTGCGTCGCAGTCGTGCAGGCCTGCAAGACCCCAAACGACCCATCGGATCGTTCATCTTTCTGGGCACCACGGGTGTAGGCAAAACGGAGCTTGCCAAAGCATTGGCCGAGTTCTTGTTTGACGATGAAACCATGATGACCCGTATCGACATGAGCGAATATCAGGAGAAACACAGTGTTTCGCGGTTGGTAGGAGCGCCTCCGGGATATGTAGGCTACGATGAAGGCGGACAGCTGACGGAAGCCATCCGACGCAAACCTTACTCGGTGGTATTGTTCGACGAGATCGAAAAGGCACACCCCGATGTATTCAACATCTTGTTGCAGGTACTCGACGATGGCCGTCTGACCGATAATAAAGGACGTGTGGTAAACTTTAAGAATACCATCATCATCATGACTTCCAATATGGGCAGTGCCTATATACAAAGCCAGATGGAGAAGATGAGCGGAGACAATAAGGAAGAGGTGATTGAGGAGACGAAGAAAGAGGTGCTGAATATGTTGAAGAAAACCATTCGCCCCGAGTTCTTGAACCGTATCGACGAAACGATCATGTTCTTGCCGCTCACCGAAAAGGACATCCGACAGATTGTATTGCTACAAATAAAAGGGGTAGAGAAAATGCTGGCCGGAAATGGCGTCGAATTAAAGTTAACCGATGCAGCTGTGGAGTTTATCTCTCAAGCCGGTTACGATCCTGAGTTTGGTGCGCGTCCTGTGAAGAGAGCTATCCAACGATACCTGCTCAATGACCTGTCTAAGAAGCTTCTGGCTCAAGAGGTAGATCGTGAAAAGGCAATCATTGTAGATGCTGATAGCCAAGGACTGGTATTCCGCAACTAATATACATTACGGGCTTCTATCGAGAGGGGAATGATATCCTCGGCCGGTAGAAGTCCGTTTGTTTTAAAAAACAAACCGCTTCGTTATCACGCGGCAGTTAGAATGATTCATTACCACTACATATCCCCCGCGTTTTTCGAGCGTAAAAATCAATGAGGGTGGAGTGAACAATTGTTTCATTTGCAACGTTCCACTATCATCATATATATAAATCATCGTGCCTGCCAATAATCTTGTAAGAGACAAGGTTTTTGACCGACTATCGAAATACACTTTTACATTATCATTCGTTACTATCTCCATATGCACACTCTGCCTTCCGAGCCCCCAAGAAGGCATACTATATATAAAAAAGCGTGGGAACTGCTGTCATTATTGCACTTGAGGCTCTGGACTGCCCACTATTCAAATAATGTACAACTCTCCCACGCCCATACCATATACTTGCATATATAGTAGAACACGGGCGTTTGTGCATCATTCCTGAATAGTGAAATTGTCCAGATTTCAAGTACAGAATAATATTTTAACGCCTTTGTCTTTTTAAATTTTATCTCATCAGCTCACATCCGACGCTTCAGTGCAATGAGCTGCAACAAAGATAAGTAAAAGGCTAGAACATTATATGAGAAAACTTAAAAATATTCACGAAAATGCCACAGATTTATAAAACAGCCCCTAGTTGTTTTTGTTTAAAAAAACAATAAAAGATATTATGTAACGTATAAGCTGACTTCATCAGATTGCTAAAATACGTCTTTATGTGTTCAAAAAAAGCTGGTCGCCTTCTCCCAAAAGCCGGCGGCCTTTTTCAAAAAGACGACCGGCTTTCCCAAAAACCCCGAGAGGTTTTTCAAAGCCCCCTTCAGCCTTTTCTATCCCCCTATTTTCCCTTGACTCATTTATGCGGTCTTACGCTTTTCTTCGGTTCTTTCTTTTATCTCTCATTTATTTATTTTACTTTTGTCCTATCACCAATTTATACTATTCTGAATGATGACACTAATTGACGGAAAAGCCATTTCCGAACAAGTAAAGCAAGAGATTGCCGCCGAGGTTTCAGAGATCGTTGCCAAGGGTGGCAAGCGCCCTCACCTGGCAGCCATTCTTGTGGGGCACGATGGCGGTAGCGAAACCTATGTAGCTGCCAAAGTAAAGGCCTGCGAAGCCTGCGGCTTCAAGTCCTCGCTCGTGCGCTACGAAGCCGATGTAACCGAAGACGAACTACTGGCGAAGGTACGTGAACTCAATGAAGATGCCGATGTAGACGGATTTATCGTGCAACTTCCCCTGCCCAAACATATCTCCGAGCAGAAAGTAATCGAAACCATCGACTACCGCAAAGATGTAGACGGATTCCATCCCATCAACGTAGGGCGCATGTCCATCGGGCTTCCTTGCTACGTATCGGCAACACCCAACGGTATTCTCGAGCTGCTTAAACGCTATAAGATAGAAACTTCGGGAAAGAAATGTGTGGTACTGGGACGTAGCAACATCGTTGGCAAGCCCATGGCCTCGCTGATGATGCAAAAAGCTTATCCGGGCGATGCAACAGTGACCGTATGTCACAGCCGTTCGCGCGACTTGCTGAAAGAGTGCCAAGAAGCCGATATTCTGATTGCTGCTTTGGGACAGCCCAACTTCGTAACTGCCGATATGGTAAAAGAAGGCGCAGTGGTGATCGATGTAGGTACTACACGCGTGCCCGACGCCGGCAAAAAGTCCGGTTTTAAGCTAACCGGCGATGTGAAGTTTGACGAAGTAGCCCCTAAGTGCTCGTACATCACCCCCGTTCCGGGTGGTGTGGGCCCCATGACGATCGTCTCACTGATGAAGAATACATTACTGGCCGGTAAGAAGGCAATTTATCAATGAAACAGCTTACCGCTTTCACCCTTTTGTTTCTCTCCTTCTCTTGCACCTCCATGTCGCAGGAAAGGAGAGATTCTGTTATCTGTACCACGGATTCAACCGCGACACAGCGTATCACCCTGCTCTTTGCAGGCGACCTCATGCAGCATCAGGCGCAGATTACCGCTGCACAACAGGCTGACGGAACGTACGATTACTCGCCCTGTTTCGAACCAATAAAAGAAGAGATCGAACGGGCAGACATCGCCATCGGCAACCTCGAAGTAACCCTTGGAGGCAAACCCTATACAGGATATCCTGCCTTTAGTGCACCCGATGCTTACCTCACCGCCATTCAGGCTGCCGGGTTCGACGTACTTCTTACGGCCAACAATCATTGTCTCGACCGCAGACGCAAGGGATTGGAGCGAACCATCCGCCAACTCGATTCGTTGCAGATGCCCCACGTAGGAACCTATTCGGATAAAGAACAACGGGCAAAACGCTACCCGTTATTGCTCGAAAAGAACGGCTTCCGCATCGCCTTGCTAAACTACACCTACGGCACGAATGGAATTCCGCTTACTGCGCCCAACGTAGTTAACTATATCGACAAAGCAGTCATAGCTGAAGACATCAAAGCGGCACAAGCCTTGCAGCCCGATGCAATCATTGCCTGTATGCATTGGGGCATAGAGTATCAGTCGCTCCCCAGCCCCGAACAGCAAACATTGGCCGATTGGCTATTGCAAGAGGGTGTAACGCACGTTATAGGTGCGCACCCACACGTGGTACAGCCCATGGAGCTTCGCACCGATAGTGTAACCGGACGGCAGCACGTGGTTGTTTACTCCTTGGGCAATTTCTTCTCGAATATGTCGGCACGTAAAACAGATGGAGGAGCTTTATTGACGCTCGAATTGACAAAAGATAGCACCACTCGGGTGAGCCGCTGCGAATATCAATTGGTATGGACGGCACGTCCGGCACTCAGTCGAAATAAAAATTTCATTTTATACCCAATCCACGCAGTGCCCGACTCACTGCCCGAAACGGCACTTAACCGTTTGAAGATCTTTATAAAAGATACCAGAACCCTCTTCAGTAAGCATAATCGGGGAATAGAAGAAAGCACTTTTTTTGAAAAAAAGTCGTCCAATAATTTGCAGAATAAAAGATAATACCTATCTTTGCATCGCATTAGAGAAATGCACAACATGGTGGATGTAGTTCAGTTGGTTAGAGCGTCAGTTTGTGGTTCTGAATGTCGCCGGTTCGAGTCCGGTCTTCCACCCGGTCAAGTCTCCATAAATCTTTGATTTATGGAGACTTTTCTTTTATATAATAACGGATAACGGAGCCGAGAAGCGATTCAAAGCATCGAAAGAATACAAAAGAAGCCTTCGGTTTAGAGTTGATTGATATTAATACAACTCTAAACCGAAGGCTTCTTTCAACTGCAATAAGGCGCTGTTCTTTTGCGCCATCATCTGGAACTTCTCAACGCGACTAAAGGCACGTACATTCTCGGTAGCCTCGCTTACACGAACCGTCATGCGAACTTTGCTGTTCTGCAAGCAACTACGAAGGTAATTCTGCATCTCCGGAACGAAAGCAACAAAATCTTTCGCAATAATCTCATTGTCGACCACTACTTCGAAGGTGGTTTCATCGAGCAATTTAGGGCGGATATTCTGCATACGCATCGCAATCGCTTTGTGCTCCAGAGGCAATCGGCCGGCATAGTCCTGCCAATAGAAATTCAGGTCTTTCTCGTTAAACATAAAATCCTCTTCCGGCTGTTGCTTGGCGGCTTGCGGCATCTGCTGGTCGGCAGGAGCCTGTTGGTGCTGCTGCGTATTCTTCAGTGGATGTTTTATAGAGAGTCCGATGCTGCCTTTATGCATCAGTGGTACCTTCTTCTCCTCGGGCAACTGAGTTTTCAATGCCTGAGCCGGTTTAGCAACGGGCGAAGGAGCGGGCTTACTGTGAGTAGCAACCGCCGCCCGAGCAGAGGTAGCCACAGGGGGCTGTTGAGTCGTAACCGAAGCTTGAGACGTAGCAGCAGCACTCTGCACTTGCTGAGCATTGGCAGTTTGCGTAAAGATGGGTTTTATAGCTTGTTTAGGGCTACGCCCATGGCTCACGTCATCCCCCTCGGTGGTAAGCTGGGCAACCTGAATCAAGGTTAGTTCTACCAACAATCGCTTATTCTTGCTGGTACGGTAATTCATATCACAATCATTGCACAGCTTCATCGAGCGATACAAGAAAGGAAGCGGGCATTTCTGCGCCTGCTCTTGATAGCGTTGACGAATACTTGCACCTACCTCGAGCAATGCGAGCGTAGCAGCATCTTTGCTCACCAACAGGTCTCGGAAGTGAGAGGCCAGTCCGGTGATAAAGTGGCTTCCGTCAAAGCCCTTGTTGAGCACATCGTTGAGCAGCAATAAAGCCTCGCTCACTTGATTGTTCAAAAAGCAATCGGTCAGACGAAAATAGTATTCATAATCGAGCACATTCAGGTTCTCAATCACACTTTGGTAGGTAATGCGGCCACCGGTAAAGCTAACTACCTGGTCGAAGATAGAAAGTGCGTCGCGCATACCACCGTCGGCCTTGAGAGCAATCACGTTCAAGGCTTCGGATTCGGCCGAGATATTCTCTTTCGAAGCCACATACGCCAGGTGCTGCACGGTATCTTCTACGTTGATGCGATTAAAGTCGTATATCTGGCAGCGGGACAGGATGGTAGGAAGAATCTTATGTTTCTCGGTTGTAGCGAGAATAAAAATAGCATGCCGGGGTGGCTCCTCAAGCGTTTTAAGGAAAGCATTGAAGGCCGAAGCCGAAAGCATATGAACCTCATCGATGATGTAGACCTTATACTTACCAATCTGTGGAGGAATACGTACCTGCTCTACCAATTGGCGGATATCATCGACCGAGTTATTGGAAGCAGCATCCAGCTCATGAATGTTGTACGAACGCTGTTCGTTGAATGCCACACACGACTCGCAGGCATTACAAGCCTCGCCATCATCAGTGGGTGTCATACAGTTAATCGTTTTGGCAAAAATACGAGCACAAGTAGTTTTTCCTACTCCACGCGGACCACAGAAAAGATAGGCATGAGCCAGTTTCTGGGTGGCAATGGCGTTTTTCAGTGTCGTCGTCAGTGCCCGTTGTCCCACAACAGATTCGAATGTCGAAGGGCGGTATTTACGAGCCGATACAATATAGTTCTCCATATTCCGGGTTCTATCTATTTTTTGAGTTTCTGCAAATGTACGCAAAAAAGTGGTAAGTGACCAGCGATGGCTGATAAGTTTTGATCAGGAAATAGTAAGTTTTAAGTTATATGTTTTATCTTTGCATGCAGAAATAAATAAAAAATCATGGTCAAATTAGGCACAATCTGGGATTTTATTGGTCGGCATAAATACTGGATTACGATTCTGGCATTTGCTGTTATTATCGGCTTCCTTGACGAAAACAGCATGATTCGTCGCATTGGTTATGCACGAGAGATCAGTGCGTTGCAAAACGAAATTGATAAATACCGCGCCGACTATGAGGAGAACACCGAACGCCTCAACGAACTAACCAGCAATCCGGATGCTATCGAACAGATAGCCCGGGAGAAGTATCTAATGAAAAAACCGAACGAAGATATTTACGTATTTAAAGACAAAAAATGAAATCACTCATACCCGTATTTTTCATGGTAGGTGCTGTAATGGTGCTTACAGGTGCTGCTACCTATATTAGCGGATGGGAGTATTCGCCCTACCTCTATCTCTTAGGAGCTGCATGTGTGGCACTGGCTCAGATCAATCTGCCCCTTGCCACTACCAACAAAATTCTCAAACGCTTGCGCATTCAACAGAAGTTTGGGGGAATCATACTCTTGCTATCGGCCGTATTCATGTTTACCACACGGGGCAACGAATGGATCGTATGTTTGGCCATTGCCTCGGTATTGGAACTATATACCGCTTTCCGTATCCCCAACGAGGAGGCCAAGGAGCAATAACGAAACGGTCGCTTAAGTACCAAACAAATAGGGCTTCGTATGTCTGTATCGACTACGAAGCCCTATTTGTTAGTTTCCTTATCTTACTTCTTCACCGAAGCCGAAGTGTATCTGGCATTCAAACCATCTACAATTTCTTTCGTAATATTGAGTGAAGGCTCAGCATACAATAAGTTATCAAAACCTGTATTGCTGATAATCAAGCTATATCCTTTGGTTACGTTATATTCTTTCAGGAATTTGTTGATTGAATCACGTAGCTGTAAGCTGTTCTTTTGGTTTTCGGCAGCCAATTCTGAAGATAACTTCTGTTGCAATGCCTGAAGATCTTGCTCCATTTTAGCCAGACGGTTGTACTCTTGCTGTGCTCTATCTTGTGAAATGAAAGCGTTGGCTTCGTATTTCTTCTGGAATTCCTGCTTCTGCTTGCCCAGTTCGTTTGCTTTCTGGTTCAAAGTCATACGGATATTTTCTTCTTTCTTCACCATGGCCTCATTCAGGTCAATGCAAAAATTATATTTAGAAAGCAACGTATCTACTTCTACATAAGCAATCTTTAGTTCAGATGATGTAGCCCCTTTCACTCCGCTTTCGGCAGCAACCGCTGTGTTATCGGCTTTACCGGCGCATTGTGAAAATAAAACGATAAGTGCCAAAGCTGCAAAACCGTTAATGAGGTAGTTTATTCTCTTCATAACTTGTAAAATATAGTTTTTAATTAATTAATTCATATTATCGTTTAAGGTCTTTTTCTCCAGCTCATCAATCGAGAATCCGGATTTGCGTTGTGCTTCCCGATCTTGAGATTGTACACAACCAATGCCTTTGTCGCGCAATGTTTTATTGCCACTAACGTGCCCATTGGGAAACTTCCCTCCTTTTACTAAAAGCATCCGGATGCCTAATAATGCAAGGCAAATAGCAACTATTAACAGAGTTATCAGTATTGTATAGAGCATTTACATTAATTTTGTGAGTGCAAATATAGACTTTTGTATGGATTAAGCCTCTTTTTTAAAGGAGAAAAAGAGAATTACAGTCAAAATACACAACTAATTTAAGCATATTTAGCAATATATCGACTTATATTTGCCCTTTCATTAATAACAAAAAGAAAACAGAATGGAAAAACAACTATTGAAACCTACCGGCATCTTTCGGTATTTCGCAGAAATCTGCCAAGTGCCGCGCCCTTCAAAGAAGGAAGACAAAATTATCGCTTACCTCAAAGAGTTTGGTGCAAAGCATAATCTCGAAACCAAAGTCGATGAAGCCGGTAATGTACTAATCAAAAAGCCTGCTACAAAAGGAAAAGAAAACTTACAAACGGTAGTGCTGCAATCGCATGTGGATATGGTGTGCGAGAAGAATGCAGACGTAAAACACGACTTCCTGGTCGATCCTATCGAAACGGAGATAGACGGAGAGTGGCTGAAAGCGAAAGGTACCACGCTTGGAGCCGACAATGGTATCGGAGTAGCTACCGAATTAGCCGTATTGGCCGATAATAGCATTGAACACGGCCCGTTGGAGTGTCTTTTTACAGTCGATGAAGAGACCGGACTCACCGGAGCATTTGCCTTGAAAGAGGGTTTTATGAATGCAGACATCTTGCTGAACCTCGACTCGGAGGATGAAGGCGAACTCTATATCGGTTGTGCAGGCGGTATCGACTCGGTAGCCGAATTTACATATAAAGAGGCAGAGGTGCCTATCGATCATTTCTCCTTCAAAATAGCAGTAAAAGGATTGAAAGGCGGACACTCGGGTGGCGACATCCACTTGGGACGAGGCAATGCGAATAAGATTCTGAACCGTTTCCTTCATCAAATGCAGATTTGTTACCAAAACGATTTTTACCTATGCGAAATAAACGGTGGCAACCTGCGCAATGCTATTCCGCGCGAGGCATTTGCCGTCTTCGCCGTGCCCGAAAAGGCAAAGCACGACGTACGCACAGCCTTGAACGTATTCATTGCCGAAATAGAGAATGAACTAAGCGTAGTGGAACCCGACTTGCAAGTTGTTCTCGAATCGGAAGCTCCCCGCATAAAAGCCATTGATCAGGATACAACGCTTCGGTTGATAACAGCCTTATATGCCTGTCCGCACGGAGTATTTGCTATGAGTCAGGATATCCCCGGATTGGTTGAAACCTCTACCAACCTGGCATCGGTTAAGATGAAGCCCGAAAACACAATTCGTATCGAAACCAGCCAGCGCAGTTCCATCCTTTCGGCTCGCGATGATATGGCCAATACGGTGCGTGCTGTATTTACCCTGGCCAAAGCACGTATCAGTTCGGGCGACGGTTATCCCGGATGGAAACCGAATCCTCACTCGGCAATCCTCGAAGTGGCTGCTGCCTCTTATAAGCGTCTGTTCGGAGTAGACGCACAGATCAAGGCTATCCATGCCGGACTGGAGTGCGGACTGTTCTTGGATAAATACCCTTCATTGGATATGATCTCATTTGGGCCCACAATGATTGGTGTACACTCGCCAGACGAACGTTTGCTCATACCTACGGTAGAGAAGTTCTGGATTCATTTGCTCGATGTATTGGCAAATATCCCTGAAAAGAAACAATAAACAAAAACAGTTTTCGTTTATATAGACACAGATTATAAGACTCATGAAGTTGATTAATCTGTGTCTTTTCTTTATGAATATGCTACCTTCGAGACATGAATGCACAAAACGCGATCCGAACTCTTTTCCTGCTCTGCTGTTGCTTCTTCGCAATAAGTTTGCCAAGCCAGGAGCAACCTCGCTTTCGGGTGATGTGGTGGAATGTGGAGAACTTGTTCGATACGCACCACGACTCATTAAAAAATGACAGAGAGTTTCTGCCCGATGGTATTCGTCGTTGGACTTATGGGCGATACAAGAAGAAGTTGGACAACCTGGCCCGGATAATCACCGCAGTAGGTGAATGGACACCTCCCGTATTGGTGGGGCTCTGCGAAGTAGAGAACGATACGGTACTGCGTGATCTCACCCGCTACTCGGCACTAGCCGAACAAGACTATCGATACATCATCACCCATTCGCCCGACGAACGAGGCATTGATGTGGCGTTGCTTTATCAACGCCATCGCTTCAAACCCCTCTCCCATCAATCCATTCGCATCGGAGCTTTCAATCGAAAGAGCCGTCCCACCAGAGATATCCTACACGTTTGCGGTCTGTTGTTGAACAATGATACGATTGACATTCTTCTTTGCCACCTACCCTCACGCTCGGGCGGTGTCAGAGAGTCTGAGCCTTATCGACTCTTTGCTGCCCAAAAGCTACGGACCGTATCCGATAGCTTAATAAAAGTACGAACGAATCCCAAGCTGCTTCTCATGGGTGATTTCAATGATTACCCCGGCAACAAATCCATCACCCGGATAATGGGTGCGACAGTTCCTTCGACACACACATCCTCTGACGGCCTATATCAGTTGCTGGCACGCAAAGCCCGCCAACGGAACTTCGGTTCGTACAAATATCAAGGGCAATGGGGATTATTGGATCACCTCATCGTGTCAGGCAATCTGCTAAACACTTCCACCGGCTTCTATACCATTGAAGATAAGGCCAATGTGTTTCAAGCTCCTTACTTACTAATAGACGATGAGAATAAAGGAGGCAAGCAACCTTTTCGAACCTATCACGGCATGAAGTATATAGGAGGATATAGCGACCATTTACCCATCTATACCGACTTTTATATTCGGGAATATGATTGACTCAGTCCGAATATTGATATAGTTTGAGATTAAACTTCGGCACCATAGCCAAGAGATGATCAAAGATATCGGATTGAATCCGTTCGTACTCTTTCCATATTTTATTTCGGGAGAAGAAATAAACCTCAATAGGCACACCATATTCGGTTGCTTGCAGTTGACTAATAATTAGATCGAGCTCTTGATTAACCACAGGAAGACTACATAAATAACGTTCGATATATACCCTGAACACCTGAGAGTTGGTCGGAACGGTATCCTTGTCGGGCTGGTAATCTACCAACAAAGGAACTTCCTTTCGAAGCGTATCAAGCATATCGGGTGTACAAAATTTAATGGTATTTAGGTCGAGTATAATGTTCTTCTTTACTCGCCTACCACCGGACTCTTGCATAAAACGCCAATTCTGGAAACAAGTACTGACCAATGTATAAGGAGGTATGGTGGAAATCGTATTATCGAAGTTCTTCACTTTGACGGTATTGAGCGTTATCTCCTCTACCACCCCATTTGCATCGTTGGACGGAAGCGTAATCCAGTCGCCTATACGAACCATATCATTGGCCGAAAGCTGTATCCCCGCCACAAATCCTAGAATCGTATCTTTAAAGACCAACATCAAAATAGCCGCCGATGCACCCAAGCCGGTAAGTAAACTGGCCGGAGATCGATTCATCACAACAGCAATGATCACAATGCCTCCCACGAAAAACAGTAATACCTGAAGCACTTGAATAAAACCTTTCAAGGGACGGTTTCTGGCCGTTGCCTCACTACTGTATACATCAAGAATCATTAATAAGACGCCGTTGGCAGCCAATAAAAGCGAATAAACAATGTACAGCACACAAGCTTTCTGAGAAAGAAAAAGTAATTCCTTTCCACGAATAAAGGCCAACGGCAACAGAAAGAAAATAAGAATACCCGGAATCATATGTATCAAATGATGAAACACCTTTCGCTTCATCAACAATGTATTCCAGGTATGTGGAAAACGTTTGGTGTATCGCCTCATCCCTCCTACAAGTATTGCCTGACAGATGTAGTCGAGTCCGATAGCCATAACTACCATCAATACGGCAATAATTGCCTCATCAAACATATTAGCCACTTTAGGGTCTACCCCCCAACCGACAAGAACGTGGTTCATCCAGCCTCCTAAATCCATATCGTTTATTTTTATAATATCATTGCAAAAAATAATGTGATCTATAAAAAGAACAGAAGAAAAGGAGTTTGGTTTACGGTTTCTTCAGACTTACCCGTTTAGTTTCTTATAATCTTCAAGAAATTTCTGGAGCCCGGAGTCTGTAAGCGGATGATTTAGCAACCCTTTAATGGCACTCAGTGGACAAGTTGCCACATCGGCACCCGCATCGACACACTCTATGATATGTTTTGTATGACGGATAGATGCGGCAAGTACCTGTGTTTTATAATCATAAAAACGATACATCCGTACAATAGCAGCCACAAGTGCTACACCGTCTTCGCAAATATCATCCAGTCTGCCAACAAAAGGAGACACATAAGTAGCCCCCGCTTTTGCTGCCAGCAATGCCTGCCCAACCGAGAAAACAAGTGTACAATTGGTTCGGATACCTTTTTCCGAAAAATAATGAATGGCTTTGATGCCATCGGCAATACAAGGCACCTTCACTACGATATGCGGATTGAGTGCAGCTAGTTCCATTCCTTCACTAATCATTCCCTCATAGTCTGTGGCAATCACCTCTGCACTCACGTCTGCCTGCACTATATTGCATATTTCTACATAATGTTTCTGCTGATTTTTAATGCCTTTAATTCCCTCTTTAGCCATTAACGACGGGTTGGTTGTCACTCCATCCAAAACGCCAAGGTCATGTGCTTCTCGTATCTGTTCTAAATTCGCTGTATCAATAAAAAACTTCATGATCGTATTATTTTAAAGGTTATACATCTTAATTTACAACAAGCTGTCGTTGTCTTTTGTTTACTAACAAACTGTTTATCAATACAATTTACTATTTCTGAATAAACAGTCCGAACTCATCCAGCTCAATACCGGCAGGCTCATCAGTTGGTGTGGTGGCATCAAGTTTAATGTAACGCGCCTTCAGCGGTTTATCAAACGATACGATTTGCGGCAACGGGTTGTGCATGATGTTGCTAAACTCACCATGAGTAGCAATTTCGGTCCACTTAGTACCATCCATACTGCTATAAACTTTGTAACGGAAAGCCATCGTGGGTTTAGCCTCTGCACGAGTGGGCGCATATACAAACCCTCTCAGCAAAGCTTCTTTGCCCAGATCAATGGTGAAAGGTGCGGCAGACAGCTGCTTCCAATTCTTACGTTCGGCATCCTTACGCCATGCATCGTTCTCTACTTGATCGATCAACGGAGGGGCATAGTAGGCCGCTACCCGACTGATATTTGCCGTTAAGCGACAACCGTTGATCTTCACACGCAACTTCGAGGCTTTCACCGGATCGAACCGAAGCATACGTTTGTAACCAATGGTGGTTCCTTTGGCAATTGTTTTCCAGCCATCACTTGTCAACGCTTCTACTTCAAATGATTCTACTCGCTGTCCTTTCGTAATATCCTCCTGAAGCAACACTACGTTGATCTCAGATTTGCTCTGCAACGAATAAGTGCGCGTATCTCCCGAAATCGCTTTCCAGAAACGTGCTCCTTTCTTGACCTGATCATTGGCAAACGCACGTTTGCGATAAGCGGCAAACTCCTTCAAACGATTTACATCGGCCTCATTGATAAGCCCACGGCGATCGGGAGGGATATTGAGCAACAAAACCGAATTATAGCCAACCGACTGAAAGTAGATATCGGTAAGTTGTTTCAAGCTCTTTACTTTACTATCCTCTTCTTGATGATAGAACCAACCCGGACGAATCGACACATCGACCTCCGAAGGGTACCAAAACATTTCGGTGGCTTTTTCGATCATAGCACGACTACCCAAGTCTTTGGACGTAGCCCGGATTCCCTGCCGTTCATTCTCCGCTCTGGCACCGGTATAAGCATCGGGCATTAAGACTGTGGCACTCCATTCGGTTTCGCGCCCCAGCCCGCGTTCGTTTCCTACCCAACGCACATCATCACCCATAATGGCTGTCACTGCATGAGGTTGCAGGCGATGGATGGTTGCGAGCGTGGTATCCCAATCATATACCTGCTTTTTACCATTGGGACCTTCGCCATTGGCACCATCAAACCAGACTTCGTCTACCTCGCCATAGTTGGTCAGCAGTTCGGTCAGTTGTTCGATAAAGAACTCGTTGTATTTGGGCGAATCACCATAACAGGCAGCATTACGATCCCAAGGCGATAGGTAAACACCAAATCGCATATCATATTTATCGCAAGCGCGACGCAAATCTCCTACTACATCCCCTTTACCTTCTTTCCAAGGCGAAGAAGCAACCGAATGAGTCGTTGTCTTGGTAGGCCAAAGGCAAAAACCATCGTGGTGTTTTGCCGTGAGCAGTACCATCTTAAAACCGGCCTCTTTCAGCTCGCGCACCCATTGTTCGGCATCCAGTTCCGTAGGGTTGAATAAAGCCGGGTCTTCCTTTCCGTCGCCCCACTCGCGCCCAGTAAAAGTATTGATACCAAAGTGCAAAAAGGCAGTTAGTTCAAGGCGTTGCCAAGCCAACTGTTGCGGGGTCGGAACCAATCGGGCAGCCATTTCGACCTTTTGTTCAAGAGTGGCTCCTTGCGGAAACACAACACGTTTTTCGTAGTTCTCATTCTGAGCCTGTCCGCTACACAAAAGAGCAGATAGGAATAAAGATAGTAGTAGTTTTCTTTTCATATTTTAATTTAGCGGATAAAGAGTAAATTCAAACTGTTGTTCGCGTACAGGAACCAAGTAGTGGGGCAAAACTCCGGGGCCACAAGTGGCTGTGCCTACCCCTGCCTGCTCCGCATCCAGATGAATGATAAACTTGCCTTCGGTTTCCAGCTCATTGATATGTTTGGCCTTTTCCAATAATACATCCGAGAAAGGAATGGCACTAAACTGAAAAGGTTTGTTTGATTCAAATTGACATCCCACACCCGCCTCATCGGTCATCTTCATCCAACGCACATCCGTATGATTGCCGGTAGACTGTGGCGTTGCATAATAATGGAACATACGCTCAGGGCTTGTTTTATAGAGGGCTATCTTGCCCGATTGTTTACGGTCTGCATACGTCTCGTGCTCTCCACGTCCTAAGTAAGTGACATTTGCATACGTATCGTTCATCTCGAATACCAATCCCAATCGAGCCAATGACTTCACCACTGCCGTATCGGGTTTGAAAGCCGTTTGCACTTTTAAAGCACCGTCCTTATTCAGGGTGTATGTAAAGGTGGCTTCACCTATCTTCCGCTCCTTAGCATTGAGTATCTCAACTTGAGCAGTAGCCGATGTTTTTCCTTCTTTCAGGGCAACGACCTTTTGCGTTAAGCGATCCAAACCGGCTTGTCTCCATGAACGAGCTCCATTTCTATCCCGATTATCGTTGTCGGTTGCCGGACGAAACAGGCTCAACACGATGGGCGAGGCCAATAATTCTTTTCCGTTCAAGCGCAAAGAATTCAAAGCACCGGTTGCTTTATCCACCGTAAAGGTAGTTGCTGTGGCTGTTCTATTGCGATGATACGAAGCATTCTTCTTTGAAAGAGGCAATACAAACTGATCGTAGGCTACCTCCCAGTTCGTAGTAACAAACGGAGTCGCTTCTTTGCGCGTCCAGCTTAGGTTCAAGAAAGCTTCCCGGTTGCCCGATGTGCATTTCATCGCTCCAAGTGTAACATCTGCCGTAGCATGCGGAGCACAAGATATTTCCTTTGTTCCCTGAGCACACACCGTTCCATCGTCTGTCGTCACGTTCCAATGCAGGATGTATTCATTCAAATCGGAGAAGTCGAACCAGTTCTTCACCCGAATGGTCAGGTTTTTAGGATTGATCAGGGTCGATTTGATGTTTTGGTACACCTTCTTCACTTCGAACAGGTGAGGATGCGGCACACGGTCGGCACCGACCAACCCGTTGCCACAGAAGTTTCCGAAGCTGGGAATATCCTTAGGACCGTAATCGCCACCGTACGCCCAATACCATTTTCCATTGGCATCGATCTCACGGAACGATTGATCGACCCAATCCCAGACACAACCTCCTTGCGCCATCGGCTCGTTCTCGAATACATCCCAGTACTCTTTCAATCCGCCAACACTATTGCCCATGGCATGCACGTACTCACATAGAATAAACGGACGGTAAATATCTTTCTTGCCTACATAGGCTTTTATCTCGTCTACGCTGCGGTACATACGGCAGTAGATATCGGTATTATAGTTCTCTTGGGCACGCTCATACTGTACGGGACGGCTCTTCTCTACCGACTTAAGCCAATCGTACGTTCTTTCAAAATTAATTCCGTTTCCGGCTTCATTGCCCAACGACCAGATAACAATCGCGGGGTGATTCTTCGAACGCTCATACATTCGTTGAGTGCGATCCATATGTGCGGGCAACCATGTGCTATCCTTAGCCAACGAAGCAGCACCATAACCCATACCGTGCGATTCGATATTGGCTTCATCGATCACATAAAGACCGTAACGGTTGCACAGTTGATACCAATAGGGGTGCGTAGGATAATGAGAGTTACGAACCGTATTGATGTTGTATTGCTTCATCAATCGGATATCTTGCTCCATCAACTCTTTACTTACCGTGCGCCCCAGTTGGGAATGTTCGTGGCGGTTGGTTCCTTTGACCAACGTAGGAACTCCATTGATACAGAAGCGACCTTCTTTAATCTCCGAAGTGCGGAAGCCGATCTGAGTACCGGTTATTTCGGTAACTTTGCCCGTAGCATCTTTCAACTCCAAAAGTAAGGTATACAAATTAGGGTGTTCGGCACTCCACGCTTTCACGTTCGGGATTCTCTTTTCATCAAACGTAATCAGGTTGCTCAGCCCTCTGGATTTTACTTGAACAGCCTCTTGCCATACAGTCTTACCGGCAGCATCCTGCAAGGTGTAAGCAATGGTGCTGATCCCGGTTGCAGGGCCTGCCACCGTTACATCCAACCCGAAAATGCCCTCTTTATACTCTTTCTTATCGAGTGAAGAGGTTACTTTGTAGTCAGCTATGTATTGTTTCGGAGTACTATATAAATAGACATCGCGCTCGATACCACTCAATCGCCACATATCCTGGCACTCGAGATAAGCACCCGCACTCCATCGGTACACTTCGAGTGCAATCGTATTGTCACCCTCCTGAAGTTTATCCGTAATATCCCATTCGGCAGCCGTTTTCGAACCTTGGTTATAGCCGATAAATGTGCCGTTTACCCAAACATAATAGAAAGAAATCACTCCCTCACAGCACAAAACCACTCTACGGTCTTTCCACGCAGCAGGCACGGTAAACGTACGGCGATACGAACCAACCTCGTTTTCTTTATGCGGAACCAACGGAGGATTCTTTTTGAAGTTGAACATCTTATCATCAAACTCATAGGTTTCATTGACGTAAATGGCAGTGCCATACCCTTGACGTTCCCAATTGCCGGGTACATTGATGTCTGCCCACCCACCTGTATAGAAGGTTGGTTTATAAAAATCTTTGGGACGATTATCGGGATTCTTCACCCAGTGGAACTTCCATGGGCCATTCAGACTCAGATAATAGGGAGATTGTTCGTAGTTGCCCACCTTTACATCCGCAGCAGTACCATAAGGCCAAACATAGGTATGAGGCGCGAGTTTATTCAACCCGATCGCATATTGACTCTGCCATTCGGGGAGTTGTTGCGCCATGGCAGGAAAGGCAAGCAGGCCGGCTATCAACATTAGTAAGTTTTGTCTCAATAAGTTTCTCATGTTCATCTTCTTTAGGGTATTTTAGTCAATCATTATCTCATCGAAAAAGACTCTCGATTCTTGTCCGGGACGCACGTGACTCTCGGGACACTTTCCGGCTCCTTTGGCTGTAACCCGCACATAACGTGCTTCCTTACCGCCTAAATCAATCGTACAATTATCGATAAACGTACCTTCGCGGAAAATTTCTTCGAAGGTAAATTTCAATTCTCCGACCGTATTGAAGTCTGTGTTGTTATTTGATAGCTCGACTCGGATGCCAGCAGGTTTATGTACCGCCATTCCATAGTTGGTAATGCAACCGATGGCAAAGGTATGCAGCTTTTCCGATTTTTCCAAGTCAATCGTGAAAGATATGCTATCACTTTTTTCCCAATTGCACCATTCGAAGTCAGTTTGTTTCAAACTTCCCCGTACACCGTTTGTTAATACCTTTTCGTTAGCCCTTCCTCCAAGAATCGTTTTCGCTGTGGCTTTATTCCAACCGATGGGCAACACAAGGGTCTGTCCCATCTGCTTTCCTGCGATAAACGTAGCACTCTTCATTATGAGCGCCGAGCGAATGATAAGAGCTTGTTTATAAAGAACGGAGGCTGCGGTAGGTTCGCTTCCATCCAACGTATACCGAATCTCCACATCCGGGCGAATGCACTCCAGTTCGACGTTCAAACCACCGGATTGAGGAGTAGCCGTATGCTGAATATTGTACATAGAGCGAGCATACACAACTCCTTTCTCTGCCAGATGAGCATTGTAATTATCTACGCTTTGAATAAAGCGTGTCCAGTTTTTCTTCTCGGGTGCTGTCCATGCTCCTTCGGCCAAGGCTGCCAGGCGGGGGAATAAAAGATAATCCACATCATCCGGCTTATCACAGAATTCGGTCCAGAGTGATGCCTGAACGCCCATCAGTAAAGAAGCATATTCAGGCTTCCAATCTTTCTGAATCGGTTCGTAATCGTATACATCCTTGAGCGTGTTATTGCCAAAATAGGTGAGCGGTTCGAACCACTGGGGCCCTTGATAGCGAATCAGGTACATGATACGGGCGGGGGTCATAACAAAGCGATGTCCCAGCTTTGCCCCCTTCAATGCAGCCGTTCCCATGCCCTGCCAACCAAAAATAATCGCATCTTCGGGCATGGAGCTATTGGTCAACTCATCCCAACCCATCACCTCTTTGCCTTTGTCGGCAACATATTTTGCCACCCGTTTCATAAAGTATCCTTGCAACTCCTCTTCGTTAGGCAGTTTTTCTTTTTGGATGCGTGCCTGACAAAGCGGACATTTCTCCCAAGTTGTTTTTTGAGCCTCATCACCTCCCAGATGAATGTAACGAGAAGGAAATAGGGTTACCACCTCATCAATCACATCTTGTAAAAAGGTAAATACACTATCGTTTCCCGCACAATAAATAGCATTGGCATTGTTGCCTCCCAAACCGGGCAACACACCGATAAAGTGATCAACTACCGGACAGGCCAGTTGAGGATAGGCAGCCAGTGAAGAGTTGGTATGAGCGGGCATTTCAATTTCAGGAATCACCTCTACCTGCCGCTGAATAGCATAGGCTACTATTTCTTTGATATCCTCTTGGGTATAGAATCCACCGATAGGCGTAGGTTCGCCTGCCTGAGGGTTGCGTCGAGAGTGAAAGGGCACATCAGTACGGTCAACACGCCATGCACCGACCTCGGTAAGCCGTGGATATTTCTTTATTTCCAATCGCCAACCATTATCATCGACCAAGTGAAAGTGAAGCGTATTGATCTTCAACATAGCCATGCAATCGATGATACGCAATACATTCTCTTTGGGCAGAAAGAAGCGAGCCACATCGAGCATCAGTCCACGGTATCCGAAACGCGGTTCGTCGGTTACCTGTACCGATGGTATATTCCATTCGATATCCTTTGCCACTGTATTCTTCTCAATAGCAGCAGGCAACAACAAACGCATTGATTGCAACGCATAGAAAAAGCCTTTCGCATCGGCTGCTTTCACGGTAATACTTTTAGGAGTTACCTGTAATTGATAGGCCTCACTTTTCAAGGAAGCATCGGTGATAAAGCATATATCACCCTTTTTACTGATAACAAGTTTCGGAGTAAATCCGGCAGCTTGGGTGAATAAAGAGATAAAAGAACGTGCCAGATTGGCTTGTTCGGCATTCTCCACTGCAAAGGTACTTCGAGAGGTAAAAAAGTAACTTCCACTACCCGGTATTAATTGCATCGGACATGGAAGTATGGATCGTGTTTGTGTGATGTGACGGTTGGAAATTTGTTGTGCCCGAAGTGGTAGCACCAATAAAAAAAGTAACAATAAGGTATACTTGCTCATGGTATATATAGTTAGTCGTAATGTTATTTTTTATCTCTATCAGGGGTTGAAACGTACCGAATATAAGTGGATCATTATAGTCTTACTTTTACCCACAAAAAGAACACAAGCCGGATGCACGCTATGATAAGCTGCATCCAGCTTGAGTTTTTAGTCTAAATCACTTGCCGGAAAGCGATTAATAGCCAAAATTATTATCAGTAAAGTCAATAGATGAATTCGTATCGATTTCATCTTTCGGAATGGGAAGTAATAAATTCTTCTTTAAGAAATCAGCATCATTCAAATTACCTTTATTAAAGACACGTTCGCCCCAGTTTCCATTGCGTGCAGGATTTTTTGCTACACTTTCGAGAATAATCCCATGATTATTATTTAGCTCCAACACTTTCTTCAGCATCTCCGTTCCACGAAGGCGCATTTTCTGGTACATTTCCGGTTCGCCTATACCTTCGAATATGCGTTCAAAGAAAATCTTTTCACGCACCTGTTCTTTACTCAAACCAGTGCTCCATTTTGCAGGTTGCACGGCAGGTTTTATACCCGAACGGCGAGCTCTAGCCAATACTTCATCAACCAAATCAATAGCCTTGTCTTTTTGATCTATTTCATTATAAACATCTGCCATCATTAATAACATATCTGCATATCTATATAAAATCAGATTCTTATGACTATTATTACCACTCTGATTCGGGTCAAAAGCCTTCCTGAAATAAGGCCAAGATCTGGTATTGGTCGAAGGTTTCGTCGTTGCATTCAAAATGAACGCCTGTAAACCTCTCTGATAATCGGTAGCTGTATCGCCCATAATCTCAAGTAACTCTTTCATGCTGGGGCTAGCGGGGTTTGCAAACTTTTCATAAGGCAATCTTCCCACATACAGCTTCACATTCTTCCATCCGGCAGGTTTAGCTTCTCCCCGTTTGGTATATGTAAAGTATGGATAAGCATAGCCGGAGTCACGAGCGGTTGGAATGGGTTCTACCTGTGGTTTTACTCCTGTTCCCACATCACCGTACGCTCTCCATTTACTGAAATAAGAAACTTCGAAACGAGGATCTTCTGGATAAGTTGCAATAAAATAATCGTGTAGTACTTTTGATGCACGAACGCGGTCAAAAGCTTGCCCGTTACATGAACCGCTTGGAGCGATCAGCCAGCTTCCCCGGTTACGCGTACTGGCCCCGGCCAGTACAAAGTTCACTTGAAAGATAGATTCCTTTACGCCCCTTACATTATCAACAAATAAGTTTCCAAACTTCGGCTCGAGGCTATACTTACCGTAAACCTCATCAAAACAATCTTTGGCCTTACTCCAAGCCGTATTGTCGCCCTGACAAGCTAACGTATGGTACAGTTTACCCAAATACGCTTTTGCCGCCCATTTGGCTGCATACCCATCGTCGTTCTTCTCTGGTAAGTTAGTGAATGCGTACTCCCAATCAAGGCGTACCTGCTCAAACACTTCTGCTTTCGGAGAACGAGGAACAGCCAACCCATCGTGTGCCGAAGGTGTCGTTTTTAATGGCAAGTCACCGAAAGATACCGCCAGGTTGTAATAAGCCAATGCCCGAAGAAAACGAGCCTCAGCTTCCATTCTTACCTTTACTTCGTCGGATAGCGGGCTTGCTTCAATATTGGCAATAAAAGCATTTGCTTCTCCTATCACTTTGTACATCCCTTTCCAAGCCATTGAATTTATCTGCTCGGTAGGGTCACCATCCAACGAAGCCAGCTTATCGGTCGAAGAACCAGAGGTTTGTACCCACCCCATGCCACTATAACCAACGGTTACTTCTTGCCAGGCTTGTCCGTAAGCATTGTCGGCAGTCATGTAGCCATAACAACCTAAGAGAGCTTTCTGAGCATTTTCAACACTATTATACTGAACTTTCGTATTGATAGTATATTGAGGATCTTCATCCAGTAGCGATTCACATGAAGTCAATGACAGAGCGATCGCTATAAAGAATATATATTTAAAATTTTTCATTTTAGAATAGAGTTTATCAGTTAAATTTAAAATGTAACATTTAATCCGAATACATAAGAGCGCATACTGGGGAATGCATTCATATCAACTCCCGGACGAAGACCGTCAAAGGCAAAGCTATTAATCTCGGGATCATATCCATTATAGTTGGTCAGCACGAAGGCATTTTTTACAGAAGCGAATAAGCTGGTTTTCTGAAAACCGATTTTCTTCATCCACGTAGTAGGCAGCACATAATTCAGAGTGATATCCGAACAGCGCAAATAGCTACCATCTTCAATATAGCGATCATATACTACATTCTTTATATTAGAAGTAGCTGTGGGATAAAGATTGGATGGGTTTTCGGGTGTCCACATATTCTGAAACGCCTGGCTGCGGATATTATTCGACTGCTTTGAAGGAGTCATTTCGGAACGGTTATTGGTATTAAGAATATCATTGCCATACACCCCATTAAAAGAGGCAGATAAAGACAGGTTCTTCCACTCGATACTGGTTTGGAAACCATACGTAAAATCGGGATTCGGATTGCCTAGGATCGTTTTGTCGTTTTCATCGACTACGCCATCCTCATTTAGATCGACAGATTTAATGCTACCGGGTGTCAAGTCATTTCCCACCGAACTTTTATAATATTTCGTAGAACCGTCTTTGGCAATATAGGCTACCTGTCCGTTCACTACATCCTCTGTTTGAATAATGCCTTGTGTCTGGTATCCGAAGAATAATCCCGGAGCCTCTCCTACTAAAAAGATATTAGCGATACCAAACTGGTCTCCAATGGTCGATCCTTGATAGCCGCGTACACCTTTTAACATACCGAAGTCAGAAGGTGCAAAACCTAAATCTTCAATTGATGATTTATTGAAACCAATATTTCCGCCCACATTCCAAGTCCATCCGTTCCGGTTGCGTATAACGTCTCCATTCAAGCTAATTTCGATTCCTTTATTTAATAAAGAGCCTTGATTGATCATCACGCTATTAAAACCACTCGATGCAGGTAAATTGCGCGAGATAAGCAAATCGGTTGTTTTCTTTTGATACACATCGATTGTTCCCGATAAACGACTTTTCAGAAAGGCGAAATCAATACCGGCATTCCATGAAGAGGTGCGTTCCCACTTCAATCCATTATTTTGCAGATTTGTTACCCCCATTGCCAAAAGCCTGTCTCCGGTTGCAGTAGCATAGTCAATGACTTGAGAATAATCCGAGAAAGTGGCATAAGGTTGGATGCCTTGGTTGCCGGTTACACCATAACCGACACGAAGTTTCAATTGATCCAACCAATCAACCTCTTTCAAAAACTCCTCTTGTTCCATACGCCATGCCAAAGAGAAAGAGGGAAAATAAGACCAACGTTTACCTTTTTGAAATTTACTCGAGCCATCGGCGCGGATAGAACCAGTCAATAAGTACTTATCATAGGCCGATAAATTGACACGCCCGATATACGACAACAGCTGATAGTCTTTCTGAGTAGGCTGCTCGTTGACTTTTACACTGGCCAGATGCATCCCCTTGGTACGGAGATCAAAAACAGTAAAACGAGTACCTTTTACATTTTTATTAATGAAGGTATTCACGTCATACGTTACACCTGCTGTAGCAGCCAAACGAATATCTTTAGACAAACCGACATTCAGGTTCAACAGATTTTCAACACTATAATTCGATTTACTCAAATTCGATACAGCCAGTACCCCTTGGTCATTGGCACCAATTGTTAAATCCATACCATACCAACGACTGCGTTCGTTCGAGCTAACATTACCACCTGTACGTAAACTATAGGTTAGCCATTGATTGATTTGCCAATTCAAGTTGATACTTGCATTAAAGTTCTGGTCGTCCGTAATATCGTCATAATCATTCATCCAACTATACACATTGGTTTTAGCATCCATGTTATTAACCAAAGCAGGGTCATTGCTTGGTGTTAAATAGGGAGCGGTATCTAAAACGGTACGAGCCAACGAACCGGCTACACCACCTGTGGTATTGCCTCCGGTCATCATATCATTTTGTTTCAGTGAGCCACCCATTACTAAATTAAGAGTAACCGATTTTGATAAGTTAGCCGTGATATTGGCACGCAGGTCACCTTGCTTAATTCCTGTATTCTGAACAATACCATTGATGTCTTTAAAGTTGGCCGAAATATAATACGTCATAGCGTCCGATCCACCACTGATAGCAGCCGAATATACTTGCGAGAAAGCTGTGCCATAAGCTTCTTTCTGCCAGTTCAGGTACTTTATATTGTTGTACAGCTCCGGATTGGTAGGATCTTTCAAGTATTCTGTCACGTTTTCGCCAAAGACGTAATGCATTTCTCCGTTTGGTTGCGGATAGAATTTCTCTTCACCCTTATTTACTTTCATGTTGGCGTAAGCTGCATATTCTTCCAGATTCATCATATCATGCAAATTGCGTGCATTGGCTACGGTGAAATTGGCCGTAATATTCACTTTGGGTTTGCCCGCTTTACCTTTCTTAGTCGTAATGATGATTACACCATTGGCTCCGCGCGAACCATAAATAGCGGTAGCCGATGCATCTTTCAATACGGTAATGTCTTCAATATCGGCAGGATTTAAGGCGCTCAAAGGGTCTTGAGCTATCTGGAAATCATTTCCGCCCATAGCCGAAGTGGCAAATTCTCCGGTAGAGGATTGAGGCACATTGTCAATAACGTACAAAGGCTGATTATCTCCACGAAGAGAGCTTGCTCCACGAATAGTTACCGAAGTAGCCGCACCAGGCGCAGCCATCGAGGTGCTTACGTTCAAACCGGCCACTCTGCCTTGTAGCAAATTATTAAGTGAGGAGGCTTTCGATGCATCATTTACATCGGGACGGATATTAGTGGTAGCTCCTGTTAAGTCGCTTTTACGGGCAGTACCATAGGCTACCACCACTACTTCGTCTAAGGTTTGTGTATCTTCCTTCAACTGAACATTTATTTTAGCCCGGTTGCCCACTACTACATTTTCGGTAGTATAGCCAATAAACGTAAAGACCAACGTTGCTTTAGGATTGGGAATCGAAATCGAATAGTTACCATCAAGATCGGTTATGGTACCGGTCGATGTACCTTTTACTTGTACATTTACACCTGGCATTCCTTCATTCAAATGATCAATTACTTTGCCGGTAATTGTTTTTTGTTGTGCATGCGCATGGGCCGCAAACAAAAAGAATGAAAGTACCAAAAAAACTTTTAACAGGTTCTTCATAGGAACAGTTTTTTAATTAGTAATTTAAAGATTAAAAAGAGAGTTGCTTTCGCGTTAGATTTACCGCAAATTTAGCTATCAGCTATGATATGACAGGTTTAAAATCGTCTATAAATAATCCAGAAACAGCTATTGAAGATATCTTAGCAATGGTTCTAGACAAAAACGAACATCACTTAGACGATATTGGAGGTAATAAAAAATGGTCGGACCATCCGAGTGGAAGGTTCCGACCATTTAGGGCAGATGGTCCGAACCTTTGCTATACATGGTTCGAACCTTTTGGGGGGCTAGTCGTTATCGATAGAGTTCGAAAGGAACACGTACCGACACTCCTTTTTTCATTAAATACATAAGATTAGGAGAAAGCCGGTTTTTGAATGATTCCCAGCTGCGATGTTCCATCCGGGTCCACCCGGCCTCGGCCAAAGCCAAACCACGGGGATAAGTCATATACGTCACACGATTGATATCGGGCATTGCTTCACCCCAAAGTGTTCCCATTATACCTTTTACATGCGCCTGTTCAGCTTCAGACTTTCCATAACCGGGATCAAACTGATAGCACTTTTCGAGCGTAGTAACGGGCATCCCCCAATTATTAAATTCGGGCAAGTCGCCTTTCAGTTGTGGATAGTCGAGATAGGCATATTCGCCGGGAGCCATGATAACGGGATTGCCATGGCGGGCGGTAAGGTCGAGACAAGTGGGCGTCAGCCCGCCACGCCAACTAACCAAGGTCACATCTTTGGGATATGGAAACAGGTAATCGGTAGCGGGAGGATAAATACGGTCTAACTCACACCACAGAATCGGTTCTTTCTCATTCTTACGTACAAAGTCTAACATCTTGTTAAAAAAGGGAATCATGAGCTGAGATGATTTCTCGTAACCCAACTCTTCCTTCAGTGCCTGACAACGGGTACACTTTGTCCAGTTTTGCTCAACAACCGCTTCGTCACCCCCCAAGTGGATAAAGCGCGAGGGAAACAACGCGGCCATTTCATCAATCACATCTTTAAATACCGTATATACTTTTTCGTTATTGGCACACAACATCAGGTTAACAGTTGTACCCACTTTCTTTATCAATGTATCGGTATGGGTACAGCCTAATTCGGGATAGGCAGCAAGTATAGCTACCGTATGGCCGGGAATATCTATTTCGGGCACTATTTCAATATGGCGTTCGGCGGCATAGGCAATCAAATCTTTGAGTTGCTCCTGCGTATAATACTCGCCTCCGGTAAGTCGCGGGTGTTTCTTGACTTCAAAGCGCCATCCCTGATCATCGGTCAGGTGGAGCTGAAGTACATTGTATTTATAGCGCGCCATCTGATCAATATAGAACTTTACATCGGCTACCGGTAGAAAATGACGTGCAGGATCGAGCATCAAAGCGCGAAACGGAAACCGGGGAGCATCATCTATCCAAACAGGAGCAATCTGTTTAGACTGTGTAGAAACCACATCGCCCAACAGCAGCTGCCCCACTGTCATCACTCCATAATAAACGGCTGCCGGGGTTGCACCACAAATATCCATTCCCTTTTCATCGACACGAATCGTATAATGTTCAAGCCCCGTCATCGAAGGGTCGATACGTAAATGAATAATAGCTGTCCTCGAAGAGGCATGCAACGGAACATCCAACTGCATCTGTTCTTTCAACAAAGCTTGGAGTGAAGTAGCAGCAAATTGAAGTTCAGCATCATGGGGGGCAATAGAAATCTTCGAAGTTGCCAACCGCAAGGGTTTGCCGTTTTTTTGTTCGATATGATTCGGCATAGGTAAGAGTGCCGATTGATTATTTTGCGCTTTGATTGTCAAAACAATAAGCAGAAAGAGGAAAGTAAAATAACATTTCATATAGTTTGTGTTTTAAAGGTTTTCATAGCAGATAATAAACTGTTATTGCATTGCAAAGATAAGTCAAAAAACGAATTATCAAAAGGTTATTCACTTTTTACATTGACAATAAATGGGTTATATTCACTCATTATTAATCTATCGTATTGTTTGCAAATAAAGAAACAAAATACTACTTTTGCCGACACGACATTTAACCTCAGATTATGAAAACACTCAGCTACTTACTTCTCATTCTGATGCTCTGGGGCGGACAAACAGTACGTGCGAATCACTATTACTACAAGCAATTATCCATACAAGACGGGCTACCATCGACCGTACGCTGTATCTTCAAAGAGAAAAAAGGATTTATCTGGATCGGCACGCAATCGGGATTAGGACGCTTTGACGGGCATGAGCTAAAACGATATATTGCCAAAACCGATGATAAAAACGGATTACCTCACAATTATATTTATCAGATTATTGAAGACAAAAACCATCGCATTTGGGTCATGACCGAAGGGGGACTGGCACGTTATCAACGACAAAACGATCGGTTCGATACACCCCAATTAGATAACGGAGAACGTATCATTGCCCAGACAGCCTGCCTGACAGACCAAGGCATTCTCTTTGGAGGCAATGGCACAATCTATCAATACAGCTATGAAACGGATAAAATCAGCCTGCTGCAAACACTCAAAGGGAAAGAAAACTTTACTATTACACAAATAAAACCATGGAGTAGCGATGTATTGTTATGTTGCAACCGCTGGATAGGTATTATACTCGTCAATATACGTACAGGCAAGATTTCGGAGCCACCCTTTGACTGTGGAAAAGAGGTTAAGGATGTATTGATAGACTCTCAAAAACGAGTCTGGATAGCTCCATATAATAATGGAGTGCGCTGCTACAACCAGAACGGGCAGTTATTGTCAACATATACTACACAAAACTCTAATCTAAGTCACAACGTGGTGCTAAGCATGGCCGAGCTGGATGGACAAATCTGGCTAGGAACAGACGGAGGAGGGATCAATATACTCGACCCGGCAACAAAGCAGATTGCCGTACTGGAACACGTTCCGGGCGATAGCTACTCACTACCGGTTAATTCCATTTTATGCTTATACAAAGACGATTACAACAATATGTGGGCAGGGAGCATTCGCAGTGGGCTAATCAGTATCCGCAAGGCTTCCATCAAAACCTATACTGATGCCATACTAGACAGCGATCGCGGATTGAGTGATAACACTGTATTAAGTCTCTATCAACGGCCAAACGACCAACACATATGGATCGGAACAGATGGAGGAGGCATCAATAGCTTTGATCCGAGTACAGGAAAATTCAAACACTACCCATCGACCTGGCGCGACAAGGTTGCCTCTATCACAGGATACAGTTCAACAGAACTCATGGTATCATTATTTGCCAAAGGAGTCTTCATCTTTGACACCACAACGGGACATAGCTCTCCCTTGATAATCGTTAATAAGGAAATAAACGATCAGCTCTGTTTCAGTGGAAAAGCTGTAAACCTCTACCAAAACACACCGGAAACGGTATTGCTGTTGGCCAGTCACATCTACCGTTATACAGTAAAAACGAAAGTTTTCGAATTGGTAAAAGAAGAAGGACAGAATATTACAGGAACACTGCTCCCCATTGAAACCAAAGCAGAGAAAACCTATCTGCATGATCTGAAAAGTATATATATTTTAGATCATCAAAAAAATGAATTAGAAACAATATGTGCCGTAGGTGGAGATACGATCATTAACTCGGTATCGGCAGACCAGAATGGGACATTCTGGATCGGAACCAATTACGGACTGAGTGCATATACTCCCACTACACGCGAATTCAAAAACATACCCACAGGATTATTTAGTGAGGTGCGATCAGTCATTTGCGACCATAAAGGAAAGCTATGGATCGGTGTAGACGGCATGCTCTTTGCTTGGATGATTAAAGAACAGAAGTTTATCATATTTGGAGAATCGGATGGAGTGATACGTAATGAATATCTACAAAAGCCACGGTTACTATCGAACAATGGCGATATCTACATGGGAGGTGTCAAAGGGTTGTTGCATATCGGGCATACGCTTCATATTGACTCATCCGAAACACCGACTTTACAGCTCACAGACGTAAGCCTCAATGGAGAAAGCATTAACAAGGAGCTAACAAAGGAGCATCCGATGATTTCGATTCCCTGGAATAATACCGCCATTACCATCCGGGTGATGGCAGAGGAAAAAGACATTCTGCGAAAAAAGAGATATCGGTATCAAATAGTCGGATTAAGTGATCAATACATAGAATCGTACCAACCCGAATTGGTGATTCGCTCCCTTCGGCCCGGTACCTATCAAATCATGGCATCGTGCAGTACCAGAGACGGAGACTGGACGGCAAGCGAACAGGTATTAACCATCCTCGTATTGCCTCCGTGGTATCAATCCTGGTGGTTCATCTTAGTATGTATTCTACTGATATCGTATGCCATCATTCAGGTTTTCCTGTTCACACTAAAGCGAAAAGAAGAGAAAATGAAATGGGCTATCCAAATACACGAGCAAAAGGTGTATGAAGAAAAAGTGCGTTTCCTTATCAATATCAGCCATGAGCTACGCACGCCGCTCACACTGATTCATAGCCCATTGCAACGTATTCTGAGGTCACTATCAGATAATGACAGCCACTACACTGCATTAAAAAACATATACAAACAAACCTTGCGTATGAAAGAGATCATTAATATGGTGCTCGATCTGCGTAAGTTAGAGATCAAAGAAAGCAAATTGCAAGTAAGCCCCCAGCTACTCAATGAATGGATTCGCACCACGGCGGGCAACTTCGTCCATGAATCGGAAGCACAAAATATCCGCATTGACTATCAACTCGATGAACAAGTAGGAACGGTCAGCTTCAATGCGGATAAGTGCGAGATCATACTTAACAATTTACTTATCAACGCCTTAAAACACAGCAACGAAGGAAACACAATCACAATACGGTCGTCCATCATAACCGATCGGCAATCGGTTCGCATAGCCGTTAGCGATCAAGGATGCGGATTGGCAGGAATAGACGTGGATAAGCTATTCACTCGCTTTTACCAAGGCAGCAACGAACAGAACGGAAGCGGCATAGGTTTATCATACGCTAAAATATTGGCCGAACTGCATGGAGGAAGCATAGGAGCCACAAACAATGTAGATGCAGGGGCTACCTTTTTCTTCGAATTACCATTAGTCACAACAGCCGAGATCATCAGTTGCCCGCCCAAAGCCTATCTAAATGAACTGATTACCGACAAGAGCGCTATGGAGGAGCCACAAGCAAATGCTTTCCCCACCAATAGCTACACGGTATTGATTGTAGATGATAATGCAGATCTGATTAACTTCCTACGAGAAGCATTGGAAAATGATTTTAAACAAATACTAACGGCCAAAGATGGTGTAGATGCCTTGAATGTAATTAAGCGTGAGCAGCCGGATATCATCATCAGCGACGTGATGATGCCGCACATGAACGGATACGAACTATGTAAGCAAATCAAAGAGAACATCGAGATAAGTCACATACCCATCTTATTATTAACTGCACGTGATGATGAGCAAAGCGAAATACAGGGTTACAAAACGGGAGCCGACGCATACCTGACAAAGCCCTTCGAAATCGATGTATTGCTCGAACTGATTCGCAGTCGGCTGAAAAATAGAGAATACACACGTATGCGCTATCTCCATGCAGGATTCATTCCCCCACCCGAAGAGAGCACCATCAGCCAGACCGATGAAAATTTTATGCTTAAAATTAATAAGATCATTACCACACATCTGAGTTCTCCCACACTCGACGTTACTTTGATCTGCAAGGAGATAGGTATGAGCCGGGCATCACTCTATAATAAAATAAAAGCACTGGCAAATATGGGTGTGAGCGACTACATCAATAAATACCGAATGGAGAAAGCAATGGTTCTTATCAAACAAACGGAACTTTCGATTGCCGAAATAGCCGAACAGGTAGGTTTTTCTACCTCACGCTATTTCAGCACAGCCTTCAAACAGCATACGGGACAAACGCCCACACAATATAAAGAGAAAAATAAAAAAACAACTAACATCAATACATCACATTAAAAACTGAAAAGACATGCGAAAGCTTTATTCTTTGGTAGTAGGAACACTACTCGTGTTGTCAACCCTACAGGCTGGAAATACGGATTATACACGCGGGTTATCTATTTGGTTCGATAAGCCCAATACACTCGATGGACAAGCGATTTGGCTGAGACAATCCGGACAGGGACAGAACCCCGACAAGGCTTGGGAAACAAGCTCTCTCCCACTGGGCAATGGTAGCTTGGGAGCTAACATTTTAGGATCGGTTGCTGCCGAGCGCATCACCCTAAACGAAAAAACACTGTGGAAAGGAGGTCCCAACACAGCCGGAGGAGCCGATTATTACTGGAACGTAAACAAGCAATCGGCACACTTACTCAAAGATATTCGGCAGGCATTTGCCGATGGCGACCAGAAGAAGGCGGCAAAGCTCACAAGCGACAACTTCAACGGATTGGCTGCTTATGAGGAGAGTGATGAAACACCTTTCCGCTTCGGTTCCTTTAGCACCATGGGCGAACTCTATGTAGAAACCGGATTAAGCGAACTGCAAATGACCAACTACCGACGAGTTTTATCACTCGATTCGGCCATGGCAGTGGTACAGTTCGACAAAGACGGCACACACTATCAGCGTAAGTATTTCATTTCGTATCCCGATAGTGTAATGGTCATGAAGTTTACCGCCGATAAAGCGGGGCAACAGAATCTCGTACTTAGTTACTGTCCGAACTCAGAAGCCCAAAGCGACCTACAAGCAGACGGAACGAATGGATTGGTTTATAGAGGTGTATTAAACAATAACGGGATGAAGTTTGCCATCCGCATCAAAGCCATTCACAAAGGCGGCACGATGATGGCGGAAAACAACCGGATCATAGTGAAAGGCGCCGACGAAGTAGTGTTTCTACTCACTGCCGACACCGATTATAAAATGAATTTTGATCCCGACTTTGCAAACCCTAAAACGTATGTTGGCAATGACCCTTCGCAAACCACACAGACAATGATGGATAAGGCGTTCGCAAAAGGGTATGACGAGTTGTATAGCAACCATGAGGCCGACTACACCAAACTATTCAACCGGGTACAGCTCCATTTAAATCCCGGAATTGAAAGCACCAGTCTGCCTACCTATCAGCGTCTTATTAATTATCGTGCAGGAAAACCCGATTATCGTTTGGAGGAACTGTATTACCAATTCGGACGTTATCTGCTGATTGCTTGTTCGCGTCCGGGCAACCTGCCTGCCAACTTGCAGGGTATGTGGCACAACAACCTTGATGGCCCGTGGCGGGTAGATTACCATAACAACATCAACCTACAGATGAATTACTGGCCAGCCTGCTCGACCAATCTTTCGGAAAGTGTTCAGCCCCTCATCGACTTCATTCGCCTATTACAGAAACCGGGTGAAAAGACAGCGCAGGCTTATTTTGGGGCAAGAGGATGGGCTGCCTCCATATCGGCCAATATCTTTGGGTTTACGGCGCCTCTCTCCAGCAAGGATATGTCATGGAACCTCAACCCGATGGCAGGACCGTGGCTTGCCACACATGTATGGGAGTATTATGACTATACGCGCGACAAGAAGTTTCTGAAAGAGACCGGTTATGAGTTGATTAAAAGCAGTGCACAGTTTACGGTCGATTATCTATGGAAAAAGCCCGATGGCACCTATACCGCTGCCCCTTCAACTTCGCCCGAGCACGGTCCTATAGACGAAGGAACGACTTTTAATCATGCTGTAGCGCGCGAAATACTCCTGGATGCTATCGCTGCCAGCAAAGTGTTGGGAGTAGACAGCAAGGAGCGTAAAGAATGGGAACAGGTACTGGCCAATTTGGTTCCCTATAAAATAGGACGCTACGGACAGCTATTGGAATGGTCGACAGACATTGATGATCCCAAAGATGAGCATCGTCATGTGAATCATTTATTCGGGCTACATCCGGGACATACACTTTCGCCCATTACCACACCCGAGCTGGCACAGGCAGCTAAGGTTGTATTAGAGCACCGTGGAGATGGAGCCACAGGATGGAGCATGGGATGGAAGCTAAATCAATGGGCACGATTGCACGATGGCGACCATGCCTATAAATTATATGGTAATCTACTGAAAAACGGTACGATGGATAATTTGTGGGATACCCACCCACCCTTCCAGATTGATGGTAACTTTGGAGGAACTGCCGGTATTACGGAGATGTTGATGCAAAGCCACATGGGATTTATCCAGCTATTGCCCGCCCTACCCAAAGCGTGGGAGAATGGCTCAGTCAATGGCCTTTGTGCAAAAGGAAACTTTGAAGTATCTATCAGCTGGCAAAACAACCAACTAACCGAAGCCACCATCGTATCAAACGCAGGAGAGCCTTGTGTATTGAAGTATGAAGGCATGACATTATCATTCAAAACTCAGAAAGGGAAAAGCTATCGAATTATCATAGCAGGCAACCGATTGAAAGTTGCATAAACAAGATAACAATAACGCGATTGAATGAGGTTCGTTCAATCGCGTTATTCTATTTTATATGACACACTACTTGTATTCTATGAGAATGAACCTTAAACCGATTTCCCTTGATTGGCTACGGCCTCGGTCAATTTCCGTATCTCCTCCGGATCGCCAAGGAAGTAATCCCTGACCAACTTCAGCTTTTCATCAAACTCGAATACATAAGGAACAGCCGTTGGCAAGTTCAACTCGACAATATCTTCATCAGAAATATGCTTCAAGTACTTGATAACTCCCCGCAGACTATTGCCATGAGCCACAACCAATAGCTCGTTAGATTCCTCTAACTGAGGGAAGATGACACATTTCCAATACGGTAACATCCGATCGATGGTATCTTCGAGAGATTCGGTACGAGGCAGCTCACTGTTGGGCACTTCGCGATAGCGTTCCTGAAAGCGAGGGTTTCGAGGATCGTCTTCACTCAGAGGAAGAGGTGCTATATTGAAGCTACGACGCCACACTAATACCTGCTTATCGCCATATTTAGCTGCTGTTTCGGCTTTATTCAAGCCTTGTAGCATACCGTAATGTTTTTCGTTCAAACGCCAGTTTTTATCAACAGGAATCCAATCTTGGTTCAATTTATCAAGTACGCAGTTCAGTGTCTTGACCGCTCGTTTCAAATACGAAGTATAGGCTCTATCAAAGTGAAAACCTTGATGAAGCAACAACTCCCCTGCCCTTTCGGCTTCGGCAATTCCTTTTACAGTCAGATCAACATCTGTCCATCCGGTAAAGCGATTTTCTTGATTCCAAACACTTTCACCATGGCGAAGTAATACAATCCTTTTCATGAATTATTTTCCTTTCTGTTTTTGCTTTCAAAACAATTAGCAGCGGAGCAAAGTTCATGAATCACCTGTATTTCAGTTAAAAACTGGTAATTTATGCTTTAGCATCGGTATAATTAGTTACCATCGACATCATTCCCTCTACCTGTGCCAAAGCCAGCATCCGTCCATGAAATGAATATCCCGGATTATATCCTTTACCGGCATCATCAAGCATCAGTCGTCCATGATCAACCCGCATCGGAAGATCGGGGCGGAGTTTTTCAAAAATACGTACCAATTCGGGCACTTTACCACGTCCTTCGAGGTGAGAGGCTTCAATAAAGTTACCATCGGAAGAGGCGGCAGTACTACGTAAATGCACAAAATGAGTGCGGTGAATAAAGCGACAAGCCAAGGCCGAAACATCGTTTTGCAGTCCCGCACTCAGTGATCCGGCACAAAAGGTTAACCCATTGTGTGGGTTGTTTACAGCGTTCAACAACCAATCTATATCATCTCCATCGGTTACAATGCGGGGCAGTCCCAGCATCTGACAAGGAGGATCGTCGGGATGAATACACATATTTATACCCCATTCATTGCATACAGGCATAATAGCTGTAAGAAAATAGTAAAGATTAGTGCGCAGTGTCTCCCTGTCAACGCCTTCGTAGAGTGACAATAAATTCTTGAAGATAGCAACCGGATTCTGGTCTCCCTCTTTGATATTCCCATTAACGAATCCCTGCGTTTTAACAATAATCGTATCGATCAGTTCTTCTTTCTCAGCTTCGGTTATGACAGCAGCCAGTGCATGCATCTTACTTTTTTCTTCGTCGGTATAATCGGCTTCGGCATTATGACGTTGTAGAATATAGCAATCAAAGTAAGCAAAACGAATCTTATCAAAATAGAGAGAAGAGGTGCCATCGGCCCATGGATGGGCAAGATCGGTGCGAATCCAATCGATCACGGGCATAAAGTTATAGCATACGGTTTTCAGACCTGCACGCCCCAAATTAGCCAAGCTAAGTTTGTAGTTCTCAATTAACACATCGCGCTCCTTACCGGCATACTTGATCGACTCACTCACCGGCAAGCTCTCGACAACCGACCAACGAAGCCCGAAGGATTCGATATACGACTTCATCTCCAGAATCGCTTCAAGCGGCCAGACTTCGCCATTGGGTATCGAATGAAGGGCTGTTACAATGCCCTCGACTCCTATTTGCTTGAGCATAGGAAGAGTGATCTTATCGCTCTTCCCAAACCATCTCCAGGTTTTTTCCATTCTTCTTTTCTTAATCGAGTGAAACCGTAAAGCGGACACTCATCGTTTGTAATGGGGAATCTAATGCTTATTTATAAAGAATCAACGCCGATTGGGCGGGTACAAAGACCTCCGGTCCATAAACAGTGCCCATTCCACGACTATCAATCACTCCATCCCGGCAAACAACGGTGTACTTGCCACCCTCTATGGATAGCTTGGCTGGTGTGGTACGTGCATTGAGTGCTACAATTATCTCCTGCCAGCTATCGCCATTTGCATGATCTTTGAGTCGATATGCGATTAGGTTGCTGCCTTCGACCGGAATAAACTCCAAGTGTTTACGAACCATATCTGCATCTCCCATCCGAAAAGCAGGGTGCGACTTACGTAGAGCGATTAATCCTTTATAATAGGCAAACACATCTGCATTCATCGCCTTGCGCCGCCAATCAATAGCATTGATGGAATCAGGACTTTCGAAACTGTTATGCACTCCTTTTTTGTCTCGCATCAACTCTTCGCCGGCATAGATAAACGGAACGCCTTGTGAGGTAAAAACGGCTGTTTGCGCCAGCTTATCAAGCTTCACTAATTGCTCACGAGTCAATCCGGGAATGCTTGCTTGCAAGCGATCAACAAGACACATATCATCGTGGCAGGAAACGTAACTGATCATTTGTGTCGGTTGCAGTGCCCAAGGTGCTTTGCTGTAATTTACCGAATCATTTTTCACTTGCGGATGCTCAATAGCACCTACAATACCGAATTTAACACTCATCTCTTCTCCGGGAAGGCCGGCTAGGAAAGCTCCTTTTTTATTCTCATTGAAAGGACCACGCAGACCGTCACGCATTTCATCAGAGAAGGCGGCAACGCCCGGCATTCTATTCACATGGGCTTTCATAGCCAATGAGTCGGCCGGATAAGCAGGTGCCTGGGCAGCCCAACCTTCGCCATAAATAAAGATGGAGGGGTCGACTTTATCTACTGCCTTACGTATTTCGTTCATCGTTTCAATATCATGGATACCCATCAGGTCAAAACGGAAACCATCCAGGTGATATTCATTGATCCAGTAGAGCACGGACTCGATCATGTAGTTGCGCATCATTGCACGGTCGCTTGCGGTTTCGTTGCCACAAGCCGATCCGTCGGCAAATGTTCCATCCTTTTTCTGACGGTAGAAATATCCCGGTACGGTACGTTCAAAATTACTTTCGGCCGTATTGAAGGTATGATTGTATACCACGTCAAGCACTACCCTGATACCCGCTTTATGCAAGGCCTGTACCATCTGCTTGAACTCTTTGATGCGAGTAGCCGGGGTATAAGGATCGGTAGAGTAAGATCCGTCGGGCACGTTGTAGTTCTGCGGATCATATCCCCAGTTATATTTATTTTCGTTTAACTTTGATTCATCGACCGAAGCATAGTCGTAAGATGGTAAGAGATGCACATGGGTTACTCCCAAATCTACCAAATGATCGATACCGGTCGACATTTTAGTTGAATTCACTGTGCCGTGCTCCGTCAGTGCCAAGTATTTCCCTTTGTGATTGATACCCGATGTAGAATCGATCGAGAAGTCGCGATGATGCATTTCATACAATACGATATCCGCTGCCGACTTCAAGGGCGGACGCTGATCTTGATCCCATCCTTCGGGATTGGTTGCTTTCATATCAATGATAGCCGCACGCTTTCCGTTGACTCCTACCGCGCGGGCATTGATACCCGGTGTATCGCCCAACCATTTATCATTGATCTTCACATTAAACGTGTAGAACTTACCCAAGAGGTCTTTATCCACCTTCACCGACCAGGTTCCATTCTCACCGGGTTGCAGTGCTACGGTTTCGTAAGCATGTCCTTCGTTTCCTGTATCGAATAACATCAGACGCACCTCATCAGCTGTTGGTGACCAAAGCGAGAATGTAGTACTCTCGGGGGTGTACTCCATTTCTGTTAAGCTTCCAGTCCGCACCGGATACAACTCATAAGACGCATACTCCTTCTTTACTGGTGCACAACTAACCATCATTGTAGCCGTTGTCACTCCTATCACCGACAGATAATTTAGTTTCATCATTTGTTATTTTAACGATTGGTATTCATAGTTTCTTGTTTTACTTTACTCTCTCGGGGTTCTTTGCAATGAAATCTTTCCACCCGTTATATCCTTTTTCCACAACGGGTCTTCCCATTTGCAGAAAGTGACAATAGGCTGCTGCCAACCCATCGGTAGCATCCATAAAGGTAGGCATCTCTTCTTTAGACAGTTTCAACATGCGTTGCAGCATATCGGCCACCTGTTCTTTGGTGGCTTGCCCCTTGCCCGTAATGGCCATTTTTATTTTGAGCGGAGCATATTCGGTTATGGGTATATCGCGACTCAATGCAGCAGCCATGGCTACCCCTTGTGCACGTCCTAACTTCAGCATCGATTGCACGTTCTTTCCAAAAAAAGGAGCTTCAATGGCCACCTCGTCGGGCAGATAGCTATCAATGATACCCAGTATCCGTTCGTGTATATGCTTTAACTTCATATAATGATTGGCCAATTTGCGTAAATCAATCACCCCCATGGCTACCATCTCGGGTTTGGTGCCTACTACACGCAGTACGCCATATCCCATAATGGTTGTTCCGGGGTCAATTCCGAGAATTATTTTTTCTTTTACCGGTTGAATCACGCTATTACCTCCATTAATGTAGGAAAACCGATCACTTTATTTTCAAATAGCTTCATTAATTCTTCATTGAGCTTTGTGCCCTGTTCCATGTGCCAGCGATGCAGTAAGCTGCTGTTTTCTACTTCCCATTGCAATGAGAACGAGCTCCCTTCCGACCTATGGCTCAATATCTTACAAAACCGACTTTGCTTCAGTGTCCCTTGTTTTTCTACTTCGGGAATGTATGATTCTTTGATCCAAATTACGAAGTTGTCGCAAACTTCATCATCTACCTGAAAGGTTGTATTATAGATTAGCATATTTTTTTGATTATTATTTTTGCAAACTTAGCAATTATTTCAGAATAATGCATTATATTTGCAGCACGAAAACGGAACAACTATTGCAAACGTTATCGAGGTTCTTTATGGGGGGTTAGCTCATCTGGCTAGAGCGCGACACTGGCAGTGTCGAGGTGATCGGTTCGAGTCCGATACTCTCCACCATTGGTAAAAAAGCTAGCGATTAGCATATTAAGTCTAACAAAGATTTAATATGCTTTTTTTTATGACCTTCTTTTGTATCAATGCTTCAAAATAAAACTTTCTGCTACATTCAAAAAGCGGTCATGCCCCTTCGAGTTCAAGTGTGCATTATCTTCCGGACGCTGAAAATATATTTTCCGAAAAGCATCGCTATGCGCATAAATTCCTCCTTGCCTTGCACAATCGAGTACGGGAATGCTGTAGTTGCCACAAACTTCGATCATAGCATCTACTATCTTCTCTGCATTGCTCCCTTGGAAGTCTTTGCAGTTCCACCGGCTGAAGAAATAAATTTTAGCAGCAGGATATCTTTCGATAAGCCCTTGGCAAAGGATGCTTAACCTTTCCTTGAATACATCGAGACCACCAATAGAGTCCAGCTTAAAACTATCATTGTGCCCACCGATAACGAGAACGTAGTCGAGATTATCCGGCATGTCCTTATAGCGGATGTACATTGCCGTTCCCCAACGCGGGCTGGTATAGGCTATGCTACTACCGTTAATACCATAGTTGAAATATTCCATGCCGTGCTTACGGGCAAACTTATAGTGCCAGGTATTTTCGATAGGTTCTGCGTGATTCTTTACATAGCTATCTCCAATAACAGCAATGCGCTTGCCGTTCAATGGGTCGGTCTGAGCATAACCGACCAAGCTAAAAAGGGTAACAATCGTAAGGATGTAACATTTTAATCGTTTCATAGTAATCAAATTTTAGACAAATGTAGTAAACGATGAGCAGCTTATCAAGTAATGAACAAAAAAACAACATAAGGTGATGATGAAAATATAATCTTTATTTCATTGGAATATAAGTGGTTTGAAGTATCTTTGCCGTACAACTATCCAACTGATACTAAATACATTGAGATATGGAAATTCTATTTTGTCAAAGTTGCGGAATGCCGCTTCAAGCTCCCGAACATTTTGGAGCCAATAAAGACGGTTCAGCAAATCAAGAGTATTGTTGCTATTGCTACAAAGAAGGAGCATTTACCTCTAACTGCACAATGGAAGAAATGATCGAGCATTGTGCACAATTTGTTGACGAATTTAACAAAGATAGTCAAACTCAATTCTCCAAAGAAGAAGCAATTGCTGAAATGAAAAAATACTTCCCAACCCTCAAACGTTGGACTAAATAATCAGATTATGCAGCAAGTATTAAATAACCCACTGTTACCGCCAACAATAGAACTTTTGGAAACTATTCTATGCGATAATTATAAAAACCTCGCGTATTTGGAGAATACATTTAGCAAATATGGCATTGTACCGGAATGGAATTATTATAAAGACGGCAAAAACTGGCTTTGTAAGGTACAGTATAAAAAGAAAACGGTACTTTGGCTATCCATATGGGAAGATTGTTTCAAGTTATCCTTTTTCTTCACCGAAAAAACACGATTGGGTATTGACGACCTTGGCATATCCCCAACGATTAAAAGAAACTTTAAAGAACAAAAAGCAATCGGAAAACTAATCCCCTTAATCCTTGAAATTCGAGATAACTCAACATTGCCCGATGCCGAACGGTTACTGGAGTATAAAATCAACTGCAAATAATTATTTTTTATATATCATCAAAACGATGCGATGAAATGCAAGAAAAGAATATGAGCATTGCCTAGTCAATTACCTATAACTAAATCATTTTTTTTCGTAAATTTGCCTCCTATTAATATAAGTAGTCCACCCTATGCATAGCAATTTACGTATCCATTCCTCATCATTTCTCAATTTCGAAGCTTTCGTTCGGTTCATAAGTCTGAATGACACGTTGGAACTCCTATGCGATATACCAACAGAGCATGGGCATGCATGGTATTTTTACAGACCCTCTTCATCGACTACTTTTTATACGCTTACCTACCAAAAGCCCCGCACCTATATCCTATCTATGGACGATCTGGCTTCTGTAGAAGATTATAAGCTGTTTCCTTATCTGGCAGATTCGCTGGCTCACTTTTTGGAAGGCTCGATCGAAGAAACAAACCGAGAGAATACGATTTATCAAATACTGAATGAAGAGTGGATGGAAGGTGCCATCGCCGATGAAATAGCCCGTTTGAAGGGTTCATTGACGATATTCCCCAAATACTACATTCATCAATCCTTGCAGGGAGCAGCTTATGTGTCCGTCGATACGCTCCGCCGCTTTGGGGTAACACTTACTTCGGCCACTCCCCGCATCTATGGATATATTCAATATATGATGCAGCACAACCTGCTGCCCGTTTCAACATCGGAAGAAATTAAGCAAGAAAGCCAAAGTGCCTTGCTCAAAACGCACGAAGAGTACGATGTCGAGATTCCGCAGCATCGCTCCATCGGACGCGTAAAATCATGGCAATTAAATGGAGAAGAGACGTTCGAGAGTTACAGCCGGGAAGATGTAGACTTACTGCTGCTGCTTGCCAACAATTATCTGACTGGCGAAAAGGTAGAGGGAGTCGTTCTCAATGACATTGGTACGATCTATCAGGAAGGAATCGGCGTAGCAGCGGATGGAAGTATAGCTGCCGAATGGTTTCAGAGAGCATACAACGAAGGCGATTCGCTCTATGCCCCAACCAATATGGGCGACCTTTATCGCAAAGGGGGAGTTCATATCAAGAAGTCTCTGGCAAAGGCATTGGAATATTACCGAAAATCGACCGATCCTTATGCGTTCTATCGCATCGGACAAGCGTATGAAGAGGGATGGATAGACACTCCCAATCCGGATAAAGCAATGATATGGTATAAGAAAGCAGCAGAGGCAGGCCATCACTTGGGTATCAAAAAACTAAACGAGCAGAAATAAAACAGCGATTTATCTTACTTATTCAGCTAACAAATAGGAATGTCCGTGTGTTATAGACCAGCATACTAATTTTTAAATGTAAGAGTTATGAAAGTAAGAGTTTTTAAATCGATGGCATGTCTACTTTTTGCCACGCTGCTAAGTACCAGTTTTGTATTAGCCCAGGTTGGTCCTGTTGTGAGTATCTCGGAAACACAGCAATCTCTCCCGAAAGATATAAAAGTCTTTCTTAGTAGTTATTTCCCAACCGAATCGATACAAAGTATTCAACTAAAGACCTTGTTAAATGTCTATGAAATAGAATTGAACAATGGCTATGATTTGAAGTTGCTATCGACAGGGCAATGGCTTGAAATCGAAGCACCCGATGGAGCTACTTTGTCTGAAAGCATTCTTAGCAGCCTCCTTCCGGAGACGATCTATAAGCATTTGAAAGAAAAGCGGGCATTGCGCAAAGTCGAAGACCTACATTTTAATCCACAGAAAGGATATAAGGTCGATTTTAAAAAAGACAAGACTTATTGTTTTGACCTAAACGGCAAACCGATGAAAAAGTCGTATATGTGCGATTAGGAACAAAGAAAATAGCTTATTGTGTTTTTACATTTCAAATATTATGTATATTTGGAGCAGAAACCAATGTGCCGGTGTACCCATTAGGCACAAAAACAGGAACGAATCATTACAGAAATGGCAGATAATTATTTAGAGAAGCAATATGCTGAATACGAAGCGAGAAAGGCAGCTTGGGAGAAAGAGCGTAAGTTTGGCATAACCAAGAAAAAAACAATCGCTAAAGCACAACCTACAACTAAAGTTGTGCAAACAGAAAAGCCGGCTAAAAACCAGCCGCAATAAAAAGCTTATAATCAATAAAACCAAAAGTACGTATTTAACAGTGTGTTAAATACGTACTTTTGGTATCAAAGAATACGTACTCCTGCATAGCAAAAGTACGTACTCTTGTCATCACTGAAAAACAATCGTTAATAATCTTACAATATGGTTATTTCATCCATAAAAAACCACGACGGATGGCCTACGCCATAATGCCATGTAGGACACTCCTTGGTACCTGTTACCTCTACTTTAATGTAACGTGCCCGAATGGGTTGCGACGATTCGCTGCGAATGCCACGAAACTTAACTTCGATCGAACGGTCTTCGGGCAGGTTGTGAGTCTCTAAATGGGTATAGGTAACACCATCATCCGAATAGGAGTAAACGACCCGAAGCGGAAACAGTATCCACTGTCCGACCTGATGCAGAAAATCGGTTTCGATGCTCCGAAACTCCTTCGATTGACCCAGATCGACCACCAATGCGCCATCTTTTCCTTCCCAGCCTACCCAGCTTTCTACAAAGGTAGAACCGCCAAAGAGCCCGTCGGTAAGTGCCGTTTCCCCTACCTCTTTATATTTTCCGGTGGGTTCGGTCAGATAATTCACTTTGGCTCCCAAAGCAATGCTTTGCCGGGCACGAGGCATGTAGCGTTCTTTGTACAGTTGGCAATACTCTACCGGAGAGTTGTTTCTCTCGTTCAGGGTGGGTACCTTAAATGCCTTTACACGTTCTTCGAACAGGGTGAGTTTTCGGTTGATATCGTTGAGATCTTTCTCGTTTTCGGTACGGGCTATTTCGAGTTCGGAGTACTGCAAAGGCAAACGGGCACGCTGTACACGCTTCAACAGCCTTTCATCTCCCGACACAGCTTTCTCGGCCTCATCAAACAAGGCATTGTACCGCCTCATCAGTTCGGGTTTAAGCATTCCTTTTTTGTGCGATACGGGCGAATCGTAAATCCACAACCGCTGTCCGCTACCGATCAATGCACCTTCCATCACCTTGATGTAGCGATAGATCGGAGCAGCTGCTTCGCCATAATACCCGTGCAGAAAATGCTGCATGAGTGAATCTGTATTCACCTCCGGGTTCCACATCAGCTTCGATACGAGATAGGCACGCAGTTCGGCAAAATCGCCTCCGCGACTACCGGCAATCTGCGAGAAATGCATCGTAGCATGGTGTTGCTTGAAGAGGCGTATGTTATCCTGCAAAATATGGAAGTTAGGAAATGGGGCGAGATAGTTATCAAAATTGATACCGTAGTCCCATACAAAAATATTATCGGTGATGGCCGACCATCCTTTCATTGCCTTCACAAACTCTCGTCCCGAAGCATTCTCGGTAAGCGACACCTCGCGGTTGCAATCGATATCGCAAAGCATAATATTGACGTTGGGCAACGGCTTGAGGTATTTTGGGGGATTCATTGTATAGAGATAGGCCAAAGTCGAAAATTCTTTATCGGGGGAGCGTGCTGCCAACTTGTTGAGAAATGTAATAACACTGCCCGAGAGCGCTCCCTCGCGATCATCAATCGCCTTACAGGAGTCGCACGTACAGTTGGTGTAGTTTCCATCGTTCTGACTTACCGAGATGATGTGCTTATCGGGATTGGCTTTAAAGATGGAGTCGATACGTTGCGATACAATCTCAAACACATCGGGATTGGTAAGGCACCATTGACTGGCTTTGCCCGGATGACGTTTCCCTTTGAAGAAGGAGTAGTATTCGGGGTGGGTTGTGCCATAGACATCGGACGGGAGCAGTTTATCGAACGTATGTACCCAATAGGTAGCGGCAAAAACCTCGCTGGGCTCTTCGAGACGATTCCACCATTTATACAGAGAATCACGAGTAGCATAGCACTGGCTCTGCCGATACCGGAAAGCTGGATTATCGATCTTATTGATAAGCGGAAGAGTAATGCTTTTTCGGGGAGTGAATGAGTATTCTTTTTCGCCCCAGTAATCGACTCCAAGGTATTGTTCGAGAAGTGTCACTACACCATAAACAACACCATTGTCATTGCTACTGCTGATCTTCAATATACCATGTTGTGTAGAAAGTAAAAATCCATCGGGAGTGACCGAAGGTAACTCTTGGTGGCTAGCAATCACTACATCGCCTTTTTTAGCCGTTTGATTAGAATATATCGGCAGACACGAGCCACTCATTTTTTGAATAAAGTTCTGCAAAAGATTAGCTGCCGTATGTTCTGCTGGTGTATCGGCCGAAAGGATTATGCGAGCTGTTGGCTTTCCTTCTTTCACCAAAGAGACTTGGGCTCGAAGCTGGATACTCAGGATAGCTACAAGGAGAAAAAGACTTACTTTGAAAAAGAGTTGATTCATGTTTTATTTCAATTAAAGGTTATCTATTCATATATAATACAACTGAAAAGAATAATATACTAACCTGAAAAGCTCCCACTCGTTCATTTTTATTTGAAGAGTAGGAGCTTTTAGGACTATCGATTATCTTCTATCTCTCTATTAAAAGAGTAAAAATAATGATTAATCTTATTCAAACAAGTTTATCTCTGATAAATTCACAAAGTTACCATAGGCACTTAATGGTTTAATCCGCACATAACGTGCCTCGCTCGATTTCTTAAATTCAACATACTGAATAAATGGATTGGCAGCTGAAGAGCCTCCTTTAATAGGTTGATTAATTGATGTCTCGCCATAGCTTACCCATTTCACTCCATCTTTACTAACCAAAATCTGGAATTTATTCAGTGCATAACTTGAATAGGAATATTTCCCATACCCGGCAGTAATAGATAGTCCTTTTGGAATATGCATCGCATGCATATCTATTTCAATGGGAGCAGCGCCTCCTATTGAGCGTAAATAAGAACTATTGTTATTGCCATCCAACAAATATGCTATTGAATAAGAGTCGTCATACGCCGGGGCATCACATTTAATTTCAAACTCTGTCCGTTTCATATCAGTAAGACCAATTAACGCCTCAGTTCCTTTAAAAAGCAAATTGCCCGGATAAGAAAGGGCTACATTGACTTTTAGATATACAACACTTCTGTTTGAGCTTATAGTACCATTGTTTCCACCTTCGGCAGATGACATACGAAGCGGAAGCAAATAACCGTCATCACTAGTCAATGTATTTAGGTTTGTCAAAGCCACCGAAATAGAGTCGATTGAAGCATATGCTCCAGACTTGATGGTCGCTTTATTGGTAAGCGTATAGTTTTCGGCTGGTAGCAAAACATAAGTCGTTTTATTCGCAGTATTATAGTCGGCAACCAACGCATCGTCAGGAGTAACATTGATTTGCACATCGTTAACAACCGGCATAGTAGAGCGAACAATAAAACTATATTTTGGCTGTACAGTTCCGGTTACTACATTCTCAGTTTTATTAACCATTAGTGATACAACATAAGCGTCCGACGGGTCAACCTCAGTCCCGATGTAGTATTTCGATTGTATACCGATACTTTCTTCATTATCGCATGCAACGCAGCAAGGCAGTATGGACAATGCAAGCGCGGCTTTCCAAATTATATTTTTTAACTTCATATGTATTTAAGTATTAATGCATTATTTTTCTTTTCCGTCCGATCTGACACCATGTTCCCATTTTACCACACCATTGGTAGCAGTACCCGTGTTTCCATGACCGGTTGCATCCTTAAATGTAGACCCTTTTCCTTCATTCAGTTTCCAATATCCTTCGAGTCCCTCAGTATTCGGGTTGATAGTAAACATATTGTTTTGAATCTGTGTTTGAGAAATAGCTTTGGTCCAGAAGCGAAGTTCACTCATCATGACATCTGCTCTTAAGTAACTACCTCCTCCACAAAGACCAAATTTATCTTTACTCAGTACAATTGGTCTATTGGGTAAATCGAGTACTGCATCGACCTTACCATTGATATAGATAGTCAGTTTAGGACCATCACACACAAACGCCAAATGATACCACTGCTTAGCATTAAATGGAGTAGGACAATTGATTTGAGTACCCAATGTTTTAACCTGCAAAATATTACCGGCAATAGGAGCATCACCGAAACGAATATAGATTTCGTCGGCTCCGAAAGCACCAAAGATTGCTTGGTTGTTTAATTGACCAATACCAGTACCCAATATACTCATATTAACACGGAACTCAACCGACCATTGCAATAAGCTGTAATCCTGCCTCATAGCCAATGTAGCCGGTTTGCTACCGGTCAGTACCGGAACCGAGGTAATAATAACCGGATCAAGGATATAAACCATTGTGCTTAAGCTATTCATGACATCGCCATTTGCCTGAGCAATGCTAATCGGTAGTGCATATTTATTTCCGGTATCAAGCATTTTCTGAGTGATAGGCTTTATGGTAATCGGAGTTACACTAGCACCGACTTTACCCGTTTGTATTACTGCCGATTTCTCCACAAACTCATAACACGTATCGGGAAGCAGAACATATTCCGTACCATTCTTCTTGTTAAAAGCTTCCAATGCGCTTTCTTTCACATCTAACACAACGTTTACGTCATTATTGACCTTTTCCGTAGCTCTCACAGTAGCCGTTACTACAATAGGAGACTCCATATCAATTGTTACTTTCTTGGAAGTGCTCACAAAAGCTTCCGACAAGTAAATAGCATTATCAATTACCTTATATTCGGCATCATTACACCCAACAAACAGGAGTATAAAAAGTGCTAACGTCGCTGCCGATATCATTTTAAAGTTAAATATCTTTTTCATAATCTTCTTCTTTTTCGTAAACTATTTAACAGAAGGATTTATTATTTGGATGGCATTGCGCAAGAAAGGATAGGTACCCTCTTTGCCCGATACAGTAAATTCATACTCCATATGATAAGTACCAACACCACCTTTACGTACTTTACGACCATTAATCACTGGGTTCCATCGAGCCATACCTTCTAATGACTTCATCGTTTTACCATTATGATCTGTATAGTCTGTACCACCTGTTTGGGCATAGTTTTCGAAGTTCTCGGTTACAACATATTTTCTTGCAACCTCTTCGGGAGTTAACACACCTGCAAAATTATCAATGGTCGACTTCAAACGCCTATCTAGGTCACTATCACCATAGCTTGCATAAGCCTGTACTATAAAATAATTAAACATAGGACCAGACTCCTTTGGTGCTGATTGAGGTTCTCCATCAATAACCAATAGACGTTCTGTACCAGATTTAGGTCCAATACGTTTTGATAAAGCCTCGATAAATACCAACATCCTATCGCGCTTTCCACCCAATGATCCGCTATGTCCGTAATTCGGTTCATAATCAATATCAAAACCATCATACTGGTATTTATCAATGGTATCACAAATCGCATTAGCATATTTTTGAATAGCCTGATTGATGGCTTCATTATCTCCATCCTTCCAACCCCAGTATTTCTGAATTGAAGCAAGGTCTGTTTTATGCTCTTCAGGAGTCAGTTGATCTCCAATATTCTGTACAATAAAACAAACCAAAGCTTTCGTTCCTCTTTGTTGTTGAACCAATCTCAAGTCTTTAAGCATTGCCTCAGTTGGATTTTTCCAACTGCCCCACATACTTATTACATCCACACTATCGGGTAGGCCAGCCATACAGTTAACTAAGCTAGCACCTTTTCCACTCCAATTACCAAACCACCCAAATGCAATAGGGTGATCAGATTTTTTATACGCACGCAATTGTTCGTAATATTCAGGCGTTTTGTTCGACTCCAACAAATTCTCTTGTATTTTGGGTTCCAGATCCATCCAATCATCGCATGAGGCAATCATGCAGCCCAAGCCTAAAAATGGCAGTATGACTCTGCTTAATATATTTTTCATAATTCAATTTCATTTAGTATTAGTTAGTTTCTTTGCCACCATAGTTTTGTAGCATATGTATCTGCTCCACCCAAAAGTGTAACTGCCGCTTCGACATTACTCTTATTGGTCGTATACTCGTTGTACGAAAAGGGTAAACGATTCGGTATCTGTACCGGATATTTAGGCGTTTCGACCAAATCAAAAACTTTCGGATAACCTGTTCGTCTCATTTCACTCCACGCCTCTTGTCCCAACGGCCAAAGAGCAATCCATTTCTGTGTGATGATACGTTCCAGCTTCTCTTCGGTCGAAACACCATCATTCCACTTGATCGTAATAGTACTGACAGCATTAGTAGAAGGGCCCGCTGTGATAGAACTGGGGTTGGTATAATTGGCTTGTGTACTCGTGCCATCCGCCAAGTAAGTATCTGCTCCGCTTACTCCCCATTGACCGAAGGATAGTTTGATACCTTCTTCATAAAAACTCTGAGCAGTTCCTCCCATATTCCAACCGGCCAAAGCTCCCTCCGATCTAAGGAATGCTACCTCGGCAGCATTCATCCACATCAAACGGTCGGCCTTGGTTACGGCAGGCGAAGAAAATTTACGGGCATCAGCCTGAAGAGTTATATTAATACCTGAACGCATACCGGCATATGTTACATTGCCCCACGTATCACTGGTTACTTTCTGGAAGTATTTAGATTGACGAGGATCTTTATAACCTTGCATATAAGTAAGAATGTCTGCACATACACGAGCATCTCCATAAGCATCCCACATCACATTAAGCGGATTGCCTTTTGCATAATAGTAGCTGGCATTATCGGCATTGGAAGTAATCAAACCGATCATATGCCCAACAGCCTCTTCGGCTTTCTGCTTACCCAGTGTAGGATTGGAGAAACGGATGCGAACTGCCAAACGTAATTTTAATGAATTAGCAAACTTTACCCACTTTGTAAAATCGCCTTCGTAAGCATTATCATACTTTTTCATCGGAGCTGCACCCGGATTAGCAGCAATATAGTCGGTAAGCGTTGAAATAGCATAATCCAAGTCTTCAAACATATGCTTATACACTTCCTCTTGACTGTCATATCCGACATACAGGTCTTTATTGTTGATCTTTGAATAAGGAATAGGACCATACATATCGGTAACACGATGCATTACTGCCACGCGAAGCAATTGTGCCCAAGCCCAATAAATACCTTCGCCGTTGGTCTGTTCCTTTACTTCACTCCATGCCTGATAAAAACCAGGTACAATATCTTGAAACGGGGCAGAGTACCAACTGGTAGGAACCACATACAGAGGTGGGTTCTTGGCAGCACTCCAACCATCGTTCGTAAACATCATGTAGCGGCTATACATATCACCTACCAGATTCTCATCCATCTGATAGTTGTTCTCCTGAGCCGAAACAACAAAATCGGTCATTTGGGGAAAGAATGCTCCCAACAAATAATTATCTCCTTCGAAATCCTCTTTCGAGACTTGTCCGATTGGACGATTCAAACTGCTATCATCCATGCATGAGCCTAAAATAGAAGCTCCTGCAAACAGAGAGCCCAAGGCCATCACTTTTATCAAATATTTATTTCTCATTGTCTTCGATTTAAAATTGAAATTTAACACTAAAGCCGAAGTTACGTAAACTTGGTTGCATAAAATAGTCCAAACCTTGATAGTATGTACCTGTAGAGGCAGTAGATTCGGGGTCAAAGGGTGCCTTGCAGTAAATCATCAATAGATTACGTCCTACAAGAGATAAATTCAGATTCAGTTTATTGTTGAACCATTTAGCAGGCAATGTATACCCCAAAGAAACTTCTTGCAAACGCACATTAGTAGCGCTGTATACATATTGAGAAAGAATACCGTTGGATCCACCCACAACAGAGAAGTATTTCTGTGTATCTACCACTCCATTATTAACCGGAACACCACCGTTGTTGCGTATATCTGCACTATGTTGCGAAACGCCGTACTGATCAAGAATAGCTTGTGTTTGAGACATAACAATACCTCCAAAACGAGCCGAAACCATCACACCAAGATTGATACCTTTATAACTAAAATCATTACGGAACCCCAAATTGCTTGATGGTAATACGCTACCGACCTTCTCTGGATTAGTCAGCGTTTCTGATTCTACATTTTTAGTATCCGGATTAATCCAAACATAGCCCTCCTGATCTCTTTTCAAACGGTTAGTTACGTACAAATCGCCCATCGTACCACCCGGTTTCAGGATATACTGACAACCGTCATTTCCACCTTTCCTTATTTGATCGATTGAATAGTAATTGCCGTCGGACGCCAGATAACTATCTAACAACGAGGTAATCTTGTTTTTATTGAATGAAAAGGTTACATTAGAGTTCCATCCGAAATCGCCCCAGCGTTCGTTAAATCCAAGAGCAAACTCCATACCCCAGTTTCGTACATTACCCGATTGTGCATACATCTCGGTATAAGTAGACGACGCAGACAAAGGAACCGTAATAGTCTGATTCTTAGTATCCGAACGATACCAAGTCACATCTAAATTCAATTTATTATTGAAAAATTTGGCATTCAATCCGGCTTCCCATGAATTGGTTCTTTCGGGATATAACTTATCGAGCGGACGATAAGACTTGGTATTCCACTTTCCTGTGGCCGGATCCCATTTATAAGAAAAAGGAGAGGTAAGTCCCGTAGGAATGCCCGAACCGACAGAAGCATACGAGCCACGTATCTTTAAATAACTAATAAATTGGGGGAGGCCAACCATTTCGCTAATAACGCCCGACAAACCAATAGAAGGATAAGGGAATGAACGATCGGGCATACCGATCAAGGAAGAATCCCAGTCGTTACGACCTGTCAAAGTTAGATAAATCATACTTTTCCATCCCATTTCTACGCTGGCAAAGATAGAAGTAACACGATGTTTGGGTGCTCCTGCAAAAACCGGATACGAATCGCGCCCGTTTTTATCGATATTGAAATAATTAAAAACATTGGGCATCGGACCTAAAGCACCTTGATAACCGGCAATACTAGAAGAAGTTTGTGTAAAACTAGTACCCATATTGGCTGCGATTGAATAGTCTCCGATACGTTTATTTATATTCAACATCAAATCGGCATATACTTGCTGGTCATTTGACTTATCAAATCGATAGAAGCCAGTTTCGCTGGCAAACAATGTATTGGTAGATGCATAACGCTTCTCTTCATAATCCGCATTCGCATTATCAACTCGCACACGTCCAGTAGCGTCTAACCAGTCAAGTATTTGATATTTCAAAGTGGCATTGGCCATATAGCGCTGTTTCTTTGAACCATGTTGCATACGTTTGGCAATCCAGTATGGGTTTTGCATTTGCATGCCTTGTCCACCCCAGTTCCAGTTCTGGACATTGATTTTACGACCTTCATCGTAAGTTTCAAACATTCTGACAGCATTAAAGTCTTCACCACGTGGAAATAAATACACAGCCGGAAGTGGGTTAAAATATTGTCCTTGTGCAATCATGTTTTGATCGTTCTGAATGATATAACTAAAGCCAACATCAAGCGTCATTTTATTATCAAGAAAACTAGTCGTATTTCTCACATTAAAATTATAACGATCATATTTATTATCAACGATCAATCCGGATGCATTGGTTGTACCAACCGAAAGGTAAGTTTGATTCTTATCCGTCCCTACAGACATAGAAACGGTATTTTGCACATTCACACCTGTATTGAAAAACTTCTCTGGATTATAGTCGGTAGCTGTTCCTTTTTCGCCCCAACTCATAAAAGTATTCGGTTGATTTCCATATTGATTTTGGAATTCAGGCATCATAAAGGGTTTAGAAAAGGTTGTGCTATTTGAAATATTTACTCTCACTCGTCCTTCTTTACCTTTTTTTGTTGTAATCAACACTACACCCTGAGCGGCAGTCGATCCGTATAAGGCTGCTGCTGCCGGACCACTCAACACCGACATACTTTCAATATCGTCGGGGTTAATATCAGAGATACCTTCACCTTTAGGTTGGGTTGAGTAGAGACCCGCCGTTGAGCCGTTATTTACATTAAAGATAGGTACGCCGTCAATTACATATAATGCATTATTGTCTGAAGAGATAGACTTGACTCCACGCATAACAACACGCGTAGCACCACCCATACCTGATGAGGAAGCATTGATAGTCACACCGGCCACCTTGCCTGCCAGTGCATTCATAAAGTTGGCATCTTTTACAGCCGTCAGATCATCACCTTTCACCTCCTGTACATTATAGCTCAACGCCTTTTGCGAACGCTTAATGCCCAAAGCAGTAACTACAACCTCATCCAGAACTTTCGTATCCTCGAGCATGACAATCTTCAACGGCTTATTATCCGTTATACGAATATTTTGCGATGCATATCCGATATACGAAACTTCAATAACATCACCCTTCGGCACTACAATAGAAAAATTTCCATCGATATTTGTAATGGTTCCGTTGGCTGCACCTTTGGCCAATATACTAACGCCAATAAGTGGTTCGCCTTTGGCATCTGACACATTTCCTGTTACGGTGAGCTTCACTTGTTGATTTGCCGACATGTTATCTTTCCCCTTACTGGCAAGGACCAAATGTTTATCTGCCACCGAATAAGACACATTTGTACCTTTAAACAAACGATTCATGACCGAAATAATCTTTTCATTCGAAGCTTTAATAGAAACCATCTTATCCGGATTAACATCCTTCGTGCTATAGACCACAGACAGCGATGTTTGCCGCCCTATTTCATTTAATACACTTCCGAGTGAAGCATTGGTAACGTCGATATTTATGCGAGCCTCTTGCGCTGAAGCAACAACAAAAGCTGGAATCGACAATAGAAAAAATAACAAGTACTGAAGCTTGTGTTTCATGTTTTTCTTCATTTTGTACATTTTAAGTTAGTGAAATGTTTTAAATAGTAAATGACTATTTTGATAAGCCTTGAGGAGCTATCAACAGAAAAAAAGTTTTTTTTAAGGAGCACTATTCATACATTAGATTTTTTGTTTAACAATACATTTTTCTCGATTTTGTTATAATACAGTCTTGTCGTTTTATATACTAAACATATGACGAATATTTTTTGCATAAAAAAAGCGCCACACCTAAAACATGTAGGTATGCCGCTTTTTTTAATAGCTTTCGTTCTTTATTTTTTCCTCATCAAATAGACTTGCTTGGCTTCTTTTCGATATGTCAACCGATCTGTCAAAGATATAACAGCCAATATCTGCTCAATACGATCATCTGTTGAAAACTGACAGGTAAAACGTTCGTTTTTAATTTGATTATCAACAATTGTAAAATGCACATCAAAATGTTTCTCTAAAGCTGCTACTATATTAGCCAAAGTAGCTTGTTCAAATATTATTTTGCCATTAATCCATAAAAGAACATCTGCGGGAGTTGCATATTCTTTTAATTCCGCTTTATGCGTCTTTAAATCTACATCCAATGTCTGTCCCGGTTTCAAAATAAAACCCTCACCTGCAATATTAGGATCGTCCACACACACTGAACCACTTAACAAAGTAGTCACTACACGTTCTTCAGGAGCATGTGCACGTACATTAAACTTAGTACCTAATACCGATACATTGATATTTTTACTATGTACTTTGAAAGGAGTATATTCATCACGCGCTACTTCAAAGTAAGCCTCTCCAATTAAATCGACCGAGCGATTATTGCTCCAAAACTCCTTCTTATAAGCTAATTGAGTAGAAGAATTCAACCAAACATGTGTACCATCGGGCAAAACAACTTGAGCGCGTTGTCCCGGTTCTGTAGACACGACGTAAGAGTCTGCATTCTTTTGAGAGTACCACCCAAAGATACCAACGGTACAAACCGCCCCTATCAGAAAAGCAGCTACATTCGCAACATATCTCTTCCATCCAGAGAAGAACTTCGGCTTTAGGTCTTTTTGCCTGAGATTTCTCTTGAATGCAATAAGAGATTTCTCAGTGTCTACCGCATTCATTGCAGCTTGCCGATCGCTCAAAAAAAGTATGTAATACAGATCTTCGAGTGTTCTTCTATTTGCAGCCGATGCTTCAGACCAAGCTTCTACCTGAGCGCACTCTTCCTGACTGGCTTTGCCCTTCAGGTAATTTATTAAAATTGCCTCATCCATTATCTTCTTAAACAGCGGTTATTACCTAACATATGATACCTGTTTTAAATAGGTAATACAGTTATGAGGACAAAGATACTAAACCAAAAACTAAATATATATATTTATTTAAAAATCATTTTGCTGATCGCGAAATTTAGAGTACGTTTGCTTAAGATATATGGAATAAAAGAATGACCCAAACCAACCTAAATTTGAATATTGAAGACAACGAAGCCATTATTATTGCCTTAAATAGAGGTAATGAGACAGCATTTGATGAGGTTTATCGTTACTACTTCCGTGGGTTATGCGGATTTTGCTCACAGTATGTAACGATTGCCGAATCTGAAGAAATCGTACAAGATACTATGATGTGGTTATGGGAAAACAGAACAAAACTAGTTGCTCACTTAACATTGAAAACACTCCTTTTTACGATTGTCAAGAACAAAGCATTGAACCGTATTTCGCATCTTGAAATAAAACGTCGGGTACACCAAGAAATTGCCGACAAATACGAAAGCGAATTTACTTCACCCGATCTGTACCTGAACAATGAATTATTTCAAATATATGAACATGCACTTAGCAAACTTTCGTTTGAGTTCCGACAGGCTTATGAGATGAATAGAAAGGAGAACATGACGCACAAAGAAATAGCTCAAAAACTAAATGTATCTCATCAAACGGTAAATTATCGCATCTCTCAGGCTTTAAAAATATTAAGAGTAGAATTAAAAGATTACTTGCCCCTGTTTCTTTTATCTTCCTATTGGTATAAATTCCTCTTTTAAGCCATTTATCGATTATGTTGCATACGTACTAGTAACGACGTATCGAAACCATTCGATCGCAACCGGTCTGTTATAGACTGATATAGAGACTCATCCATCGTTTCTGTACGACATAATATCCATAAAGTAGAGCGCCGGGGGTTAGAAACTACCGCCCAGGAGTAATCAGCAGCTAAATCGACAATCCAGTACTTACCATAAAATGGTCGGAAGAAACTCACCTTCAGACGGGCGTTTCCAAAGCCTCCAACAATCACAGCACGACCGTTAATCCTCCTTAGCTTACCATTTTTATAGCCCGAGTTAATCACTTTAACATATTCTTCTTTAAGTACATAAAGAGCCGATACATCGGTCATACCCTTCTCAAACCACTGAGGGTAGCTCGATATCTCGTACCATATTCCCATATAGCGCTCTAAGTCAACAAACGGAACGGTGTGTACATCTTCGGTAAGAGGTGTCTTTATCATTGGCTTAATTATATATCGATTCATATATCAGTTGCTTACTCTTATTATTTAAGAGATAATCTAACATAAGTCACCTCTTAAATAAAAGAGTAAGCAATATATTCATACTCGCAAGTGATGTAATCAGTCAAGACTTAGTCCATAGGAATTGATCAGCATATCATACCCTGATTCGCTATAAGCACCGTTGGTTCTAACCTGAGGCAATACTTTTAAGAACGCTTCTACCTGTGTTAAGAAGTGGTTATAGTCCTTCATCTCCTTTTCATGACCAGACACCGCGGGCAGTTTCTTAGCAAGTTCTAACTCTTTGGTCAGTTTGGCTACATCATCATCAATACGGGCATCACGCATGGCATGTCTACCAGCATATAAATTGAGAATATTCTGTACTTCGCCAGACATTTTGCCAATAGCTACAATATGCTCTTTCAATGGATTTTCAGCTAAAATTACTTGTTCTGCTTGCTCTGTAAACGGACTCAGAATATCATAAATATTTTGTTTGTACTCAGACATTTCTATGCTTAATTGATAATTGACCTGCAATAACTTGTCTGCTTCTGCCACCTTCTTCTCTTTTATCAAATTTTGATAAGCATCAAAGTTCATATAAAACTCATTACGGGTATTGAAAAGTCCTGCATAATTTTGTATCAGATTCTGGCGTGTTGCTGCATTAAAACAACTGTCGGGGTTCATCAATATAGTACTGTCTTTGGGTGAAATCATCGGTTCTAAGATGGTAGGAACAGCGGGTGCTTTTCCTTTGAGATTCATATAATCCAAAAGAGCATTAATCTCTTTTTCCTTCACGAGGTTTTTCAGCACTTCCAGAGAGGTACTATAATAGCTAATTACTTCTTTTGCATTTTGCAATTCGGCCATGGTAGCTGGAACGCCTGCCTGTTTATTACTATTGCCCGAACAAGAGAACAATAAAAAGAGGCTAATGAGTGTGCCGAAGCACAAAACAATCTTTCTCATAACAATTTGTCTAATTAATTGTAAATACTATATGCATTAAAATAGAAACAATAAAACTAAAACAAAATAAAACCTCTTTTGCTTTCAAGAAGGCAAGAAAAGATACATTAAAATAAATATTCAATAAAATGATATCTAACCCATCATATAACACAAAAGTTGGCTACTCTCACGAGCAACCAACTTTTCGTTAACCTTAAATCTAATACTTATGAAAAAAACATAGCACAAAGATACGAAAGCAGATATAACATGCAAATTTTCAAGTATAAACAGATCATAAAATAACATGGTTTAATAGTACAGTCGGCTTATTAACACAAGGATGCATTTATGTTAATATTTAACATAATGATTAAAAAGAATAACGAAGGTTAAGAAACCAACAAAAAAGGCACTGCAAGCAGATTGATTTACGCAAGCGTACTAGCCAAAATCACAACGCCGAAAGATATTGAAAGCGTATATTAGCTGCGTCCGAAGTGCGTAAATGTCTATACCGACCAAGTCCTCGGACATTTGCAAACACATCCCAATAAACACAAACGACTTTATTTTCATGATGTACAGCGACATAGCACCTATTCAATACTCCTAAAAACAGCTTTACACTAACAAACAAAAAGAAAAACATAAATTATATAAAAAATAAATGCGTTTACGTAAAACAATTAGCGAGTTAATGCGTTTATTATAATGTAAATCGGACTGAAACAGATATGAGTATGTGAATATACATAGCTGACATATATGTCTCCCCGACATATATAGGAAAGATTACATAGTAGTTTTGTCGTGTTTTATTTTGTGTTTGTGTTGTGACGGTGCTCCGATGTGAATCGAAGTACCGTTTTTTCTGTGTATATTTGCCTCATCAAACTAAACTCAAAAATCATTATGAGCCTAAAACATCAAGCATATAAAGAAGCAAACATTCGCTTTCTGCAAGAAAATCTTCAAGAAGAAGGGATTATGGAACTGCCGTGTGGCGTACAGTACAAAGTTATATTAAAAGGTAATGGCCCCATGCCCACCGCTCGCAGCACCGTGAAAGTGCACTACCGGGGCACTTTGATCAATGGCAAGGAGTTTGATAATTCATTCGCCCGCAAGCGTCCCGAAGTATTCAGAGTCAACGAAGTAATCGAAGGTTGGCAAGAGGCTCTAAAAGCAATGCCCGACGGATCGCGCTGGATGATTTACATTCCCTACGAATTAGGCTACGGCACACGCGCATGTGGTAATATCCCCGCCTACTCCACACTCATCTTTGAAGTAGAGCTGCAAGGAGTCAAATAAACAAGCAATCATGAAGGTACAAGAATCGAAACGAGCTATTATCATCGGTGCCACCTCGGGCATCGGGTATGAAGTAACCCTGCAACTGTTGCAGCAAGGATGGAAGGTAGGCATTGCCGGACGGCGACAAGAAGCGCTCGAAGCTCTGCAAAAGACCGACTGCACAAGGATTGAAATACAATCATTGGACGTAACCCAACCACAAGCTGCCGAACAGTTACAGCAGCTCATCGATAAACTGGGCGGAATGGATTTGTTTCTGCTGAGCTCGGGCATCGGATACCAGAACATGAAGTTAGATGCCGATATCGAGTTGAGAACCGCACAAACCAACGTCGAGGGTTTCACTCGCATGACGATTGCCGCCTTCCGGTATTTTCAAAAGCAAGGCCGGGGGCACCTGGCCGTTATCAGCTCCATAGCAGGTACCAAAGGCATCGGAGTTGCTCCCGCCTATTCGGCTACCAAGCGATACCAGAACACCTATATAGAAGCCTTGGAGCAGTTGGCTCACTTGCAGAAACTACCCATCTGCTTCACCGATATACGCCCCGGTTTTGTATCGACGGACTTGCTTAAAGACGGTAAGTACCCGATGCTAATGAGCCCGTCGGTTGTAGCAACGAAAATAGTGAAAGCATTACATCACAAAAAACGCATAGCCGTCATTGATTGGCGCTATGCGATTCTTGTGTTCTTTTGGAAAATGATTCCAGGCTGGCTGTGGAAGCGATTGCCGGTAAGGAGCTAACCAACCATCAAACCGGCAATTGGCTAACCGGATGCCTTTCGAGCCATTTGACTGCATACGAGCAGGTAGCACTCGGTGTTAATCCTTGGGTAAGCGCATAGTCATAAGCCGCTTTTACGAGTGCAGCAGCGATGCCCTTTCCCTCAAGCGGACGAGGCACGATGGTGTGAATGATATCCAAACTTCCGTCTATCAAACGATATTGTACAAACGCCGTACGTCCCTCGACTTGAGTTTGAAACAAGCTTTGTTCGGGCTGATGAGTTATTTCGTAATCCATAAGTAAATCCTCCAATTATTTAATGATTCATAAGTATAAGTTCAATTTGCTTGGTCGGTCTGCCTCGATTCGTTTTCCTCAAACAAATCCTCGACTGTGGGGGTAATAAAACGGAATCCGGCTTCGAGTATCCGCGTGGGACGCACGTATTGTCCGGTAGTAAGCATCGTGCTCGATTCACCCATTAACATACGGGTAAACCGGACGGGAATCAGCACCGTTGCCAACGCTTTATGGGCTTTTCCCAAAGCTCGCACAAAAGCATGTTGCGTAATTTCCTGAGGCGATACCAGGTTCACAACACCCTTCACCGACTCGTTCTCTATAATAAATGCCATGGCTCGGCAAAGATCGTGCATATCAATCCACGGAAAGGCCTGTGTACCGGGGCCAAACCCCACTGCCAAACGAGCCTTTTGAATAGGGCGAAGCAACTGCTGCATCACTCCTCCATCGGGCGAAAGCACCAGTCCCAAACGAGTAATCACCAATCGCGTACAACTCGGACAGCGACGCGCCTCCTTCTCCCATGCATAACACAAATCGGCTAAGAATCCCCTTCCGCGAGTATTGGTGTACTCGTCCGAAACTATATTATCGGCATAATACCCTACGGCCGACGTCGAAATAAAAAGTTTGGGAGGTTGCCTCAACGTATCGAGTGCATGCACCAAACGATGAGTCAGTTGAACTCTGCTGCTGATAATTTCCTGTTGATACTCCAACGTCCATCGTTTATTGATCGGAGCACCTGCCAGATTGATAACAACATCGCAATGAGACAACTCATGAACCAGTTCGCCAATCATCCCCTCCCGAAAAAGCCGGCGAGGCAATGCTACGACCCGATAACCGATCGCGGTAAGAAAGGCAGTGAGGTGTTGACCGATATATCCGGATGCACCGCTAATAGCTATATTCATGAGCGTTTGGACTATATAATTATGAGATAAGAACGTATAAAAGTGTAAAAAAGTTCTTTGCAACCGAAGAAATGAAACTATCTTTGCTCACCTAAACACGATCGATTAACGTAAGAAGCATGAAGAAAAAGCAGATTAGTTACTTAATAAGCATCAGCCTGGCAGTAGCCGTGGGTGCCGCCCTCCCCCTGTTGTTTGCCAACACTACCGTCAACGAACATCAGTCCGTCAAAGCCGAAGTTCCCTATTGTGTAACCTCGCCCAGCGTACCTCAGGAGGTGACATTCGATGGCGTTACCATTGATCTGCGTCGCTACGACCGTCGCGAACGCATGGATCGCGAGCTGCTCTCGTTTACCTATATGCATTCGAGTACCCTACTCATGTTGAAACGCGCCAACCGCCACTTCCCGATTATCGAACCCATCTTGAAAGAGAATGGCATCCCCGACGACTTTAAGTACCTGATGGTGATCGAAAGCAGCCTCAACGCACTGGCAAAATCGCCCAGCGGAGCAGCCGGACTCTGGCAAATCATGCCGGCTACGGCACGTGAGCTAGGATTGGAGGTAAACAACAACATCGACGAGCGTTACCACATAGAAAAGTCGACCCGTGCCGCCTGCAAATACTTCAAGCAGGCTTATGCCAAGTATGGCGACTGGATGTCGGTATCGGCAGCCTACAATGCCGGTCAAGGGCGTATCTCTAAACAGCTCGACAAGCAATTGGCCGATCATGCGATGGACCTGTGGTTGGTCGAAGAAACCTCTCGCTACATGTTCAGATTGCTGGCAGCTAAAGAGGTCTTTTCTTGTCCGCAACGCTTCGGTTTTCTCTTAAAGCAAGAGCAACTCTATCCACCCATTCCTTATACCGAGCAACAGGTTACGACAAGCATCGAAAACCTCAGCGAATATACCGAAAAGCAGGGTATCACCTACGCACAACTACGCGATGCCAATGCGTGGCTGCGCGAATCTTCGCTACAGAACAAAAGCGGCAAGACGTATGTTTTACACATACCGACACAGGCCGGAATGTATTACGATCCGCTCAAAACCATTGCCCACGATAAGCGTTGGGTGATCGATTAATAACCAATAGATAGATGAACGAAAGGAGGCAGCAAACGTGAAGAAGCGACTCAAACAGTTTATGAACAACGAAGCATTAAAGCGCAAGCTATACATCGTTATTTTTGAATCGGATACTCCAGCAGGCAAGGCATTTGATGTTTTGCTTATCTGCTGTATCTTGTTTAGCGTCTCCATCGTCATCCTCGAAACCGTGCCGGGACTGCCGACTTTCCTCGCCACTCCATTCATTATATTGGAGTATGTATTTACAGGATTTTTCACCTTCGAGTATCTCACCCGCATCTACTGTTCGCCGCATCCTAAAAAGTATATTTTCAGCTTCTTCGGCATCATCGACCTGCTGGCCACACTGCCGCTCTACCTGGTCTTTCTGGTACCGAGCATGCGACACCTGCTTATCATACGCGCCTTCAGACTCATCAGGGTGTTTCGTGTTTTTAAATTATTCAACTTTCTCATGGAGGGGCAAATGTTGTTGCGCGCACTCCGGCAGAGTAGTAAGAAAATTGCTGTGTTTTTCTTTTTCGTGGTTATTCTGGTTACATCGATCGGTACGTTGATGTATATGATCGAGGGTTCGCGCCCCGACTCTCAGTTCGACAACATACCCAACAGCATTTATTGGGCCATCGTCACGATGACTACAGTCGGTTACGGCGATATTACGCCGGTTACACCGATGGGAAAGATGCTATCGGCCTTTGTCATGCTACTGGGTTACACCATTATAGCAGTACCTACGGGTATTGTATCGGTATCAATGATGAAAGATTATAGAAGACAGCAAAATGCAGAATGCCCCAATTGTCATAAATCGGGACACGAAGAAACGGCAGCCTATTGCAAATATTGTGGTACCAAGTTGAACGAACACCAGAGCCATCCGAGTTAAAGGTTCCGACCATCTGCCTCAAAGGTTCCGACCATCCGCCCCAAAGGTTCCGGCCATCGCATCACTTTTGTTTCTCGGTCAGGTACTTCCAGTACCTCACTGGCATATCTTGCTTATGCTTACGCGGATTGAGCCGCTCTTTGATAGCAATTGATTTGAAATAAGTTTTCCAGAGTTGCTGAAAGAGCTGTTCGTCTTTATCCATCATACTTTCGCTCAACATGCCCGTTATCAGATGTGCTTCGGGGCTACCATCCTCAAAGGTCACTTCGGTTACATGGTGCAGATCGTAATAGAATCCATATTGACGCTTCATATCATAAATGAGCCATCTCTGATAGGCAAACCTGTCTTTAAAGTGGTCGATCACCAACGGAAGGGCATTGTACTGAGGTTCGTAGGCAGCAAAGAAAGTGCCGTCGGCAGCCTTTTGAAAACGGACAAACTGAAGCAGGCGTACGCGCTCCCAATCTACCTTCTTCCATATTTGAGCCAGCTGCAATACATCGGGATCGCCAAAGTTAACTTCGATCGAAACCGGTGAGTCGATCGCTTTGCGTATGTAACGGAAAAGAATCATCGCCACCTCGGGCAGTTCCGACAACCAGCTTTGGGTGATGCAGGCCAGTGCCGAGGGCGAGAGCTTCTTCTGCAAACCACGCCACACGCGTCCGGCCTTCTCCTCGTCGGTAACCACCGTCAGTACTTCGTCGTAAAACAACGGCAAAGGCTCTCCTTCCGATAGCAGTGCATCGGGAAAGGTTTTGCGAAAATAGGCATCGAATACAGCCGTAAGCAAACCCTCGAACGTGCGGTCGTAAATAAATATATTCAATCTGTAAAGAATAAAGTCAATTGATTCTCATCTGTTTTCTTCTTGGTTGGCTTGGGCAACAACAAGGTGCGCACCGTTTGTGGAGTCATCTCATGAATGGTCTTCATGGTGAGTTCGTTGGTCGTAATAAAGTATTGCGCTTTTTTCATCACCACCCCTATCTTCTTTAGTTGATAGAAGCCCAAGCGAGAGTAGCGACGGGAGGCAATGATCAGTTTGGCCGACTTTACGCCGATGCCCGGCACCCGCAGTATCATTTCATAATCGGCCCGATTGACGTCGATGGGGAACTGCTCCGGATGACGCAACGCCCATGCCAGCTTCGGGTCGATCTCCAGGTCGAGGTCAGGATAGACATCATCGACTATCTCATCTACCTTAAAATGATAGAAACGCATCAGCCAATCCGCCTGATAGAGGCGATTCTCGCGCACCAGCGGAGGTTGTTTGAGAGCAGGCAGACGGGTATCGTAGGCATTGACCGACACATAGCCTGAGTAGTATACACGCTTCATGGTAGGACGTTGATAGAGAGCGGACGACAGGCCTAGAATGTCTTTATCCGTTTCGGGGGTAGCACCTACAATCATCTGGGTGCTTTGACCGCCCGGAGCAAAACGCGGGGCGTAGCGAAACTTCTTCCGTTCTTCATTACTCTCCAACACCCCTTGCTGAATATAAAGCATCGGGGCAAACACGCTTTGGTGATCCTTCTCGGGTGCAAGACGTTTGAGGCTGGCTTCGTTGGGTATCTCTACGTTCACACTCAGACGATCGGCGTAGAGTCCTGCTTCATTGACCAATTCTCGGCTGGCACCGGGGATGCTCTTCAAGTGGATATATCCGTTAAACCGATGTACCGTGCGCAAATCTTTAATCACCCTTACCAAACGCTCCATGGTATAATCGGGGCTGCGTACCACGCCCGAGCTCAGAAACAGCCCTTCGATGTAGTTGCGGCGGTAGAACTCAATGGTCAGATTCACCAATTCGGATACCGAAAGAGTAGCTCGCGGCAAATCATTGCTCCGCCGGTTGATGCAATAGGCACAATCGTATATACAATAGTTGGTCAACATGATTTTGAGCAGCGATATACAGCGTCCATCTTCGGCAAAGCTATGGCAAATGCCCCAACCTCCCACCGTATTGCCGAGCATACCGGGTTTGTTGCTGCGCACCGTTCCGCTCGATGCACAGGAGACATCATACTTAGCCGATTCGGCCAATATCTTCAGTTTTTCTAATACATGATCGTCCATAGCCAAAAAAACCACACCTGAAGGCGTGGTTTCCAAAATTCTTTTACGAAAATCAGCTTACTTCTTGCTCTCTTCGATAGATACTTTACGGAATTCCTTCATAGCTTTCTCAATTTCCAAAGAAACCTTACGAGCACGAGTTCCAGCAGCTTTATTACCATTCTCAACCTGAGCGTTTGCATCTTTTGCGAATTCAGCACAAAGAGCAGCCAATTTTTCTACTAATTCTTTCATAATCCTTTTTTATTATCGTTAATAATGATGGGCAAAAATACATTCTTTCCTGAAATAAATACATAAAAAGAAAGGTTTTTTTAATCGATTCCGCTAAAATAAATCAAAACAAAGATGATTTAAAGTATTTCATCCTCTTTTTTATACATTTTCGTGCATAAAACCGTTTGTTAATAGCGATATAAGGCGCATCTCCGCATACCCGAAGTCATTCGTTTACACAATTACTGTCTGCTATTAAATACTTCTTTTTATAAAATCATCAATCTAAAAAAACAGACGAAGTCCGAAATCTATTCTTTATATTATAGACACAGTGAGTCGAAAATAGTTTTGCATCTATATATAAAAGAGAGATGGTTCGGAATACTTTTGGGTTTGTGAGTGCTACTTCGCACCGAAATAAGCGGAATAGTTGGTGACAATCAAGATATTTACTACTTTTGCAATCATAATTTATAATTCATCATTCATACTAATAAGATATGTCCTTATTAACTAACTTATTCAAGAAGAAAACCGACGATGGAAAAGCCGTTGGCAATGTAGAAGATTTTGTTTCGCTGACACGCGTCTACTTCCAATCGGTTATTGCTATAAACTTAGGTATCACGAACATCCGCTTCCTTCCGGATGTGGCTAACTTCAAACGACTGTTTAAGGTACCCACACAAGGTGGAAAGCTCGGTATGGCCGAGAAATCGGCTTCGCGCAAAATGCTGATGCAGGATTATGGCTTGAGCGACACCTTTTTTAAAGAGATAGATGCTTCGGTAAAGAAAAACTGCCGGACACAAAACGATGTGCAAGCATACCTGTTCATGTATCAAGGGTTCTCGAGCGACTTGATGATGCTTATGGGCAACCTCATGCAATGGAAATTTCGTATGCCCTCGTTCTTTAAGAAAGCACTTCGCGGCATGACGGAGAAAACAGTGCACGATGTGTGTACCAAAACCGTATGGAAAAAAGACGATGTACACAAAACGGCTATGACCGTGCGCCAATACAAAGAACGTCTGGGCTACTCGGAACAATGGATGTCTGAATACGTATATAACATCATTATTCTGGCAAAAAAAGAGCCGAAACAGAAGGACGAAAATGCCAAATAGACAAGCGTTATAAAACAGAAACAGATAGTGTTATAAAAAAAGAAAGAATCGTAAAAGAGATACGATTTATGAAGCGGAGAATTGCGTTCTCCGCTTTTTTTATTATATTTAGCATCTCGAGATTTGTATAACTTTCAAAAACAACCGCGTATGAAACAAAAGAAAATGCTTTCGATCACACTTTCACAGTTAAAACAACTTTATTGCCAAGAACTTCCGGAACTTACCGCACTGGCCCAAGACAGCCTCAACGAGGTCGATTTTAGAAGCCGGATGAATATGTATCTGGATGCACAACCTTCGGCAGGAAGCGGTGCAGACAAGCAAATTCGATTGCTACTCAGCTACGATGGACAGCGCATTCACGAACTCTCTACCGGAGAGGACATAGAGATACGCACGCTGGCGTTACTTCGCCAGTTTCTTACCGCAAAGCTAACCGATACGGATATGCCTACCGATCTATTCATCGACCTATACCATCAGTTCAAACGGCTACAACAACCTGAAGCAACTCTCCCCTCACCCAACCGTATCAAGAACCGTACCGAACGATGGCCTACCGGGCTAGACAAAGAGGTAGTACGTATCAGGGAAGAAAACAAGGAGCGAATGCTCCACGTATTAATACACCGCATAGAGGCTCGCAAAGCCTCGGCCAGCCGCTTTCACTTTGACGAGGGCATCAGTTACGAAGAGAAGTACCGAATGGTAAGCGAATGGTGGAACGATTTCCGCTTCCACCTAGCTATGGCGATCAAAAGCCCGGCAGAACTCAACCGATTTCTGGGCAACTCACTGTCGACCGAAACCATGTACCTGCTATCGCGTGCCCGCAAAAAAGGAATGCCGTTCTTTGCCACTCCTTATTATCTGTCGCTGCTTAACATAAGCAACGAAGGCTATAACGACGAAGCCATTCGAAGCTACATATTCTACTCGCCCGATCTGGTTGAGACCTACGGACACATCCGCGCTTGGGAAAAAGAAGACATTGTAGAACCCGGCAAGCCCAATGCGGCAGGCTGGCTGTTGCCCGACGGACACAATATTCATCGCCGCTACCCAGAAGTAGCCATCCTGATACCCGATACGATGGGACGTGCTTGTGGCGGCCTGTGTGCTTCGTGCCAGCGTATGTACGACTTTCAAAGCGAGCGGCTCAACTTCGAATTCGACTCATTGCGCCCCAAAGAGTCGTGGGACAAGAAGCTGCGCCGATTGATGACGTATTTTGAAGAGGACACACAGTTACGCGACATCTTGATAACAGGAGGCGATGCGCTGATGAGTCAGAATAAAACCCTGCGCAATATGCTAGATGCGGTGTATCGCATGGCCGTACGCAAACAAAAAGCCAACCTCGACCGTCCCGAAGGCGAAAAGTATGCCGAACTGCAACGAGTACGGTTGGGTTCACGCCTATTGGCTTACCTGCCCATGCGTATCAACGACGAGCTGGTCGAGATATTACGCGATTTCAAAGAAAAGGCTTCGGCCGTAGGGGTGAAGCAGTTTATCATCCAAACACACTTCCAAACACCACTCGAGGTAACACCCGAGGCGGAAGAAGCAATCCGGAAAATCCTATCGGCCGGCTGGCTCATCACCAATCAATTGGTATATACCGTAGCCGCATCGCGCCGCGGACACACCAACCGGTTGCGTCAGGTGCTCAATGGACTGGGTGTGCTTTGTTACTATACCTTCTCGGTGAAAGGTTTCCATGAGAACCACGCGGTATTTACTCCCAACAGCCGGTCGATGCAGGAGCAACAGGAGGAGAAGATTCACGGAACCCTGTCGGCAGCACAAGCCGCCGAGCTATCGAACCTATTGTCTACAGGAGAGGATACTGCCGCACAGATCCGCCGGTTCATGAAGAAGCATCACCTCCCTTATCTGGCTACAGATCGCAGTGTACTGAACCTTCCGGCCATAGGCAAGAGTATGACGTTCAGGATGGTCGGTATCACCGAGAAAGGGAATCGGGTGTTGTGCTTCGAACACGATGCCACCCGCAACCACAGCCCCATCATTGACCAAATGGGCGAAATTTATATTGTAGAGAACAAGTCGCTGGCAGCGTATCTGCGCGAACTGTCGCAGATGGGCGAAGACCTTGAAGACTACAACACCCTCTGGATGTATACCGAAGGCGAAACAGAACCGCGTTTCAGTTTATACGAATATCCGGAGTTCGAGTTCGCAACAACCCACCAAATGAGTAATCTCGAAATATGAACCTAATCACTCCCGTCGAGCTTCCGGCAGGGTTGCCCGCCATCACACACGCCCAGCAGTTACTGCTGCTGGGATCGTGTTTTGCCGAAAACATGGGCAAGCAACTCTCCGAGAATGCATTCCGAACCGACATCAATCCTTTTGGAATTCTGTACAATCCCCTCTCCATTGCCCGCGCCTTGCACGACATACAGGCAGGACGGGTGTATGAAGAAGCCGACCTGTTCTTTTATCGCGGATGCTGGCACAGCCCGATGCACCACGGTGCTTTCTCCGCCTCCTCGCCGGCCGAAGTGCTGGAACGCATCAACAGCCGATTGCAGCAGGCGCACAGACAACTTGAAAACACTGACTGGCTGGTGCTAACCTTCGGCACAGCCTATGTATACGAACAGGCTGTGAGTGGTAGCGTAGTTGCCAATTGCCACAAACTGCCCGAAAAGGAGTTTACCCGCCGTGCCCTGACGGTAGATGAAATCGTAAGCGAATACACCGAGTTGCTAAACGAACTGCTGAAACACTGTAAGCAACTCAAAGTACTCTTTACCGTGAGCCCCATCCGCCACGTACGCGATGGTATGCATGCCAATCAATTAAGTAAGGCAACACTGCTACTGGCCATTGATAAGCTACAAGCGATCTTCCCCCGGAGCACTTTTTATTTCCCCTCCTACGAAATCGTACTCGACGAACTGCGCGACTATCGTTTCTATGCCGATGACCTGCTTCACCCCACGCCGTTGGCAGTTCGCTATTTGTGGGATCGATTTGCCGAAACCTTCTTCACCGAAGAAACAAAAAGAGTCATGGAAGAATGTGAAAGCATCCGTAAAGCAGTAGCTCACAAACCCTTCCATCCGGGCTCCGAAGAGCATAAAAGATTTTTAGGACAAATAGTGTTAAAAATAGAACGACTTAACAAAAAATACCCGTACTTAGATTTCGAAAACGAACTAAAAAGGATATGTCGTACACCATTGAACTAATTTCTCAACTGATAGCTGCCCAGCGTATGGGCGACCGTCCGGCTACGATCGACTGGTTGCTAACCGATAGCCGTTCGCTTAGTTTCCCCGAAGAAACACTCTTTTTTGCGCTTACTACCAAACGAAATAAAGGAGCACAATACATTCCCGATCTCTTTGACCGGGGAGTACGCAACTTTGTCGTCTCTACCGACGACATGGCGGGATTGACGCTTTCGACCGAACAAAAAGACGACTGTAATTTTCTCGTCGTTGCCCATCCGATGAAAGCACTTCAGAAGCTGGCCGAACAGCACCGTGACCGTTTCCGGGTTCCGGTGATCGGCATTACCGGAAGCAACGGGAAGACCATCGTCAAAGAGTGGCTTCACCAATTGCTAAGCCCCGACCGCATCATTGCCCGCTCGCCACGTAGCTACAACTCACAGATAGGCGTTCCGCTCTCCGTATGGCAGATGAGCGACGACGCCGAACTGGGTATCTTCGAAGCAGGTATCTCCGAGATGGGCGAAATGCGCGCGTTGCAAAACATGATTAAACCCACCATCGGTATTCTGACCAACATTGGCGGAGCGCATCAAGAAAACTTCTTCTCCATGCAGGAGAAGTGCATGGAGAAACTCAGTCTGTTTAAGAATTGCGATGTAGTGATTTACAATGGCGACAATGAGATGATCTGCAACTGCGTGGCCAAGTCAATGCTCACTGCTCGTGAAATAGCTTGGAGCCGTACTGATGCTGAACGCCCACTGTACATCAGCAAAGTATTGAAAAAAGACGACCACACCGTGATTGCTTACCGCTATCTGGGTATGGATAACTCTTTCTGCCTGCCTTTTATCGACGACGCATCGATTGAGAACTCGCTCAACTGCCTGGCAGCCTGTCTGTATTTAATGACCCCTGCCGATCAGATCAGCGAACGGATGGTGCGACTGGAACCCATCGCCATGCGTCTCGAAGTAAAAGAGGGAAAGAACAATTGCGTACTCATTAACGATAGTTATAATTCCGATCTGGCTTCACTGGATATTGCACTCGATTTTCTGTATCGTCGCTCGGTATCAAAGGGACTGAAGCGTACCTTGATTCTATCGGATCTATTGGAGACAGGGCAAAATAGCTCGGCCTTGTACCGCAAAGTAGCGCAGCTAGTACAGAACCGCGGCATCGAAAAGATCATTGGTGTAGGGCACGAAATATCATCGAGTGAGGCACGCTTCGAGGAGGTGGAGAAATACTTCTTTCCCGATACGGAAAGCTTTCTGGCATCGGAGGTGTGCAAGGAGCTCAAAAACGAAGTGATACTGATCAAAGGAGCGCGTTCGTTTCATTTCGACTTGGTATCCGAGGCATTGGAGCTAAAGGTTCACGAAACCATTCTGGAGGTAAACCTCGGAGCAATGATCGAAAACTTGAACCACTACCGCTCTATGTTGCGTCCGGAAACAAAGATTGTGTGCATGGTTAAAGCATCGGCCTATGGAGCCGGATCGTATGAAATAGCCAAAACGCTTCAGGAGCATCATGTCGACTATCTAGCTGTAGCAGTAGCGGACGAAGGTGCCGAATTGCGCAAAGCCGGTATCACTGCCTCGATCATCATTATGAATCCGGAGTTGTCGGCCTTTAAAACAATGTTCGATTATAAACTGGAACCCGAGGTGTATAACTTTCACCTGCTCGATGCATTGATTAAGTCGGCAGCCAAAGAGGGCATTACGAACTTCCCGATCCACGTGAAATTGGATACAGGCATGCATCGGTTGGGCTTTGATCCAACGGAGATGCCGCATCTCATCCGTAAGCTCAAGAATCAGCATTCGGTCATTCCCCGTTCGGTCTTTTCACATTTCGTAGGTAGTGACGGTGTTCAGTTCGACGCATTCAGCCGAAACCAGATAAGCGTGTTCAAGCAAGCCTCCGAGGAGTTGCAAACTGCTTTCTCGCATAAGATTCTGCGCCATTTATGCAATACGGCAGGTATCCAGCGATTCCCCGAAGCACAGTTCGACATGGTGCGTTTGGGGCTGGGACTCTATGGCATCAATCCGGTAGACAATTCGATTATTCACAACGTAAGCACCCTGCGCACCACCATCTTGCAGATACGTGACGTGCCGGTAGACGATACGGTAGGCTATAGCCGCAAGGGAGAATTGATTCGCCCTTCGCGTATTGCCGCCATACCCATCGGGTATGCCGACGGGTTGAACCGACACTTGGGCTGCGGCCGGGGCTACTGCCTGGTCAATGGAGAGAAGGCACGCTACGTAGGCAACATCTGTATGGATGTTTGTATGATCGATGTGACCGATATCGACTGCCGCGAAGGCGACCAAGCGATCATCTTTGGCGATGAACTGCCGATAACCGTTCTTTCGGACTTACTCGATACGATTCCCTACGAGGTGCTTACCAGCATATCGACCCGTGTAAAACGGATTTATTACCAAGATTGATAGCCAAACAGAAATTTTAGAAGCTCAGAATAAATACGTATCTTTGCCACTACTTATACTATACACTTAACGTTATGACAAACTTATTATTATTAGGTTTCCTGCCCAGTGGTTCCGAATGGATCATCATCGGTTTGCTTATTCTTTTGCTTTTCGGAGGTAAAAAGATTCCCGAATTGATGAAGGGGCTCGGCAAAGGGGTGAAAAGCTTCAAAGACGGTGTAAACGAAGCCAAAGAAGAAATCAACAAAGCAAAAGACGAGGTGGATGCTGCCGATTCGACCAAAACCGATTCGACTAAGTCCGACTCAGCAAAGAAAGAGTAAACGATGGCGGAAATGACCTTCTGGGATCATCTGGACGAATTGCGCCGGGTGCTTTTCCGGGTGATCGGGGTATGGTTTGTACTGGCCGTCGGCTATTTCATCGCCATGCCTTATTTGTTCGACAGTGTTATCTTAGCGCCTTGTCATAATGATTTTATCTTCTATGATCTGCTAAGATACATCGGAGAGCAGTTACACCTGACCGATGAGTTCTTTACCAAAGAGTTTCGGGTGAAGCTGATCAATATCAATCTGGCGGCTCCTTTCTTTATACACATGTCCACCGCTTTTTGGATGTCGGTAGTAACGGCCATGCCCTATATCTTTTTCGAAATATGGCGGTTTATTAATCCGGCACTCTATCCGAAAGAACGGCGGGGAGTGGCTAAAGCACTAACCATCGGTACGGTTATGTTTTTCATCGGTGTGTTGCTAGGCTACTTCATGGTGTATCCGTTGACTCTTCGTTTCTTATCGACCTATCAACTCAGTGCCGAGATAGAAAATGTGATTTCACTTAACTCGTACATTGACAACTTCATGATGCTGGTACTTTGCATGGGATTGGCGTTTGAATTGCCGTTGGTAACGTGGTTACTGTCGTTGCTGGGATTGGTTAATAAAACAATCCTGCAAAAATACCGCAAGCATGCGCTTGTGATCATTGTGATTGTAGCAGCCATTATTACGCCAACGGGCGATCCCTTCACCCTTAGCGTAGTTGCCATACCACTCTATATGCTTTACGAAATGAGTATCCTGATGATTAAGGATACAAAAAAAGGAGAATGATTCATTCTCCTTTTTTTATGTAGCATCCGTTTGCGTCCGTTTGCATTCGTGCCATATTTTTATCGCAACATAGCGAAACGTTCTTATTGATTTTCTTCTTTCACCCGAATCACTGCATTAGCAATGATAGCAATCAATCCGCCGGTGGTAATACCCGAAGCAAAGATACTGCGGATAGCCTCAGGGGCATTCTTCAACACATCGGGCATCAACTCAACTCCCAAACCTAGCGCAAGGCTTACAGCCAGTACCAGTGTCTCTTTGCGACCTATGTTTTGAGAAGAAATGATGCGAATACCGGCAGCAGCTACCGTACCGAACATCAGCAACGTGGCTCCGCCCAATACCGGATCGGGCATCAATGAAAACACCGCACCTACAATGGGAAACAGTCCCAACAACACCAACATGGCAGCAATGTAATAACCTACGTAGCGGCTTGCCACCCCGGTAAGCTGAATAATACCATTGTTCTGCGCAAAGATAGAGTTCGGAAATGAGTTGAATACTCCTGCCAGCAAAGAGTTGAATCCATCGGCCAATACCCCGCTCGACACGCGTTTCATATATTTTTCTCCTTTAATATCCAACCCCGAAATCATGGAGTTGGCAGTTATATCACCGGTTGCCTCGATGGCTGTAATCAGATACACCAGACCGATGGCAATGAACGAAGAGACATTAAAGTCGAGTCCGTACTTAAAAGGTTGGGGAATATTGAAACTCATCAACATACTCGGGTTTAAGGCGCTCATATCGACTTTGCCCAATGCAAAAGCGAATCCATAACCCAAACAAAGACCCAGTACGATGGAACTCATACGCAGATATTTACTACTGCAACGGTTAAAGAAAAGCACACTCAGCAGAACCGATCCTGCGATAGAGAGGTTTTCCCACGAGCCAAACGTTCCGTTGTCCATCGCACCAAACCCACCTGCACAAGAAACGATGCCTACTTTAATCAGACTCAAACCGATAAGCAACACCACAATACCCGATACCAAAGGGGTAATAATGTTGCGCATATAGCGGAAGGTACGGCTGATAATCATCTCGACAGGAGCAGCAGCCATGCACACACCAAAGATAAGCGGCAGGCCACCGACCATACCCGTGGCAATAATCGGGCCGATAAAAGAGAAGCTGGTACCTTGAATACAGAGCAGCTTCGCACCGATGGGACCGATACGGCGGCACTGAATAAAGGTAGATACACCGGATGCAAAAAGAGACATAGAAACCAGAAATCCGGTTTTCTCCACATCGAGTTTTAACGCTCCGGCAATAATCAGCGGTGGGGTAATAATGGCAACAAAGATAGCCAGCAAGTGTTGCAAGGCAGCAAAGAGAGCATCTTTAAAGGGCGGACGGTCCTCGATACCGTAAATCAAGTCTGTTTTCATCCGATTCTTAATTTAGCGTCCATTTAAGTGCCAGAGTCGGAGTCACAAACGCACGTCCTTTGTAGAAGTTATCGGTAATTTCGAGTTCGGTACCTACGCTCAGGTTGAACTTTTCATTAACACCTTTCAAACGGTTCAGGTTCACCCAGAACTGAGGTTCGGCCATAAACGTCATTGTAGAGCCAAACCAGGTTTTCTCTCTCCAATAATCGGCAAATCCGGAGAAGGTATAGAGGTTATTGCACATATTCATATACCAGGTAGCGGTTAACTGAAAGTTGTTGGGCGATTGGTTTTTCTGGATATATTTATACATGGCACTCAGCGAGAAGCCACGCGAGAAGTTCGCATTATTGTACGTATAGGTAAGACCAGCCAAGTAAGCATTGTTGATTGAATACTGTTTGGCAAGCCCGCCATTGTACTCGAGGTGAATAGAAAATGGGGCTTTCCAGAACTGGAGCTCACGGCTTATTTCCCAGTAAGCTTGCTCTACACCGTTGGAGTTATAATCCATATCGACAAAGAAGAAGGTACTACCCCAGTTATCGGGCTGAAACTTCTCTACGGTAGTAGTAAAGTGCGGACGAGCCACCATGTCTTTATCGTAAAGAGAGCGTCCGAAATCATAGTGTAACTGAATGTTTTGTGCGTGTAGAGCCACTGTAGCGGTTAGAAGCAGAAGAAATAGAAGTGTAAATCGTCTCATAGTTCAATGTTTATAATAAATTAAGGGTGCGAAAATAGTTAATTAATTTAATAAATCGCGATATTTGCACAAAAAAGAACTGAGATTATGGAACAGCCGTTAGTCGAAAAGCATCCGTTAGCCCCCTTTTTGCCTGCTCAGGCTAAACTATTGATGCTGGGTAGTTTTCCACCGCAAAAGAAAAGATGGTCGATGGATTTTTACTATCCAAACTTGAACAATGATATGTGGCGCATTGTCGGGATGCTATTCTTCGACAATAAAGATTACTTTCTCAACGAGAGCCGCAAGGCCTTTTGTGCCGAACCCATTATACATTTTCTCGAACAACGGGGCATTGCGATATTCGATACCGCCACTTCGATTCGCCGTTTACAGGACAATGCTTCGGATAAGTTTCTCGAAGTAGTAGAGCCGACCGATATCGCCCGATTGCTTCGAGAACTTCCACAATGCAAAGCCATTGTGACCACAGGACAGAAGGCAACCGACACTTTGCGGCAACAACTATCTGTTGCCGAACCCAAGGTAGGAGATTTTAGCGAATTCGTTTTCGAAGGTCGTGCCATGAGGCTCTATCGCATGCCCTCTTCGTCGCGTGCCTATCCGTTGGCATTGGACAAGAAGGCAGCTGCTTATCGCATCATGTTTCAGGATTTACAAATGCTTTAATACACTTTTAAAATAAAAACAGATGAAACCAACCTTTTTGCAATATCCAGCCTGTAGTACTTGCCAGAAAGCAAAGAAATGGCTGACGGAAAACAACATGGAGTATACGAACCGCCTCATCGTCGAAGATCGTCCCAGCGTAGCGGAGTTAACCCAATGGATTTCGCAAAGCGGACTCCCGATTAAGCGTTTCTTCAATACCAGCGGTGTGGTATATAAAGAGCTAAAGCTCAGCGAAAAGTTATCTTCGATGAGCGACGAAGAGCAAATAGCTTTACTTGCCACCAACGGCAAACTGGTGAAGCGTCCTTTGCTGGTTACCGACAACCAAGTGCTTGTAGGCTTTAAGGCCGATGAATGGGAAAGATTAAAATAATTAATCATTTCTTTACGAAAGTTCTTGGAAGTTCGAAAAGTTCTATTACCTTTGCACCCGCAATTACGGGAGTAGCTCAGTTGGTAGAGCACCGGTCTCCAAAACCGGGTGTCGGGAGTTCGAGCCTCTCCTCCCGTGCAAAGAGCGCTATAAATCATCGATTTATAGCGCTCTTTCTTTATCCGATCAACGGTTTATCAAATTAGTTCGTAGCTACTGCTTTGTATCGGCATATCCAGATTGTGCAGCACCTTTTCCAATAAAATACCTTCTCTGTTGTCATATTCATAGCCAAACGTAGCGCGAATGCCTTGCAAAATAAACTGTGTAGCCCGGTCGAGCGCGATAGGCAAGCTATCGCCCTGCATCAATGCACCGGTAATGACACTGGTAAAGGTATCGCCCGTGCCGGGATAATGGGCAGGCAGGTAAGGACAAGTCACCTTCCAATATCGGTTGCCTTGCCTGTTGTAGGCATAGACGGAGGTTTTATGGCTGTCGCTCAGCACGGGCACACTGGTAATAATAACAATCTCGGGGCCCATATCCGAGAGGTGACGAAGATAATGCTTCAGCTCTTCGTCGGTATTCTTTTCTTTATGAGGTTCGCCTAATAAGTAAAACAGTTCGGTCATATTGGGCGTAATCACATCGGCTTTGGTGATGAGTTGCCGCATCTGCTGCACCATTGTTTCGTCGAAGTTGGTATAAAGCTTACCGTTATCACCCAACACCGGATCGACTACCACCAAGCTGTCGTTGCGGCGAAAATCATCGATAAAGTCGCACACAACCTGTACCTGCCGGGGTGAACCCAGATAGCCTGTATAGAAGGCATCGAACTGAAAGCCCAATCGTGTCCATTCGGAAATGATGCGAGGCATCTCATCCGTGAGGTCGAGAAAGGTAAAGTCGGGGTATTGCGTATGGTTCGACAAGATGGCCGTAGGAAGCGGACAAACCTGAAAACCCATGGAAGAGAGAACCGGAATAACGACCGTAAGAGAGACCCGGCCTACTCCTGAAAGGTCGTGTACTGCTGCTATTTTCTTTACTTTATTTGCATACATGCTGATTCGATATTTAGTGGTAAACACAAAGTGAGTTGGCTACAGGGCGCTCGCCTTGGTTATCGTACTGCCTGTTATCGCAAGGTTTGTTCAAGACTCCGTTATCGGGTGCCGAGGCGCTCCACAACGTAGTAGAACCTCCTCCATCCAAATTCAGGGCATTCTTCCCTCCCAATATACGCAACAGATGTGCCAACTCGGCAATACGTATGCCTTCGGCTTTTCCCTTGAAGCGACCGTCGACAGTAACCAACAGTACCCTACCGTCTTTTAACTGACACACGGCACTGCGGGGATGTTTGGTATTAACAAAGTTCTGGTTGCAACTGTTCAAATCGCAAGGCACACCGTCGAGCAACATCAAAGGCCCGGAGGCAAGCACCGTTCCTTTCTTGGCATTCCATTGCCGTTCCACCTGGGTGTTCCACGGTATCAACTCTATCTTTCCTTTGCGTATATGAATGGCACCGGTCACTACCGTCGATAGTACACCGGCCTTGGTCGAATCGATCACTACCCCCTCTTTGCGCAAGTAGCAAACCGAGTTTCCTTTCCGTATATCGAAGTAAGAGCCATTGATGGCAGCCACGGCTCCTGCGGCACGTGCTGCCTTGCTAGTTTCCGCCTTAGGCGAATGAACCAATACGTCGAAGCGATATTTCTTCGGTGTTATCTCAAGGATGGTAATGTGCTGCGGAACACCATACAGCGATGAGAATTCGGCTTCTTTGCATAGCATCCCTTTGCGAAGCGGGATTTGCTGCCAAGAGGCATGCACAATGGCCAATGAATCGGCCGGTGTTTGTGCAATAAGTTCGAAAACGGTCGTTAGGAAAAAAAGAAGAAGAAAGAGTTTACATTTCATAACAGATGTATTAAAGGGCTGTTGAATAGGGTTATCATTGGCAAAAATACCGTTTTTTGTTGTCCGACAAAAGGAATGAACGATTATTATTCCGTCTCGCCAACATTTGGCAGAGTCGATTCCAACATGTATCTTTGCCGTATGAAAACCTTGTGTATCATCTTAGGCAGCTTCTCTTTAGCATTGGGCATCATTGGTATTTTCGTACCGTTGCTTCCCACCACACCCTTTCTGCTACTCACTGCGGCACTCTATTTCAAAGCTTCGCCACGGTTGTATCAGTGGTTATTGAGCCAGAAGCAGCTGGGGCCATACATCCGTAACTATCGCGAAAACAAAGCGATTCCCCTGCGTGCCAAAATAACCTCGCTCCTATTAATGTGGGGAACGATGCTTTATTGCATCTTCTTCCTCATTCCGCTTATATGGGTCAAAGTACTTCTGTTCGTTATTGCAGCAGGGGTCACTTATCATATTCTCTCTTTCAAAACATTGAAAAAGTGACTAAGACCTTCGCGGGCATCGGCTAGTTTATCTTCCCAATGCTTCACGGAGTTCTGTCCGATCACGTCTGTTACATATTTCACAGCGATAAACGGTATCTCTTTGGCACGGCATACAAATGCTTCTGCGTAGGCTTCCATATCGATAACATCACCTTCGACGTGGGTCAGTTCAGTTAAGAACCCATCGCCTGTATTGCACGTACCCTCTTCTGTCCAGTCGATGCAATATCCCTTTTCGGCAAGCAGTTGCGACGAGTCTATCTGCCACTCCAGTCCCAAATCGGTTAGTTTTTGCATATCGCGATCTACAAACCGACGACAGACAAAGATGTCTCCTACCCGGTGGTTGACCGTGCCTGCCGTACCCAGATTAATGACCAAATCGGGATGTACCTGATTGATCGCTTCGGAAAGATGATAAGCTGCTTTGACCTTTCCGATGCCCGTGCGCACGTAATACAACTCGGCATCAGGCCACTTAATTTCTGTAAATTCGCCCTGAACGGCGTTGGTTACCAGTATTTTCAACATACAATCTATTTTTTAATAATATAACTCTTCAGTGCTTCTACATATTCCTCAAAAGCATCAATTCCTTGCGGAGTAATTTTGCAGACGGTACAAGGCATTTTACCCTTAAACATCTTGGTCACTTCCACATAGCCCGCCTTATTCAACTTGTCAATCTGCACGCTAAGGTTGCCTGCGGTCGCTTTGGTTTGCTGGCGAATATAGACAAAGTCGGCCTCTTCGACAGATATGAGTAACGACATCACAGCCAAACGCAGTTCGGAGTGGAGTAACGGATTTAGTTCTTTAAACATATTGTTTCTTTTCGTTTAATACTTGCTTCCTGCGTACATCACGATTCAATAAATGCCCGGGAATAATCATCATGATAACAAAATTTGCAGCAAAAATAAGAATTTGTTCCTCTCCTTTTACAGCCAAGCAAAGAAAAGAGAGCAAAATACCTGTTATACCAAAACCGATATAGATTTTGTAGCTGGCGATACAGCCGGTCAGCGTCACTCCCATACTCATGATGAGACTAATTAAAAACAAGATGGAGAAGGCACCCGGAAGAAGCAGGCAGGCTACCGAAAGCCCCCAGCCAACTAAACCCAATACCATCCATACCTGATTGATGATCCGGTCGAAGTAGGTACGTTTGAGCGACTTCTGACTCAACCCCAATCGCCACATAGCCAAACAGCCTCCTATCGGAATTAAAAACCACAACCAAGCCACCTCATGGTAGTCGGTCAACGCAAATCCGGCATAAACCAATAGCGAAACAATCACTGTAACATACCCCCAAATGAGGGAAAAGCTACCGGCTTTGTATTCTACACTTTTTCTCGAATCGCGAATTACTTGCGAGATAAGTTCTAAACTTTCTTGCTCGCTCATTTTTTTGTCTTCCATTGTTATTCTTTTTAAGTTTATTCTAATTTTTATTCATTCATTTCCAGTCACTTTACAGCAAACAAAGACAAGCTATCTCAAGGATACATCCCTGCAAAAGGACAGAGAGGATTGCTATTCCTATCAGGGGGAGCAATACTAATTTTAGATGGTTCATTTTCATAAGCTAATCGTATTAAATAAATAATTCAAGTGCATTAACAGATTCGAATCCGCTGCAAATATAACTAGTTTACTTTATAAACTAAACAATATTGCAAATCTTTTTATAATAAAACATATGTAGCAGTTGTAAAGAACTAATTTCCACATTCGTCACTGAATAGATAAAATTGAGAAATACACAAGTATCTTTAAAAAGGAAACGAACAATAAAACGAAGGAAAAGTAACCAGAATAGAAAAAACAGGTGCAGAGAGTACTAAGAAAAAAAATACAAATAACTATTAATCAACAACGTAATCAAACTATTTTAAGTAAGAATCGTTTTAGTTTTCCTCATTTGCAAAACTAGTATTTTAACGCTTCATTAAATACGTACTTTTTATACCAAAGAATAGGTAGTCTTTCACACTCAAAGTACGTACTTTTGAGCAGAGGCAGATTAAAAAGAGAAAAAAGAATTAACATTGTTAAAACAAGAAAGGATTTGAATTACACTCTCTGGTATTCATTAGGTAGACTACTTTTATTGATTAGTTACAAATGATCTTTTTATTATAGCCAACTTATGACTATCATGTCATTTAATTAGGGGAGGTTTTACCTGTTTCTCTATTGTGTTTTTTATGAATGCCATCATTTAGCCGATAAATCATCATTTGTTTTTAGTGCTTTTTGGAATGAATGACTTCCTCTTCTAAGATAAAAAGAGGCATAAATCGTCCATTATAGGTATACAAATTTTCCATATGGACGCTCGACGTTTAATTTATACAAATTTAATCACAGTCAAGATACCCAAGGTATATAGATTTGTATCCATTCCATGGACTTGAATAAGATGTGCTCTTAGTACTGATTATCATTTTGTTATTTTCCCTTTATTACGAAACACTTATAAAAAAATGAAAAGCACAAGAAGAAAAAAAACGAAAGTTATCGTTTGTATTTTGTTATTATCTCTTTTATTGACTACACCGATTTCCGGATGTAGTGAAGAGACTATCCCGAATCAAATTCCCAATAATTGGATTACCGAATTACCAACAAATATTGATTTTGATGTGACCGGTGGAGTGAAAAAAATTCCGTTTACATTGGCTCCGGGTGTGAATGCCGAACACTTGGCATGTATCCTTTCCGAGAATAATAAATCATGGTGTAATGTCGTATTGAATGATGATAATACCTTATCTATTTCAGTTACTCCTTCGGGGTTTGCGCGTTCAGCTGTTCTTACACTCATTCACGATTCAGAACATAAACAATTCGTCACAGTAAAACAGAAGAGTGATTACAGTGCTTTCTTTACCGACGAATCGTGTTCTGTATTAAAAGCCGGAATTACAGAATCTCAAATAGAGACAATTCCTCAAGCTAAAATGCGCGAATTGGCATTTGCGCTGTTGAATAATGAATATGCATCGGCATTTCGTGCTGCAGACTATCGTCCTTATCAGCATCCCAACATCATGGCTGCCAAGAATAAGACCAATAAATACAGCCTGCATGATAACCCCACCGGCATTTATGCCGAAGCAGGCGAGGAACTCTTTATTATGTTAGGCGATGTCTATGAGGGAGCTCAGATATCAATGCTTATTCAAGACTTGTCTGGTGGCTATAATAATAGTAAGACTGTTTCACTTACGGAAGGGTTAAATAGGGTGATTGCACCTATTGGAGGATTGATTTATATATTGAATCATGTTGATGATGATATTCCTCTAGTATTAGAGTCGAAAGAGTCAAAAGCTGCTGCTGTCGCTAAAACGGTAAAAGTACACTTTCTTTTCGGTAAAGTGAATGGCTATTTTGATATTCAAAAGAATACCGAGGCCGATTGGACTGTGCTTTTAAAAAATGCTAAGTATCAAGACATTGATATTTTAGGCAAATATGCACATATAACCTGGACAGTTGCTGACTTTAAAACCAATAATACAGAAATTACTAAAACGGTAGATAATTACGATAAATTGGTTTACCGTCAACAAGAATTCCAAGGGTTAGTAAAATACAATAGAATGTTCAATAATCGTATGCATTTCAGCGTTGATTATAAAACTGAAAGTCCGAATGCAAGTGATTATCGAACTGTTTATAATGATGGTAGTTATTATGCCGAACCTTTTTGTGTGCCAAGCAAATTTGCTGCTCGTTGTTGGGGACCTGCCCACGAAGTAGGACACTGTAATCAAACTCGTCCGGGCATGAAATGGGCAGGTATGACTGAGGTTACAAATAATATCCTCTCTTTGCACATACAAACCTCGTTTGGTGAAACATGCAAATTGCAAAAAGACAAAGTATCGCCCACAGACGAAAAAGGCATTAAGATTCCTGGTACATTTGCTAATATTTATGAAGCATCTACTGCTTTGATTATAACCGGCTCACGTGCACATTGTCTTCCCAATATTGCTTCGATTGTACGTGAAACACAACTGGTTCCTTTTTGGCAACTGAAACTATATATGGTTGATGCATTGGGCAAAACCGATTTTTATCGTGATTTATATGAATATGCTCGCAACAATGACAGTCCAAGTGTAACAGGGAAAAACTCTGGTTTAGACCAACTAGATTTCGTGCGTCAGGTCTGCCATCTTTCAGGATTGAATATGCTCGACTTTTTTGAGAAATGGGGCTTCCTCAAACCCGTTAACACAACATTGAACGATTACGGCAATAAATCTTTCATCATTACCGAAAGTCAAATCAAAGAGTTGAAGAATGAAATTATCGGTAAGAGCTATGCAATGCCTGCACCCAATGTGCATGAAATCACTGATGCTACTTGGGAGAATTATAAAAAGTAATTTGGAATGAAATTAAAAACGATTATAACTTTATCACTCCTAGCAATAGGAGTGTTTTATTGCGATGTAAATGCCCGTGAGGTGATTTCTTTTAATAGCGAGTGGCTTTTTAAGAAAGGCCCCTTTGCTCAAGACCCCATGACGTTAAACACTCAATGGAATGGTCAATGGGAAACTGTTTCTATACCCCATACCTGGAATGCTATGGATATGCAATTAAAGGTAAACTCTTTTTATGAAGGAGTTAGCTATTATAAGAAGAAGCAAGTGTTTGGCAAAGAGTGGAAAGATAAGCGCCTCTTTCTTCGCTTTGAAGGCGTGGGCGCACACGCAGAAGTTTATGTAAATGGCAAATTAGTAGGAACTCACAAAGGGGGATATAGTGCATTTGCGTTTGAGATAGGAACTGCTGTAAAGTTCGATACTGAGAACGAAATCCTGGTAAAGGTCGATAATATAGCTCGCCCGGATGTAATTCCGGTTAATCATAGTCTCTTTGGGGTTTATGGTGGAATCTATCGTCCGGTATGGCTTATTGTTACCGAACAGAATCAGATTGCAGTGACCGATTGTGCTTCTTCGGGCGTGTATATTACCCAAAAGAACGTCTCTAAACGTTCGGCAGAAGTTACGGTAAAGGTCAAATTAGACAATGGTAGCCTGACTCCTTCACATTTGATACTAGAAAATTCGATCTATACGCAAGAGGGTAAGAAAGTGATTTCAGAGCGTCTTCCTATAGAATTGACTCCTCAGGGGATGCAAAGTTACCTTTCTACCCTGAAGTTGAATGCTCCACATTTGTGGCAAGGGCGTAAAGATCCATATTTATATAAGGTGGTTTCTCGTTTGTGGTCAGATGATAAAGTTATTGACGAAGTAATACAACCCTTGGGCATTCGTAAGTATGATATCGTTGCCGGCAAAGGTTTCTTCTTGAATGGAGAAAAATATCCGATGTATGGAGTAACCCGTCATCAAGACTGGTATGGTATGGGAAGTGCCTTGACTAATAAAGAGCACGATTTTGATCTTGCGCAAATAATGGATATAGGAGCAACAACCGTCCGTTTTGCCCATTATCAACAATCCGATTATCTCTATTCTCGTTGCGACTCGTTAGGGTTGGTTATTTGGGCCGAAATACCTTTCGTTAACCGAGTAACCGGTCAAGAGGCCGAAAACGCTCAAACGCAACTTCGTGAGTTGATTCGTCAAAGTTTTAATCACCCTTCTATCTACATATGGGGCTTGCACAATGAAGTCTATTCTCCAAGCGAATATACATCTGCTTTAACCCAATCTTTGCATGACCTTGCCAAGACAGAGGATCCCGACCGTTATACAGTATCTGTTAATGGTTATGGTCATACGGAGCAAGCTGTAAATCAAAATGCAGATATTCAAGGTATGAATCGTTACTTCGGTTGGTACGAAAAGAAGATACAAGACATTAAACCTTGGGTCGAAGGGCTAGAGAAAAACTATCCTTGGCAGAAATTGATGCTAACTGAGTATGGTGCCGATGCAAACATTGATCATCAAACAGAATACTTGGGCGATGCATTAAATTGGGGTAAACCTTTTTATCCGGAGACGTTTCAAACCAAGACACACGAATATCAATGGAGTGTTATCGCCGAGCATCCCTACATCATTGCCTCTTATCTATGGAATATGTTCGACTTTGCTGTTCCCATGTGGAGCCGAGGTGGAGTACCCGCTCGTAACCTAAAGGGTTTGGTCACTTTTGATCGAAAAATTAAAAAAGATTCTTACTTCTGGTACAAAGCCAACTGGAGCAAAGACCCTGTATTATACCTCACACAACGTCGCAACCCAAATCGCGAACGGAAACAAACTTCTGTAACCGTGTATTCTAATATCGGTAGCCCAAAAGTTTACCTCAATGGTAATGAATTGACCGGTATCCGTAAAGGATACACCTCTGTACACTATGTTTTCGATCAGGTTATTTTACAAGATGGAAAGAATCAAATAAAAGCTGTCACTACACACAACGGAAAAGGCTATGTCGATGAAATAGAATGGAATTATTCTGGCGAAAAAAAGCGCGACATCGACTCACGTGAAAATAAAAACGAACATGCCGGTTGGTAAGTATCAAATGAAAAACACTTTATTAAGAAATGCATATGAAAAAACTTTGTAAACTAAGAAATGTTTCAGGACATTGGAGTTACTTTATAGCACTCTGCTTCCTTTGTGTCCCCAATTTAGTAGGTGCACAAGAGAATGCAGGGAGAAAAGAGGATACTCCGAAAATGTCTCTGAAGCAATTAAACGGCACACAGAATGTGTTGATGGGAACTCAAGATCCCGAACTATCTATTCAATCTATCTCCTCTGTGTCGGGCGATAAATTGTTACATCGGCCTACCTTTATGATGGAGTCGTCTTTAGATGGAACTCTACCTGGGTTGTATATCGATATGAGCCAAGGTTATATCACTTCTCAACGTGGATTTAGGCTAAGGGGAAAAACACCATTGATTTTGGTCGATGGAATTCCCCGTGCCGACGTAAATATTCCGGCTAGTCAAATCGAATCTGTTTCTGTTATCAACGATGGATTAGGATTATCAATGATGGGTATGTCAAGTGGCAACGGTGTGGTATACATTAAAACAAAACGCGGACAGCGAACAGCCATGAAGATTGATTTCACTGCCCAATTGGCATATAATCAACAACTGTTCCGTCCCGATTTTCTGAATGCATACCAATATGGTAGTTTATTGAATGAAGCACTAGTGAATGATGGAAAGACTCCCATGTATTCGCAAACAGACTTAGATCTCTACCGTACCGGCGGAAGTCCTTATACTCACCCCGATGTAGATTGGCAGAACCAACTCTTACGTACAACGGCCCCTACCCAGCAATATAATCTAAATGTTTCGGGAGGAGGTAGAAGTGCCAGGTATTTTATTGATTTGAACGTATACCAACAAGATGGATTCTTGAAACAAGACAACTCTATTAATAGTTACAATACGCGTGAGAATGCAAAGAAATATTCATTGCGCACAAATACGGATATTTCGATCACCGATCACACGCAATTTAGAGTTAACTTGTTCGGACAGATGTATCGCGAAACGACACCCGGCAAAGCCATCATGGGTAGTATCTATCGCGATATGTATACTACTCCTAATAATGCTTATCCAGTATTCAATCCCAACGGAACACTTGGTGGAAGCCCAATACACGCCAATAATAACCTTTACGGACAAAGTGTTCTGTCAGGTTATTACCTTTATCCAAAAACCGACTTTAGCATTGATGCTACTTTAGAACATCATTTCCAAGATATGTTTAAAGGTTTATATGCAAGTGCTACTTACTCCTATAACTCTTCTTACCGAGAAAACTTAAATAGAAGCAAAGGCTTTGCAGTATATTCGTATTGGAAAGACCCAACAGACCCTAATGCACAAGAAATTTATCAGCAAATGGCATCTTCAAGTGGTCAATCGAATGGGACTAGTTATGACCGATTGAATCGTTTGCAGTATATAGAATTGGCACTGGGATATGATTTTAATATCAAAAAGCATGAAATCAATACGAAAGCCCTCTATTCATACAATGATTATATTGTAAGTGCAAAAAATATTCCTTTGACAAAGAATGCATTGAGCTTCCGTGCCGAATATAATTACGATCGACGTTATATGGCCCAATTTGGACTTTCATATATGAACTTAAATCAGTTGAAGCCCGGCGAGCAATGGGGAGCTTTTCCTTCGGTAGGTGCCGGATGGAATATTCATAAAGAGGCGTGGTTCGAGTCATCTACAGTTAATTCGTTGAAACTACGATCTACATTTGGCATCAATGGAAGTGACGGTACAGGGTCGTATTACAGAAATGGTACAGGTACCTTGAGCGACTATTATTTTACTTATATGAAATACTATAAAACGAATAATAATGGAATATATCTTGGAACTACTCCCGGTGGACTCAGTACATTGACCGAAAGTAATTTACCCTATCTTACTAAATGGGAAAAGACAACTCGTTGGAATATTGGTTTGGATACAGAATTGTTTGACAGAAGTTTAACTGCTAGCGTAGAGTATTTTCACAATATCTATGACGATATTTTGCAAGGCTCAATTAGCAAAGAAGCCAATAGTTTAATTGGTATGACGCTACCTTCTGAGAATCTAGGTAAATACAGAAGAAGTGGTATTGAGCTAAGTATGGCTTATAATAAACAATTGGGCGATGTACAATTATATGCCAATGCTAATGCAACCTTCTATCAAACAGAAATGCTGGTTAATGGTGAAAACCTATATCCCGAATCATATATGCAGCGTGTAGGACAAAAATATGGCCAGGTGTTTGGTTATGTATCAGACGGCTTTTTCCAAAATCAACAAGAAATAAATCAATACCTGGCTACGACCGAAATAGCAGGATATGTGCCTCAACCGGGCGATTTGAAATATCGCGACCTAAACAATGATCATATTTTGGATGGAAAAGATATTAAAGCCATCGGAACAGATGCTCCATTGATCGAATATGGTTTCTATTTGGGAGCATCGTGGAAGGGATTGGCTTTGAGTATGCAATGGGCTGGATTAGGCAATTCGGAAACAACAAATAAAATAATGCCGTTTACCTTTAATAGTCAAGGTGGATACGGACAAGCTTTGGAAGAACACTTAGATCGTTGGACACCAGAGAATCAGCAAGCAAGATATCCTCGCCTCTCGGCTGGTAGCAATAGCTATAATGAAAGAACCTCTACTTTTTGGCTGCAAGATGCAAGCTACTTGCGACTGAAAAATATTGAGTTGTCTTACACTTTGCCTAAGTCATGGACAATGCATGCTCGTATCAGTGGTGTAAAGTTATTTACAAACGCATACAACATTCTTACAATCAGCTCCATAAAGGATCGTGATCCCGAACTTCTAGGCTTTACAAACGGAACATCTACAGGATTGGTTCCTAATACAAAGGCATACAATTTTGGTATCAATATTCAATTCTAACAAGTAAAACGACATGAAAATATTTAGAAATAAAACGATTCAGGCTGCCTGTGTTTTGACCTTACTCTCTGTAAGTGCATGTAACACGTTCGAGGCCGAACCACTTGACTGGAATACAGAGGAAGATGTGACGAATCCGAAGGATTCTACAGCCACCAATATGAAAGATTTATTTAATGCAGTATATGCCTCATTGCCCAATCTGCATACTCGCTTGAGCGACTCTTATTTGGATGCTGCTACCGATGATGGTGTAGCAACCAGAGACAAGGGAGGAGCAGGTAGCTTAGAGAATTACCGCAATGGTAGCCTATCGCCTGAAAACATAGCAAGTCTGGATGGTGATGCTTGGGGTAACTTCTATACCGGCATTCGTAGAGCTAACCTTTTCTTAGAAAAGATTGAGGGCTATCCATATTCCACACAACTTCCCCAAAAAGAAGTGATTAAAATGAAAGCCGAAACGAGAGCCCTTAGAGCTTATTACTATTTTGAGTTGATAAAGAGATGGGGAGGTGTTCCATTGATGGGCGATAGGGTTTATAATTATGATGAGAATTGGGAGATACCACGCAGTAGCTTAGATGATTGCGTTAAATATATTTTGGATGAGATAAGCCCCGAAAGCACTACCTCTTGTTACAAGGACCTTTATCCTGCGATGGCTATCCCTCCTCAAGGGCTAGAAAGCACGATGGGGCGAATGAATCAAGGTACAGTACTGGGATTAATCTCTCGTTTGAAACTATATTTGGCAAGTCCACTTTACAACGAAGCAGCCGATCCCGCCAAGTGGTTAGAAGCTGCCAAGGCAGCCAAGGCGGTAATCGATTTAGGAGTCTATGAGTTGAACGCAGATTTCTTGAAACTCTTTGGTGATACCAAATCGTTTCCTAACAAAGAGATTATTATGGTGAAAGAAACGTCGGCAAGTACTGGTTTAGAAAACAACAATAGCCCTTGTGGATATATGCTGGGCAAAAGCAAAGGATATACAAGCCCAAGTCAGAATTTAGTAGATGCATTCTTAATGTTAGATGGAAAGAAAATAGATGACCCTACTTCTAAATATTCATATGACCCCCAGAATCCTTATGCTAACAGAGACCCACGATTGAATTTTACTGTATTCCGTAATGGTTCTCGATGGTTAAAAAGGGAGGTAGAAACATTCGATGGAGGACTTGATCGCTCAAACGTACCCGGATTGATTAAAACACAAACAGGTTATTATCTGCGTAAATTTTTAGGTATTAATGAGGAGACAGCATCGTTTGCCAGCGTAGCGCATCATTATCAAATCATTCGTTATGCCGAGATTTTGCTGAACAATGCCGAAGCATTAAATGAAGTAAATACACTTGCCTATGCAACAGAAATAGAAAATGCATTAATTCTATTACGTAAAAGAGCAGGCATTGAAGCAGGCACAGATAATCGCTACGGATTACCTCAAACTTATTCGAAGGAAGAGATGCGTCAGATTATCCGCAACGAAAGAAGAATCGAATTAGCATTTGAAGAACATCGTTTTTGGGATATTCGCCGTTGGAAAATAGCTGAAAGCGGAGAAGCAGTCATGTTAAAACCTGTAAGAGGAGTTGTGATTACGAAGCAAGCGGATAATTCGTTACACTACAACTATGTTGATGTACGTACCTCTACGTTTGATACAAAGATGTATTGGTATCCCATATCGAGAGGTGAAATGCAAGGAAACACGTTGTTAACCCAAAATCCCGGATGGAGATATTAAAAACACAGAATTTTATGAAACAAATTATCATCCTATTATTGACCCTTATGCCGTTGGCGGCATGGGCGCAGGTCACTGTCAAAGGAGTTGTAAAGGACGACCTTGGCGAAGTATTAATTGGGGCCACTATTCAGGAAGTGGATAATCCCAAAAGCGGAACGATCACTGATATCGACGGAAAGTTTACAATTAATCTAAAGTCAGCAAAATCAAAAGTAAAAGTAAGCTATATTGGTTATGCGACTCAAACATTAGTGGGATCTAATAACATGACCGTCATCCTCGCGAGTGACGGAAATATGTTGCAGGAGGTTGAAATTGTACAACAAGGATTTGGCACCAAATCGAGAATCTCTAATGTAGCCTCTATTAGTCAGGTGAACGGATTGACGTTGAGACAATCGCCCACAGCATCTGTACAAAATGCATTAGCAGGTCGTTTGCCAGGTCTTTTCCAATTGCAGGGAAGTGGACAACCCGGTAAGGATGCAGCCGATATTTTCATCCGTGGTATCTCTACGTATGCAAATGTAAGTACAGCTCCATTGGTCTTGATTGATGATGTTGAATCAGATGTAGCTACTCTTTCGCAATTATCGCCCAATGATATTCAAGACGTAAGTGTGCTTAAAGATGCCGGTAGTACAGCTATCTTTGGTTTGAAAGGAGCTAATGGCGTTATCTTGGTTACCACTCGACGTGGCGTAGAGGGAAAACCAAAAATCACTTTTAGAGCAGATGTCGGTATGCAACAACCTACCTATAAAAACACCTTTTTAGGTTCTTATGAGAGTTTGAAATTAATCAAGGAGTTGCATCAAAACGATGAAAATGCAACTGCTTTGACCGACCCAATCTATAACGCCGAAGCATTGGAACACTATCGTACTGGAGATTCTCCTTACCTTTACCCCGATGTAGACTGGTATGACTTGATGTACAAGAAAAGTTCAATAATACAACAGTACAATGTTGATATTCAAGGAGGCACCGAGAAGGTAAAATATTTCGTAGCCATTGGCTATACGGATCAAGGTGGTTTGTTGAAAGAGATATCTAAATCAGAAGATTTCAATAATGATTATTACTTGAAACGTTACAATGTACGCTCTAACTTCGATATTCAAATTACCAAGGACTTTTTATTTAGAATTAATGCCAATGCTATTTTGTCTGAAGTAAATGAGCCCTACTTGCCTGCTCCCAATGAAGCTGGTAGCTTTAGTGTTTTCTTCCGTTTATTGGGAGGACGCTATACACCCTGGCGCTATCCGGCCTACAACCCCGACGGTAGTTTTGGTATGTATAGCGGATCATCAATGAATCCGTTAGTACTTATGTCGCAAGGTGGGTATGACAGAGAGTGGAAAAACAATGTAAATGGTAATATCACACTAGAGCATAAATTAGATTTTATCACGAAAGGGTTAAAAGTAAGAGGAGTAATGGCGTTGACCAATCGTTGGGGTACTACCCGTACACTTCACCGAGGAGAAGACGATTACCTCGCTTTTTATCATGATGTAGAAAAAGATATATACAAGCCAGTCAATCAAGATGTATATGTATTGCGTCCTATGGCCGTAGGTGAATCATCAAGCAAACCATATGTGCAGATTAATACTCGCTTTGACTTATCATATAACAGACGATTTGGTGCGCATAACGTTGGCGCCCTTTTATTGGGTAACTGGTATTCTAATCGTTCTGGGGCAGATACTCCAAGCAACTCAATCAGTTATTCGGGACGTGTAAATTATGACTATAACTCTAGGTACTTGGTTGAATTTAGCGGCTCTTACAATGGTTCTGACCGTTTCGTAGCAAGCAACCGTTATGACTTCTTCCCATCGGTATCTCTTGGTTGGAACTTGGCCGAAGAACCTTATGCCAAAGATTGGTTTGAAAGTGTACATGTTGATTTGTTGAAACTCAGAGGATCGTATGGTAGTGCAGGAGCCGATGCAGTAGTTGGTGGGCAATATACATATTTGGAAACTTATAAGAAAGAGATGGATTATCCTTTTGGTGAGGTAACTTCTACTCCTAAAATACCAGCTTACTTCTTAAGTTTAATAGCCAATGATAAGGTGAAATGGGAAACAGAGAAAAAACTCAATGTAGGTATCGACTTACGAATGTTTAATAGTCGTTTATCAACAACTTTTGAATATTTTTATAATCGCAGACAAGATATTCTTTCCAGACCCGGTTCGATACCACTTTACGCCGGATACAGTGATGGTGTATTGCCCTATATGAATATTGGTAAAACAGAAAACAAAGGTTGGGATGCCGAGATGACTTGGAGAGACAAGATTGGTAAAGATGCCAGTTATTTTGTTCGTGGTATCGTGTCGCATGCTAAAAACAAAATTATTGAGATGGGAGAAGCGCCTAGTCCCTATACATTAAGTATGGAAACCGGAAGAGCAATTGGAACCATTTTTGGTTATGTATCCGAAGGTTTTTTTAATTCACAAGAAGAGATTGACAACGCGCCAGCCGATCAATTAAGAAAAGTAAAACCCGGTGATATCCGTTATAAAGATATTAGTGGACCACAAGGTGTAGCCGATGGCATTATCAGTGAATACGACAAAGTGGCTATTGGTAACAGACGTCCTGACTTCAACTACGGTTTAACGATTGGTTTCTCATACAAAAGCTTCGATATTAGTACACTGTTTCAAGGAGCGAGTGGTGCATCATTGAATATTGAAGAAGTATTGCGAATCGGTGGAACAGATGGGCGCCCCCGCCCCATACATTTGGGCCGATGGACTCAATACGATGAGAAGAATAATTTGGTCACTGATCCGGCCCAATTAATAGATATGAATAAGAACGCCACATTCCCTATTCTTAGTTTAAAGAACGGACAGAGTTCAGCGATGTCTACCTATTGGCTACACTCAGCTAACTATCTTCGTTGGAAGAACATTGAAGTAGGATACCAAATTCCTCAAGTATGGATAAATAAACTTGGAGTGAATTCCATTCGCCTCTATGGTTCAGCACAAAACATCTTGACTTGGTCATCATTGGGTGATTATCAAGTAGACCCCGAAAGTAGTAATACCGGCGCACGTAATCCATTAGATACTTATCCTCAGCAACGTGTGTATAACCTAGGATGTCAAATTGTATTTTAATCACAAAGTAACATGAAAAAGATAATAGTATATTTCATAGGTTTATGCACCATATTGGCTGCTTGTACCGAAACAACTGAAGGATTTCTTGATAGTAAAGGAAAAGAGACTGACGACAAGAATGCAATCTTTGCCGATAGTATGAAAACGATGGGTTTTCATGCTGCCTTGTTCTGGCAAATAAGTAGAATTACCATGTCTCCTCATAACAATTCGAGTGCTTTGAGCGAATATAAAGATTACGAAGCCGGAACTGACAATAGCCGACATACCTATTTTACGATCAATGAATTTACACCTGCCTATACTAAAGGAAACTTTAGTCAAGCCGGAACAAACGCCGGATTCGATGATTTTAGAAGAGGATGGTTAGAGGGTTTTCAAACCATTTATCGCTGTAACTCATTTCTACAAAGCTACCAACAGGCACCGCTTACACAGGGAATGAAAGATAAATTAGCCACCGAAGCACGTTTCATTCGAGCATTCTTCTATTTTCATCTGTTGCGTCAATATGGTGGATTGCCCTTACTTTATGATCAAGTCATTGATCCGTTTAATCCTGCAATGCTTACCCGTTCTTCGTTTGAAACCTGCGTAGATTATTTGGCAAGTGAACTTAGAACAGTAGCCGATGAGTTGCCACTCGAGCAGACTGGTGTTGATTACGGACGCCCCACTAAAGCTGCTGCTTTGGGTGTTCTTACAGAACTTTATGCATTGGCAGCTAGTCCTTTATATAATGGGGGGAATATAGGTAGTGGCGACAATCGTTTACTGGTTGGATACGATAATTATGATGTAAACAGATGGCAGAATGTGGTAAACACCGCCGAAGAGTTAATGGGACTTGGCACACACGAACTAGTCGTTGATAATGATACGCGTCCGGGAAATGGTTTCTACCTGGCTACTACGAAACGTGTGAGCAAAGAACGTGTATGGTTTTGGTTGACTATTGCACATACATTCCCTCATAAACAACTGTTGCCCGCTAGTCGCGGTGGAGCACATCGCATCTTCCCATATCATGAACTGGTTGAGGCTTTCCCTATGAAAAACGGTAAATCGATTAAAGAGGATGCGTCTGGTTATAATAATGATGATCCTTATAAAAATCGCGATCCCCGTTTGAGTTATACCATCATCTATAATGAAGCCGAGTGGATTAAAACTCTTGCCCAACCCAAAGAGAAAGTATACACCTATCGTGGGGCTACCGATGATGGTTTTGGAGTTGGTTCGGGCACACCGACGGGATACTATTTCCGTAAATGTAGTAATGAAGAGAAGCTAGGTGGTACAACAGACAATGAAGGTCAAGGACTCTCTTTTATTCGCTATGCCGATATTTTATTACTCTATGCCGAAGCATTGACCGAACTTGATATTGATGGCAATCGAAATAAAATAGAAGAACAACTCTTTGCCATTCGTAATCGTGCTGGTATCGATGCCGGAGACGATCTTCGATTTGGTGTACCCGCAAATATGGACAAAGAAGAGATGATAGAGTTTATAATCAATGAACGACGTATTGAGTTTGCCAATGAGTGCGGTAATCGTTTTTGGGATTTGAAACGTCGCAAAATGTACGAAAGGCTTGATCGTGTCTGGACCAGCGCTGCTGTGTGGGAGAAGTCAGGAGATTTCTACACATGGTCTATAATGCCTCTTGAACAACACTTCTTTGATAAACGTATGTATTTCAGCGCCATACCTCAACGTGAAATCAACGCTTCTAAAGGTGCATTAATTCAAAATCCGGGTTGGTAACTATAATATAAAAGATATATGAAAATACAACATAATTATTTAATTGGATCAATTTGTATGCTTGCTATTCTGATGGTTATCAGTAGTTGTTCGAGCGAATATGAATACAAAACAGATTATTCAGCTTATAAAAATGCACAACTGAAAATTGATCTAGTAGACGAAAATAACACATTGCAACTCAAATATGCCAATGGTACACATCAAATCACGGTAGGAGTTGTTCCTGAAAATCTAACGATAGATCTCGCAGGATACATTTATCAAGTTAGTGATGAAAGTATTGCTACCATTAGTCAGTCGGGACTATTGACTATGATTAAGGAGGGCGAAACTGAACTTACCGTGAGATTTCGTGGACTCCAAGAGGTATCAACAACCTGTAAAGTGAAAATTACCCGTGATCCTATTTTAGTATCCGACATAAAGGTACCCGAGAAGGTCAAAGTACAAGAGTTCAAAACACTGAATCTCTACGAACTCATTACTGTACTTCCGGCTAGTGCCGATAATAAGACGTTTAGTTATGTGATCGCCGATGAAACGATTGCAACTATTGATAAATCGGGTGTTATTACCGGTGTACATTCAGGATCTACAACGGTTACGTTAACTACAACCGACGGTACTAATATTTCTAGAACAATTGAAATTACTGTTGTGGGCGAAATTAAAGTATCTAAAATCAACCTCAATTCAATTGCTAATTTAGAAGGAAAGAAAGTAGCTGTTGGTCAACTGTTCAATTTAGGCACAGCAGTGGAAATACTTCCTGTTAATGCTTCTAATCAAGACTTGACATATACGGCCGAAGGAAATGCTGTTACGGTAGATAGCAAGGGAGTTGTAACAACTGTACGTTCGGGCTCTGCAAAAGTAACAATAGCCGCGACCGATGGTAGTGGTGTCAAAGCACAAGTTTCATTTACAGTAGATGCAACAATAACATTGTTTGAACGTGCGCTTTGGAAGGTTAGCACTTCTATTACGTATGCAAATGGCGACAACTATGTGAAAGATGGAAGCACCGGAATGCCAGAACATATACTTGATGGAAATGCGAGAACCTATCTCTCATTGGTGAAGCCTGGAAAGAGTTATAATGGATGTGTGGCCGGAGCATTAAATGTACCCATTTTCTTTGTAGTCGATTTGGGTAAAGAACACTCTTTTAGTTATTTTAAATGGGCACATAGAGACGGAAATCAATACGACTACCTGAGGGTTTGGGGTATTTCTTTGTATGGTAGTAACGATGGACTTAACTTTACCGAAATACAGAAAGGCATTGATTTGCCCTATGCGAGTGCAACGGCTTTGATTGAAATAGATATTCCCACATCAACTTACCGATATGTGAAGATCGGTTTAGAAAAATGGAGTGATATAGCCGGTGGAGCTAAATCGGGTAGTAACATGCAAGTTAGTGAGTTCAACGTTGGAAAGCGTTAAAACCAATACATACATCTAAAAAGGAGATGTGTCTGTTTGACACATCTCCTTTTTTCACCTCCTAAAGATGAACTATATCAATCTGTCTTTTTACTTCTGATGTTCTGTGGAGTTACTCCAAAAAATGCTTTAAACGATTTACTAAAATAACGTGGCGAAGAAAAGCCTAGTTTAAATGAGATTTCTGAAATATTCAGTTCGGGATGTTTCTTCAGCAAAATCATAGCTTCGTCTAGCTTCACTTTGAGTATAAATTCATTAGGAGTTAAACCGGTCATCTGTTTAAATTGCATATAAAGTTTGCTGCGCCCCATACAGAGTTCGGTAGCTAATGACATAACATCGAAAGACGGGTTGTCGTAATTCTTTTGAATAACGGCTATACAGCGTTCTAATAACTCTTTATCACGCTCATTGGTAGCATTCGTTTCGGCAGTTTCTACGATTGATTTATCAGCATAATGGGCTATTAAGCGTCGTTTGTTTCGAATTAAGTTGTTACAACGAGCAATAAGCACTTTCACATTGAATGGTTTAGTAACATAATCATCTGCGCCAAACATGAAGCCTTCCAACATATACTCTGCAGAAGTTTGAGCAGTGAGCAATATCACAGAAACGTGTGACAGTTCTACATTGTTCTTAATTTTATAACACATCTCTTTGCCCGACATCTCTGGCATCATTACATCGCTAATTATTAATTCAGGATGCAATTGTTGTGCTTTTTTTAATCCTTCGCGTCCGTTTCGAGCAGTATGAACCTCGTATGTCGATTGAAATAATTCACTTAGCATCATTAATAACTCTTCATTGTCTTCGACTAGGAGCAGTATCGGTTTTTCTCCGTCTTCTCGGTCGATAAGTGGAACACCTTGCTCTTCTAAAATGCGTTCGAAAGGCATAAAAGCCAGTATGTTTTCTGATGTAATGACCGAATCGCCTCCTTCTTTCGGACTGATTTCTTCTTCACTAAAGTGACGATTGCCCAAAGGAATCGTCATAGTGAATCGAGTGCCGGTATTGTGATCGCTCTTAACATCAATCCCTCCATGGTGTAGGTCGATAATACTTTTTGAAAGAGCCAAGCCGATGCCTGTACCCAATGTCTCGCTTTTTGCTTGATAGAAACATTCAAATATTTGACGAATATTTTCTTCGGAAATGCCTACTCCGGTGTCGCTTACCGAAATCATAGCATGTGTATTTGATTTTCGTACCTCTATCGTGATTGTTCCTTTATTGGGAGTGTATTTAAAGGCATTTGATAGTAGGTTAAAAATCACTTTCTGTAGTTGCAGAGGGTCAAACCATACAGAGATTACTTCGCCAACATGATCAAAACGATAATTGATCTCTTTCTTTTGTGCATGCTCGGTGAAGCATTGATAAATTTGGCGGGTAAATAAGACCAAGTCTTGTTCTTCTACTTTGATTTTCAAGCAACCTTGCTCTTGTTTTCTGAAATCAAGAAGTTCGGATATTAAACTTCGCATGTGCCATGCGTTTTTATAAATGCGTAGAATACGATTATAAACAATCCCACCAAGTTTATCCATCTGCATTAAAACTTCAATTTGTGCTAGAATAAGTGTTAGCGGAGTTCGGAACTCGTGCGATATATTAGTGAAGAATCGCAGTTTTATTTGATTCAGTTCTTCAATTCTCTCTTTTTCTTTCCGCTCGAATGCCAATGAAGATCGTAGAGTAGCTTGGCGTGTTTTGAAGTGGATAATAGCAATCATGATCCCCAGAAGACACAGAATATAGAATATGTAGGCCCAAACACTTGCATATAAAGGAGTTGCAATAAAAACATTCAAGTGGATAGTTTTGTGCGAACCTTTTTTGTTCTTTAGCTGGCGAACCATGAGTGTATAGTCTCCGGGAGGCAGATTTGTATAAGTAATACTATTGTCAGAGGTTTGTGTCCATCCTTTATCGAAACCAGCAAGTTGATACTCGAATATCTGGTTATGATCGTAGTGATAATTAAAACTAGCGAACTCGATGGTGATATTGTTTTGATCGTAATCTAACTTAATATCTGTAGTTTGGGCCATGATATTGGAAAGAATGCCCGATGGGTCGTTTGGCAATATCTCTTTATTGAAAATAAAGAGTTTATCGAAATTGAGATAATTATTCAATGGCCCTTTGAGTAGTAGATGTTCAAAAAAAGAGGCCAATCCGTTTGTTCCGCCAATGAAAAACGTACCCGACTTACTTCGATACAAAGAAGAGCCTTGGCTATAGGTTTGCTTAAATAAATGATAGGTGTCTTCTACTCTTTCCGTTTCAGCATTAAACAAAGAGATTCCTTGGTTATGTAAAAGGTATAATCGGTGATCTTTGATAGACTCGCAGATATTGTAACAATAATTACTCGGAAGAGAATGGTTGGTAGTATTGTATGGCTTAAATGATTTGTTGTTGTCTTGGAATTTGAAAATACCCGATCCGATGGTACTGAAGTAGATATCGCCTCGACTATCTTCGAATATATGAACGGTTTTGAACCGACCGATCGCTGTCGGCTCTTTAGTGTTGGAAGCATATTGATCGACTTTAGAGGTTGGGAGATCTATACATATAACTCCACCTTTGCATAAAGCAAGCCACAAACGCTGTTGGCTATCAATAAGAAATGTTTCATAAACAAACTCTTTATTGACAAGTTTTTGAATATTCGCATTGTCCGATAGAGGAGAGAACTGTTCGTTTTCAAGATTCATGAATACTGGTCCGCCTTGGGTAAGAAGTGCCAAACCATTTTTGTATACTTGAATATCATTGACAATGTTGTGTGGCAATGAAGTTGGAACACCTTTTATATTGCGAAGCGTATGACCTTTATTGGTTTTTAGATCTAGAACAAAGAGGCCACCAAGGTGAGTTGCAACATACAGTCGATCGTTTTCTTTTCGATAAACAATGTCCTTAAGATTATTACTGCCAATACTATTTGCATCTCCTTCTTGGTGAACGTATCTCGTAAAATTCCCGGTTTCGGGACAATAACGATTAAGACCTCCACCATCTGTACAGAGCCATAGGTTTCCTTTGCTATCTTCTGTCATACTCAATACACATGGGAAGCTTAGGCTGTTAGGTAGTAAAGGTTCGGCATGATAAAAATGGTTATTCGTTTTATTCGGGTTAAATACATTAGCTCCACCGTAGTAGGTTCCTACCCAAATATTTCCTTGCATATCTTTATGCAGCGATAAAATAGAGTTGTGGCTCAAAGTGTTTGATGAATTGCCATATTGGGTATAATGATTCCATGTATTGGTTTTCGGATCATAGGAGTCGAGCCCTTGATAGGTTCCGATCCATAGTCGGCCATAATCATCTTCTTGTATGCATCTTACTTGATTATCAGATAGTCCGTCTTTACTACCATTGGCCGTATAATATGTGGTGGTTTTATTGGCAGAAACGCAATAGAGCCCACTCCATGTACCAACCCAGAGGTTGCCTAAACTATCTTTTGAAATACACCTCCCTTTATCGAAAGTAGCCCATATCTCTTGTTTATTATTGTTCTTTCGCGAAATAGCGATTAAGTGTTTCCAGGTAACTACCCATATTATGTCATTGGATACATGCAAAGCAAGTCCTTGCCAACCATTCTGAATTTTGGTGTAGAGTGTTAATTTTTGACTCTCCTCCGTATAATAATAAATACCGTCTTTGCAACTAACCCACAGCGTGTCTGATTCACAGAAAATGGCATACACATCCTCCTGTCGCAAACACGTGAAGTGTTCTTTGTAGATATCTAGCTTGACCAAACCATTGCCGGATAGAATGTACATTTGTCCTTTTTTATTTCCACATAGTTCATCAATTTCGTTACCGATTAAGCCTTCATGGCTTTGCGACGGGCGAAAAACTCGAACTTCTTTACCATTATATCGATTTAGTCCCTCGGTTGTTCCTAACCATACAGCACCTAGTTCATCTTGGTATATGGAAGGGATACTGATTTGAGATAACCCATCGGATACACCTAAATGTTTGAAATAATGGTCTCCAGCGCTGATTGTTAGTAAGTTAAAGATACTTAAGATAATAAAAATAGTTCTCTTCATGTATTATGAGTTTCTAAAGTTACTTCGCATGTTTACAGGATGCGGTAAGGTGTTAGTTTCTTGTTAGTTGAACCTCAAAAAAATGATATTTATGTATTCGACATACAACAAAATAAGCATTTTCTAATGTCAACAAAAATAGATAGAATTTAGGACTTATCAAAACTTAATTAACAAAAGAAAATATATTTCGACTTTCTGTCCCATATCGTTTCTTCTCGTTAAGCTGAGTGTACAGTTCTATTATAGGTATATCATATACCCGATAGCTTTTTCATTGTGAAAAGCAAGGAGTGAGATCATTGGTTCTGCACTTTTTTCTGCAAGTAGTTCGGCTACTAATTTGGCTTATTTATCATAACCAAATGCTTGTTTTTCAACATCCATCACGTCATTAAAATCTCCAGCTTTTGCTTCTCTGATTGTTACATTGCTTAAGTCCATGTCTTTTGATTCTTTTTGATGTTATTAATCAAACTCTTGCGCCATCTGATTGTCGGCGTATTTCTTCAGAAACGTTTCCTGTACAGAAGTTAACGGTTCAAAATAGTGCTTCGTCCAACACTCTTGAGGTAAGATAAAACTGGCAATAGGAATATATCCGGCATTCTGTATCTGAGCTATTTTATTGGAAATCGTCTCAATCTCCGGATAGCACTCGTTCCAAAACTCCTCGATCTCTGCCGGACGCTCTTCGGTAAAGCACGTTACCTCAGAAACGGCGATATATCCTCGCGTTTTCAAATAGTTACGCCACTCCTTCAAACCTCGCTCAAAGCCGATATGAGAAATAGCTCCTTCCGATCAAATCAAATCAAACATCTCTTCACAGAAAGGAAGGGTATACATTGAACCGACAATGCCTTTTACTCGATCTTGAAGATTCATTTTTTCGGCACTGCAATTGAACAAGTCGATGAATGTCGGGAAAAGGTCAAGACCTGTGACATGTCCCGGCGCATGCTGCGCTAGTACTATGGTCTGCCCACCTGTTCCGCAACCGATGTCGGCTATCAGAGATTTATCTGTCAGATTGTCTATAAAGCTCAATGCTTTCAGGGTTACCTCGGGGCTTCCGGGTCCTTGGCGTTCTACGTTTGAAAAGTATTCGCAGATTAAATCTAAATTGAATTTGTGAGTTTGTTTATTTTCGTTACTCATTATCTTACTGTATTTTGCATACACGCGAGAACATGACAATGCTTTCATCATTGTACGCAGATTAAACTTAAATTATGATAATAGAAAAATCACTCTCGAAAGGAGTTATCCGATAGCAAGCGAAAGGACAATCTGTAGCAGAAGCACAGATTGTTTATCAAACCAAATCCGATGTCAAAATCTTTGTCATGCCGCAAAGATACATAAGATTTTGTTTTAATGTAAAATATGTCCTTAATAAGGAACGTATCCTTTGCAATAGAGTTATTTCAATTAACTGTAAATCAAATGATTCGGAAGTAAATTAGCCCTTACCTGAGCCTTATCAATAAAAAGGTCATAAACCATCGCTATCGAGAGTACATAGAATAAAGCACCAAACTAGACCTTTCGAAGCAGAAAGGAGCTATAAAAGTATTCACAAGTAATTTTTTCCTCTTCAAACAAGTAATTTCTTTCAAAAAGTTTTTGTAATCTCAGAGTTAATCGTATTTTTGTGTACAATTTTAGTGTAGTAATGACAGAAGAAGAAAAAAAGTTATTAAACACCTTTGAAACAAAGCTGAGACATTTAATCTATCTGCATGATAAATTAAAACGCGAAAATGCTGAGTTAAAGCTACTTCTTGAATCAGAGAAGCAGAAGAGTGAGAAGGTAAAGGCCGATTTTACAGAATTGGAAGCCTGCTACACCAACCTAAAAACAGCTACGACAATTAGCCTTAACGGCAGCGATGTAAAAGAGACAAAGCTGCGATTGTCTAAATTAGTGCGTGAAGTCGACAAATGCATCGCTCTGTTGAACGAATAAAATAAAGAGATGTATGAACGATAAAATAAAGATAAACCTGTTGATAGCCGACTCATACTATCCACTCACCATCAACCGTGAGGAAGAAGAAAGTGTAAGAGAAGCAGCTAAGCAGGTCAATATCAGACTAAATACGTACCGGGAGCATTACAAGACCCTATCGCCAGAAAAGATTCTGGCCATGGTAGCCTATCAGTTTTCGCATGAAAACTTGATGCTAACACAACGAAATGACACCCAGCCGTATGCGGCCAAAATAGATGAATTGACGGAAGTATTGGATCAATATTTGAAAAACGAATAATCCTCCGTTCTCCGCGTTTTATTAAAAAAGAAACTCACGTACTGCAAAATACCCGAAAGAAAGAATTTTCGAGTATTTAGTGGTGCGTTTTTTATTTATATAATAATTTAATTGACAATGATAGTAATTATAGGAGCATCCATTGCTTGCTTCGTCGTAGGTGGCGTTCTATCGTACGTATTCTTTAAATACGGGCTGAAGGCCAGATACGATAATTTGCTCAAAGAAGCAGAGATCGAAGCAGAGGTAATCAAGAAAAACAAACTGCTGGAAGTGAAGGAGAAGTTCCTGAACAAAAAGGCAGATCTCGAAAAAGAAGTAGCTCTGCGCAATCAAAAGATTCAGCAGGCCGAAAATAAACTGAAACAACGCGAAATGGTACTGACACAGCGTCAAGAAGAGCTTCAGCGCAAAAAGTTGGAAGCAGACGCAGTGAAAGAAAACCTCGAAGTACAACTGGTCATCGTAGACAAGAAAAAAGAAGAACTCGATAAACTACAACACCAGGAAATTGAGAAGCTGGAAGCTATCTCGGGTCTTTCGGCCGACGATGCCAAGGAACGCTTGGTAGAATCGCTGAAAGAAGAGGCTAAAACGCAGGCTCAGTCATTTATTAATGACATCATGGACGATGCCAAACTAACCGCCAACAAGGAGGCGAAGCGCATCGTTGTACAGTCGATTCAACGGGTAGCAACCGAAACAGCGATCGAAAACTCGGTGACGGTATTCCACATCGAATCAGACGAAATCAAAGGACGTATCATTGGTCGCGAAGGACGCAATATCCGTGCCTTGGAAGCAGCAACCGGTGTCGAAATCGTAGTAGACGATACCCCCGAAGCCATTGTACTTTCAGCCTTCGACCCCGTACGTCGCGAAATTGCCCGTTTGGCATTGCATCAACTGGTTACCGACGGTCGTATTCATCCGGCTCGTATCGAAGAAGTGGTATCGAAGGTGCGCAAGCAGGTGGAAGAGGAGATTATCGAAACAGGTAAGCGCACAACCATCGACTTGGGTATTCACGGATTGCATCCGGAACTGATCCGTATCATCGGTAAAATGAAGTATCGCTCGTCATACGGTCAGAACTTGCTGCAACACGCACGTGAAACAGCCAACCTCTGCTCGGTAATGGCAGCCGAATTGGGGTTGAACCCCAAGAAAGCCAAACGCGCCGGATTATTGCACGATATTGGTAAGGTGCCTGATGAAGAGCCCGAATTGCCACATGCTTTGTTGGGTATGAAACTGGCCGAGAAGTTCAAAGAGAAACCAGATATCTGCAACGCCATCGGTGCTCACCACGACGAAACAGAGATGACCAGTTTATTGGCTCCTATCGTACAGGTTTGCGATGCCATCTCGGGCGCACGCCCCGGTGCTCGCCGCGAAATTGTAGAGGCTTATATCAAACGATTGAACGACCTCGAACAGTTGGCTATGTCTTATCCGGGTGTAACGAAGACTTACGCTATCCAGGCAGGACGTGAGTTGCGTGTCATTGTAGGTGCAGACAAGATCGACGACAAGCAAACCGAAAACCTGTCGGGCGAAATTGCGAAGAAGATACAAGACGAGATGACGTATCCGGGACAGGTGAAGATCACCGTTATCCGCGAAACGCGCGCAGTGAGCTTCGCTAAGTAAATCAAAGAAGAAAATAAAACAGATAAGGGCGAAGCAATTCGCCCTTTTTTAATACCCATTCTTATAAATATGGAAAAATATCGGTTCGAGATTTGTACCAATTCGGTAGAAAGCTGTCTGGCAGCCCAAGAGGGAGGAGCCCAACGTGTAGAATTATGTGCGGGCATACCCGAGGGCGGAACAACTCCTTCGTGGGGCGAAATAGCCACCGCCCGGGAGTTATTGCAGATAAAGCTGCACGTCATTATCCGTCCGCGCGGAGGAGACTTTCTTTATTCGCCCGTCGAACTCAGCACCATGGTGAAAGATATCGAAGCAGCCCGCCAATTAAGGGCCGATGGAGTAGTATTCGGTTGCCTGACAGCCGATGGAGAGATAGACTTGGATGCCATGAAAACGCTCATGAAGGCGGCAGAGGGATTGTCGGTCACCTTTCACAGAGCCTTCGATGTATGCAGACAACCGCAACAAGCATTGGAACAACTAATTGCATTGGGATGCGAACGAATATTGACTTCGGGACAGCAGGCTACGGCCGAACAAGGTATTCCGCTGCTTAAAGAGTTACACCAACAGGCAGCAGGACGAATCATCCTGCTGGCGGGCTGTGGTGTGAATGAGGGGAATATAGCCCGTATCGCTTCGGAAACAGGCATCCGGGAGTTTCATTTCTCGGCACGCGAATGCGTGAAAAGCGGCATGCGCTATAAGAACGAAGCCGTATCGATGGGCGGTACCGTTCGCATTGATGAATACGAACGGAATGTAACAACGGCCGAACGGGTAAGAAAAACCATCTCGTCTATCTAACCGGAACAATCCATGGGCTATAGCCCATGGATTACTTTCATCAGTTGTTCGCCCAATCCGATGGTATAGCCTTGTGAAACAAAAACCACCCGGTTGAATGTATCGGCTACGATAAACATCGGCAGAATTGTTGCATTGGGCAATTTCATACCTTGAGCAATCTGCTTCTGAATGGCTCCATCTTGGTCGATACCGTAAACGATGGTCGAAGGTAATCCGGGGAAATCGGCCGGACGGAACTTCTTATATTGTGCTTCGTCGGGGAAAAGCAGTACCAGCTTCCGTCCCCATTTTTCAAAGTCACCACTCAAAGCAGCAATGTCTCTAAGTGCATGGTTGGTAGGTTCTTGTCCGGCACCAAGCACTGCGACAACGAAATATCCGCGGCCACAAGTTTTCAGCACTGTTGTAGGCTCGTTGCTTCCAATGGGCAGATAGGTCGATTCTGAATTGAAGTTACCAATCACCTGCACCTTGTCTTTGCTTTCGCGCATGGTTAAATCTACGGTAGTGGTCTTTCCTGCTTCAATAGTAAAGAACGAGGCGGTAGCCAATACCTCGCCACTGGCCAGACGCGTTCCGGTTACCATCATATAATAGCCTGTATCTAGTTTGGTACCATTCTTCAATAAGTTCGACCAAGTAGCACCACCACCCATGTCTACATCCCCTTCGTCATAATTGAGCAGTTGAAAGGTTCCGTTCTTGTATTTAGAAAGCGTAAAGTGAGCGTAGTACTTCGGATCTTTCAAGGCGGGCTTGCTTTGAAAGGTTGCCATGAGTGTACCTGTTGCTTGTTGCATCGGTTCGGCCTTATCAAAGTCTACATCGACGGTTTGTAGCTGTTGGTTGGCAGGGTTGACTGTTAGGTATTGCACCTTTCCGGTAACCGCGTCTATGCGGGCAGGTATCCCCAAACTACGTGCCAACGAAACGAAGAAGATATCGCGTGAATGTTCGTCGGCCATTCTTGCCTTCCATACACCGGCAGGCGAGATAGGAATACGCTGAACATTCAACTCATTGGCCGGCATAATTTCCTTCTTACACCACTCCACCAACTGTTGCGGATCGCGACGGAAGCGTTCGGCATCGGCTTTATCGGCCTGCGCCTGGAAGAACGACTTATAAGGAGTAATCATTTCATTGCTCACACGGGGGGTGAGTATATCACTTATAAAATCGGTCTGCGCATATTCGCCTTTCCTGGAATGAGTAAAATGATCGTTAAGTACCTCGATAGACACATCGCGAAGGTCCTTAGCCGAAAGTGTTTGTAGAAGATCAACGGCATCGAACAATCTATTGCCGGCAGCTGCAGCTGTCAGAAAATCAACCAATGTCTGATGATTGCCTCTCGAACCGGTAAGGAAGCGTGCAATCACAGCCGACTGAGTAGCATCGCCTTTGGCTATACGGCTCAACAGTTCGTCGATCTGCTCCTGAGTGATAAAGGTTGCTACATAGGCATTGCGGATAGAATCTTCCTGCGCCATGCGAAGCGTATTGGCAGCGCGTTGTTCGGGGGTTACCTCGGGCAAGAACGTGTTTTCGACGGGAGGAACCAGGTCAAAAGGTATCGAATAGCTCTCTCCTTCTTTCTTATCTAACGTCAACAATAAAGTGTCGGCTTTACCGAACGACAGCTTGCCATATCCGAATCGATCGCCTTTCGAGGCCCATACCAACATATCTCCTTTACCGGCAGTGAGCGAAGTCTCGCCTTTGCTACCTGTCTTTTTAGTGGCAACGGTGTAGAACTCGGCATAGTTATAAACCTTATATTCTACTTTGGTATCGGCTACCGGTTGTCCGTTAGCATCTTGAACCAACACCACTCCCTTGCCGGTGGGTGCATAGTTTTCGATCACGTTGATTTCGGTATAGTTGGGCGTTTCTTCCATCGTCTCTTCGGCACCGTTGTAGCGTCCGAATACTTTGGTGTGCATCAACATTCCCCGGCTGGCAGGAGCATTGAACCATCCGAGATTTAATACAGGTTCGGGTTCGCAAGCACCTAGGAAATACCACTTTCCATCTGCCCAAGCCTCTACCCACGCATGGTTATCATCGGTATGTGCCCAACGAGGGGTATACACCTGACGAGCAGGAATACCTACCGATCTGAGAGCAGCCACCGTAAAGGTAGACTCTTCGCCACAACGACCATAAGCCGTCTTGACGGATGCCAATGGCGAACTGGTACGTGCATCGCTCGGGGTGTAAACCACTTTCTCATGACACCAGTGATTCACTTCGAGAATAGCATCTTTCATCGACAAGCCTTTCACTCGATCTTTCAATTCGCCATAGAACACACGACGGGCATCATCCAGATTCTCATTATTGACCCGAACAGGCAATACGAAGTGGCGATACAGTTCATTGGGAACAACCTTGCCCCAAGGCATTTCATCACTGGCCTGCTTCGACAAGCGAATATTCTCCACGTAATACTCGCCCGGATAGTCGGTTATATCACCTATAGGCATATAAGCATAGAGAAACATCAAAGCCTCTCGTTCATGAACACTTAGCGATGCATCATCACACACCGAAAAAAGATTACCTTTGGGAAGCTGTTGCTTCTTCATCTCAAAATCGCTCATTACTTGATGCCGATAAGCCTCATCGGTTATAAAATGAGATTCGCTGCACGAAAACAGACAAACGGCAAGTAACGATACAATCAGAGTACGGGTTAAATAGGTCATAGTTGTATATATAATAAGGTGTAGTTAAAATCCATTCAAGGGAAAAACAACCGTGGGCACCAATAGCAATAAGCCCAACAGTATAAAGAATACCAGCAGCCGTCCGAACCATTTGACCCACACTTCATAGGGAATCCGGGCAATGCCCAAGGCTCCCATCAGCACAGCCGAGGTAGGGGTAATCATATTGGTAAATCCATCGCCAAACTGATAGGCCATTACGGTTGCTTGTCGCGAGAGTCCTATTACATCGGAGAACGGTGCCATGATAGGCATCGTAAGTGCTGCTTTGGCAGAACCCGACGGAATAATTAGGTTGATAAAGGTTTGAATGAGATACATGACTCCAAGCGATACGAACTTCCCGGTTTCGCCCATGAGCGATGCCAGCGAGTGAAGAATGGGGTCAATAATGTGTCCGTCCTGGAGAATTTGAATAATTCCTCCTGCCAGCCCCACCACGATAGCTGCCGAAAGCATATCTTTCGCTCCGTCGAGAAACTGTTTAATAATGGTATCCGTCTGTTCGCTATTGGCAAAGCCCGATAAGACTCCCATTGCCAAGAAGATAGCAGATATCTCGGGTAAATACCAGCCATGCGCCATCACCCCTACAATCAGAAAGAGAATGGTGAAGGCAAGCAGCGTCAGGATAAAGAACTGATTGGACTTGCGCAACCCCAATCCACCGAACAAAGCGAAAAAGAAGGATAGCACAGGAACAGCGTAACAGGTAACAGCCGATTCGCCCAAGGCGAATGTGCTTTGCGGATAGTAAACCGAAAACAGAATCAAGGAGACAAGTATAAGTGCATATACCCCATAAGCCGAGCGGGTGGTGACATAAGATAGCTGTTCGGAAGCCCCTTCGCCACGCTTACGCCAGTAAGCATCGGCCTGATACATCGGCGACTTCTCGGGATGTTTCTTAATGACCGATGCATATTTGAGGATACAGGCAATCAATACGCCTGTCAGTATCACCCAACAGACCATGCGGTATTCAAAGCCCGAGAACAGAGGCAGGTCGGACAACCCTTGTGCAATACCGATCGTAAACGGATTGAGCACAGCCCCGGAGAAACCGATGTGAGCTGCCACATAGACCATACACAAACCCGTGATGGAGTCATAGCCCATCGAAATGGCCAGTGGAACGATGATAATAACAAAGGCGAGCGTCTCTTCGCTCATACCGAATACTGCTCCGAACAGGCTAAACAAAGTAATGATAAGCCCGATAACTACGTTGTTTACACCAAGCATCCTGATAAACCGATGACGCTCCAGCCCTTTTGTAAATCCCAGAAAGGAGAAGATACCCGCATCAATGGCACGGCTACTATTCATTATCTGAAAGGCTCCGCCCATAATCAGCAAAAAAGCAATGATGCCTGCTTGGCGTTCGAATCCATTGAGCAGTGCACTGAACACTTGCCATGTTTGGGGAGACTGGGGTACAGGATGAAAAGAGTAATCTACAATAACTGTGCGGGGGATACCGTTCACTTCGACTGTTTCGCGTACATATTCGCCGGCAGGTATTATCCATGAAAGTACGGCACAGATCAAAATCACGGAAGAGATAATCGTGTAAGTGTGTGGTATTCGCTTTAACATATTGGTTTTATTGTTCAGGCACAAAGTTATGTATTATATTTGTAATAACCAGCCCCCGCTTTAGGCTCTTATAGAAAAAAAATAAGGTAATAATTCATTTTTTCTATGTTGTATAACATATAATTCAAAAACAATTCGTATCTTTGCAGTGTAAAATAATAAAAGATATAAAATCACTCTCCAAAACGTGGGGGGTACAAAAAGAAGACGATTATGAAAAAGAATGAAAGTGCTAAGATTATGATGTTGCAGTATCGTATTAAACGTTATCACGCAATGGGAAATGGAACAATGTGCCAAGCCTTAAATGGCCAACTTCAAAAACTGCTTTCACAGCAGACAGCCATGTAAAAAAACACACATTATATGAACGCTTGGCGGATAATCAACTATGATTCTCCGCTTTTTTTATATACTTTTGTAACCTCAACAATCTATTCATAGTATGAAACGAATCACTACCCTCGTGCTGTTTCTAGTCGGTATTTCTCTGACCTCACAGGCACAGACCCCTTATCAGGAGATGCCGGTACTCCATCCGGAAAGTTGCACAAGTATCATGGTAGGCAAAAAAGCCTCGACCGACGGATCAGTCATCACCAGCCATACCTGCGACAGCTATTACCGCACATGGCTCAACGTAGAACCCGGACGCACCTACGATAAAGACACCACCCTCAATATTTATCAAGACCGCCTGCATACTGAGTTTACCGACGATGCCACCGGACTGAAGTTTAAAGGAACAATTCCACAGGCACGCACTACCTTCTCTTTTCTGGATACAGCCTATCCGTGCCTCAACGAGAAGCAACTGGGCATGGGCGAAACAACCATCAGCGGACGCAAAGAGTTGGTCAACCCCAAAGGAATGTTCATGATCGAAGAACTTGCCAAAGTAGCTCTGCAACGCTGCACAACAGCTCGCCAAGCCATCACCTTCATGGGCGAACTGATCGAGAAATACGGGTATAGCGATTGGGGCGAATGCCTGACCATTGCCGACCCGCAAGAAGTATGGATATTCGAAGTATTTGGCGAAGGCAAAGAGAACATAGGCGGTGTATGGGCAGCCGTCCGCATCCCCGATGAAGAGGTAAGCATATCGGCCAACATATCGCGTATCGGCACCTTGAACCTAAAGGATCAGAAGAACTATATGGCTTCCAAGAACGTATTCGATGTGGCCCGGAAGCTCGGTTTCTGGGACGGCAAAGAGCCCTTCAAGTTCTGGAAAGCGTATAGCGGCGGCAATTATTTCGGCGAGAAAAAGTCGTTTAGTATACGCGAGTTCTTTGTGCTCAGCACACTGGCTCCTTCATTGAAGCTAAGTTATGAGGCCGAAGAACTGCCGTTGAGCGTAAAGCCGGAGAAACTCGTTTCGGCAGCAGACGTAAGCAAGCTACTCCGCCAAACGTACGAAGGTACCCCTTGGGACGTAACCCAGAACCTAAAGGTACCCGTGAAACAAAAAGGCAGCGAAAAGACCGACACAATTGTAAGCCCCGTAGCCAACCCGTGGATGACCAGAGACATGATGGCATTGCTCAACAGTCTACGAAAAGACGCAGTGCCCAACAACCGCAACATTGCCGTTCCGCAATGTTCCTACTCTACCGTTATTCAATTGCGCAGTTGGCTGCCCGATGCCATAGGTGGCATTGCCTGGTTCGCTTTCGACAATCCGGGGCAAAGCCCGCGCATCCCTATCTTCTGCGGAGTCAATGAGCTTCCTGCCTCGTTCGGCATCTGCGGACAGCACCGTTACCGCGAAGATGCAGCCGTATGGCCGTATCGCCGTGCCAATAAGCTGGCCACGGTAAAGTGGGGCACTGCCCGAAAGGTGTTGGAGAAGCATCTCTCCTACTTTGACGAGAAAGCCGCGCGCGAACTACCTTTCGTAGAGAAGCAGTATGCCGAAATACAAAAGAAACAGGGCACAGAAGCTGCACAGACATTCCTCAACGGATACAGTGCCGACTATGCAGGTGCTACCCAATTGCGCTGGCAAGAGATGGGCGATCAGTTCTGGCACGACTTCCAGAAAGGTTTTTAACAAAAAGCCGGTTACTTATAGAGTAGCCGGCTTTTATGTTACATATCAGTATCGCAATCAATTGCGAATGACGAACGTATACGTTCCTGCGCTTTTCTGTTCTTTAGCCTTGAGCACAATGCGGTAAATCTCTTTGCCCCATACATTAGACAAACGAGGATCATCAAGTGCTATCGGTTCGACAGTTGCATCGAATACGGTGGGGTAATCCAACTCTACCTGTTGTCCGGCCGCTTCGATGGTTAGTTTACCGGGCGATTTCAACACAACCTTGCCCCAGGTAAGGAAGTTCACCTGCGTCGGTTCGGTTGTTTGGCTCAATGCAAACTTATCCGTAATAGTCAATTGCTTTCCAGACAAAGCGTAAGCACGCACCCAACTCTTCACCCCTGCCTCTTCGGGATATGCACCGGCTATATCAGTCGAGAAAGTCATCTTACGCGTGTTGCAAGCGGTCTGTTTCGCTTTATATTCCTGTCCGAAGCGTTGCGACACTCCATTGATGAGCGGTAGGTTATGGTAGTTGCTTTGCATGGTCCAGATGGTATAGCGTTCACTGCTAAACGTCTTCCGGGTGTATGTGCCCACCCCTGCATCGATCAGCATCGGGATGGTGTTTACGTAGAGTGAGAATGTACCCACATCGTTGTGGTTATGGCTCTCGTTATTGAAGCCTCCCTTTGTGGCAAGAAACAATCCTTTGTTATTCTTCAGGTAGCAGAACTCCGTTTCGGGATACCAAGTCACATCGGGCGAAGCATGTCGAGGGGTTGTCCGGGCAAACTGTGCATAGCTCGCAATCGATTCGAGCGAACGAAAAGCATCGTTGCCCAAGGTGATATATGCTTTCTTCTCCGCAATCAGGTAGGCGGCAAACTGCATCATCTCGTTGCTACCTACCGCCTGTCCATAGCGGTAAATAAGCGGTGCATCACCTCCGCCTTTGGCCGAAGCATCGGCAAAGTTCACTACCCATCCGTTTCCTACATACGAACGAGAGATGTATTCGCCCATACTGCGCACCATCGGTTCGCCAAAGAGAGAGATTCTTCCATCCGTACCGTCCGAAAGCAGTTGCAGATAATCATACAGCTTCCCGGCTGCATGCCCCCAGTACGAAGTTCCTTCCTCGCAAGCTCCATCGGCCTTTACGAAGTTGATAAACTTATCGACCGACTGCATGGAGCGGTGCACCGCTTTAGCCAAACGCCCCGGATCATTCTCCATCAACAGGAAACATTGCAGTACATTGGAGTTACACCAAGGATTCCAGTTATTGATGATTTCACCAGGCTTCCAGTTAAAAGCCATCCACCAAGCATCACTGCTGTTCATAAACGGATCGAGAATACGCTCCTGAATGGCATGACGCATGCGTACGGCAATGGCTGGATTTACCTCATCGAAGGTCGGTGCAAAGAAATAGTGAATCCATGCCATCAGCGAACCGTAGCCACCCGATCCTAAATCAATGATCTGTTCGCGAAAATCGGGGAGAGAACGACGACTAGCCTGACGGGGCAAATGAGCCGACAGTACCCACGAAGTCATCTCGCACCCTTGATACACCCCATTGATCAGCTGATCGATAAAGCGTCCTTTGCCTTCGGCCAGCTCGGCGAGCATCAACGTATTCAGTGCACGGCGGTTATCTTCATAGGGATTTTGCATGATATTGCGTTCGCCACTACGCTCATACTCCAAGTAGGCGGTGGCGGGAATCAGCTTCCATTGATACTTCAATAGTTTCTCTCCTTGCGCAATGAGCATCGCCTTTTGAGAACCCAAAAGCGAATCCCAAGACGGACGGTTGTGATAGGCAGGATACTTCACCCACTTCTGGTTCATCACTAAGGCAGCTTTCACTGTGGCCTCATCGGCCTTCTTTTGTAGTAAGTTTCGTTCGGTATAGGCTTGTGCAGAACTACATCCGATAAGAATCAGCAGCAGGGTGCCGATAAGTTGTTGCTTCATGGTATCTGTTGTTAATTACATTCGTAACGCAAAGATACGTTTCGGGGAGGATAAGTAAGGGGCAGAATAGTACAAAGATAGTGGCAAGGGAGTACAAAATCACTCCCAGCGGCTAAACTCAAAGCTCAGTTGCTCCCAAACGCCGGTATGTTCGTCGTTCTTTTCATCACTCTCCTCGCGAGGATTCGATACCGAAAGACCAATGAGCCGAATAGGATGCTCCTCGTATTTAACCTCTTTGAGCAACTGCTTGGCAAGAGGCAGTATCTTATCGAGCGCGGTGAGCTCGGCCGACTGGGTACAACTGCGTGTGATCTGGCTGAAGTCGTGAAACTTTATCTTCAGCGTCAGCGTGTTTCCTTTAAAATCTTTGCGCTGCAATCTCTCCACCAACTCGGTAGCCACGTGATAAAGTTCGATGATGACCGACGATGTAAGCGAGATATCTTTCTCGAGTGTGCGCTCGCAACCAATGGATTTGCGAATGCGCACAGCCTCGACCGGCCTTAGGTCAATGCCACGGGCAAAATTGTAATAGATAGCACCCGCCTTACCAAACTGCCTGCCGAGCATATCGAGCGAGCAGTCGCGTAGCTGGCATCCGTTGTGAATACCGAGTGTGTGCATCTTCTTTGCCGTAACCGGCCCCACACCCCAGAACGATTCAATGGGCAGACGGTCGATGAACTCAATGGCCTGTGCGGGATGAATCGTGCAGAGTCCGTCGGGCTTGCGATAATCCGAAGCGATCTTGGCCAGAAACTTATTGTACGATACACCAGCCGAGGCAACTAAGTTCAGTTCTTCGCGGATACGTTGCTTTATTTCCCGCGCTATATCGACAGCCAATACCATGTGGCGTTTATTCTCGGTTACATCCAGAAAAGCCTCATCGAGCGAAAGCGGTTCAATCACATCGGTATAGTCATGAAAGATCTCGTGTATCTGCCGGGACACCGATTTGTACACCTCCATCCTGCCCGGCACGAAGATCAACGAAGGGCACAAACGCTTCGCCTTTTGCGATGCCATGGCCGAGCGTACACCGTAACGGCGTGCCTCATAGCTAGCCGCAGCGACTACTCCCCGCTCTTCGGCATGCCCCACAGCAAGTGGTTTGCCCCGAAGTTCGGGGTAATCACGCTGCTCTACCGATGCATAAAAGGCATCCATATCGATATGTATAATCTTTCGTTCGCTCATAACCATTTCAGAGCAAATATACATGATATTTTCAACATTGTTGTGTAAGTCTTAAAAAACTATTCTCTCAGAAGCTGCTATATAAATCAACAATCTTCTTGACACAATGGCAAAAGAAAGATAATTAAAATGAAAACAGAGAAACCCACGAACAAGCATTGGCTCGATTCGCAGGTTTCTCCTTTTTTACCTAAAAACTAGTCCTAATTTACAAGTATTAATCGATAGCTACCGGTGTATCCAGTGTTTTAATCGTTATACCATTAGTCGTACCGTCTATCCGGCCAGTAGCATCTTTAATGATTCCACCTGTTTGACTTTCTGATCCATCCAGTTTATAATAGAGCGCCAAACCATCTGATTTCGGATCTACGGACAACATATTCTGATTAAGTTGATTTTGCGTACGGGCTACACTCCATACACGGACTTCACTCATATAGCCGTTCAATGGACGTTCTCCCCATGGAAATCTTGGAATCTTACCAATATTAAAACCAACATCTGAATTTGGGTCAAAACCAGCAATACCCCAAGCTGATTCAGCCCATTTAGTTCCATTAACATAAATAGTAGTTTTTCCCGATGGTTGATCATAAGTCAAAGCTACATGATACCAACGTCCCGTCGTCAACTTATCCGTAGTATGATAGTTCTGTGTTCCTGCAGCCTCCAAAACATCCTTAGGAACTCCGGGAGCGTCACCGATACGGAAAATCATTACGCCTTCGGTTCCCATAATCGTATTATTGTTGGCAAACCGGTTAACATACAGCAATGTTTCGTAGGTGAATGATGAGAAGAAAGTTCCGACTGGAAATTTTATTGATATGTACTGACTGCTAAATGTACCAACCTTGGTGATCTTTATAGGCTTGGAAAGAAAAAAATACGCAATGCTTGTTCCGGGAAGAGTCGGTACAGAAGACGACTGCACACGTACAGGCAAAATAAATGATTTTCCTTCTTCCAGTGCTTCTAGATTCGAAAGTTCCAATAGTACGTTGTCTGCATACAGCTTTCCGCTTGGGATGATGGAAGTTGAGCTGCTTAGTTTTACATGAGATGCATCAAACATCTCGTAAGTCGTTCCGTATCTCGCATTGTATTCTTCAACCACGCTAGGATCGGCTATGGTATACGATACATCTACCTGCGAAGAGGCCATGGTAGAAAGTCGTGAAGTTAAGTTGAAAGTCATCACATCACTTTCATCCTCCATCGAGAGAGTATATTCCTTATTTTCGAAATAAACCTTAGATTCCAACAGCTTACTCTCGGAGTCGTTGCAAGCACCTATCAACAGTGCCATGCCTCCCAATACTAAATAATTGAATATATGTTTATTCATGATTCTTTTGTTTTATTGATTTACAAATCGCCCTATTCCTGAGGCTTATTTTTGTCTTCGTCTTGTTTGGCTTTCCATTCGTTGAAAACCTTCTGATTGATCTGAATGGCCTGACGCATCCATCTGTAATTAGGAGAGTTGTCATAGTCTTTGTCAAAGCGGTAAGCCCCCACTCCACCTTTGTAACCTTTTGAGGGCATATTGGCAGCTTGCCCCAGCAACCCTCCACCAGTGGGAGCGTAAGCTTCAAAATTCTCTGTGGTGATAATTTTCTTAGGATCAATACCATAGTGTTCAAGGCCAGGTCTAGAAGAGCCATAACTCTGTGTTATCCAATAGTCAACATAGCCATCCAATTCAGTGGTAAGACCGCTGATTCTACCATCAATGCAAATCAACTTGTGTCCTTTGCCTTCCGGATCACTCATCGGACCTATGTATTTATTCATTTCCTTAACCAAGTAAATCAAGTGCTTATTGGTACTCAATGTTCCATCCATATCAAATACACCACTTCCAATTTCCCAGTCAACATCATAGCCATCCCAATCATTCGCATACAAGGAATCGCAAAGGGCTTTGGCAAACTTAGCCAAGCATGCATAATGATTTTCACTTTCAAATTGACCTTCAAATCCCCAATATTTCCAGCGAGCTTGTTTTTTAGCTTCTTCCAATTTGGATTCACTCCAACCTTCATCCTCTGCCTGCTTTTCTGCATCCGCATATACCGAACCGGGAGTTTTTCCCTTACCTATAAATGAAAGAAGACTCACTTCCAGCAACTTCGTACCTTTGACCTTTTGCACAAACTCTTTGTCTGCCTTCTGTTCAGGAGTGATGTCGTAGCGACCGGGAGCACCACTCCACATAGAAACGATGTCCATACTGTCTGGCATCGAAGTGAGATATCCTCTTCGATAAGCTCCGGCAGGAGACCAGTTGGAGTACCATCCGAAAGCTACAGGGCGTCCGTAGTTCCAAGAGGTTGCTTTGTAGGCACGTAGGTCGGCATAGTAAGCCTCACTCTCCGCATTGTTCATTGTGTTATACCCACCGATGTGCTCAATCTCTATATTCTCCACATCAGTACAGGCAGTCGCCATCATGCTCAATAAAGGAACGACATATAATAATTTTCTTAATGCTTTCATATTTTCCATTTTGTATTAAAATAATTGCTATAGATTATCATTTGCAATCCCACCACAAGCGGGTAGAAGACTTATCTTCTCCGCCCTGACCATTATTAAACAACCGCAAAGCAGCTTCATAAATAGCCTTTCTATCAGTAGTTTCATAAAAACTGGTAGGATAAATCATACGGCGAACTCCCCCTTCTTTAGTAGCTCCTTGAGTGGCACCTCTATTTTGCATGACAGGATTCAGTTTCGGATAGCCGGTTCTTCTCCATTCTGTCCATGCCTCCTGACCATTCGGGAATAACGCAATCCATTTCTGAATCATGATCTTCTCCAGCTTCTGCTCTGAGCTACCTTCAAATTTAGTACTAGCAGTAGAAGGGGCAGCGAAACTACAAGCATAGAATCCTGAGAATTCATGCTTCACCGGCACTTTGCCAGAGTTCATATAATTATCCACAGAAGAGGTTACACCATTTTCCTGGAATGACATTTCGATGCCTTGCTTATAGAGTGCATCGGCACTACCAAATTCAGCTCCCCATACCAAGGCCGCTTCGGCACGTAGGAAATAGACTTCGGAAGCACGCAGCCAATAAGTAGGGGTGGTACTTTGGATATTCGGTTTGGAGAATAGCTTATAAGTATCATTCTGCGCAAAGGTATGTCCGGCAGGAATAGCCTGATATTTCTTGCTATCGTAAGCAACTTGTCCTAGTGTACTTTTATCATCCACCGGCTTGAAATAAGCACTTAAACGAGGATCAGCATAACCCATCAGGTAAGAGAACATGGACGACCCCATACGTGATTCATTGTAAGTTTCAGACAGCCATTCGATGTTATTGCGAAAAGTAATACCTGCTCCAATACTTATCTGGGCTTCATCACCTTTTTCTGTCATTACACCAATAGAATGTCCAATAGCCTGAGATGCATATTTTTTTGCCATTTGTTCATCAGCAAATCTAACGCGCACTGCTAAACGAAGCATCAGTGAATTAGCATATTTCACCCATTTCTTTGTATCGCCAGCATAAACAGCGTCGTAATCTGCCATCACCGTTACACCGGTTTCAGCTTTCTTCGTCAACAAACCAATGGCATCTGTCAAATCTTGAAACATGGAAGTATATATATCTTTCTCCGCATCGAATGGAATATTCATGGTTGCGTCAGCCGCATGCAAGTAGGGCATCGGGCCGAAAGACTCCAATGCTTTATGCCATGCTGAAATCTTCAGGATTTGCGCCAATGCAAAAACTTCCGGAGTATTATTTGCCTCTGAATATGCTTTCAATCGCTTCCATGGATCAAGCGGATTAGTATATGAACGTGTATAAGTACCCTCAATCCAACTATTAATTAGAAAATATGTCGTATTGTTATTACCTGATCCCCAACCGCTTGAGTTATTTTGTCCAAAGAAGCCACTCCAGGAATCGGCAGATAGATGATAGTCTGTCTGATATTGATTAATTATGTCGGTATCATCAGCCTGTGTACCTACCGGAAAAACAGATCTTTCCATAGCCGTAACCAGCCCACCTACAGCATAGCCATCAGCTACCCCCTCTTCAGGGGTCATCTCTAACAAATTGGTATTGATTTTTTCAAAATCGCATGACGTACATAATGCCATGGCACATATACCTGCTAAGAGTTTATATTGATTTATCCTTTTCATAATAAAGATAGTCTATTATAATTTAAATTTAATTCCAAAACCAAAACTACGAACGCTTGGTTGCATAAAGTAGTCGTTACCTTGTCCGTAAGTGCTTGTAGAAGGAGTCAACTCCGGATCAAACGGAGCCTTGCAATACAGCATCCAAGGGTTGTTTGCAATAAACGAAACCGATACATCTTTCAATACATTACCGAACCATTTATTAGGCATGGTATAGCTGAGTGTCAACTCTTGTAAACGAATATTAGTTGCACTATACACATAATAGCCAGAAGTTTCATAGTTCCCAGAACCAATCATTTGATAATAGGTTTTTGCATCTACTCTGCCTTGCCCTTTTAATAGTGCGCCACCTTCGTCACGCGCTTCAGCCGAGCGTTTAGATACACCAAAACGATCGAGCAAAGCTTCAGTAGAAGAAGTTACAACTCCTCCAAAGCGTCCATTTACCAGAAAGCTAAGACCAAATCCTTTGTATGACAACACATTGCTCCAGCCCATATTAAAATCAGGAGAAGTTTTTCCCAGATAAACCGGTTCACCTCTTTCCAAACCATACGAACCGTCACTCTTTATTTCCACATATCCCAGATGGTCTTTTTTAAGGAATGTATTCGCATAGATATCATGAATACTACCACCTACTTTCAGAAGTACACGGCCTTTATCTTTCGATACTTCAGGAATATTAATCGGATCTTCCATTAAAGCAGTATGATAATTATTCACCATCTCCTTTATTTCATTGATATTGCGTGAGAAAGTCAACGTAGAAGAGAAAGACAATCCGTTTTTGAGTTTATCATTGTAACTCAACGAAGCTTCCCAACCGCGATTTTCTACATCACCTGCCTGCAAATAAATTTGTTTGTATCCGGTATATGCGGGAAGTGTGCCCAAGAATGTCTGATTCTTCGTATTAGAATGGTAATAAGTAACTTCTGCGCTCAATCTATTCCACAAACGCAAGCTCAAACCCACCTCGCGAGATTTCGTACGTTCTGCTTTAAAGTCGGTAAACGGGTAAATATAGGACGGTTGCAAAATACCACCCACAATTACTTCGGTCACCGTACCCGGAGTCAATCCCGAACGAGAAACCGGAGCACCCACTTCAGTATAAGAACCGCGTACCTTTAAATAAGAGATAAACTCAGGTAGTGTCACCATTTCAGAGACAATAGCCGACAAACCGATAGAAGGATAGAAGAAAGACTCTTCATTCGTGTTTACCAAACGGGAATTCCAATCGTTGCGTCCGGTTAAGGTCAGATAGAGCATACTTTTCCAACCCAACTCCACATTGCCAAAGGCTGCATAATTACGCAAAGAAGCATCGCCACCCTTTTCAGAGATACGACCATTGTTCGGGTCAATATTGGCTGCGATAAATTTATTCGTTGCACCGCCCAACGTACCTTTGTATCCTCTCTCTATCGACCAATAATTGGAGTAACTCCAACCAAAGTTGGCAGCAAGACTGAAATCCTGAATACGTTTGTTGACATTCACCATAAAATCAGCATATTCCTGACGGTCATTATAGTTGCTGTATCCATAATGTCCTTTCTTACCTTCTGCAAACTTCTGATCGGAAGAAGCATAAATTTTGCGTTCAAATCTAACATTGGTATCATCCATTCTAAAGCGAGCAGTAGTATTCAACCAATCAGCAATTGTATAAGTTAAGCCTACATTAAACATATAACGGCTCTTTTCATTGGTGGCCACATTGCGGTAAGCCGTCCAGTAAGGATTCTGAGATGCGTACGTAGATTCGGCTATAGGCCAGTATTGTACTGGCAATTTACGGCTTTCATCGTAGCGTTCGAAAGTCTTGATATCATCAAAGTTTTCGCCTCGTGGAAATAGATAGGCAGCCATCACCGGATTCCAATACTGACCTTGCGATACCATATTCTTATCTTGTTGTTTCACATACGACGCTCCCAGGTCGAGTTGTAACTTTTCATTTAAGAATGTAGATGTGTTGCGAATTGTAAAGTTTAGACGATCGTATGTATTATTGGGAACGATGCCACTGGAGTTGGTTGATGAAACAGAAGCAAAAGTCTGATTCTGTTTGGTTCCTGTAGTCAACGTAAGTGAATTAATAAAATTCATACCCGTATTGAAGAAATCATTCTTCGGATCATAACTCGACGGAGTAGATAATTGCTCTCCCCAACTGTCATACATATCTTTTTTATTTCCATATATATTCTGGAATTTCGGCGTCATGTAGGCTTTACTAAATTCGGTAGAAGAAGAGAATTGCACCGAAAACTTTCCTTCTTTCCCCTTTTTGGTAGTAACCAAAATTACACCATTGGCAGCACTACTACCATATAAAGCGGCAGCTGACGGACCACTTAAAACAGAAAGGCTTTCAATGTCTTCCGGGTTGAAATCGGCAATGCCTTCCGTCCCGGCCTTCCCTTCACCCATGATACCACTATCTGTGTTTCCCATATTCGTATTAAACAAAGGGATACCATCTACTACATATAGAACATTGTTACTGCCTTCAATAGATTTTGCGCCACGCATCACTACACGGGTAGCACCACCGACTCCACTAGCACTCTTGTTGATATTCACACCGGCAATCTTACCATTTAAAGAGTTTACAAAATTGGCATCTTTTACATTGGTAAGGTCGGAGCCTTTTATTTGTTGTACATTATACGACAAAGCTTTTTCAGCACGTTTGATACCCAATGCCGTAACAACAACTTCTTCCAGCACCTCTGCATCTTGTGCCAAAGTAATCTCATAAAAATCATTCTTTGAAACAGTTATCATCTGAGGAGCATACCCTATATAGGAAACTTTCAACACTGATTTTTCAGGTACTTTCAGTGTAAAGTTTCCATTCATATCAGATATTGTACCTGTAGAGGTTCCATTGATGGATATATTTACTCCAATTAATGGTTCTCCACTCGCATCGATAATTTTTCCGCGGATACTTTTAAAAGCTTGTTGAGTCACAGGTTTCTGCTCTGTAATAATGATATAATTACCTTGAATCTGATAAGTGAAACCTGTTCCTTTTAAAATAACGTCAAGTGTAACTGGCACTGATGCGTTTCTCAAGTTTAGATCGGCAATTCCTTTACCTTTTAGTTGTGAATCACTATAGTTTATAGACATTTTAGACTGTCTTTCGACAGCTTTTAAAGCATCAATCACTGTGATATTTCTCTGCTGGATAGTTATTTTACTATCGCTTTGAGCAAAAGAAGGGGTCTGTATTAGTAATAATAGGCATAAAAAAGTAAGAAAGACTTCTTTTCGTGCTATTAGTTCTGCTATTTTTTCGTAAGTTTGTAGCATCTTTTTAGTATTAGTAATTGGTTAATTATTCTAGAATCACTTTGAATAGCGTCAATATGCGCTAATATTAAATAGACAAAGATTTCACATCCGGAAAGAACGGCCATTCTTTCCGGGTATTTTTTTTCATAAGTACTTTCAGTTAAAAGGGTTCTACAATAGGTTTCTATTTGTTAGTTATATAACATTTATTTCCTTTGATTGTGTATTTTACCTCTCCTACTACTTGCGCCATAATTTCCATTACCTCCTTCAGACTTGCCTGTTTTTGGAATCGGAAACTATAAGTATTCTTATTCAAGCTATGAAGGCTGTAAACAAATGTATAAGGGAATTTACGCTCAAGATTAGTGAATATATCTTCCAGGCACATATTACTGAAAACGAGTTCACCACGCTGCCATGCTGTCACATCTCCCATCTGAGGCAGATGTAGGCTATGATTTTTCGTCTGTTTGCTATAAATGAATTGTTCATTAGGTTTTAAGATTATATTAGACATCAGGTTATTAAACTCAACTTTTACACTTCCTTCCAAAAGTGTAGCAGTTAACTCGTCATTTTCAGGATAAGCATTTATATTAAATTCGGTTCCTAAAGCTGTAATCTGACAGTCATTGGCCTTCACAATAAAAGGATGTTCTTTATCCGATTTCACTTTAAAGTTTGCCTCTCCAATTAAATATACGCTTCTGGTATTACCATCGAATCGTTCCGGATACAATAAAGTACTTTTTGAGTTCAACATTACATGTGTGCCATCAGGCAATGTCAGTTCATTAACTTCAGCCGTTGGCGTATAACATTCGATCAAATCTTTCTGTGGTCTTTCTTTATCGAGCATCAAAAATACTGAAATGGTGGATACTGCCAATAAAACAACTGCAACTGCTCTCCAAATACGTAATTGATATATCTTACTAGAATCAGCCGTTCTCATTCCTATATTACGTTGCATCTGCCGAAGTGATTGTTGCATTCCGCGAGGCACCTTTTGCTCCCCAGCCTGATTCCACAGCAGATGAAGTGCTGTCTCTTTTTCTTCGACATGCTCTTCTTTTGCCAACCATTGTTGTACATCTCTTCGCATACCAACTGAATTGTCATTATTTGCGAACAGAGCTATGATTTGCTGAATATAGTTTTTCATCGTTCTATTTGTTTCTTTATATACTAAATACACCGAGAGTAATCGTACTACTTAAATGGAAGTAGAAAAAAAATAAGAAAAAGCACTTTTTTTAATTCTACCAATACTAAATAGACTTGATGCTCTACCGTACGAATAGAAATATTCAGTTTATCTGCAATTTCTTTATAGCTAATCCCCTGAAAACGGCTAAGCTCAAATATCAGCCTCCTACGTTCCGGTATTTTTTCCAAAGTAAGACGAACCACCAGCAACATTTCATTATAATATATATTTTTCAGGGCATCTTCATCTTCGGTCAATTCTGCAAGAAGGGTCTTCTCAAAAACACTTTCTTTATATTCATGTTCTACTTGCTGATGTTTAAAGATGTTTAGGACAACATTTCTAGTCATTATAAAAAGATAACTATCAAGTTCTCTTTCATTGTCTAACCATATTGCAGGCTGCAGCCATAGTTTACAGAAGATATCTTGGGCTACATCTTCTGCATCTGCTTCTGATTTAAGAAGCATTTTAGCAAAGTTTTTCACTTTCGGAAAATTTGCATTAAAAAGACGCTGATATTTAAGTTCTATCTGCCTGTCATTATATTCCATTTCAGTATCATTTTGTCCTTTCAAATAGTAAAAGTATATATTCCCTTTGCACTTGGATGCAACAACAATAAAAGATTAACACTTATTCGCAATTAAATATATCCACAGTTCAAGAAAGTAAAAGAACCGACAAAAGGACAAAAATCAATCAGTTAATGTTGGATTATTTACACAAGTCGTACAAAAAGTAAGGCTCACATATAAATAAGAGCCACATATACTTATGTATAGTGACTCTTATTTATTCGTACTATTTATTAAAAGTGGAGCTGGAGGGA
>POVV01000023.1_pt1 | contig 166748 bp, 148 predicted proteins | sample 1560271 | NCBI WGS metagenome assembly POVV01 (sample SAMN08337232, study PRJNA429181) | Bioreactor metagenome, whole genome shotgun sequencing project. | biome: cows' rumen and soil; feature: anaerobic; isolation source: anaerobic chemostat enrichment culture, galacturonate as sole carbon... | reverse complement strand
GGCTCTTACGACTTCCATTTTAAAGTCTTTGCTGTAACGTACTGACATTGTTTAGTCCTCCTTGGATAATTAATATTATATAACATATTAATCGTACAAGGTGTTACAAATTTAATATACCACTACAGCAGATTAATATTCGGGAGATGATGGAACAGTTTGAACGAACAGAGGTTACGTTGTCGCCGGATGGATTAGAGGACATGAGAAATGATTGTCTGGATATGTTAAATGCAATCATTTGGATGTTAGATGGTGCAAAGTATCTTTGGGCGAATGAAGTGAAAAATGAAAATGCCCCTGCTGATTGACAAGGGCATTTGACATAACAAAAAGCAGAGCCTTATGCATATGTATCTCGCAAATACAGTATAGCAAAGGCTCCGCTGAAACTCAATCAAAATATAAAGTGGAGGATTTGAATGGAAGAAAAAAGAGAAAAGAATTATCGGCTAATTAATATGAAAGATGTTCTTGCTAGAGAAGTTGATTGGCTTTGGTATCCTTATATCCCTTACGGCAAGATAACCATTGTTCAGGGAGATCCGGGAGAGGGGAAAACAACTTTTATCCTGCATCTTGCAGCACTTCTGACAAAGGGAGAAGCATTACCATGTGAAGATCAGGAGAAACATAGGGAGCCGATAAATGTAATATACCAAAATGCAGAAGATGGTTTGGAGGATACCATAAAGCCCCGATTGGTAGAAGCCGGGGCAGACTGTAACCGGATATTGGTTGTTGATGAAAGCATTGATAGCTTGTGTATGACTGATGAAAGGCTCGTCCGGGCAATCAAAGAGACTGGGGCGAAGATGGTTATCTTGGACCCAATACAAGCTTATCTGGGAGCCGATGTTGATATGCACCGGGCGAATGAGATCAGACCGGTATTAAAGCAATTAGGAAATATTGCAGAGGAATATGGATGTGCCATTATCTTGATCGGTCACATGAATAAGGCAAGCGGTAATAAATCGACTTACCGGGGATTGGGGTCGATAGATTTTCAGGCAACGGCCAGGAGTGTGTTAGTGGTCGGTAGAATTAAAGATGATGCCACCCTGCGGATAATTGCCCATGATAAAAGCAGCCTTGCTCCAGAGGGACGGTCTGTAGCGTTTCGGATGGATAAGGATAACGGCTTCACATGGGAGGGCGCCTATGATATTTCGGTAGAGGAATTGCTGTCCGGGGTAAATAAAGGGCAGAAGACAAAAGATGCGAAAGCATTTCTAGCGGAAATTCTGGCTGAGGGGCAAGTATCTGCTAATGAAATTATAGAAGAAGCAGAGAGCAGAGGCATTAAAAACAAAACACTTTGGAATGCCAAAAAGGAATTGAATATTGATAGCGTAAAGATAGGAAACCAATGGTACTGGATTTTATAGAATTAAGGAAGATAGCAAGATTCCCTCTTTGTGAGAACGGGTAATCTTGCCATCTTGAACGGAGGGACGATTAATGATTACACAACCAGAATATGGGACAAGAAATGTAAATGAGTATTTTTACGAAAGTGAAGCTAGGCGAATTGCTTTGCTGAATGAAGTATTAGGTGACGTGGAACTTAGCAGGGGAGAGGAGCGAACGCTGATATGGCTTGCCGGATGGGAAGACAGCACTGTGAATAACGTGATTTCGGTGATCCGAAAAGTGATATCAATATAGCTGGAAAGTGATGTCATAGAATAGCCCCCGGCAGGGCGCAAGGGCAGCTTTTGATACGAAGTGTCAAAAGTGCTTTTGCGTTACTTTTGGAAAAAGTAACAAAACACGCACCGGAGCCGGTGCTAAAAGAGATAAGGAGGAATGTCAACTGAAAAGAACAATTAGTGGAATGATGGGAAAAGGTTCTGTGAATCATAATACCCGGGTATTCACTGCAAAAAATGTAAATGAAGAACGAAGCAAGGATAATATACAGTTTTGTAATACGAATATCAAAGAGGTATATCATCAGCTTTTTGATGAAGCATTAGATCGCTATAATGTGAAGCAGAAACGGAATGATCGAAAGATTGATAACTATTATGAAAAAATACGAAGCGGAAAGCAGGAAAAGCTATTTCATGAAGTGATTTTTCAAATAGGGAATAAGGATGATATGAATGTGCGGAGTACGGAGGGGGAACTGGCAAAGAAGATTTTATCTGAATTTATGGAACAGTTTCAGGTACGAAATCCTAATCTGCATGTGTTCTCGGCGCATTTGCATATGGATGAAGAAACTCCCCATTTGCACATTGACTTTGTTCCCTTTATCCGAAATAGCAAGCGTGGACTTGATACCAGAGTTTCCCTGAAAGGGGCATTGAAAGAGCAGGGTTTCAAAGGTGGAACCAGAGGAGCAACAGAATGGAATCAGTGGATAGAATCAGAGAAGCAGGAAATATCAAAGGTCATGGAACGGTATGGGGTAGAGTGGAAAAAGCTAGGTACTCATAATAAGCATCTGTCAGTTCTTGATTTTGAAAAGCAGGAACGGCAAAAAGAAGTTGCTGAATTGGTATTGACAAGTGATTTGCTGAAAGAACAGACTGATATATTGGCAGATGATAAAGATAAACTATTATCTGGCAATCAGGAATTACAGCAGCAACAGCAAAAAATGCAGCGGGAACTTGAAAAAATGGTCAATTCCAAAGTGATCATTGAGCGGAACGTTCATGCTTATGATGAAGATGATAAATGGCAGTTGCCGGAACCCGGGGTTTTGATGAGTGCAAATAGCTATAAGGATAAAAAAGTGTTGCCGTTTGTGCAGAAGCTGAAAGATGTGATTAAGAGTTTGATAATAAAGTGTGTCAATCTCATGGAAGATGTCAATCGGCTAACAGACCGGGTTATAAGGCAGGGAGAACGGATAAATCGCCTAACAGATAGGGTTAAGGAACAGGCGAATACTATTGAAAAATTGCAGGAAAAAGGGGCTGATCTGGAGCGAATTGAGCGTTATATAGGTAAAGAAAAGGTTCAGACAATAATAGACCAGACTAAGGAGATAGAACGGATAGAAAAGGCAAATAAACGTTCAAAGCAGAGTCGTGGTTGGAGCAGATAGAGGGAGGATTGATTAAATGACAGATATGGAAAAACAAATTATGGTACGGTTATGTGCTAAGATTTTAAAAGAAACAGACTTATATGACCGAGACATGGAAGTAAGAGATTTGCTTGATTGGATATGTTTATCAGATCAGATAAAGGAAAATAATAATGAAATACGGAAATTAATTGGCGAATATAAGCAGATAGAGCCAGAGTGTCGAGAGGGGGTGAAAGAACAACTTAAACGGATGAAAGAACTCTGTCAGGTGCGGAATAATTTGTATGAGAAGCAGAATGAGTTGAAGGGTCAGAAACAGAAAATTGAAAGAACATTTGAAAGATGAAGCGTAAAGGCATGTTATTTATAATGCTCCATGATTATGGTGGTAAATACCTAGAAAAAATGATAAAATGATGTTAAATCGGAATTTTGTTAAGCAGCTATAACTGTAGATATAGGAGGAGTTGTGTGGAGACTATTGATTATTTATTGTCCGATAGCGAGACATGGTTACAATATGCAGTAAGGATAAATCTTCTGAATGAAAAGAAAGAAAATTTAATTGAATTAAAAAATAAAGCCCTGAAAGATAATAAAATTAAAACCTATTTAGACGATATTGCTAACTTTCATGGAATGTTGGTAAGCAATCATAAAAATCCCGATTTGCCTATCCATAAATTGCTGTTTTTACTGGACATTGGTTTTGATATAACAGTACCCGAAATTAAAACAGCGGTAACTCAAATCATGGAACATAAAGACGAACATGGTGTATATCAATCATTGACCAATATACCTAAACATTATGGTGGAAAAGGTGAGGACACTTTTGGATGGTGTTTATGTGACGCTCCCTTGTTACTTTTGGCTTTATTAAAATCAGAGGTTGATTTTGAGAAGCATATTAAACAAGGTGTGGAATGCCTGTTATCTTTGCATCAAGGAGAGGGCTTTCCATGTTCCGTTTCAAGTGAGCATGGGAGATTCAGAGGACCGGGGCGTAAGGGAGATTGTTGCCCTTATGCGACATTTATTATGATAAAACTATTTTCTTACATTCCAAAGTATCGAGATAGCGAGATTACAAATAGATGTCTTGAAACAATACTTTCATTGTGGGAAAACAGTATGGAAAGACATCCATATATGTTTTATATGGGAACTGATTTTAGAAAATTAAAAGCTCCTTCCATGTGGTACGATATTGTGAGCGTCACCGATTGTTTAAGCAATTTTGAAAATGCCAAACAAGATAAAAGATTTCAAGAGATGATAGCAATTATTCAAAATAAACAGACTGAAAATGGCTTATTTATTCCCGAATCCGTATACCAAAAATTCAAAGGATGGGATTTTGGGCAAAAGAAAATTCCATCACCCTATCTTACTTATCTATGTGAAAGGATATTTCAGCGAGTGCAAGTATAAGCATAAGGCGAAAGCAGTAAATATCAATTTTATGAATAATAGCTGTAAGGAAAAATAATCGCGACTTTGCTTGGGTACTGTAAGGACATGGTGCTAGCACCATGTGTTTAAGGTAAACAAGGAGAATGGCAACGTTGGAGCGGTGGCTCTACTTTGGCTCTAATAATTTTGTTTGCCGTAAATAACAGAGGGAATTTAGAGAAATATAGATAATTTATGCAATGTAGAACAGAGAAAAACAGCCAGTTCACTCCATCCGCAGAAGAGTTTGAGTGACCTAGAAACGCTGGGAGCCCGCTAAATAAGCGGGCTCCCAGTTTTTGCGTCAGCAAAATGTCAGCAGAATTTAGAATCAAGATAGGATATTATTGTTGAATTAGGGGATGAACTTTAACATGTTTACAAGTGGGCTAGTGTAAAATTTTATTCGGATAATGGAAAATAAACAAAAAGAGAACACCACTTTGTGATAAAGTATTTAGCGACAAACTAATACAAACAAAGGATAGGTGTTCTCTATGATTAATAGTATAAGATATTTTGAGGAAAAATGCATCAACAGATTTGAAAAACTTGAAGATAATTTTATGAAGGAGCCATTGAAGATGGCAGAGTATATCACTGCGCTGACAGAAGAGCTGCATAACCTGGGTCTGTGTATGATAAAAGAGTCATTGGAAAATATGGATATAATGCTACAAAAAAGCTCGATCAGATTAAACCATTGGGTAGTAGAATCACACGAATTAAAACAGTTGCTTACTTCACTTGGAACAGTCACATTCAAGAAAACCTTATTCACAAACAAAGAAACAGGAACCAGTGAATATCTTCTTGACCGTATTCTGGGACTGGAACGAAATGAACGTATTACAGAAGATGCAGAAGTCAAAATGCTTGAAGAGTCAGTGCAGACCTCTTACAAACGTGGTGGTGAAGAGACAAGCCTGACAACACAGGTAAGCAGAGAGACGGTAAAAAACAAAATACACAGACTAAATTTTCCGAAAAGTAAAGAATATCCAGAAAAAAAGAAAGAGGTAGAGTATCTTTATCTTGAAGCAGATGAAGACCATATATCCCTTCAGTTCCGAGAGAAAAAGGGAGATTTGATAAAAAATGAGAATCACCAGAAGAATAATTGTCTGCTTACAAAACTGGTATATGTGCATGAAGGAATAGAAAAAGAAACACCTCAAAGCAAACGCCATAAACTTGTAAATCCGTATTATTTCTGTGGTGTCAGCCGTGGAGAAGGGAATAATGCATTCTGGGATGAAGTCTATCAATATCTGTATAGTCATTATGATTTAGAGAAAGTAAAGAAAATATATCTAAACGCAGATGGGGGAGGCTGGATCAAATCAGGAATGAAAAGAATTGCAGGAATCACGTATGTGCTGGATGAATTTCATTTGGAAAAGTATCTTACAAAGCTAACTAGCCATATGAAAGACAGCCGTGAAGACGCTTGCAATGAATTAAGAGCAGCAATCAAAAGTAAGACCAAAAAGGAATTTATAGAAATCACAGATCGATTAGAAGGCTGCCTGAAAGAGGAAACCGGATTAAAAAGAATAGCAGAATCAAAAGACTATATTATATCGAACTGGACCGCAGCAAAACTGCGCCTGAAACATAAAGAGGGGGTAATGGGAAGCAGTACAGAGGGACATGTAAGCCATATACTTTCTAGTAGAATGAGCTCAAGACCAATGGGCTGGAGTATTGAAGGAGCAACGAAAATGTCAAAGCTCAGGGCCTATTACTTTAACGGTGGAGATATGCTGGAATTGGTAAGATATCAGAAAAAGGATATGCCCAAAGCGGTAGGTGCAGAGTATGAGGTGTTGAGTAGTGCCCGAGTTTTACAGTCGGAGAAGAAACGTCATGGTGTACTTGGAAAATATACAGAAACAATAAACCATAGTATGTCGCTACAAAATAGAAAAATAATATATTTTAATTCCCATATATGGGGTTTATAAAGATAAAATATAATTAGTCCAGAAAAAGAACTGGGCTTGTTTATGATACAAAAAAGAGGTATATTAAATCAACAAGTCTTTGCTTGATATTTTATCAGAGTATCGTGGGTGAACTCTACACCATTAAATCCGAAGGTAAATTTACACTGTCTTACAAGTGGCAGTTAGTTGAATTAAGTAGTTAATTGTGGTACGATTATTGTTAGTTTAAAGTAAATATCAAATCGATTTATATGAGGTAATGAAATATGGCTAGAGCAAAAAAAGAATGGCACTTATTTAAATGTTCGTATAGAAAATTCAATTTATGAACAACTGAATGAAATATGTGAGGATGCGGGTCAAACCAAAACTATTGTTGTGGAAAGAGCATTGGATTCTTATTTTTGCGAGTATAGAGAAAAGCAAAGAAAACTTAATGATCTAGGTCAAAAGAAATAGAAGAACTGTATTAGAAAGAGGATTTAACATGAAGGACGAGATAAAGGCGGAAAAAGTGGATAAATTGCATAAGAATGGTAATTCAATACTAAACAATGCAAAGTATTCACCAGATAATACAGATGAATGGTATACTACGTATGAGACAATTGCAGAGGAAGTATCTCACTATCAAGAACAGTTTAGAGGTAAAGTTGTATTATGCAACTGTGATGATCCGTATGAGTCAAATTTTTGTTATTACTTTTTGCGTTATTTTAATAAGCTGAGATTGAAAAAATTGATATGTACTTCTTATTCTGGTTCAAAGATTGAAAAAATAAAAAATAATGTACCAATCTCTTTAAAGCTATTTGATAATTCAGGAGAACCAGTAGTTCTCAATCAAGGGTATGTGTTTACCATATCAAAAATGCCTGGTAAGATTGATGAGGAAGTAGACGATGATATAATAAAAAGAGTATTGAAAAGGAAAGGTGTTGTTAAAAAGCTAGTAGGATCTGGAGACTTTCGTACAGAAGAATGTATTGAATATATAAAAGAATGTGATATATGTTGTACGAATCCGCCTTTTAGTCTTTTCTCTAACCTTTTTTCCTTATTAGTAAAATATGATAAACAGTATTTACTCATAGGAAATCAGAATGCTATAACATATAAGGAAATATTTCCATATATTAAAGAAAATAAAGCATGGGTCGGTTATAAATTTGGTGATATGGCATTTCGTGTACCAGCGGATACGCAACCTAGAAAAACAAGATTTTGGATTGATGACACAGGTCAGAAATGGAGAAGTCTTGGAAATGCTATGTGGCTCACCAACCTTGATACACAGAGGCGACATCAGGAATTGCAGCTAACTCAACACTATGTTCCAGATAATTATCCAAAATACGATAATTATGACGCAATCAATGTAAGAAAGGTTGCAGAGATTCCAATGGACTACGATGGAATTATGGGTGTGCCAATCACATATTTAAAATATCATAATGAATCACAGTTTGAAATAGTTGGTGAAGCAAATCATGGATCGGATAATGAGTTTGACCTGTTCAAACCTAAAGTAAACGGAAAAGAATTATTTAAGAGAATACTTATAAGAAGGAAATATATGACATCAGAGTTAAATGGATTTCGTATTCTTGATTTGTTTTGTGGTGCAGGAGGCCTTTCCTGGGGAATGCACAAAAATCCTTATTTCAAAACAATGGTAGCATTGGACTTTGATGAGAAAGCTGCAACCACATTTAAAAAAAATATGCCTGACACAGAAGTTGTGGTTGGAGATATAACAGATGCATCTGTGAAGGAAAAAATCGTTACATTAGCAAAAAAAACAAGCGTAAATATCATAGTGGGGGGACCACCTTGTCAAGGATATTCTATGAAAGGGAAAAAACTTGGTTTAGACGATTCAAGAAATTTTTTGTTTAGAGAATACCTAGATTTAGTTGAAAGGCTACAACCAGATGTGTTTGTAATTGAGAATGTAAAAGGACTGTTACTATCAGCTAATGGATGGTTCAAGGAGGAGATTGTAAATACTATCGAGAATTTGGGTTATGCAGTTAAGTTTGGTATCCTTAATGCAGCAGATTTTGGCGTGCCACAATCAAGAGAGCGAGCTATCTTTATTTGTTCAAAACATGGTAGTATTTCATTACCAAACGCAACCGTGACAACGCACACAACTGTACGAGATGCTATAGAAGATTTGGCATATTTAGAATCGGGTGAAGGGGATTTTGAACAAGAGTACATTACAAAACCAATAAGTGATTATCAAGTAAAAATAAGAGGTAAAAGTCGAAAACTTTACAATCATAAGGCTTCAAATCATAAACAAGTAGCTATTGATAAACTGAAACTTATTCCACCTGAACAAGGGAAAGAGTGCTTGCCAGAGGAATTGCATGGGAATCAAAAATTCAAGACAACTTGGGGGCGACTTAAATGGGATACAATTTCACCTACTATCGATACAAGATTTGATGCTTCTTCAAATGGCACAAATAACCATCCGTTTTTGCATAGAGCTATAACACCTAGAGAAGCGGCAAGGATACAGTCTTTTGATGACGAGTTTATTTTCATGGGCTCAAAAGTTTATATTCGGAAGCAGATTGGTAATGCTGTTCCACCACTTTTGGCTAAAGCCATTGCTGACCAGATAGCTGATTATTTTGGATAAAAAAGGAGTAACAAAAATGAATACAGAAATGGCATATATTCTTGGTATGATTACTGGGAATGGAGAAATACAAAGAGGTGCAACGACAACAACAATATCTATTGATGTTCCACATAAAAAATTAGAAACCGAATTTCAAAAAGATGTAGGAATTTATGTAAAAGCAAGTATTACTGATATTAGACAGATTTTGGAACCTTTATTAGGTACTTCCTTGAAGTTTATTCAAAATCCTAATATTTCGATTCTTTCATTTACAAAGCCAAATGAAGATTATTTGATGAGAGAACTGTTGAGATATGTGGGGTATGCTTCATCTGCAAATAATATCAGAATTGCACCAGAAGTATTTGACTTTACATTAGATGAGAGAAAACAGTTTGTAAAAGGGTTTGCTGATGTTGCAGGGTATATTCGTAGAAGTAATTATGCTTTCACAGAGCCGAACTACCGAGTTTATTTTGAGATACCGCATAATTGGGAATTGGTAGCAGATTTTTCAAATTTATTAAAAAGCATAGATGTTCCAGTGCAGAATATTGATTGGGCGCATCCTAATATGAGAGACGGAAACTTGACAAAGTATAACCAAGGGAAACCTGATTTCTGGAAAAAAGAACATCAGATTAAGGTTTGGGCGGTTGAATATCAATCAATTGGATTTGCTGTACTTCATAAACAAGAGGCATTAGATTATTTTGCGAATGAGCAAAGAATACATATAGAGGTACAAAGAAATAAAAAGACATCGGATGTTACTCATAGGTATTATTGGGAATTGACTTCTAGAAATAGAAATAAGCCATCGCATCCAGGGGAGAATGACGAATTCATACCGAAAGAAATCCGAGGTAAGCATTACGATTCATGGACTACTATTGCAGCAGATATGGGTTATGGTGAGGATTTGTAATGTTAGAAAATGAATTGTATGAACCAATGCGAAGCTGGCTTGAACAATATTTGAAAGACAAATATAAGGGTTATGATGTAATTGCACTTGATACATCTCAAGAAAGACTAGATCGTGCTTTGTCCAGATATAGTATAGTGTGCGAAGCAGCTAACGGTGTTGATATTCAGATAGATATATTAGGGATTGCGAAGAAAAATCAGGACATAAAGCTCTTTTTTATTGAAGCAAAGAAAACAAGGCTTACGCTTAGAGATTTAGGACAGTTATGGGCATATTGTAAGTTGGTTGATCCAGAAGAGGCATTTTTACTGTCTTCAGAGGGACTGGGAAGTTTAAACAAGTTACTCAATTCCTTTGTTCGAGAGGATTTATTGGACTATGGAACGGGGAAAAAAATAAAGAAAATGAAGGTTGGGAAATGGAATGTTTCAAAAAATTCGATTGATTTTGGAACGCTGGTTCCCAAAATTTGAGGTGATACATTGATAGAAAAAATTTTAATACAAGAAAAGATTCCATACAAAGTAATTGATGAAGATAAAGGATATAAACTAATTAAGGTCAATTCCCAAATGCATCTCTTCTACATGAATAACCGTGGAAATCAGTTTTTAATGGAGAGAGATTTTTTTGATTATCTTGATGGGAACTCAGTTCCTTATGCTATTTTATGTCATGATACATCAAAAAATATTTTTTATTATATACCGCTGAATAAAAATGCAAATTGGATTAAGTCATGTTTCGAGACTTGTGATAAAGAATCAATTTATCTTGGTAAACAAGTTTTGAACGCTAGAATTAGCGAGACAGAGTTGCATAAGGTTTTGAAAATGATAATGTAAAAGAGAGGAGGGGATGACATGAGTATTGCACATGATTTAGACAAATTTATTAATGCATCAGGAGACAATGTGTTTATTGAAGCAGAAGGAAGACCGTCAAGACTTAGCAATTTTTATTCTGATTATAATAGTAAATACAGTCCGGCAATAAATGATTCTACAGACGGAATTATTGTTCTGGACGAGGATGCAAACAAATGGGGACTGGAATTACGATTGTATTTGCATGAAAAGCCAAGTTGTATTAGCACGACTCATAACACGGTATATAGAAGTGAGTATGAGTATAGAATTAATGATGTTGATGTAATTAACGATATGTTTGATCTTGGATATCGTATTGGTCTCAACTGATTAGCTTAATCTTTAGATTAAGAGCGTAGTGGCGAGTTATCTTAGGAGAAGTCGCCTGTTTTCGATATATATTTAAAATTATAGGAGAACTTGGAAGTTATGAAAATTTCAAGCTCTCCTATAATAAAATGATAAGGAGTCGGGGGTGCGGACAAAAACTTGGACTCCCTAAGGCTCTGGAAGGAGCTGAATCTATATGTATTCACAAGAAGAAATTGTCACTGCATTGAATATTTATCACCAATGCGAATCTGTGACTAGAACAATCACTACGTTAGGTTATCCTACTAGAAGAGCCCTGTATACATGGATTAAAAATGAAAACATACATAAGCCGCCCAGAAAAGAATTGTGCAACATTAATACGGCAAATCACCCTCGAAATCCTTCCCATGAGATAAAAATGAGTGCAATTCATCGTTGCTTTGAACTGGGAGAAATATCGCCTTCCGTACCAGATCTAATACAAAGGGATTTCCATGCAGACAAACCAAACGAAAAATGGCTTACAGATATCACGGAGTTCTCTATTCCAGCTGGAAAGGTTTACCTTTCATCAATCGTAGACTGTTTTGATGGTATGCTCCCCTGTTGGACGATTGGAATTATCCCGGACTCAACGTTGGTAAACCATATGCTGGATCAGGCGGTATCTCAACTGCATAAAAGTGAACATCCAATCCGACAGGGGCTGCCATTACCTATGGACGGGCTGGATTGAACGGATGGAAAAAGCAGAATTGGAACGCTCTATGTCCAGGAAAGGATGTTCTCCGGATAATTCTGCATGTGAGGGCTTGTTTGGCCGGTTAAAAAACGAAATGTTCTACCATCGGGATTGGACCAGTGTGAGTATACAAGAATTCATTGACAACCTAAATGCTCATCTGACATGGTACAACGAAAAGAGAATCAAAGTATCGCTAGGAAATATGAGCCCAAGGGAGTATAGACAAAGCCTCGGAATGGTCTAGCTAGTCCAAGTTTTTGTCCGCACCCCCCACCCAAATTTCGCTTAGGGTTCTATAAATTCAATAACTTTATCAATAAAAATATCTCCGTCTAAATGCTCAATCTCATGGCAAAAACATTTAGCCATTTCGTCCTCACCGGTCAAAATGATTTCCTCACCATATTCATTTAAAGCCTGTATTGTTACACTTTGTGGTCTTATCGTCTTTCCAAAACGGTTTGGAAAACTTAAGCACCCCTCAACGCACTCTTGTACTCCACTTTTCCCAATAATTCGAGGATTCACAAATTTATACTGATATTCACCATAACTTACAACCACTAGGCGTTTTAAAATTCCTACCTGATTAGCAGCAAGAGCCGCACCATTTTCTGTTGCATGTAAAGTATCCATCATATCATTTAACAATTCGCGTATTTTATCGTCAATACTTGTGACCGATTTGCATTTCTTTTTTAGTATTGCATCTTCATTGTATCTAATTTGTCTTATTGCCATCATTATCCCTTCTGCTACTATTTGCTCTTGTTTTCTTTATGCTCTTTTCAAATAGAAATACTTCTTCAATTGAACAACCAAATAACTTTGAAATATCGTAAGCCAACCATATTGACGGTTCAAATTTTTCAGTTTCTATTGCATTAATTGCTTGACGAGATGTTCCTACAAGTTCACCCAATTGCTCCTGCGTTAAGCCTTTATTCTCACGCAATTCTCTAATTCTATTTTTCATATCGGATATCCTTTCACAATTGCTTTATTGTAATGTTAACCCTACTTAAAGTATAAGCTGCTATGCTGTATATGTCAAGTTAACATGACACACTTTTTTGATAATTAATTTATAATAATTAAATAATTTTACAATTTTACCATGTACTAAATCAAAATGATATGTTTGTGCTACTTTCTTTGTATGCCTAGTCAAGATACTTTACCGAACAATAAAACTTGATTATCATTTGTATGTATAAACAGATTTATCAACTCTGAAAGCACATACTTTTTGTATGGCTTGTTAAATTAGTCAGCAATCTCATAGTAAAAAGATGTATCAAAGAAAAGAACGTTAACCAGAAGTAACAATCTCATAGGTTAGCAGCTCTGCGTCTTAGCGTGTGGCTCTATGATAACTGAGATATTGAATTGTTGAATGCTTATAAGTTTTTTTCCTTGCACTTTTGGCAAAATAAGGGGGAATTCTTTAATTCTGAATCATTCCGAATTTTTTACCTTGTCTTATTTGGAATATAGTCAATTGTTTGGACACGAATTATAACAAAAAACTTGCTGAAATCTGCAATTATGTATGCTGATTCCAGTATTCTGCTTCTAATTTCATTTGGTATTTTATATTCAATGGCACCGTGTGGTAATTGATTGTTATAAAGATTTTCAATATAATCAAAAATATCTAATCGAAGTTCTTCTAATGGTGATAGCGTCTTCGATTAATGCGATTCCTTTTTGGATATTTGAAGAAACTCTCGCAACAAGCGTAATCAAAAGGATAGTCTTTTTGAAAAGGATTGCGCAATATTGTAGGAATCAAAAAGCTGTCCAAAAGCAAAGGGAGTATAGTCAAAGCCTTGGTAAGAATGAAAGATAAGTCTGTACTGAAGATTTCGTTTTGAATAAACGTTTTAAAAGGTAGTCAACGTTATGGTTGCCACCAGCCAATAATCTTCCTTGAAAATAGATCCAGGATAACACAAAGATAATACCATTTACTGTTGACTTTAATATAGTTGAAATCACTAGCTCAGACAATGTTGCGGGCATTCTGGCTAAATTCTTGGTGTAGATATCGCCATTATCTTGATGCTTGTTTCGATGCGGCTTATCAGTAGACATTTTAGGTAAATGCAGTGAACGCATCAGGCGGTACACTCTTCCAACACTGATATGAATGCTATAATCACGACCCAGGATATAGGGCGTTTTATAAGCGTCAAGACATTTGTTATAGTCAGAATAGATTCGAAGAATGACACGTTTTATGTCCTGATTCTTTTTTATCCGAGAGGCAGGCTCTGAATGAAAGATATACTGATATAAATATTTAACGAGGGGGACGCAAAATCATTTGAAATTTAATGATAGAGCGAGCCCCTAACTCTATGCTGGAAAAAGCAGGAAGAAATCCGTTAAAATGCGGATTTCGTCCTGCTTAAATAAGCTGTTGTATATTTGTTTTATCAAAACTATGTTGTTTGTCGCCGAATCAATTTCACTGGTAAAATTGTTTGCGCTGGAACGGTCTTGTTTTGACTGCTTTTTAGAATGGCATCAATAGCTATTTCAGCCATTTCTTTAAGCGGTTGATGGATAGTAGTGATTTTGGGTGTGGTCAATGAGGCAATACTGACATCATCGAACCCAACTAATTTTAGCTGTTCTGGTATTTTGATTTTTAGCTCTGCACATACTTGAATTATTTGTGCAGCGATTAAATCACTACTTACAAAGATGCCATCAACTTCGGGGTTTTCTTTGATTATCTGGTATACGAAGTTATAATAGTCCATTTCGTAATATAAGGTAGTATCATGATTCCAAAATTCTTTATGGCGAATGCCCTTTTCTTGACAAATATCTTTAAATGCCTTTGCGCGATCATCGCCTGGCATATCAAGTTTTGTGTTTCCGGGAATGTGTATTAAATTTTTACAACCTAACTCAATTAGATGCTTTGTGGCTTGTGCACCACCGTCATAGTTATCGCATCGTATACTAGAGATGAAGACGGGACTATTGCATTCTATCGCGACTAGTGGGAATTCTAAGTCTTTGTATGATGTAGAATCTAAAATTGTTCCGCAAAAGACAATGCCTGCCACACGGTTACTTCGGCAAAGATTAATATATTCTGACTCTTTTGAAATATTTTCTTTGGAATTGCACAATAGTATTTTGTGATTTGCTTTAGAAGCAAAGGACTCTAGGTGGCTAATCAATTGAGCGAAATATGGATGTATAATATGAGGGACGATAATACCAATAGTATTTGTGGACTGCTTGGATAAAGAGCGGGCTAATTCGTTTGGACGATAGTTTAAATCCTCCATAGCTTGATGTACTTTGGCTTTTGTTTTTTCACTTAGATAGCCTCTATTATTGATTACTCGTGAAACGGTGGTGACGGTTACGCCCGATTTTTCGGCAACATCCTTTAGAGTTGGAGCTGGCACGGAAATATCCTCCTTTGTTATTGATGTTATTTTTCCAGTAATATGTCATGCACTTATCATAATGTATATTATCATAAAATATTTAAATATTCAAATGTATCAATAAAAGATGTAAGAAGAAACAAGGGGAAATCTAGTAAAAATCAAAAGAGTCAATACAGAATTTTAAGGAAACCTTTTTAACAGAGTAAGAAAAGATAAGTAAATATATCCACCGAATAACATAATAATAAAAGCTGTTTCAAATAATATATATAAAAATAACTAAAAAAACTTTAAAAAACGCATAAATATAAACAGAAAAATGTAAAAAATAGATGAAAATACCACATCACATATGACATGCGGTTGACATAAATAATAGCAAGAGATATAATGTAAGAAATCAGAGGTAAATACATAGTGATGACCATAATTAGAATATAGGTGAATGTTAAATGTATAAAATTGAATTTGAACGAATAGTTCCAGAGGCTGTTGGTATTAATAGTTCTGATATTATGAGACTATTAGACAGACTTGAAGATGGAACAAAAGAGCCACATAGCTTAATAATAATGAAGCAAGGACAAATATGTGCAGAGGGGTATTGGAATCCTTTTGCACCAGGGATAGTACATGGACAGCAATCACATACTAAGACATATGCTGCAACAGCAGTAGGAATTGCATATACACAGAGTATATTGCAATTAGAAGACAAAATTATAGATATATTCAAGGATGAAGCACCAAAACAACCATCTGAAAACCTTAAAAAACTCACAGTGCATGATGTTTTATGCATGGGTTGTGGGATGCGTGAAATGCCAGATGCAAGCTCAGAGTGGATAAGAGAATTCTTAAATATACCAGTCGTGGATTGTCCAGGAACTGTTTTTTTCTACAATAGTGTAGGTTCGACCTTACTTGGTGCGATAATTCGCAAATTAACTGGCTATGGGCTGCATCAATATCTTAAAAAAGAATTATTTGACAAAATTGGAATTGATGCAAATGGATTGAAATGGTTATATACACAAGATGGTTTGGAATTTGGTGGAGGAGGGTTATATGCTACAACAGAAGATAATCTACGCTTAATGAAACTATATGCTGATGGCGGAATATGGAATGGTGAACAAATACTGTCAGCAGATTACATAAAGAAAGCCACAGGTAAGCAAATAGATACTATTACAGAAAAAGAAGTGAATCCTAATGCGACTGACAATTTTCATGGATATGGATATCAACTTTGGATGTGCGGAAAAGATGAAATATATCGTGCGGATGGTGCTATGGGACAATTCACTATAGTTGATCCAAAGAATGATATGATTATTGCATATACGGGGACGGCTTCAGGGGCTCATTGGGCACAAAGTGTGCTTGATGATTTTGGAGTATTTATAGAGTCTGTATCTAAAAGCAAATTAGTTCTTGGAGTGAACGAAGTATCTGATAGATTACAAAATAGAATGAGACGTCTTTCATTGGAGAATCCCGCTTATGCACCGTATAGTAAATTTAGTGAAAGTATAAATGATAAAGAATACAGAGTGGTACAAGGGATTTTGACTTTCGATGATTTAACAGCACTAACAATGGCGGGTGGGGTACCCTGCAGTCGAATAGAAAAATTTGCATTTCATTTTGAAGATAGGAAAGTTTATTTTCGATATTCTTCTGAGGGAACAAAACAAAGTTTAGAAGTTGCAATAAATGGAACAAGAGCATGGAATAATATTAGGCTGGAAACATCACCGGTTTCAATAGTTTTAGCTAATGGAACATGGGCTGGTGAAAATACATTTAATTTATGTTTACGCTTATTGGAAACGTGTAGTGAGCGCACATATGAATTTACGTTTTGTGATGATTCTGTCGGCATTAACATTAGAAGCAATACAGCCTTTGATTTACCTGAATGTAAAAATGCTAAGGCTATATGTGAAGAAGGGTGAGATATATATGAATGGAATTATAGAATGGGATATAAAGAATGTGAAAAAGCCACAAGTTGAAGATATCGAGCAAATACCACGGGGAGATATGCCAGGTGATAAAAGCTTAATAGGGGAGAAGATTATTGATAGAGTTGATTTGGTTTTCCCTAGATTGATGAAATTGATAGAACCAATTATAAAGGATGAACGTGTTGTTATTTCTATATTTGGAGGATCAGGAACGGGAAAAACAGAAACCGCGTCGGTATTGGCCTATTATTTAAAGCAAATTGGAATAGGGGCATATACACTATCTGGTGATAATTATGTACATAGAATACCTAAGCATAATGATGCAGAAAGACTTAGAATATATCGTCATACAGGGATACAAGAACTTATAAAGGTTAAAGAATATACTGGCAGAAGATCACAATTACTTAAAGGGATGCAGTGCCAAGGGGAAGATTCAGACGTTAGAAAATTGAAGGAATATCCTTGGCTTTCAATTTACCAAAGAGCAGGTGAATTTGGACTCAAAAATTATTTGGGAACTAATAAAGAAATAAATTTTAAAGAAATTAATGAAATAATAAAGGCATTCAAGAAAGGGGATACTGAAATCTTTTTGAAAAGGTTAGGTCGTGATATAGAAGGTGCATGGTATGAGGCAAAAGATTTTAATAGTATTGAAGTATTAATTGTTGAATGGACGCATGGTAATAATTCTAATCTTCGGGGAATTGATATTCCTATTATGCTTTGTGGATCACCGCAAGATACCTTAGAACATAGAAAAAAAAGAAATAGAGATAAAAATGTGGATAGTTCATTTATGCAAATGGTATTAAGTATAGAGTGGGATAAATTGATGAAGCAAGCCAAAACTGCTAGTTTGATAGTCACGCCAGAGGGAAATGATTTAGAATATCAAAAATTAGTAGTACAAGGATAATGTATAGTTGGAGGAATGAAATATGCAACGAGGAAAATCTGATGAGAATAGACCTATTTTAAATATATATCCAGATAGCATAGGGGATTCGTTAACAGATACAAAAAATTTATTAAGCAAACCAATTCTTTCTTCAGCATTTAGGTATTTATATATTTTACCGAGTATTTTTAATTCTGATTTAGATAGGGGGTTTTCGATAATTGATTATGGATTGAATAAAGCATTGGCAAAAACAGAAGATTTGGAGCAGATAAAAGAATTAGGTATTTCGCTGAAATTGGACTTTGTATTAAATCATGCATCGGTGCTTTCAGAACAATTCCAAGATATTTTAAGGAATGGTGATGGCTCAGTATATAAAGACTTTTTTATAGATTGGAATAAGTTTTGGAAAGGGTATGGCACTATAGGTGAAGAAGGATATATTGTTCCAGAAGATAAGTACATTAAGGATATGCATTTCCGTAAAGCAGGACTTCCTATTCTGACAGTAACTATGCTGGACGGTGAACAGCGTTCATTTTGGAATACTTTTTATCAACAAATAGTATATCGAAGAGTAGACGCACAGGATTTAATGGAGTGTATGGAACGCCAATATACATTAGCGGATAGGTTGGCTAAGCGAATAAATGAGGTGCTGGATAAGGATGGAAAATTAGAAGAGATTGACTTTATCGGTTTTGAAAAATATCAAGATAAAGTCATTTGCTTAATGCGACGAAACGCTAGATATTTAGGGCAAGTAGATTTAAACATAAAATCGCCGTTAGTGTGGGAGTTTTATGAGGAAACAATCAAAAAGTTAAGTGATTATGGAACAACTATTGTTCGTTTAGATGCCTTTGCATATTCGCACAAGGAATTGGGAGCGATAAATTTTTTGAATAATCCGGGAAATTGGGAATTTTTAGAGAAGGTGAGGAAGCTGGCAGATAAATATCAAATTACTCTATTGCCAGAAATACATGCAGCATATAGCCAGAAAATTCATTTGAAGTTAACTGAAAAAGGGTATATGACATATGATTTCTTTTTACCTGGCATACTTATCCACGCATTAGAAAAACATAGTACACGGTATTTAGGCAAGTGGTTAAGGGAGATACAAGAAAAGAAAATAAAAACTGTTAATATGTTAGGCTGCCATGATGGTATTCCAGTGTTAGATTTAAAAGGTTTGATGCCAGAGGAGGAAATTACAGAGTTAGCGGATGTTATTGTGAAACGTGGTGGATATATTAAGGATTTACATGGCGTAAAAAGTATGTATTACCAAGTGAATGCAACTTACTACAGTGCATTAGGTGAAGTGGAAGAAAAAATGTTGTTAGCACGAGCAATACAACTATTTATGCCAGGGAAACCGCAAGTATGGTACTTAGATTTATTTACAGGAAAGAATGATTATGAAGCAGTCAGGCGTGGTGGTGCGGGTTCTCATAAAGAAATAAATCGTACAAATTTGAGCCTTGCTGATATTGAAGAAAAACTACAAGAGAACGTTGTGAAAAAACAAATTGAACTGTTGAATTTCCGTAATCAGTGTGTAGCATTTGGAGAAGGGGCTGTATTTGAGTTTATTGCAAATGGTGATAACTATCTGCAAATAAAATGGAAAAATGGTAATAGACAAGCCTTGTTAGAAGCAGATCTTGAGACATATAGTTTCAAAATTGTTGAATTGAATGAAGTTGGCAAGCAATTGTTTATCTTTCTTCAAGAATAATAAAAACTGAATAGAGTAATGGAGATGTTAAAAAATAGGTAACTGCTTGTATAAATGGTCTGTGTCAAAAGCAGCATCAAGAAAATACTGATTGTAAAAGGTAAAATCTCTTACAATGCCTAAACCATGCCAAACGTGAAAACATAGCAAAAATGACCGTTTATGTATAATTATTTGATAGAGGGATTTTTAGAAGAATAGGTAGGCATATTTTTATAAGCAGCTTTGATCTATTTTATAACAAAAAACACCCTGCATTTATGCAGGTTGTGGCGTTTTGCAAACACCTAAAATAATGAGCAAATATGAAAGGAAGGAATTAATTATGAAAAAGAAATTATTAGCAATATTGTTAGTAACAGCAATGAGCGTTGGCGTACTTGCAGGTTGTGGAACTACTGAAGAAAAATCAACGGAAGAAACTCCAGTAGAGGGAACTGATTCAAGTGGAAAGAAAACCAAAATCACATTTTTAAGTGGTAAACCAGAAATCATTCCTCAAATCGAATTAGCACTCAAAGAGTTTACCGTTGCGAATCCAGATATTGAAGTTGAACTTGTTCAAGGTGAAAGTGGTACATCCCCATATCAAGCTATGACCGTTATGTATAATTCGGGAAATGCAGCTAGTGTTTTTATGATGGAAATGGCTGATGTTCCTAAGTTAAAAGATAAACTAGTAGACCTTTCGGGAGAGCAATTTAACAATGATGCACTTCCGGCAGCATTACAACCAGTAACAGTTGATGGTGCAGTATATGGCGCACCATTTGCGTGTGAATCAGTAGGCTTTATATATAATAAAAGTGTTATAAAAGAAGCTATTGGCGAAGATTTTGACCCAAGCACTATTAAAAGTTTGGATGATTTAAAGGCGCTATATGAGGCTGTTGATGGCAAAGGTATAGCACCAACTGCTATTTCTTCAGAAGACTGGTCATTAGGCGCACATTTTATGGGATATATGTATTCAAATCAATTCCCTAATGATATTGAAAAAAACAATCAATTTACGGAAGATCTTAAAGCTGGAAATGTTGATTTGATGACTAATGAAGTATTCAATGGTTGGTTAGATACTTTTGATTTAATGAAAGCTAACAATGTTGGAAAGGCTGACCCTATGGCCAACAATAGTGATGCGTCGGCAGCAAAAATAACACAAAACGAAGCAGCTACATGGTTCCAAGGTGTTTTCATGTGGCCTGTCCTTCAAGGTTTAAATACTGACCCTGAAAATCTAGGAATAATGCATATTCCAGTAACTAAGGACTCATCAGATTCAAGAAATACGACAATGTTAAATATCTATTCTATGTACCTATGTATAGATAAAGAGCAAAATTCTCCTGAGCAACAAGAAGCAGCTAAAAAATTAATTGACTGGTTATTATATAGCGAAGAGGGACAGAAGCAAGTAGTTAATGAAATGCAAATACTTCCCCCATATACACATATCACGCTAGAGCCTAATAATCCACTTAATAAATCATTAATGGAATACATCAATGCAGGAAAGACAGTTGACTTAAATATTACTTATCCATCTGATCACTGGCAAGAACTTGGCGGGGCCATGCAAGAATATTTAGTTGATAGAATTAGCAGAGAAGAATTAGCAACAAAGATACAAGATTATTGGAAAAATGTACAATAATCATTAAATCAATAGAATTATGGGCCTGTAAATTCAGGCCCGTATTATTCTAAAATATACCGGCTTTAAGCAGTAAGGGAGGTATTTAGCAATGAAAAGAAACAGGGGGGGTTCAAAGGTAGGCAGATATTTGTTTTTTGCTGGTCCTTGTACTTTGGCATTTTTTGCATCCACAATTATACCGTTCATCTATGGTATTTATCTGTCTTTAACAAACTGGAATGGGGTATCGAACAGTAGGGAATTTATTGGATTTGGAAATTATATAGCAGCATTTGCGGATGCACAGTTTTGGCATTCATTTGTTTTAACAGTGCGATTTGTGCTATTTTCTGTTGTTTTAACTAATATAGTCGCGTTTGGCTTGGCATATATGCTGGCTAAAGGATTTAGAGGTTCAAACTTCTTTAAGGCTTCATTTTTTGCACCTAACCTTATTGGTGGTATTATTTTAGGTTTAATTTGGCGATTTATATTCAATGCTGGTGTTGTGAGTCTTGCAGACAATCTTGGGATAGAAGCACTTTCAACATCAGTTCTTTCAGAACCAGAATCAGCTTTTTGGGCGATGGTTATTGTATTTGTATGGCAGATGTCAGGATATATGATGATTATTTACTACGCAGGAATGATGAGCATTCCTAAAGATGTTTCGGAAGCGGCAGACTTGGATGGTGCAAGAGGGTTTGCTAAACTGCTAAAGATAGACCTTCCATTAGTGATGCAATCATTTACGATTTGTGTTTTTTTAACATTACAAAGAGCATTTATGACTTATGACATCAACCTTTCATTGACACAGGGCGGCCCCTTTAATGAAACAGAATTAGTAGCAATGCGTGTGTACAATAAAGCATTTATATCAGAACAATATGGGGTAGGACAGTCACAAGCGATTATGTTATTTGTGATGGTAGTTGCAGTAACCATGCTACAAGTGTATTTTAGTAAAAAAGCGGAGGTAGAGGCATGAAAAAGCAAATGATTATCAACAAGGTACTTGGTATTGCCGCATTGTGTATTTTGTTAATATTATTTATGTCGCCTTTATACTTAGCAGTTATAAATTCTTTCAAAAGCCTAATAGATATTATGGCAGATTCACTAGCTTTTCCTACAGCGTTGGATTTGACTAATTATAAAAAGGCATTTGTTGACATGAATTTTCCTACAGCGTTTATGAATTCATTAATTATTTCTGTTTCGAGCGTTACTGTAGTATGCTTGTTTTCGTCTATGGCAGCACATTTCTTCCTACGAAATAAATGGAAGTTTAATGGATTTATCTTTGCATTGATGGTGGCGGCAATGATTATTCCTTTTCAATCTATCATGATACCTATGGTTAGAATATATGGAAGAATGGGGATCTTAAATACAAGAGCATTTTTGGTATGGCTTTATCTAGGGTTTGGTACACCGATGGCAGTATTTATGTATCATGGTTTTATGAAAGGAATTCCATATGAGTTGGAGGAGGCGGCAACTATTGATGGATGTAATAGAGTCCAAACATTTTTTTTGATTGTATTTCCGCTGCTAAAACCAATCACAGCATCACTTTGTATTTTGAATATACTGTGGTTTTGGAATGATTATCTGCTACCATTTATAGTATTGAAAAAACCAGGACAAAGGACGTTACCGTTGGCGACGTTTAGTTTTTACGGTACACATACAGCAGATTATGGTCTCTTATTAGCCGCATTGGTAATGTCTGTAATACCAGTATTAATCCTATATGTAATATTGCAAAAATATATCCACAAAGGGATTGTACAAGGTTCTGTTAAATAGTAAGGCCTTAACCTTCAATTTGAAAATAAAACAGGACTTTTGAGAGGAGTTATGTTATGGCATTTATTCAAGTGAATTATACATCGAAGGCATTGAACAGAATGACAAGTTTTAATGCATTCATACCTATTGACACTTTTGAGAGTCCTGAACAGGTTAAAAGTACACATCCTATGAAGGCGTTATATTTGTTGCATGGATACACTGGCGGGCATTTTGACTGGCCTTGTGGTGCTAGAGTGCAAGAATTGTCGCTAAAATATAATGTGGCAATATTTATGCCTTGTGGAAATAACAGTTTCTATTTAGATGATGAAGACAAAAAAGAATTGTTTGGCGAATATGTAGGCAGAGAGTTAGTTGAATATACTCGTAGTCTTTTTCATCTTTCCGACAAAAGTGAAGATACTATTATTGGTGGATTATCGATGGGAGGATTTGGAGCTATTAGAAACGGATTGAGGTATGCTAATAATTTTGGTCATATCTTTGCTTTGTCTTCAGCTTTAATTACGGATAATATTGCTAATGTTTCACCAGATTATAAGGATGAAGTTGCTGATTACAACTATTATACTCGTGTGTTTGGTGATTTAAGTAAACTGAAAAAAAGCGATAAAGACCCAGAATTTTTAGTTAGAACAATGAAAAAGAGAAAAACAGCATTTCCTCATATCTATATGGCCTGTGGAACAGAAGATTTTTTGCTAAAAGAAAATCGCGCATTTCACAGCATTCTTTTAGAAGAGGATATTATCCATATGTATGTGGAATCCGCAGGAGAACATAACTGGGATTTTTGGAATAGATGCCTAGAGTTAGCAATTTCATGGAGTGTAGCAGAGTGAGTAGCGAAAAGTGGATAAAATGTCCCGTTTGTGGTAATAAGACACGTTCAAAAATGAGAGATGATACAGAAGCAAAAAGCCTTCCGGTGTATTGCTCAAAGTGCAAAAGAGAGAGTTTGGTTAATATAATGTCAATGAAAGTGACAGTTATAAAAGTGCTAGACGCAAGACGCAGAGCCAATGTGGATGAGTAGATTCATCTATGTTGGCTATGTTTTTTTGTAAGCAATAAAACCAGGCAAGCTTTCGTTAAAACATATGACATACAGTGATATATAAAATGTATAAGTATTGCATGGTAAGTTATATGATTTGACAAAATTATAAGTAGTGAGAAGGGAGGAACGGAAGAGTTTTTAGTGTAAGAAAATAATATGAAGGAGGAGAGAAAGAGTGAGAAATTTTGTTAGTAAAAATCTTAAGAAAGCATTATGTTTTGTTTTAATTATGTGTATAACTTTAGGATGTTTTTCAAGCATAGGAGTACTCACAGTAAATGCAGAAGACACCAAAACGGATATTATAACTTCTGATTTAATGGAAGAGAGTACCGTGACAGCTGAAAAGCAAAAAGAAACCGTGGATACAGAATCTTCCGACTTACTGAAAGAGGATACTGGGGATACCGAACCTTCTGATTTACTGGAAGAAGATGCGAAAATAGAAGCGGAAACAAAAGAAGCCTTATTAACAGAACGTTCTGAAGGAGTAACGGTTGCGGAAGATTCTAATTCACCTACTGGGTATACGGTGACATTTGTTTATAAAAATGAAAATGCGACAACCGTAAAAATTGCTGGAGATTTAACCTTACGTGATGTTAATGATCCTCTTAATCCAGCAGTTAGATATGAACTAGAGGATTGGCAAACAGGTAGATATCATGTAGGTGGAGTTGAATTTACAAAAGATATGACTAAAGATGCAGAGGGGTATTGGTCTGTGTCGATGCCAATGCACGCCGGAGCGCTTAGTTATTGGTATCGTGTTGATGATCCATCACAAGAATGGACTAATAAACGTATTTGGGATCCTACAGCAGAACATCCACGTCCAGGAGGTAATACCTCTTATCGCACAAATAATAATGATGTACTGGGAGCGTTATATGTACCTTATGATGAAAAACAGAATGATCCAATTCTTGCGGAGCGTGCGGAATACGAGTTGCCAGCGACAAACCGAGGTAGTGTACACTATGAGGAATATACGAATGTGTTAGGTGATGATGGCTGGTATCTTGGTATATATCTGCCACCAAATTATGATACAAATCGTGCAGAGCCATATAAGGTGATGTATTTATCACATGGAGTCTTTGGGGATGAAACAGATTGGATGATTCCGGGCAGTGCACCTAACATTATGGATAACATGATTGCCAAAGGGGAGATAGAACCAACAGTACTTGTAACTTATGGTAATCATTTTTCACCAGGAGGAGGATTTGCTTCATATAACATGCCAACAGTAGCAAAAAACATAGCTGAAGCGATCATTCCATATATGGAAGAAAACTATAATGTATCGACTAGGCGTGAAGGACGAGCGTATGGTGGATTTTCTATGGGTGGAATGACAGGTGGAGCTGTACTAAATGAGTATCAGGATCTGTTTGGATATTATGGGTTTTTCTCTGGGGTGCCAAGGGATACTGATTTTACAAAAATTGGAGATGAATTAGGAGATAACAAGATATTTATCATGTTAGGGAATGGTACTTTTGAAGGGGCGCTTACAAGTTTTGAAGCTGCTCGTGATTCATTTAGGGAAATAGGGATTACAAGTGAAACACATCAAGTTAACGGTGCACATGACATGATGACAGCAGGTCAGTTATTTACAATATTTGGAAAAGAATACTTATGGAAGATGGATAGTGATATTGAACATGAAGAAGGAGTAACAGTAGCAGAAGACTCTAATTCACCTACTGGATATACTGTGACATTTGTTTATAAAAATGAAAATGCAACTAGCGTAAAAGTTGCTGGAGATTTAACCTTACGTGATGTTAATGACCCTCTTAGCCCAACGGTTAGATATGAACTAGAATACTGGAAAACTGGCAGATATCATGTAGGTGGAGTTGAATTTACAAGAAATATGATTAAAAGAGACAATGGGTATTGGACGATATCAATGCCAATGCATGCAGGAGGACTTAGCTATTGGTATCGCGTTGATGATCCATCACAAGGATGGACTAATAAACGTATTTGGGATCCTACTGCAGAACATCCAAGACCAGAGGATTTGGGTAGTGTTACGACATATAGGACAGTAAACAATGATGTGATCGGGACAGTATATGTGCCATATAATGCAAAGCAAAACGATCCAACACTTGAGAGCCGTGCAAAGTATGAGCTACCTGTAGAAAATCAAGGTACAGTTACATATATTCCGTATACCCCGTTAACTCCTGACGAGTACCCTGCTTTGCGTCAGCCAGGAGAAGATTATTATCTGGGCATTTATTTGCCCCCAAACTATGACGAAAATCGTGTCGAACCATATCCGGTTGTTTATTTGAACCATGGTGTATATGGTGATGAGACTGACTGGATGATCTCGGGTAACGCGCCTAAAATTATTGATAATTTGGTAGCGAAAGGAGAGATAGAACCAACGGTGATTGTTACCGTAGGTAATCATTTTTCAAGTGTACCCAATCCGGCTGTAGGATTACCCGAAAACGGTTATAATCCACCGACAGCAGCTCGAAACATAGCTGAAAATATTATACCCCTTATAGAGGAAACATATAATGTATCAGATGAACCTGAACGAAGAGCTGTTGGCGGATTCTCTTACGGTGGTACGACTACTTGGAATGTATTGTATGAATATGCCGATCTTTTTGGATATTTCGGGTTCTTCTCTGCGGCGGGCTCTTTGAATAGCGATCAGTTAAGCAATATACAGGAAAAGGTAGCAGGAGAAGCAAAGTTTGCTATGATCAGCAATGGTATTTTTGAAGGTACGCTCAGCGATAGCGGCCGAGATAGTCTGCGGAGTATAGGTTTCAGAAGCGAGACACATCAAGTTCCGGGTGCCCATGATATGATGACAGCAAGCCAGCTATTCACTATTTTCGCTAAGGATTATCTGTGGACAAATAATGTTCCTGAAGAGGAAAATAGCGTAAGGAGTGTGAGCCCTATAACTGAAGTACGCTGGTGGGGACAGCAAGTAGGCGGCGTGGTTCTGGAATTTGCAGAGGATGTTGACATTTCGACACTTTCGGTTGAAGACTTCGGAATACAAGACACAGCCTATAATACTAGTTTTGATCCTTCGAGCGTGGCAACTTTGCGTGAAATGTTAGTTGATCAGCCAATAAAGGATATTTTTACCGTTGCGGATCCTTCGTTGTTACTTGACAATGAAAAACCAGAAGCTCCTGGTAAATATCTGGTTATAATGGTGGATTTGGATAAAACTTGGTTTGGACGATCCATACTATTGCATGGAATGATGGGGGTAAAAATAAACACAAATCCCCCTACTGAAATCACAATCAAAAAAAATATCTATTCGACAGGTGGAGCCTTGTTGGCAAAAGCAAGTGAAACTCCGCTGACAATGACCGCTGTTCCAGTGGTAAATCGCGGATATGACGAATACACCCAAGATGTGTTCAATGCTACAGTTGGGACAGAACTTAACTATTCTTATCGTTTGCCAGAGAATTATGACCCAGCTAAAAACTATCCTCTCGTGGTATATTTGACTGGTATGGGTCAAGGCTATGTGGTTAGTAATGGAGAAGGTAATAACGGTGTGAATATAGCTACTGAAGCATCCTCCCAATTTTGGTTCGACGATGAATTTAAGAAGGAGTTTGGGGAAGATGTAATTTTCCTCGCTCCGCAAAGCTCACGGAGTCTCAGTGTTGATATGCAGGCAGAACAGGTTGCCGAGCTTATTGAGGGATTTTCTGAGAAGTTCGCTGTTGATACTCGCCGTGTATATCATTATACCCTTTCCTTTGGCGGAAGATTGGGCTGGTGGCTAGCAGCTAATCGTCCAGACTTATTCGCGGCAGTAATGCCAACGTCTTTTGACACACTAAATGAGACTCAAGCCGCCGCAATCGCCGCCGCTGAGTTGCCCGTATGTATGGTAGCCGGCGTAAATGACCATTTGATGACATATGCTATGACTACAAAACAGAGGGACATGCTTTTTGAGGCGTATAGAGATAGAGGGGTTAGTGAAGAACGAATTTCCGAGTTGGTTCAGTGGTATGAGTTTGATCACGAAGACTTTGATCGAATCGGTACCCCGTCCCCTGTTGAGTGGGTGGGTACCGATAACCATTACATGGAAGGATACCCTGGGGCCTACAATGTGGATAACCCTCGTAGCCGTAGAGATCAGCATATATCATTAGTTCCAGCTTTGAAGGATACTCCTGAAATTACGGAGTGGTTACTCGCACAGATCAAACCGCTTGAGTTAACTGAAGGAGCAACAGTTACAGAAGATATAGATTCTCCAACCGGCTACACCGTGACATTTATTTACAGGGACGAAGCTGCAAGTTCAGTACAATTTGCATCAGCACTTATGAATTTCTGTACAGAGGAAGAAGGGGCAGACAAACTTTACACACCTTTTGAATGGAAAAAAGGGATGTTCTCCTATGGCGATGATAATGCGCCTTATGTAGTGGATATGGATTATGTAGGTGATGGATACTGGACTATTTCAATGCCTCTTCCAAGTGGACATTATCCATATCATTTCAGGGTAGACGGAGAAAGAAAAGTTGATCCTGGGAACCCAGGGTTAATGAGTCCGATTAATGGACGGACAAGTATCTCAAGTATGGTTCATATACCATTTGCGGCTGATAAGCAAACGTATGACTATTCAATTGGTATGCCTAGAGATACTGTTGCTAAGGGAAAAGTGGTTTTTGATTCATACATGGACGAAAACAGAAAACCAGTAGCAACTGAAAGACCTTTAGCAATTTATTTGCCATCGGGTTTTGATGCGAAAAGAGCAGAAGCATATAAGGTGCTATACGTTTCTCATGGACTAGGTGGGATGGAACTCGAATGGATGCATGAAGGTAATGTTCCTAATATGATGGATAATTTAATTGCGGATGGAAAGATTGAGCCAACAATTGTTGTATCGGTGGATAATCAAAGCTACGGAGCATTTTTAGATTGGGAACGTGAAGAGATTGAACGTGATATGTTTGAAAATCTAATTCCTCACATGGAGGAAAATTATAATGCTTCAACAAAGCCAGATGATCGTGCTTATGCAGGTTTATCTATGGGAGCAAGGACAACTACATGGATGTTCTACGATCATATTGAAGATTTTGGATATTTTGGAATATGGAGTGGAGCATGGATCGAAGAAGTTCCAGATTTTTATGCAAATATAAAAGAAGATCAAAAAGCACCAACAATCATGATTGCAGCAGGTACATTAGATTTTGGATTAACAATGGATGGCTTTGGAGTACAACAATTTATGGATAATCTGGATGCAGCACAAGTTGATTATAGTAGTTATATTATGTCAGGAAGTCATGATTGGTTTATATGGCAAAAAGGTTTTGAAATTTTTGCAAGTAAATATCTGTGGATGAATTCAGACCCAATGGCCCCAACAGATCCAACGGATCCAACAGACCCAACGAATCCAACAGATCCAACGGATCCAACAGAGTCAACGGATCCAACGGACCAAACGGATCCAACAGACTCAACGGATCCAACGGACCAAACGGATCCAACAGACTCAACGGATCCAACAGATTCAACAAAACCAACAGTCCCAACTAATCCAACCAATCTAAAGGGGCAAACACTTATAAAAAAAGGCCCAAACACAGGAGATGAAAATCATATTGGGATTTGGTGCATAACAATATTGATGTCTGTAATGGTAATATATATGGTAAGAAGAAAAAAGCATCAGAATAATAAATAGCTCGAAAAAATGTGTAAGAGTGGATACGTTGCCAATGACTGCTCAAGTGCAAGAAATATTATAGTGTGGGTGAATACATGTTTAAATGCGATATTCGGCGGGTGTTTGAGTCGTGTATTTCTGACTTATTGTATGATACTGCTGGCTAGATAAGTAGAGTTCTTCTGCCAGTACTGAGAGCGGCATATCAGTACTGGCAAGGAGAAACTTAGCTTCTCTTATTTTTTGGTTCCTGAATATAATGGGCGATATTTTTGCCAGTTTTTTCTTTAAAACGATTGTTGATGTATGTTCTAGTTATTCAAATACCTGAAAATCAGGAGGATCAATATGAAAAAAGTTATTAAGAATTGTATTAAATGTAACTTTTGTGGTGATATTATTGTATCCGATAATCGTCATGATTATAAAGGGTGTGCATGTGGAGCAGTGGCTGTTGATGGGGGGAGGCGTATTTGCGTAGAAGTTTTAAAAATTCAATTGATGACTATACCGAGATGAGCAAATTGGAAGAGGAAGATAATTGATATGCTGCAATTAGAATGCAGATAATATAAGAAATAGACCCTGAAACTTTTTTTATTTGTTTCAGGGCCTTTATTTTATCTCTCTTTTCATCGTTTTATTACCTCATATTTTGAGACTTCATCAAACACTCTGCGTAAAATTCGAAACACTCTTTTAAATAGTTTTTGATTTTATTTAACATATATTTTTACCTCCTTGGCTTTTATTTACTTTACAATTGTAGTATATATTAATTTGTAGTATAATACTTGCCAAATCACATTTAAAAGTAGCCAAATTTTGCGGAAGGGGGAAAATATGCAGCCGTTTTATGAGTATAGAGGAGATAGATTTGAAATATTTGCGACAAAAGGAAAGCACAGCCCACCTCATCTTCACAAGTCTCTGGAGTGTATTTATGTATTAAAAGGAGTTATAGAATTGGGAGTTAGACAGGAGTTTTTTCATATGGAAGAAGGAGATTTTGCAATTATATTTCCTGAGATAATACATCATTATCAGGTTTTTGACCCAAAAGGATGTGAGCTGATTTATTTATTTGCAAATCCTGAAATTGGAGGTAAGTTCGAGTCTGTTTTGCAACAATCGCGCCCTGTAAATCCCGTGATACATGCGAAGAATTTGCACCCCGACATACGTTATGCAATGAAAAGTCTTTTGAAAAGCCAGGAAAAAAAGTGCGATAATATGATTTATTACGGATTTATGCAGATTATATTGGCGAGAGCCATGGTTTATTTAGAGCTAATCGAAAAGGAAACTATTGGAGGGGAAGATATTATTTATCAATTAGTTTCATACCTGGCAAGCCATTATAGAGAAAAAGTGACTTTACCTGATATGGCACAAGATCTGGGATATAGCCAGTATACGCTGTCACGTGTATTTTCTAAAATATTTCACTCCAATTTTAATCAATATCTTAATAATCTAAGGGTGGACTATGCAGCAGGTCTGTTGGCGTTTACTAACCAAAGTATTACTGAGGTATGGTTAAATGCTGGTTTTGAAAGTCAGAGAACTTTTCAACGTGTATTTAAAAGTACATATAATATAACGCCCCGGGAATTTAGAAAGAAGAAGGGAGGGGCTCTTTGAAATAGGAATGAGTGTAATAAATATAAAACGACATAAATATTTCCAAATAATGGAATTGATAGTATAATATAAATAAAGAAAGATTCACTATAACAATTTTTAATGTGAATATAAAGAACGAGGGGGATAACAATGAAAAAATGTCCAGAATGTAAAACTTTATTATCTGATGATGCTTTGTCTTGTAATATTTGCGGGTACCCGGATATGGCCAAGGAGGTAAGTGTTAAGACAAAAAAATGCCCGGAATGCCATAATATTGCAGTCATAGATGATAGTAGTTGTAAAAATTGCGGATACCCATTTGAAGCTGTTGATTTAGGGAATGAAGAGCTGAAGAAAAGGTTGGAAGAAGCAGAAGCAAGAGCAAGACTTGCAGAAGAAAAGGCTTTAAATGCGGAAAAGAAACTTGAAGAAAGTACTAAATTAGCAGCGGAACAAGAAAAAAAGACATCTCATAAGGTTGAACAGAATAGGGCACAAGTTGAAGAGGAAAATCAAAGTACGAATACAGACGAGCAAATATCTGATGATGAATTGCAGAATGAAACGAGTGCACCCTATACAATAAATATAAATGAGACAAGTAATCAAGGTATGCAAGAAGTGAGTAAGTTTTCACAAATTTTCAAATTCAAAAAATTCTATGCAATTGTAGGTGTATGTATTATTTTGTTAGTAGCTGTATTTTTGGGGACAAGAGGAGTTCAAGTTAAATCGATTGCTCTAGATTTAAAGGAAGGAACGCTGCCAGCTAACTCAGTATCAAAATTAGTATATACGATAGAGCCTTCAGATGCTAAAAATAAAGAGGTAACTTGGAAATCGTCAAACCCCAAAATTGTTTCTGTAGACAAGAATGGAAATATAACAGCGTTAAAAGAAGGGACTTGTTCCATTACTGTTTCTTCAAAAAACAATAAAAAGGACAAATGTGAGATAACTGTGACAGCTGCTAAACCGGATTTGTCTAGTATATATACATTATACTGCAGTCCAGGGTATGCATCGTTAGCAAGTGATGGAAGTTATTTGACTATAGATACAAAGCCTTACGATTCATATTATGCGGATGAAGATAAAGCCTTACAGTCAATAATATCGGTAAATTCTGCTTTGAATTTACCAGATTCGTTAATTCAAAAAATGTCAAAAACCAGAGCACTTGATGGGGTTCAATCCGAGCAATATGATCAGTTGGAAGTAAGTTGGTCATATCACCCTGACAATGGACTGGAAGTATTATATGTTGTAAAATAGAAAAAGAATTTGTTTAGATTAGGCGAAATGTTTATTTATATCAAGAAAATATAGTATGCAAGGGAATATGAAAGAATAAAGAGGAGGAAACGAAATGGCATTGATTACATGTCCAAAGTGTGGAAAAAAAGTATCTGAAAAGGCTGAGGTCTGCCCTAATTGCGGACAAATTATAAATCTCAGGAAAGGGATTTTGGAAGATGGTAGCGATGCAGCGCAGCGGTATTCTTTAAATAGTGAGTCCGTTCCTGGCACAAAAAAGAAAAAAACTACAATAATTGTTATAACAATTTTATTAATTATTATTGTTATCGTGATTTTATTTGCCATAAACATAGGAAAAAAGAATGAGATACCAACAGTTGCAGGAACATCAAATGCAAGTACATCAAATGAGAGTACAACAGAGGCAGCAAAAGAAGCAGCACCAGTTACTGAAACAAAACCAGTTATTGAATTATCATGGGCAGATGGACAAGCACCAACAGAAGTAGGAAATGATGTAACAAAAGCTAAAATTCTAGACACACAAATTGTTGAATCAAATTCATTTGGTACTTTATTGGTAATGGACTTTGAATATGTAAACAATGCTGAAGAAGCTCAAGATTTTATCAATAATATGTATTGTTCTGTAGCACCCTATCAAAATGGTATTGCATTGGAAATGCCTGGAATAATAGCTGAGGATGGCATTTATGATTCTTCGGAAGCATATACTCTGTTAAAAAAAGGTGGAACCATAAAAACACAATTAGCATGGGTTCTTAAAGATACAGTGAATCCTATCGAAATAGATTTTGGAAGAAATGCAGAGTATCAGCCAGCATTCGCTAAAACAATAAATTTGTCTGGTGGTGAACAAGCGAAAGTAGTAAAAGAAGAGGAACAAGAAGCGGTTAAATCTGATTATAAGATAACATGGGACAATAATCAGGTACCTGAAAAAGTTGGTGGAGAGCAATCCAACGCAATAATTAATAACACATCTATTATTGAATCTCAGACTTATGGTACATTATTAGTAATGGATTTTCAATATACCAATAATAGTGACAATGCTCAAAACTTTATAAACGATATGTATTGCAGTGTTACCCCATATCAAAATGGTATAGCATTAGAAGGGCCTGGGGTAACTTCTGAGTCTGGAAAGTTTGATTATTCAGATTCATTTACATCTATTAAAAAAGGAGGGACAATAACTACCCAGTTAGTGTGGATACTTCAAGATAATCAAAATCCAGTTGAAATTGAATTTGGACGTAATGAAAACTATGGACCGGAATTTATTTCAACATTTAATATTTCTGCAAATTAGAAGGGTACCCTTTGGGGCTTAATAAAACCTCCAGATTGTTGTGATCTTATCACAATCTGGAGGTTTATCTAATTTATAGGAAATAATGTTCAGTCTGCAGGACTTTTTCTTGGAAATAGCAATTGCAATCAATATAAATATCGAATTATTGAAGCTTCGGGAACAATTAGTTGTTGAATTGTATCAATTGTAAACGGAATTAATTATCAGAATCATATCAACGCTTCCATAATGACAACTGGAAATGAACTGTTGGGAGAGCAAATTGCTCATTTTTTCGAAGAACTAAATATAGATGAATTATATCGCTATGCTGTATCGGTTAAAAATAGCACAGATGAAATATTGAAAAATATTTCTTATGCAGACTTAAAACGCAAAATAACAGATATAGATAAAGAAAAGGTGAAAGCATTACAGGTGGTAAGCGAAAATGAGAATGCTTACTGGTTGATAGATTATTGGTGTGGCAAAGATGTTAAAGGTTTAATTCAAATGCCTTTTTCGCGACACTGGATAATGCACATTGAAGCGTGTTTGCGCATTAAAAATAAAATGTTAAAGTCAAATACCATTTAAAAAATTGTCTTCGTAAAAATAACTTTGGAGATTCTATGAACAGTCTTAACTTGAGCAATGGTTAATTTTATTTCCTTATACTTAACATACATTCAGTTGTATCCTTGTCCTTGAATTGGTATGATTAAAAGAGAATTAGAGTAAATTTCGTATCTAGGCAGGAGGATTGAACATATGCAAATTGGAGAGGTTATAAGAGAAAATAGAAAAAGAAAGAAATTAACCCAAGAGGAAATGGCAAAACGTCTTGGGGTAACGGCGCCTGCCGTAAATAAGTGGGAAAACGGAAATTCACAGCCTGATATTATGCTTTTGGCACCCATAGCAAGACTTTTAAATATTACTACAGATACACTTTTATCGTTTAAAGAAAATCCCACAACAGAAGAAATAAACAGTATTATACGAGAAGCCAATATTATGTTGAAGTCGAAAACATATGAGGAGGCATTCCGGTGGGCGGCAGATAAGATCAATGAATTTCCCAATTGCGAAGAACTGATCTGGCAGATTGCCGTGATTTTTGATGCCTGGCGTTTGATGAAAGATATTCCAGATGCAGAAAAATATGATGGTTTTCTTAATGATTATTTTGTAAGAGCACTACAAAGTGAAGATGAAAAGATTAGAACAAATGCAGCGAACTCTTTATTTGAATGCTATGTAAGAAAGGAACAGTTCGATAAAGCCGAGGAATATTTATCCTTCTTATCCATTGAAGACCCAGAGAGAAAGAGGAAACAGGCTGTGATTTACAGTAAGACAAATCGTCTGCAAGAAGCATATAAGACATATGAAGAGTTGTTGTTTTCCGGTTATCAACTGCTGAGCATGGTACTAAATAGTATATATATATTGCTGATGAGTGAGGGAAATAAAGCAAAAGCACATATACTTGTTGAAAAGCAAAGAGAATTGGCGCATCTTTTTGAGATGGGAGTATACCATGAAGCATCCTCGGGGCTTGATTTAGTAACAGCCGAGAAAGATGTAGAGAGAACTTTGCAGACCATGGAGATGTTAATGAATAACTTAGATACAATTTGCGACTTCAGACATTCGGCTCTTTATGAACATATGGAATTTAAAGAGCCTTCTGCTGAATTTTTGAAAGAGATGAAAAAGAACTTACTGAGTTGCTTTGCGGATGATGAAACATTTGGATATATGAAAAATAATAGCAGGTGGGAAGCGTTAAAAAATTTGTAAGCTCAGGTGTTGGCTTCAATTACTGCATCCGTGAATTTGAGTCTAATCGCATACATTTAATGTGTCTGTTCTGCATAATATTGAAATGCTTTTACAATATACGCAGATGCACCCTCACCATATTTGGTATCGGTAATGGCGGTAACATAGTCACTGGAATAGGAGTTGATAATCGCATTCCAGTAGCCTGTTCCGATTAAATCCAATGATGCGTGTTTATGCATGAAGCGATCAATCTTTTCTACAATCTGCAGGGTTTCTGGGGAAGAGACAGCCCTTGTCAGATCCGCAGTTAATTTTGTATATAATTCATCGCTTTGCTGTATGATTTTTTTTGTGTCTCCGGTCATTTGCTGATCCATAATTTCTGAAAAATGTTCCAGATTATATTTCATCGCTTCCGTGTACTTTTCAACGCTGCCATATTGTTTGATTGCAATCTTTGCAACTTTTGGCTCATCTACTTTTATTTTTTGGATAAGCAAATCAAAGTTCTCAACACTTCCCCAGTTTTTTATAATTAAATCAGTACTGTTTTTCTTGAAGTCTTCTAATGCGCTGATATATTCAGACAAATCAAATTCTTTAAAACTCATACATGTTTCTCCTTTTTCTAAACGACCAAGAAGTTGTATCAGTCTGTCAGTTCGGTTACGCTTTAACAAAAGCAATTCTTTCTGCTTTTTAAATGCAGCAATTTTATCAAAATCTGGCTGGCAGAGTATTTCGTTGATTTCTTTCAGGGTAAATCCAAGTTCCTTAAAAAATAAGATCTGCTGTAACCGCTCCAGTGCTATATCGTCGTATAGGCGATAACCTGCTAAGGTCAGACTACTGGGACGCAGTAGACCGATTTTATCATAGTATTGAAGTGTACGAGCGCTTATACCTGTTAATGTAGTAACTTGACTTACTGTTTTCATTATGAACAACTCCTTATTTATTAGTTAAGGATTTAGAAGTAATTGCCGGCAATTCCTATCTGTCTCCTAAAAATAGAATACAGTATTACGCAACGTTGGAGTCAATACTGTTTGTATTTTATTTCATAGGATGTTGGAGCCAAAAGGTATTTTGCCCCCGTGATACCTACGGATTGCTATGCGCTTTGTGCTCCCGCACTCCTAAAACATTCGAAATCCGCCCTGTTCGGGCTACTTTCTCATGTTTTGCGGGTCCCAAAGTCATGTTTTTTCATGCAAGCATGAAAAACATGGCCTTTTGACCCTGATATCATTTTATTATACACCACTAATTTTCACAAAACTACAAGAGAAAATTCTGCAACTTAAGCATCCTAACATGCAACAAAGGCAAAATAATTAGTTTTTTTCGTTTCATCAGCGTATCATGAAATATAAGCAAAGAGAGAAAAAAAGGGAGAGAGATAAAATGAAAAAAACTTGGAAAAAGAGGATACTTATCGGACTGTCTATTGTACTGGGAATTGTGATTATTGGGATATGTGGATTAAGTTATTATTTTGGTAAACTTGTGGTAGAAGGTCTTTTTTATCAAAACCAAGGTGTTGATACAAGAGGAAACAGCATCAAACAGCTGGAACAGTGGGGATTTGATCTTGAAGCATTTACCAATACTTACAAAGGGGAAGAGTTTGTAATAAAAGCAGCAGATGACAATACGGTACCGGGCACTTATTTCAGCACGGATGGGGATACGGATAAAGATACGGTAATATTGGTTCATGGTTCAGGTGGAGATCGTGTTTCATTATATCCGTTGGCAGAAATTTATCTGGAAAATGGATGGAATGTGATTACTTATGATATGAGGGGGCATGGAGAAAATGGAAGTGAAGTGACTACCTTTGGATATTTGGATCGAAAAGACTTGGAAGCTCTTGTTGATTATGCAGGTGAAATGATAAATGATAAGCAGATTGTGGTGCATGGCCAGTCTATGGGGGGCGGTATTGCGGGAATGTATGCGGCGACAGAACATGCTGCTGGGCATATTGATGCAGTTATTATGGATTCGCCTGTGTACAGTATGGAGGAGATGTTTGCCATGGTCTGGGGAGAAATGGAGGAAAGCCAGGATGTACCTCTTTCTTACATGATTGCATGTGGGAATCTGTACATGAAACTGAACTACGGTTTTACCTTTAAAGATGTTGATATTACCAATGAACAAAAGTATAATAAGATAAAAACATTAGTAATTGTCAGCGCCCGGGATGAAATTTGTCTTCCTGAGAAAGTCAATGCTTTATATAAAAATATTGCCTCAGATGAAAAGGAATTAGTGGAAATTGATACGGAACATATTATGGGGGTTATTGATCACAGAGATAAATATGAAGCAAATGTAATGAGGTTTCTGACGAACTAACTAAGCAAAATGGAGTACAAAACATGCGCGTACGGTTATTTCAGAAAAAAACGATGTCGGAAGACAGAATGGATATTTATTACAGGGCCATGACAGAGCAGATTGAAACAGTTCTCCATATATTGAAGAGAGAACGTCCTCAGCTATATGGAGTTGAAGACGGTGAAAAGATAATGCTGTCCATTGATGAAATATTCTATATAGATATGGTGGATAAAAAGACATTTGCTTACTTAAAAGATAAGGTTTATCAGATCCAGGGAAGTCTGTCTTCCCTGGAGTCTTCTTTAGAAGACCATGGATTTTGCAGAATTAACAAATCGAATATTGTTAATATATATCGCATTCAAAAAGTAAAATCCGAATTAAATATGCGAATGAAGGTAGTACTGGAAAATGACGAAGAACTGGTAATCAGCAGGTACTACCGTAAGATATTTCAAGACTGTTTAGTAAAAATAAGAGGTGTTCTGCATGAATAAAGAAAAAATAAAAGAAATGTTGATTGTAATATGCATAAGCTATACAATTATTTCTTTGGGAATTGCGTTGTTCGAGACTATAATCAGCCGGTCAGACCGGGGCTTTATTGATTTGCTGTTTAAATTTCTCTGGACTGCCATAGCGGTTTGCATACTTTATACCCATCCTCTTTTAGAAAAACTGTCTCCGTTTCTGATGCTTCTATTGCAATATGCAGTTGCCATGTTGCTTGTCTTTATTAGCATATGGATAAGCAGTTTATTTGGGGAAATCGGGGATCATGCCTATTTTGAGGCATTTCGTTCATTTTCCGTAATTTATATTATTGGGGCCGTATTCTACTACGTTCAAATCTTACTAGATGTAAAAAAACAGAACAGGATTCTGGAAGATATAAAACGAAACAACAAGGACAATGCCTATCTTGAATAATAATGGTTATTTTTCATCTTCTTGTCATGGCGAACTGAATTCGTAATATATTCAGCGAAGTATGCTTTTTCTGTATTCGGAAGGATAGAGCCCGCAGTTTTGTTTAAATGCAGCGGCAAATCTTCCCGCATTATGATAGCCCACGGCAGCAGAGATCTGTTCTATGGTCAATGCTGTGGTGGCCAGAAGATTTTCCGCATGACTGAGCCGCCGTTCCTTTATATATTGTGTAATTGTACACTGGTAGACTGCCTTAAAGGTAGTCTTTAATTTTGTTGTACCCATGCAGGCAATTTTGCTCAAATGATCAAGTGTAATATCACAGTTAAAATGATCATGTATATATTCTGATACGTTGGACACTAAGAGCCGGTCCTGAGCAGATACAATGTAATTGTCTGATTTACTTCTCTTACTGTAATCAATCATAAGACTGATTGTTTCTGCTACTTTTGCTTCATAGAAAAGTTTAGCAGACATACCCGTCTCATGATAATTCCATATCTGAGTGAGCAAAGAGACCATTTCGGGAAAATTCTGTGTCTGGTCAATGGTATGAAACGCACTAACCGGATCTATATATTCTGTACCATAAACTTCCTTTAAATACTTCTCATAATAGGCAGGGAATATTTCAATACCAATAGAACGCAATGGAATTTTCTTATGAAATATACTTCTGAATCTGTCCGCACCCCCGAAAAAGGTTTTGACACATCCTGCTGTCATGCGCCGGTAAGGATTAAATTCTTCGCCCGAAACGGATTGATAGTAGGCAATATTCAGACATTGCGGCCAATATCCCGGGTCTACCTCAAATACAGTATCCTCATGATAGTAAAAGTCATGGATTTTTATATCAAAAAGGTCATCCTGCATGTATACCCAGTAATAACCTGAGGCAATCTCTTCGGGTACCTTATATAAGGTGCCTTCTTTTGGATAATTCCCATTATTTTTTACTTGTGTAAATCCGCTGGATTGCAGTTTCATGGAAAACTCTTTGGTGTTCATAAAACTCCTTTCTTTTTAACATACCATTTGGACGCAACACTGTACAGATTAGGCAGAAGAGTCTGATATGTATTGTACAAAAAGCCTGTTAATGTTATATTTCACATTGGTTAGCAACGACTAACAAAAGCATAGCAAATACTAAATGGTATGTCAATGGAGAGTGGAGAAGGAGGATATAAGATGTACGACAATACAAAGCAAGTAACCGGACAACAGGGACTTTCTATAAAAGATCTGGTAATTACAGGGGTTTTTGGCGCAATTATTTTAGTGTGTACAGGAATTGGGGGAGGGGTATTTGCAGTTATGCCCACATTTACCTTTTATTTTCCGCTGGGAGCAGCACTGCTTCCGGGCCCTGTGTATTTGCTGTATCTGGCAAAGGTACCAAAACGCTTTGGAATCAGCCTGATTGGCATTATTGTAGGCGCATTATGTTTGATTACGGGTATGCACTGGGGAATGGCATTGGGGTCAGTTATCTGTTCCATTCTGGCGGATTTTATTGCAGGCATAAAGGGCTACAAAAGTAAGAAACTAAACATTTTATCTTATATTGTGTATTGCTATGGCTGTATGGGAACGTATTTGGTATATTTCATTGATCCTGAGGGCTGGGCAAGTAATATGCTGGGAAACGGGACTACACAAGATTACATAAACAAGATGAATGAAGCGGCTAACTGGACTATTTTTATGGTTATGTTGGTTGGCACTGCATTGGTGGCGCTTCTCAGCGGTTGCATCGGAAGTGTGCTGTTGAAAAAGCAATTTGAAAAGGCGGGGATTACAGCGTAATGTATAGTGTTTTAGATCCGAGGACTAAGTTGATACTGATGATTTTTACGGTAATTACGGCTACACAGGCTCCTAATTTAACGTATGAACTGCTGTTGATTTTACTCATTACTATACTTGGTTTCATGCTGGGCAGAAAAAGGTATGTAGTTCTGGGAGCGTTTTTGTTTCTGCTTCTATATATACTTGTTACCTGTTATGTTCGAGAACGTGCAGGTACAATTTACACCATGATTATTGCCTGGCTAAGCTTGGTATTTCAGGTATATCCCTGTGGAATGCTTGCGGGAATTGTTATTCCTGACACGAAAGTGAATGAATTTCTCTCTGCAATGAGTAAAATGCGTGTATCAAAGAAAATCGTAGTGCCGCTCATCATTATGATGAGGTATTTCCCGGTAATTGGTGAGGATTGGCGCCAGATTAAAGACGCAATGAGAATGAGGGACGTGGAATTGTCACTTAAGGGGCTGATCAGGCAGCCGGGACTGACCGTTGAGTGTCTGTATGTTCCTCTGCTGATGGCTGCATCAAAAGCAGCAGATGAATTGACTATTGCAGCTGTGACAAGAGGTATTGAAAACCCAAAATCCAGAACCTGTCTGATTGAGATTAAATTCAGGATACAGGATTATCTTCTGACAGGTATTTTTGGAGGTTTGGCAATAGGGTGTTTCATGCGTTTCTAGAGACCATATTAGAAATTTAAATAGATGAAACAGGCAGGATATGATGATGATTGAAATAAAAGATGTTTCCTTTAACTATGCGGGAAGTGGAACGGAAGACAGAAATCTGGATAAGATAAATCTCTCAATTAAAAAAGGAGAGTGTGTTTTACTATGCGGCCAGTCGGGCTGTGGGAAAACAACTATTACAAGATTGCTGAATGGTCTGATACCTAAATATTATCCCGGTCAAATCAGCGGTGAAGTGACCATAGATGAAATAGATGCTGACAAAATGATGATGTTTGAAATTTCTGAAAAGGTGGGATCTGTATTTCAAAATCCCAAAACCCAGTTTTTTAATGTAGATGTTAACAGTGAAATCTCATTTGGGCTGGAAAATCAGGCCGTGCCGCCAAAAGAGATCAGAGAAAGAATGAATCGTGTAATTAAAGAACTAAAGATTACCAAGCTTGATGGCAGAAGTATTTTTGAATTATCCGGAGGGGAAAAGCAAAAGATTGCCTTTGCTTCGGTCTATGCGATGAATCCGGATATCTATTCACTGGATGAACCTTCTTCTAATCTGGATATGGAAACAATGCAGGAGTTGAAGCGGTATTTACTGATGATCAAGCGGCAGGGAAAAACCATCATTATTGCTGAACACAGAATTCACTACCTGATGGATATTGCGGACAGAATTATTTATCTTCAGGACGGGAAAATACAGGCGGAGATGACACCCGATGAATTGAGGCAGCTCTCCATAAAGAAGAGAATGGAGATGGGGCTTCGTGCTGTAGATCTGGCGGAAGTGCATCCTGTTCTTAACCAAATAAAGAGTGAAGATGATCTTCAGTTAGAAATTCGTGATATGGAACTTATGCATAAGAAAGCAGTCATTCTTCAGAAAATATCATTTACCGCTAAATCCGGCGAAGTAATTGCGGTCACAGGGAAAAATGGATCAGGGAAAACCACATTTTTAAGAGCAGTGTGTGGACTTCATCGGGATTGTAGCGGTACGGTTTTATTAAACCAAAAGGCACAAAATAGAAGTTCACGGCAAAAAGCATCTTATCTGGTCATGCAGGATGTGAACTATCAGCTCTTTGCTGATAGTGTAAAAGCGGAGTGCACACTTGGCATAAGGGAAACGGATGAAGAGCTGGTGAATCATACCCTGGATCAACTGGGTCTGTATGCGTTCAAAGAAAAGCATCCCAATACGTTATCCGGAGGACAAAAGCAAAGGGTGGCAGTGGCGGTAAGCATGGTCTGCAAAAAGAAGCTGCTGGCTTTTGATGAGCCTACAAGCGGATTAGACTTAAATAGTATGAAACAGGTAGTAGAATTGATTAAAACATTGTCAAGGGACAAGATTATTTTTGTAGTGACCCACGATTATGAATTTATATGTCAGTCGTGTACCAGAATCATACATTTGGGCAGTAATGGTCTAGATGTTGATTTACCGGTTATTTCTCAACATGAGGAAAAGATTAAACAGGCAATCGGCATAATCAAATAAAAAGAGGAGAAAGCAATGAAGAAAGAGAAAAAAGGATTTGCACTACTAATGGAGTGGGCAGAAAAAGATAAATATTATATCTATTTTTCCATTGGACTGGCATTTATATCCAGTATAATGTCCGTTATTCCTTATCTTGGGTTTTATAAAGTTATTGAAGCAGTCAGTACAGGAAAGTGTAATCTGCAATTTGCAGGAAAGTGGGCGGTTATTATTTTCGCCGGAATGGCGGTGAAAGCAATCTTAGCCATAGGCTCTACACTTTTATCTCATAAAGGCGCATATCATACATTGTTCAAGGTGCGCTGTATGGTAACTGAGCATATGGCAAAGATGCCTCTGGGTGCTATTAGTGAGAGAAGCACCGGAGAGATAAAATATGTGATGAATGAAAGTATTGAAAAACTGGAATTGTTTCTGGCTCATAACCTGCCTGAATTGGTCCTGTATTTATCCGGGCCTATTGTTATGTTTTTTTATCTGATGTCAGTGCATGTGCCATTGGCTCTTGTAAGTATTGCGCCTATATTGCTTGTGGGAGTTGTGATGGGGATTATGTTCTGGAAATTTTCCAAGTTCATGGGTGCAGTTAATACATCGAGCAGCAACCTTTCCGGAGCAATCAATGAATATGTCAATGGAATGCGTCTGGTAAAAGCGTATAACATGAGCACCCATTCATTTAAAAAATATGCCTCGGCCATAAATGCCCAGCATAAAGTCTGGGGGGACATTTCCAGAGCTACAGGTCCGCTGTATGCGATTTACGTTGTACTGCTAGAGTGTGGAATACTATTTCTTGTGCCGCTTGGAGGATATCTTTATATTCAGGGTAAAGTTACTGCAGGGGTATTGCTCCTTTTTGCGTTTGTGGGAACCCAGTATCTGACGGATATCCGACCTCTGCAGGAGCTTGCAAATAACCTGTCCTATGTGTTAAATGGGGTATCACAGGTAAAGGAGATTCTTTCAGAACCTGTTTTTTCATCAGGAAAAGACTTTCCTCAAAAGTTTGACATCGAACTAAGGGATGTAGCGTTTTCCTATGAAAAGGATATAAATGTGCTGGAGCATGTAAATCTACATATTGCATCTGGGGAGCGAATAGCCTTTGTAGGTGAATCAGGAGCTGGAAAAAGTACACTGGTACAGTTGATTTCCAGATTCTATGATGTGACGAAAGGTTCTATTTATATTGGCGGGACAAATGTAAAAGAAATAGACTATGAACAGTTGCTTTCCAACATTTCTGTTGTTTTTCAGCAAAGTTTCTTGACCAGAGGAAGTGTATATGAAAATATTGCAATGGGTGATGAACATGCAACACTTGATCGTGTACGGACTGCAGCAAAAAAGGCGCAGATCGATGATTTTATTATGAGCCTTCCTTACAAGTACGAAACTAAGGTAGGAAGCTATGGCACTCGTTTTTCCGGGGGAGAAAAACAGCGCATTTGTATTGCGAGAGCAATCTTGAAAAATTCCCCCATTTTGATTCTGGATGAAGCGACCAGTGCAGCCGATCCGGAAAATCAGGTAGAAATTGATAAGGCAATTGAACAGTTATGCAAGGATAAAACCGTGATTATTGTAGCTCATCGCCTGGGAATTGTGCAGAACTGTAATCGCGTGGCCGTAGTGGAACATAAGGGGCTGGGGGGCGTTGGAAGCTTTCAGGAGATGTTAAGCAGTAATGGGTATTTCAGGCAGGCCTGGGAAAATTATGCGGCCGCGCGTAATATGCAATATACATTGAAAGGAGAGCAGTAATGAATCAGAATATATATAAAATGAGCAGTAAACTAAAGTTTTCTATTGCCGGCGTGGTATTCGAAGGTCTTTTAAGTTCATGTAATTTTTTGGTACTATTTCAAGTACTGGATGTTATCTTTGAAGGCAATGTTCGTTTTGAAGACATTTTGCAGGCATCAATACTGCTGGGAATTATATTACTTTCTCGTATGATCATTTACGCAATTGCATACACGGGCAGCCAGATCGGCGGATCAGATGTGAGCAAAAACGTAAGAATTGAAATTGGAAATAAACTTAAACGCATACCATTGGGATTGTTCACAAAAAATCGTACTGGATTTTATATTAATGCAGCAACCAGTGAGGTGGCAGACTATGAACAGGTTCTCACCCATAAAGTTGCTGATATTGCGAAGTATGTAATTTTACTTACTGTGGTGGGCATATATGGCTGTACCCTTCTTTTGCCTGTGGGCCTGTTGCTCTTATTAAATCTGATATGCATTATTCCTGCTATGTATTTTACCACCCGGCAGGTCAATGTATATGGTACGAAAAAAAATCTTGCAAGAGAAGAGAATGTCAGTGCAATCACGGAATATCTGGCTGGCAGTCAGGCCCTGCGTTCATACGGTCTTGCAGGAACGAAAAACAAAGTGCTGACGCTGGCAATGAAGGAGTACTCGGATATCAGCTATCAATATGAAAAAGCAGTAATTCCTATTGGAAATATTTTCGGTTATTGTGGATATGTAGTTCTTGGAGTGTCTATTTTACTGTCTGTACTTGCTTGGTCAACAGGGAATATTACACCTGCAGCTCTGGTCATTCTCATTATGCTGCCTCTTTTTACCAGCAAAATAAATATGACACTGTATATAGCTATGACCTCTTACCGAAATTTAATGATTTCTAAAAAGAAAATCAATCGTATTTTTCATGAAGAGGAAGAAGAAACAAAACATTGTGACTTTACTCCCGCAGGCCATGAAATAAAATTTGACCATGTTAGTTTTTCTTACATTGAAAAAGAACCCGTGCTGAATGATATATCTTTTACTATACCCGCTAATAGTCTTACGGCTATTGTTGGTAATTCTGGTTCTGGAAAGTCAACCATGATGAATTTGATCAGCAGGTATTATAAACCATCTAAAGGACAGATTTATATTGGAGGAGCAGCGGTTAATAAAGTGGCAGCAGAACAGATTCTGGGAGAAATAAGCCTTGTTGATCAGGATGTTTTTTTCTTTAATGATACCATTAAAAATAATATTCGTTATGCAAGCCCTGATGCGGAGGATTCCCTTATAAAAAAAGCATGTCAATTAGCTAACTGTGACGGTTTCATTGAAAAAATGGAGAAGGGATATGATACGATAATTGGTGAAAACGGAAACCGTTTGTCTGGCGGTGAGAGACAAAGGCTATCCATAGCAAGAGCGATATTGAAAAATAGTCCCATAATTCTGTTAGATGAAGCTACAGCTTCTCTTGATATTGAAAATGAACTTATGGTAAAACAAGCAGTATCCAATCTTTTGACCAAAGATAAAACGGTGGTCATGATTGCGCATACGCTATCTATTGTAAAAAATGCAGATCAGATTCTGGTAGTCGATGAAGGCAGGATTGTGGAATCAGGCACACATGAAGAGCTGGTTGAACTGTCGGGAAAATATGCAAATATGTGGAAGGCGGAACAAATGCTTCAATAAAGCTTTTTGAACAAGAAGAATTACACAGAGAATATTTCGGGATATTAATGAGCGGCCCAAACAACCTATATTAAATAAGGTGCTGAGCCGTTCTGATTAAAGAGCGTTTTAGTTCTCTGCGTATTTATTAACCTCGCAGGGGTTCGAACTGGGGTCTGGTTTCTTCAATATCAATACCGACACAATAAAATTCCTCTTTTCTTAACTCTTCGGGCAGTTCTACAACCAGGATGGTATCCCCTTCACAGGTCTCTTCTACGAGCCATTCCAGCTCCCTGTTATCTTTTAACAGGTAAGCTCTTTTTACACTGGCAAAGCAGTTCAATAGTTCCAGGCGCTTTTTGGGTTTAAATACATGAATGAACAATTTGCTGTCTTTTCCGGTCAGTTCGCCCCAATCCAGCTCATAAGGATAAATATCTAATGTTCTGGTGGCAAAGATTCCCTCTGCATTTTCATTAACATATGTGCCTACTTTATCTAGAATTTCAATGCTCTTTTCTGGAATTATACCATCTGCAGTTGGACCTATATTAAGCAGATAATTTCCGCCCCTTCCATTTATTTTCACGAGTAATTTTATGATATCCCAAGGACTCTTCCAATCTTCATCATCCTTATTAAATCCCCACGTATCATTAAGGGTCGCGGGTACCTCCCAATCGCCTTTCAGAGGCAGACGTGGTAGAAAATTATCTCCGGTAGTTATATAATCCCCCATCTGGTTGCCTATGCGCCCGCTGATAATGCAGTTCGGCTGTATTGATTTTACAAGACCGATGCATTCCTGACTCTGCTCTCTGGTCATACCCATAGGTGTATCGAACCAAATAAGACATATATCTCCGTAGTTTGTAAGAAGCTCTGTTAATTGCGGTTTTACTTTGTGGTCCAGATAATATTGGAAATTCTTTGTTGTGTTGTCATCTTTCAGCTGTTCCTTATCTCCGTTGGCGTGAGAAACATAACCGTTGGGATCGTGCCAGTCCTGTGCCTGTGAGTAATATAGCCCCAGCCTGATTTTATATTTTTTGCAGGCATCGGCAAGCTCTTTTAATATATCTCTTTTGCAGGGGGAAGCGTCAACTACGTTATATTTACTACATTGTGAGTGGTACATGGCAAACCCCTCATGGTGTTTGGCGGTAAATACGATATATTTCATCCCCCAATCTTCTTTTGCTTTTCGTACAAGTTCATCTGCGTTAAAGTGTTGAGGGTTAAACTCATCAGCAAGTTTCTCGTACTCTGATGCTGGGATACCTAGACTATTCATAATCCACTCGGAAATATGATCTGTCTTTTTGCCTTTATATTCTCCGGCCAGCAGTGCATAGAGCCCCCAGTGGATGAACAGGCCAAATTTAGCATCTTTGTACCATTGTTGTTTTGTGTCGGGTATTCTGTCTATTTTTTTCATTTCTCTTCCTCGCTTTTCTAATAAGATATAATGTTTAATAGCCGGATTTGATAGCGGAATGACTTAGACTATCCCTTGATGGCTCCGGTCAGCATGCCATCTTGTACTTTTTCGTGGAACAAAATATATATGGCAATCATAGGAATGACGGCAATGATAATACAGGCGAAAATAGGCCCAAGTGAAACTTTATATCCGCCGGTAAATGTCAGCATAGCTCTGGCTACCGTATATTTGTCCTGATCTGACATTAGGATCATGCCGAAAATAAGTTCTCCGTATCCTGCAATAAATGCCAGAATAGCAACCGTAGATATAATCGGCATACTTATGGGGAATAAAACTTTAAATAAAATCTGCCAATCCCCGCAGCCGTCAATAATTGCAGCTTCATCAAGTTCTCTGCTGACGCCATTTAAATAACCGGTAAAAAGAAAGATTGCCTGAGGCAATGCAAAAGCAGTATAAACAAGTATTAAGTACCAACTTTCATTTTTTCCGTGTACGCCGGTTGCCATAGTGGATATGGGAATGATGGTACAATGAATGGGTACCATAACACCTACCAGAAATAAGGTGTAAATAATGTTTCGTCCTTTAAATCTTTTCCGTGATAGGATATAAGCTGCCAGCATCCCGATAATGATGGTTAGAATTGTAGATGTAACAGCAAAGAACAAGGAGTTTCCCACGGCCTGCAGAATATGAGCGCTTTTAAATGCCTGTGTGTAATTAGACCACAGGATTTTATCAGGCAGGGAAAACATGCCCAGAGTAATTCCCCGGTTGTCCTTTACGGAGGAAAGAGCAGTAATGAATAATGGGAATATGGTCATTAATCCCCAAAATACAGCAAAGATATAGATAAAAACTTTGCCTGGTTTTCTTTTCATGGTCAAACCTCCTCTCTTTTTAGTACTTTATTTACCGTGATACTTAAGAAAATCCCAAGAGTCAGAAGCAGTACGCCGATTGCACTGGAATTTCCGAAAAATTTAAAGGTAAAAGCCTCATTATACAATAAAGATGCAGGCACTTCTGAGGTGTGATTTGGACCACCCTTTGTCATGGCCCAGACAAGATCAAAGGCCTTAAGGCATCCGGTAATACACAGTATTGAAAAAATTTTAAAGGATTCTTTTGAAAGGGGAATGGAGATATACCGAAGTTTTTTCCATCCTGTACAGCCGTCAATGGCAGCCGCTTCATAAATATCTCCGGGAATAGAAACTAATCCTGCGGCAAAAATCAGCATATTGTAACCTGCATACATCCATTCGTTGACCAGAATAATGCACCAGATGTTAAGTCCGGGTGTTGAAAGCCAGTCTTGGGTAAGGTGTTCAAGTCCAACAGAACTTAACAGTCCGTTCAATGCGCCGTAAGATGGATTGAGTATGTATACCCACATTAAAGCAACCGCAGTTGTGGAAAGCATGACGGGCATAAAATATGCGGTTTTCATCAGCTTAGTTCCTTTGAGTTTTGATGTAATAAGCAGTGCCAGAGCAAATGACAAAGGCATAAGAATAAAAAATCCCCCAATCATAAAATAAAAAGAATTCAGCAATGATCTCCAAAAGGCATCATTTTGCAGTACCTGTTTATAATTAGTTAAACCCGCAAAGGTCATCGGAGAACCATATATTCCCTTCCAGTTATGGAAAGAAAGGTAGATGGTATTACAAACAGGATATAAAATAAAAAGAATGAATAACAGCATTGCTGGTGCCAGAAAAATTACTATATTAATACGTGAAGCAAGTTGTTTTTTCAAAAGGGACGCCTCCTTTCTGTTCAGGGGATCTCAACATAGGAAATCCCCCTTCATTTTATTCTCCGTATTCGTCCATTCTGTCAACAATTGCCTGACCGCATTCTTCTGCTGTATTACCCATTGCAAGTCCCTGTAGTGCTGAACGCACGGTATCGAGCATGTGAGATGCGGGATCATAATTTTGTATATCTGTTCTCATGTCTGTTACCTGTGATTGAAGCGCTACTACATCATCCAGCAGAGGATTTTCAGGTGAGGCATCTGTCTTATCAAACTTTACAGGAAACAGTGTCTGCGCTTTTTCGTCCAGTCCCTGAAAATATTCTTGTGAAGTGATATATTTTAGAAACTCAACAGAAGCGGCAATTTCTTCATCAGATTTATTCAATTGCGAAACGAACAGCATATCTGAGGCGCCACCCTGTGCATAAGTACTGCAGTCCTTGCTTCCGTATGGAAATGCAGTTACGCCTACATTGTCATAAAAGTCAGTTCCCATAAGATTGTTGGCAAGGTACCAGGTACCATCGTAATGCATTGCTACATTGCCCTCTTCAAACATTGTGTTTTCAGCGGTAGAATCTGTATCCAGAATATTTTCTCCGAAATATCCCTTTTCGACCATGGTCTGCATCGTGCGGTATGTAGAAAGCATTTCTTCACTGTCGTACGCCAGTTCCCTGTTTGCCAGCTGATCTACTGCCTCAACGCCAAGAGTCTTTATTACCAGATTGTTGTTAAAGTGCCCGAAGCGATAGGTGTCTTTTTCCCCTACCTGAAAGGGTTTAATGCCAAGGGCGTTGAATTGTTCACAAACTGCCAGCATATCATCCACAGACTCGGGCACCTTTATGTTATTGTCAGTAAAGAGCTGTTTATTATAATATAGAACTACCATGTATGTCTTAAAGGGCACGGCATAAATACCATCGTAGCCTTCATATTGTGTTTGTCCCCAGAGAGAATCGTAAAAAGTATCATACCACTCACTGTCATTTTCCTCCAGATAAGATCTTAAGTCCACCAGTGCATCTGCTTCCAGATAGTCGAGGCATCTGCTGCCTCCATATTCCAAAAATATGTTAGGTGTGTCACCGTTAGCGAAGGAAGTTCTAAGCTTATCAAGATAGTCGGCCTCAGTGGCGATATTGTCCATCTTTACGGTAATGCCGTTATCCAGTGCATTAAATTCCTCAACCTTTTGACGGTAGTAGTTTTCATCAGGGTTTTCATTCGAATAGCGGGTGGCAACTGTAATGGTAATTTCGCCATCGTTTTTTGTGCTGTCGCCTTCCTTACTTGAGCCGCAGCCGGATAAAATTCCGCCTACAATAGACAGTGCAAGTATTACGGATAAAACTCTCTTTTTCATATAGCTCCTCCTTTTTCTTTAAACAATGGGGTGTTTGTGAATTTGGAACAGAAAAGCATACGTGAATCCTGCGCAAGATAAAACGTTTCGTTTTTCTATATTCAAACAGTACCACCGGAAAACGCAACAGTCAACATAATTTTGATATTATGTACAATTATACATTTTTATTTATTAAAAATTGTGAAAAACGCACAATAAATAAATGTTTAAAAGATGAAACGTTTCGTATAAAAAACAATATGCCTCTCTAAGTTGATTTTTTTATTACTCAATAGTATACTTAATTCAAGAATTTTCAGATATCTGAAAGGGGAGAAAAATTTGCCTGCGACTATCAAAGACATTGCACGAGATACTGGTTTGTCTCTGGCCACTGTATCAAAATATCTCAATGGAAAAAAAATAAAACCTGAGAATCAGGTTTTGATTGAAGCCTGTATCAATGCATTAGGGTATGTTCCCAATAAAAATGCGCAGATGCTCCGAGGGCGTAAGACCAATATTATTACGATACTGCTCCCTGTGATTGGTGATTACTTTTGGGGTGCTGTGTGCAGCCATGTGGAAGGCTACATGCAGAATCATAATTATTCCACAGTGATAAGCACATATGACTCAACTCAACCGGATCAGACTGATCTTTACAATCATCTTCTCAGCACGCAGACTGAGGGAATATTACTTATCCCCAATTATGTTGAGAATACAAACCTGCTAAAGCTTTTACGAAATGGAAATATGCCATATGTGTTTTTGGATCAAGTACTGACAACTGAAGCTGCCGATTCAGTGACATCGGCCAACAACGAGGGTGCATATCAGGCGACCAAGTATTTAATTGAGTGCGGTCATAGAAATCTGAGTGTAATCGGCGGTCAGAAAGAAGCCTACACCACTATAGAAAGAATCAATGGATTTAAGAGAGCATGCAGAGAGTATGCTGTTTCCCCGCTTCAGCAGAATATTTCTTATAATAATTATAATTCTTCGGCTACAGCCGCTCAATTCATAAAAGAACTTATGCAGAAAGAGGATCGCCCCACAGCGGTTTTTGTGTTGAGTTATCAATTTACCATTGCCATTATACAGGTCTTACATGAATTGAATTTACGTATTCCCCAGGATTTGTCTATACTTACTTTTGATGATGATGAATTATTTATTGCCGTAGAACCTACTATTACAGTGGTAGCACAAGATTTAAAATCTATGGGTACTGAAGCCGCACGTTTGCTGCTGAAACGAATAGGGGGAGATGTTGAAGATTTTCCGAGAACAAAATTAATTGAGACCAGGTTTATCGAACGAGACTCAGTAAAAAAGATAAACAAGAGCTGATCAGCTCTTGTTTATTTTTTTTACGGAATCTCTTATATGCAGTTTTGTTGCAAGCCTGCGAAATTCAGGAAAGCTCTCATAATCACCTTTAATACGCCGGAGTAAAAGTTCCACACTGGTTCTGGCAATCTCTTCAACCGGTTGTCCTACGGCTGAAAGTTCAGGACGGCACAATGTGGAAAATTCCAAATCATCAAATGCCACCACAGACAGATCATCAGGAATTTTCACTTTTAAATTGTGTACTGCAGCAATTGCACCCAAGGTCATGTTGTAGTTTGTAATAAATAGTGCGGTAGGTCTGTCCTCTAGACACCAAAGTTCTTCCATACAGCGATATCCACTGGCTAAATCGAAACTGCCGTTTTGAATATATTCTTCTCTTAATACAATAGAATAATCCTCCAAGACACGTTTGTATCCACGGAGTCGTTCTTCTGCTGCCTTAAGACCTGCGTTAGCCTTGTTAGTACCGGTAATAACTGCTATTTTTCTGTGTCCTTGTATAATTAGATGTTCCACTGCCTGATAGCTGCCCTCAGCTGAGTTACTTGCCACCACATCACAGGGAACATTTTCCGGACGGTCAATTGCAACTACAGGAATATTATAGGTTCTTGCACTTTTCAGATAATCTATATCACTGTTGATTGCCGTTTCAATAATGCCGTCGACCTGACGCTCGATTAAAAATTCCACTGCCTTTTTGGCTTTATCGCCATCATTACGATGACAGCAGACAATAACCGTATAGCCTTGTTGTTTTAATATTTCGGTAATTGAAGAAGCAATTAAAGAAAAATGCTGGTTTTCCAGACCATCAAGTATAAGCCCAATCATATAGGATGATGATGTTCTCAATCCTCTTGCGGCTTTGTTAGGCTGATACCCCATTTTTTTTACTGCTTCATCTATGGCTTTTTTGTTTTCTTCGCGTACAGTGCCGCCGTTCATGTATTTTGATATCGTGGATATGGCAAGATTTGTTTCTTTTGCCACATCTTTTATTGTAACAGCCATTATCTACTATCCCCCAGTGCTTATGTGCATACCAATTTGCCGGTATTACAGGGCAAAACACCCTTTTTCCAGCGTCTTATTATTATGATACAGTGTTTATGATATTTGTCAATCATCTATTATGCTTGTGCTTTTCTTGAGTTTTTAATAAACACTCTTGACAAAACGAGAAGACCGTTATACCATGGTACTACAAAAACCAAACAAGTACCAAAAAAGAAAGGAGCGACCAAGTTATGGCTAAAATTGAAATAGTTAAAGGAAATCCATTCTCTGAATCAGGAGCAAAATTAAATTTGATGGCACTGGACGAAATGGCGGAAAGTCTTATTGGGACAACAGATAAAAATATTGCAGAGGAAACATTGAGCCATTTGTGGAAACAAAAAAACAATCGTTTCAGTCATGAGTATGTATATGAGGCACAGCAGGAAGACAAGACTCTTGGCCTTGTAACCTGTTACTCTACAGATCAATTAAACAAACTGGCGTGGCCTACTGTAAAACAGTTGATAGAAGTACGTAAATGGCCTCTGGTGTCGTATGTGCTTAATCATGCAGGTACAATCTGGAACTTACTTAACCTGCGAGAAGGAAGAGCGGGAGAATTCCATATTGGTACAATTGCCACATTACCTGAAAGCAGGGGGATGGGTGTTGGTACAAAGCTTCTTGTTCATGCTGAAAATAGGGCAAAGCAGAATGGCTTTAATAAAATGTCACTTACCGTTAAACAGAAAAATACGCTTGCGCGAAAATTGTATGAGCGTATGGGTTACGTGGTGACTGAACAGGTAAATAAAAATCCGTTTTTTCTTTATAGAATGGTAAAACAGTTATCTTAAAAGGGGAAATAAATATTATGCAGGAAGTTTATCAGAATACTTATTTGAAAATATTAAAATTATTGAGTGTAAGGGGCACACGTTTTACAACAGAAGAACTGGCAAGAGCACTTGGTACAAGTAAACGGACAGTCTATACACTGTTTGAGAACAAGAGAGATATACTGGATAAAACCATTGATTTTATTTTTCGGGAAATAGGAAGGACAGATCAGGACATTCTCGACAACGAAGAGTTGCCTTTTCATGAAAAAATCCGTCTTTATTTTAAGAACATTCCGGATAATTATTATATCGGTTTATTGATTCGCTATGCAGATGAGTTTCAACGGTATTACCCGGATTTGTGGGATAAAGCTGAAAGCTATATTAATTCCATGTGGGATGATTTAATACGATTGGTGGAAAAGGGGATAGCGGCAGGAGCAATACATCCGGTCAATACCGTAGTGCTGCGTTTAATGCTGGATCAGACAATGGGAAAGCTTTTAGACTATGAATTCACCTTTCATCAAAAGATAAGCTTTGAAAGCGGGATGCAGGCTATGTGTGATATTATTTTATTTGGATTAATAGAACAGCAGGAGAGTGAAACGGATAAGCAATAAAACAGCTTAGTGAGGGTGAAAAACCGCCCCCCAATTGTCAGAATTATGGCCTGACTTTTGGGAGGCGGTTTCAATTACCCTCTCTTTTTTTGCTGTTTTTTCAAAAAGATGTATATCCCTAAACCACCCAAAGAGGTTAAGAGCAGCAGAACGTACATCATAATATTGCTGTTATCTCCTGTCTGGGGAGGCTTAGTGTTATTGGTGCCGGCTGCAAGTGTTTTAGTTTGAACTTTTTCTTTTGTATCTGTGCTGTTATTTTCGTTTGGAACTGGTTTTACGCTAGTTTTATCTTCATCCGTATTACTGTTATTATTATCAGTATTGCTGTTACTGTTATTATTATCAGTATTGCTGTTATTGTTATTATTGTCACGGTCAAAATTTGCAGTCAAAGAGACCGAATTTTCTGGCATATCAAAAATAGCAGGATTTATTGTGTTTTTTGATAATTTTATGCCGTCAATTGTCCAGCCGGTAAAATGATAGCCATTGTCTGGTATAGCAGTAACGCGAATGTCAGTTCCTGAAGTATAGCTGCCGCTCTTAGTTCCAGAGATACTGCCTCCCGTACCTGCATTTACCTTGAAAGAGTATTTCTGCAGTGGTTCAGGTATTGACGTTGTACTTTCAAAAATGGCTTTCACGGTTACATCTTCAGCAGGCATGGTAAAATGATTGTTTTGAATAGTTATACTGCCTGTCAGGACTTTCCATTCTTTGAATTTGAACCCTGGATTGGGTGTGGCTTCAAGAGCAATATCTGTATTTGCCACTGCTTTTGTTGGAGCAGACGTCGCGGTTCCGTTGCCATCACTTTCTACAGAAATGGAATATGTTTTAGCAGAAACTTTTAACAAGTTATTATCCGCTATAAGTTCAAAGGGATGATAGACCGCATTTTCTGTATCTAAACGAAAACTATCCGCATTTGCCATAGCATCCTCAACGAAGGTGATTATTGTCTGTCCCAAGCTTGGGGCGATGCTTTCACCGGCAGCAGAGATAAAATCAAGTAGTATAGGGGCACTTGTTTCTACGGGAGCCTGTAAGTTTAATGTGGGGAAAATATCATCAGTTTGTTTGAAACGTAATGTATTTCCTTCGCTGCCATCTGAATATAGCTTATTCAGTATAATGTCTGCCGATAAAGTACCAGAGCCTCCGTTAGTCAGCCAAAGTTCGTCAAAGTCTGAAAGTATATCAAAACTGCCATTATCCAGTGTGAGAATTTTCTTTTCTGCAGCAGCCGCAGTTTTTTCTGAATCCTCAGTTAATAAGGTAAAAGGGCTGATTGCTCCGTTTTCTGTTAATATAATCTGAATAGTTCCAGTGGTTATGGTCTGATTATCTTGTACGGGATTGTATTCATCAGACATATAGCCATTACTGGAAATTTGTGTGCCGGTAAGGTCAATAGCCGTGGTTATATTTACATTTTCCGTACGATCTTTCATTGCGCTGTTGTGGAAGCTTGCCATAATTCCGCCTGAGATTACATCACTGAGAGTTCCTCCGGTTATATTGAGGTTTACCTCTTTGATAAAGTGAGAAAGTGGTGTCTGATATGATATTAGTAATCCCCCGCAAAACACAGAATCCATATGTCCGGATATTAAATTTATGGTACTGCTGTTTTGCTTAATATCAAGGTTTGAGCCAATGGGTACGGCCAGATAACTGCCTGCATATGTGTTATCAATTACAGCATCATTACTGTTTACCGTTAAAACGGAATTCCCCAGTGTTAGTGTGGGTATAGAGGGCAATTCCCATTGAGCACCAAGAAAAAGTTCCTTGATGGAGGCATTCCCATTTACCGTAATCTTATAGTCTTCGCTATCACTACTTAAATCAAGTAAATCATCTATGATTGATCCGTTTCCTGCAGGACCTGCAAAAACATAAAAAAATTCACCGCTTTCAAAAATAAGATTACTGCCAGGCAGGATATTTAAATCCTCAGGTGCATCACTTCCATAATAGCCGCCTCCAATAATATTAAAACCGTTTCCAAGAGATCCGTCGAACCACTCATAGATAAGGTCTTGGCCAAAGCGCAGGGTATGTCCGTTTGCTACTAGATACCTTCCGGAATCTTTACCTACTAAGGTCATCTTCTGAAATGTTGTTTCAGCCTGTAAATATATATTTGCATTCATCTCAAGTTCAGCATCATTAATTGATTCAAAGGTCACTGGAATTGCAGGCGCAGTGTAAGGCATGTAACTCATCTGACCTTCATCATTCAGATAACTTTTTCCGCAAATTATAATGGTTCCATATTCTTCAACTAATTCATATGCTTTACTTACTGTTTTTACCGCGGTAGTTTCAGCGGCACCATCAGAGGTATCTAAGCCGTTAGTGCTGTCTACATAAACAACAGGCATTTTTGTGTCTTCTGCGAAAGCGGTAATTGTGTTTTGCTTGGAAAAAGCGAAAAGTCCCGTAACCATCAGAAATAGAATCAGGGATTTTTTAAACGAAGCATGTTTCATAATAGTTCCTCCTTACATTTAGGGAAATATTTTCCTTTATTACATATCTTATATTTTATAGGTTCGTAAGACCAAATCAATATACTTGCTGTCAATGAACATGAATTGGTGTGAATGACAAGTTAAATTCATACTTGAAAAGAGAACAAATGTTCTGTATAATGAAATCAAATGTCTGAATCTTAGTAAAACACACATACTAAGGAGCGTAATTAGAAATAGAGTTGAAGGGAGATGGTATTCAAGATGGCGATATCCGAACATCGCACATATGTATGTATAGATCTAAAATCTTTTTATGCCTCGGTGGAGTGTATAGAAAAAAAACTTGACCCTATGACTACAAATCTTGTAGTTGCTGATCCCGAGCGTTCTGAAAAGACAATCTGCTTAGCTGTTTCTCCTTCAATGAAAGCCCTCGGTGTACCGGGGAGGTGCAGGGTATTTGAGATTCCGGCAAACATTAAATATATAATGGCAGTACCGAGAATGCAGCTTTATATTGATTATTCCGCGAATATCTATGCCATTTATCTGAAATATATAGCAAAAGAAGATATACACGTTTATTCGATCGATGAAGTGTTTATGGATGTAACCGATTACCTGAACATGTACCAGACCACAGCAAAAGAACTAAGTATAAAAATTATGCAGGATATACAGGATACGACGGGAATTACAGCCACTTGTGGGATTGGTACCAACTTATATCTGGCTAAAATTGCACTGGATATTACGGCAAAACATGTGGAAGATCATATCGGGTTTCTGGATGAAGCAACTTATCAAAATACTCTGTGGAAACATAAGCCACTGACTGATTTCTGGCGTATAGGGACCGGAGTTCTGGGCAGGCTGGAGCGCCTGGGCATAACCACCATGGAAGAAATTGCAAAGATGGATGAGTCGGCTTTATATCATACGTTTGGTATAGATGCGGAGCTGTTGATCGACCATGCATGGGGAAGAGAAATTACCACCATAAAAGACATTAAAGCATATAGACCGAAATCAAATTCCATATCCAGTGGACAGGTATTAAGTCAGGATTATGCTTATGAGGATGGGGAACTAATTGTAAAAGAGATGGCGGATCTACTGGCACTGGAATTGGTAGATAAAGGATTGGTAACGGATTCTATTACTCTTCATGTAGGATATAATAACCGGGTCCAGAAGAAATCGGCACACGGAACAGTCACCATGACCATAGTTACAAATTCCGCAAGAAAGCTAATTGAAAATACGGTAAGGCTGTACGAAAAAATCGTAGATAAACATATTTCTATCCGCAGGGTCTATCTGTCTTTTCATCATGTAATTGATGAAAGGTATCAGCAGTATGACCTATTTAGTGATCCTACGGAGCTGGAACGTGAACACCGCATACAAAAAGCAGTGCTGAATATTAAAGATAAATATGGAAATAATGCTATTTTAAAAGGAATGGATTTACAGGAAAAGGCAACAACAAGAGAGCGGAACTCTCAGATAGGAGGGCATAAAAGTGGTGTCTAAGATGACAAAAGAAGAGCGGGCAAAGCAATTTATGCCATTTTCTGCACTAAAGGGATACACGGAAGCTTTGAAGAAAAAAGAAAAAATGGTAGTCCCCAAAATGCAGTTGTCCCAAGAGTATCAGGAGGAACTGGACTGGGGACTGAGGCAGATCAGTAAAAAGGATATGGTCACTGTAGTATATTTTTACGAAGGCGAATACCTAGAATTAACCGGACTGGTATCCCGGATTGACGAAACGGCAAGAGTATTAAGGATAGTGAATACAAAAATTTCGTTTGATGACCTCTACCGTGTGGTAAAAAAGGGATGATCCAAATGAAATTCTGGTTCTCCTTCGGAAATTTGCAGAACCGGTTCAGGAGGCATTTCTGTGGTCTCCCGGTAATCCTCCACCAGCAGTTCCCAGACCGCAGATATATCACTAAGTGGATTTTCCAGTCTGGTCTTTTTCAGAACCTTGGAGAAAACCGGTCCTACAATATGGCAGCGGTAAGGTTTCGCCAATATACGGTATGATTTATCTTCCTTTTTAGTCCAAATAACAATTGGTTCCTCAGACCACAGTCCCCGGACCAGCCCTCGTCCGGCATCTGAACGTTCATGTTCTATGCCAAAAATCAAGGAAATACCATTCAAGGTCTGAAGGGTATCACATGAAAAAGCAGATTTTCCGTTTTTTCCTGACACTTCAATGATTGACCTTGTCTTCTGGGCAAATATTTCTGCAAGCAGAGGAGGCAAAGGTTTTGGTTCTATAAATGTAAACATATTAATCCAACCTTTCTTGATCACTGTCAGGATGATTTCCACAACGTTTATAATTATCATTGGTATTAAACAGGCCGTAGTGTTTACGGATCTGATAAAGCCCCTCTGTTAGCCTCACATAATATTCCAGAGGCTGCATTGGCTGATATCCCAGTTTTGTATATTGATGGGGACGCCAGATTGTACTGAGAAATATGACATCATGTTTTGCGTAAAATTCACATGCCTTAAAATTTGACTCCAGTCCTTTTTCGTAGGTATCAAAGCCATAAGGAGCAGCAACTTCTGCGCCGGCGACAACCTGAGTACAGACTTTACCTCTACCGAATACCTCCACAGCCTCTATAGTGCGCCTGATCCATTCACTTCGGCCCACCCATTTTTCTTTTCCGGGGCACATTTGAGGAAATAATTTTTCATCCCAGATTTCGATATTAGGGCAGTAGGAGGTAATGCCGGTCTGATCATATATACGCCGCAAATCTTCTTTTTTATAAGCTGGTGCCATTAACTGACTGGGAAATCTGCCGCTGAAATTTCTTCCAATGGATTGTAGTACATGTATATATCGATCTATTTCTTCACGAAAAGGAGTTATTCCCCCAAAATCAGAACCACCGGATAGATAGATTTCCGAAAAACGCCCGGGTTCCTTTAATGCTTCGTGAACCGTCTCGTAAATATCTTCAGCATCCACTTCACCAGGTATATGCTTTCCGGTGAAAAAGGCACAAAATACACACTGATTTCCTTTTTCCCAAAAGCGGCATTTCTGATATGCATTGAGAATCAGTTTTTGGGCACGTACTTCAGCTAACTGTTCCATAGGTGTTCCCTTTGAAGTGGTTTTGCCATAGAATGCAGGTCTGGGTACAAAGTCTACTTCGTCTACAATGTGTTCGTTATCCATCAGGAAAAAAAGATTTTTTTCCTGACTCCAATCCACTACATATGGATGTTCATAGGCTTCCCCATAGTTGATATATACAGTTGAGGCATCCCGAAGCAAGATAGTACCGGGCATGACCATATCTCTTTTTCTTTTGGCGAACGCAATACCAAAGGGTTCTGAATGGCCAAAACAGTATAGGGGATCCTGCAATTTAGTTAAGGCATTCTCTGACAGACGAACACCATAGCAGATCATACTCAGTTTTAAGATTACAAAAGGAGACAGACAGGGATATTTTTCCCTGAAAAATAAAAGCTCCTCATATTTAGTCTTATGCATAACAATATCCTTTCCTTTATAAGCAGATGATACCTGCTAAAATCAGTGCATTGATGCCCAGCAAAAAAGCAACATCGGTGACCCCAAACGGAATGCGAAAAGCAACCGCTCTGGGGCTTTTATCATCAAATCCCCGGGATTCCATTGCCATAGAAAGATTCTCTGAGCGCTCCATAGCGTGAACAAGCATGGGGAACAAGCGCTTTCTTGAGAAGGGGCCTGATTTTATTCCACGTACCTTAAGTGCATTACCTACGATCTGGTATTCATGTTTGACCACTGGGAAAAAATGATAGGCGGCTAAAATACCATAGGCAAATTTAGGAGGCAGATGAAACTGCTGCATAAGGCTCATTATTAGATTCATTGAATCAGTAGTGTAAGCAAAAAGCATGCCGAGTCCCCCATAGGCAAGTATGCGGGTAGTCAGTTTAAGTGCATTATCAAAGGATGTTGCATAAATCACACGGTCTCCCAGCACTCCCACAATATTGCCCTGTTCTTGTGAAGCCGGAAAAGTCAGCCCTGTCATAAACATGCCAAACGCCGCAAGAAGAAAGGGAATCATAGCGATAAACCATTTTTTTCTGTTTATCCCCGGCGTTGTTAAGGTGAAAAGTACAGAAACGCCAAAGACAATTAAATTCAATCTAATACTATATGTGGAAGATAAGAGCAGAGAGGCAATCATCAAGGTCAAGAGTTTATATCCCGGGTTTAGTCTTTTCATTCGGTGGAGCTCCTTTCTCTCTGGTAATTCTTAAACTCTTTTGAAGATAGTTTTTGCACTGTGCCACCTTCAACCAGATAAATCTCGTTGGCAATAGTCTTCGCAAGAGGCAGGTCATGCGTAGAAATCACAACCGTCAAACCGTCCTGTACCCGCTTTTGTATCAAGTCAATGATAAACCGTGTTGCTTTTTCGTCCTGTGCGTAGGTGGGTTCATCGATCAGCAGAAGTTTTTGATTTCCTGCAAGCATAGACAATAAGGCCAGGCGCCGCTGCTGTCCCTGACTTAGTGCATAGGGAGATGATTCTTTTAAAGAAAGCAGACCAAACTCTTCAAGGAACTTTTGTGCCTGTGACAAAAGAATCTCTTCTTTTTCAGCAGGATGAGATGCGCGGAGTGTTTTTAGCACTTCATCCTCCACACAAAGGGTCAGAAATTGAAAACGTGGATTTTGAAATACTAATCCTGTTTTTTTCTCTGCCAGAGCGGTGCCTTTCATGGGAAGACTTCCTGACATTGCCATAAGCAGCGTTGTTTTCCCAACACCATTCTCGCCTACAAGAGCAGTAATACTTCCTTGTTTCAACTCCAGATTTACCCGGGATAAAATAGTTTTCTTTCCATAGGCAATATGTATATTCTGCAGTTTGGTAACGGTAGGAGAATCTCCAGAGACTTCTACAGGATGATAATCGGATAACCAGCTGTCGTCTAGAAAGATTCCTCTGGAGATAAACTTCTCTTTGTGTTTCCAGAGTTCATCAGGAAACACACTTTCGGGCTCCAGAAAGCCGTTCTGGTCCATCAGCAGAATTTCTGTAGCAAAGGAAAGCCAATACTGGGGTTTATGATCTACAATAAGCAAAGTCAGACCGGTCTGATGAAGTTTTTTTAACATCTTCACCACCAAAAGAGCAGAATTTGGATCAAGATTTGCCAATGGTTCATCTAACACAAGTAGTTTGGCACCGGTAGCCATTGCCGTAGCCAGGGCGAGTTTTTGTTTTGTGCCTCCCGATAGTTGATGGACAGGAGTGTCTTTTACTTCTTTTAGTTCTACCAGTTCTAAAAGCTCTTCCATCCGCTTTTGTATATTACCGGTATAGTTTATGTTTTCCAGTGCGAAGAAAATTTCGTGTTTTACGGTATCCATACAAAACTGATTGTCCGGATTCTGGAAGAGTATAGATACCTGTTTTGCTCGTTCACAGGGATTCATGGCATGAATAGCTTTGCCATGAATTTGAATCTCGCCAGTCATTTTACCTGCATAGGCAGGATATAATCCTGCCAGACAGTATGCAAGGCTGCTTTTGCCGCAGCCTGAGGGACCCATTAAAAGAAGGACATCTTTTTTAGCGAGAGATAAGGAAATATCAGAAAAAATATCAGTTGTATCACTGCTGTAGCGAAAGGATATATGTTCAGCATTCATCAATGGTTCCTTAGGCTTCATTTTCTTTTCCAATTGCATACCCCTTAAGTAATTTTGTTTTTGCCAGTGCATCGCCCATTATCTTGCAGAGCACTCCGGAAAATAGTACAGAGCTGACAAGACGAATAATAAAGAAAATAATCAGCAGTTTTATGCTGTAATTTCCATAACCTGAACGAACAAAGCTCCATAAGAAACTGGTTATACTGCAGCCTCCCGCAGCAAGACACATGGTGAACATATCGAAACGTTTATATTTGAATCCTGCAAAAACCAATTCAGCACCAAGACCCTGAATCAATCCGGCAACAATAACCATGGGACCGAACCAGTTGCCCAGAAGAACTTCAATAACAGCAGCCAGAATTTCTGCAATAATGGCAACTGAAGGCTTTCGAATAATAAAAGCCGCAAAGGTTGCAGCCATAAACCAGATACCAAATATAAGTTCATTTGCCAGAGGGGCCAGTCCAAAAGGAGTAAACACAGTACCTAAAAATGAAGCTAAATAAACAGCGCCCAAATAAACAACACCAAATACAACACAAATCATTGCGACCATAATAACATCTTGCAGTTTCCACTCATATTTTTTCATTTAAACTTCCTCCTCATTTGTTGGACTATTGACTGAAATGGTAAAATGCAGAATATAATGGGGAACAACTGATTCCATTAAACTGCATACGGATTCAAGGTAAGTGAAGAGAGCATGAATATCACCTTGAATGCGCGTTGCATAGTGAATGGTCTCTGGTTTCAGTCCTTGTTCTTCCGCCATAGAAATGACTTTTGCAATATCATCCATGTAGTCGCCGGTTCCCATTGGATAAAGAGCCAGTTTACATAATGCAGGAAAATGTATTCCCTGTAATTGTGTGTTATTGGGTAAGTCTCCGGTATAGTCTAATTTTGTGTCACCGGCTGTATCACCGGGGCAACCTTTGGAAATTTGTCCCTCAAGAGACATATGTACCTCTTTTTTCCAGGCGTACATGAAAAGGCCTTTTACTGCATCCATAACGTAATTAAGCCTTCCCCTGTAAAGTGTGGACAATGCATCCGACTGGCTCCATACAGCTGATGTGTCTGCTTTTTTCAGTGCATGCAGAATAATCTTGACAAAGTCACTGTCCATAGGGTAGAGGGAAAAACGACATCCTGTAATTTCCTTTCTTGAGTCACATGTTAATTCATTTGAACATTGGGTTTCTTTCATCTTAAGCCTCCTGTAAGTTTTGTATTAAATAAGTTTGGTCTTCATTTCAGGAAATAGCACTTTATGAAAGATTACCCGGATGTACAGACACGTAAAAGCATTTGTTACAACAAAAAAAACGAATGCTTTCTACGTGAGAAAACATCCGTTAACATACAAAAAAATACCCCTTTGCTACAGAGATTAGAATTGCTTTCCTACGATGGTACTAACCATATCAGGTTCGAAGGGTTCAGACAAATGTCCATCTCAGCTTATAAAAGCACCCCTGAATTCGACTTCTTATTCAATTGACTTCATCCTAGCTCAATAAAAAACATTTGTCAAGTATTTACAGGATATATGGAAATAATTTGTAGGTATATTTCTGATAAGTTTCATATTCTTTTCCAAAACACTGGGCCAGAGCCCGTTCTTCTACAAAGATACGAATCTGGCAGGTAATCAGGCAGAAAAGCAGAACAAAGAAAATAGCAACTATATTCCTAAGAGCAATTGCAACACCCGTCAGGCTTACAATACTACCTGTATAAGCAGGATGACGAAGCCAAAGTGGGAAGCATAAAATGTTTTAGCCGCCCAGGGGACTGCCGGCTGACAAAATAAAAACTGCTATATATGCAAAGGGAAAAGTTCAGATAAAGAAGCCATTTAGTGCCTTTATCTTTGCGATTTCTGTTTGATCTATCGCCCTTATTGAAAGTATAGATAAAAATAAGTAATTCAGACAAAATCAATAGGATAATTGCTGTATTAAAAAAATAATATAAGCCGATATTGCGAAATTTACTAGGATCGCCCATTTGACTCAGCCTCCTGATTTTTCTCTAAAAGTTGATTTATTTTCTCTGCTTGTGTTTTTGTTAAACAATAAAAGTAGTAATGTAAGACTGACATTACAATAAAATATAATATGGAGTACCATGCCACATTGAACAAGCTAAAGGAGAACCATTTACCCAAGAATGCTGCTTCAAGGGTAATTGGGGATAAAAGGATAACTTCTACAATAAAATGATAAATGAATTTTCTAAAGTTGATCAAAGAAATCAGAGCATCCACAATGAAAGCAACGATGAGGTATACTTCAAATACCCATGTGAAATATAATTGCTCACTACAGTCGGATTTTTAGTCGCCTTGTTCGTATCCCTGCGATAACAAATAGCAGAAATGAGCAGGTTAAAATGGCACTTATATAGGGGAGTGCAGAAAACAGGCTGTTTTGCTGCTGTATTATTTCTATACTTTTGGTAATCCAGCGTTGTGGAAATAATGCACCTATATTCTGCATCCATGAGGGCATATTTTTGTAGGGAAACAATGCACCGGAAAATAAGGCCATTGGAAAGAATACAAAAGTGGATATGCTCCATAAAGCTGACTCCTGATTTAGAACAGTTGACAGAAAGGTAAATGCACTTACCGAAAAAACATTTGTAATGATGACCATAAGTAGAAAATAAATACTATGCTGCATACCAAAATCAAAATGAAAAAGGAGGCAAAACAGGTAGTATACTAATGCCGTTACACCCATAACGAAGAAATGGACTAGAGCTCGCCCGGCAAGATAAGTACCGGATTTTATGCCACTCATCAAAATTCTGCCCTTCATTCCTCTGTTACGGTCCAAGATGAATAAAGCGGCTAAGGAACTGCTTGCGGTAATGAATTTAAACAACATTAAACCTAAAGAGTAGGTCATCGTTAATCCTTTTTTCTTAATAGGATTTACGGTAGCTGTAAAATCGTCTGTTTTATCGGCCAGCGATGTATTAATAATTGCTTTTACTGTTTCTTCCACTTCCGAACCGCTAGAAAGCTTAATTAGTTCGGCTTTGCCTGCATCATGGAGAATTACCCCCAGTTCTATGTTGCCTGCCAAAATCTTTTCAGCGATTTCATCTTCCTTTAGTGGTATGACATCCAGACCTTCTGTTGCCGATATATTTTTTAGGATTGTCTGACCTGTTCCATCTTTTGATAAATCAATTGCCGTAATTTTGTGGCTCGTAGAATAAGCCAGAGTAAAGGTTAAAAGCAAAAGCATGATAATGGGCCAGATCGTGATGGAGGGAATAAAACCTTTTGTGTTTTTTAAAATGAGCCAGGTGTTTTTAATAATGACCTTCATAGATAAATCCTTTCTTTGTGAATGTTTAGTTTACAGATAAATAGGATTTTTTCATTTGTATATTGTAAATAATTACAAAAATAACGGTTAATACCAGTGACAGACCTATACTTGTAAAGGTATTTGTGTCAACAATATCAACATATAAATTGGTAAGTGAACGACCGCACCAATATAAAGGGCTTATTTTTACAATCTGGTTTAAAATATGAGCATTTTCCAGAAGATAAACTGGAGAAAGAGCTCCCCCAATATAGCCGGACAGCATGACTGTCATTAGAATCGTACTGTCTGCTATGGCTTTATTTCTGCTTATCATTCCAATCACAACACCAAAGATAGAACTCATTATGGCTAAACAAAATAAAACTAAAAACATAATAAGAATCTGACTTCCCCAATTTATCTTTAAAATAAAGTTAGAAAAAATCCAAACGGTAAAAATCTGTATTACTCCTATCAAAACACCTAAAACAATTTTACTGAGTAATAAAACATTTAGACCGGCTTTGGAAATTTTAATTCTTTCAATTGTTCTGTTGGTTCGTTCGTCATGTATACTATGGCTGGTCATCAGAGCAATAAACATGATTACAAATGCCAGATAAGTAAATGTAGCATAAGAAGAAGAATCAACGGCTGCTGTGTTCAGTTCTGTGACATAAACCTGATCTCTAACATTAGATAAATCTGTCAGCATAGCCTGTTTAAACAAACTGTGAACAATTTTGCCCCCTTCTGTTTCATTATAAGGGGAGCGGTAATAGTCCATACGATCAGAGGTAATCTTTATTATCCCTAAGGCCTTACTTTTGTCGACCAGAGATACTCCTTTTTTGTAGTCTGTTATTTCCTGCAGTTTAATACCTGTAGATTGTTTGAAAAATGTTTGTAATTCAACTACCTTATGTTCGCCTGCTTCTGTTTTTTGATCGTAATAATAGAAGACCTTTTGGCCGTCAAAAGTCTGAAAGTCAGTACTCATGTATCCGTCCAGAGCAGAACTCATTAAAAGAATTAATAATATGGGAAGTGCAAGCACAAAAACCCAGTTTCCGATACCACGAAAGTAACTTTTCATTTCCTTTCTAAATATAACGCTGAACATAATGCCCTCCTTGTTAATCCCTTAAATCTTTACCGGTAAGTTCCAAAAATACTTCTTCTAAACTGGGTTCCTTATATGCAATATTTTTAAGAATTAATCCGGATTCTGATGCTGCAGTGATAATAAAATTAACAGCAGAAGAATCTTTCACTTTTATCATACAATTTTTCTGATTAAGCCCCTGTTCTTGATGCTCAATTTCCTGAATATCCCAAATGTCATCCACTTTTTGGACAGTATGTATAAATTGATCCCAGTTTCCCTGAGTAATATCTACGCTTACCAGATAGTTGATATCGTTGCCTGCCATACTCATAATTTTTTCTTTGCTGCCATGAGCAATAATATTGCCGTGATCCATAACGGTGATAGAATTGCAGATAGATTCAACTTCTTCCATGTAATGGGTGGTATAAATAACTGTAACGCCCTGTTCGTTGAGCCGTCTAACATTTTCTAAAATCCTGTTACGTGACTGGGGATCTATACCTACAGTCGGTTCATCCATAATAATTAGTTTTGGGGAATGCGTCACCGCGCAGGCTAGATTTAAACGACGTTTCATTCCGCCGGAAAACGTAGCAGCTTTTTTTTTCTTTACATCAGAAAGGCCAACAAAAGACAGGGATTCATCGACTTTTGCTTCTAAAACACGGCCTTTTAATCCATAAAGTGACGCAAAGAATTTGATATTCTCATAAGCGCTCAATTCAGGATAAATAGCTAATTCTTGTGGTACGTAGCCAATGTTTCTGCTCCATTTTTTTAATATAGATTCATTTTCGTATGTTATGGAACCAGTATCAGCTTCGTTCAACCCCACGATGCAACTAATGAGTGTACTTTTCCCCGCTCCATTCGGACCGAGTATGCCATGAATATCTCCCTTCTTGACAGACAGGCTTAAAGAATTAACAGCTGTTAAATCTTTATAACGTTTGGTAAGATCTGTTATTGTAATAATCTTCATTTTTTGTGCGAAGAACGTGTGATAGTTCTTCTTCCCTCCTTTTAAAATAACATACTAAAAAATATAAAATAGTATTTTTATAATATAAAGAATACATCTGCAAATCATAAAAGTCAATAATAAGTTAGCGAAAGCTAACTGGCTTAAATTAAAGATTGGCCCGGGAGTGGGGAGGGAAGCGTAACACTTGAAATTTATAGTTAATCATGTTATTTTTAAGAAAACAGTTTTTAACACAAAATCAAGTTTGTAACTTACTATATGTAATATAATCAGGGGAAAGGAGTGAAAGCAGCCGTGTATAGTTAGGACTGCTTCATAGAAATATGCCAGCTATTTTTAATGAACAAAACAAAAAATTATATGAAGAGCGACTTTTAGAGACCGGACTGGATTTAATGCGAAAGAATGGTCTAAAAGGCTTAAGAATTGATACAGTTACACGTAAAGCAGGATTTGCCAAAAGTACATTTTATACCTTTTTTTCTTCTAAAGAAGAATTTGTCAGCAAAATTGCAGTTTATGAAAGAAAAAAAACTAAAGAGCTATTACAAAATTCAATTAACGAAAAAGGAAAGTTAGATCGGTTTGCGGCAAGGCGTTTCTTTCAGGTTCAGTTTCTAAGCGACCAAAATATATATTCTTGCTTAAGTCATGATGATTACGAATATTTAAAAGCAAGATGTCCTGAACTTTTTCGGATAAATCCCGATTCTGATGAAAAAAACACCCAATGGCTTTTGGGGAAAATGGATACCGAAAAAAAATGTAGCTGGAAGTTGTTTTCAAATTATGTAAAGGCAATAGTAACAGTAACTATTCATAGGGATAATTTATATGAGGATATTTATAAAGAAACTGTTCAATTGATGATTGATGGTCTGGTATCTTATCTCTTTGATGAATAATGTCTTTAACAAATTCAGGGTCTGAAATCCATTGCTTTGTGCATGATTTCAGGCCCTGATAAATTTATTGAAATTCATTTACTATTTTTCTGGCGCCGGAAAGAAGTATTCCTGTTTCTGAATTACAGCTAAAAACAGTCATCCCCTTTTCTTTACATTCTTTCAAGAAAGATATATTACTGGCGATAATTCCGCTGGGTTTGTTAAACTCTCTGGCCGCGCCGATAACTGCCAAAATATTGTCCTGCATAAGAGGGGTGTGAAAGTTTCCTGGTGTACCGCAGTCACAGGCCATATCGTTAGGGCCGATTAGTACAGCATCTACACCATCTACAGACAGTATATCCCGTACATTATTTATCCCCTGACGTGTTTCAATTTGAGCCAGAATTATAGTGCGCTCATTTGCCTGTTTCATATAATCTTCAAGAGCAGGTGGATTATATTCGGTATGTGCACGTTGTGTAGATATACCTCTTTGCCCCAGTGGAGCATATTTTGCATACTGTATCACCTTTTCAATATCTTCTCTGGTGTTTGTCATGGGAACCAAAAGTCCGTCAGCCCCCATGTCCATATATTTTGTAATGACCTCTCTTTTAATTTCGGGAATTCGTATGATAACCGGCAGCTCTATTCCATTTGCTATTCCAATTAGTGCTGCTGTCTGGGAATAGTCAAAATACCCATGCTCACAATCCACGATAACATAAGAAAATCCTCCGCCTTTCAGCATACGCATGACATTTGGGGTAGCAACTTCACTGAGCATAGTACCTAAAATAAATTGTTTGTTATTCAAGTGTTCTTTTAAGAGATACATCTGGCAGTCCTCCTTTTCTTTCAATGGCAAGAGCGATGCGGTAAAGCCCGTTGAACGTTTCATCAGGTATAGGCGAACGTTTATAGGGAAGTCCTATGCGCTGTGCCGCAGTTTCAATAAGATGGGGATTTTTCCAGCTGACACCGCCGGAAAAAATCAATTGCTTAAGTGCAGAATCACTTTCCAATAAAGGAATATTTTTGGAATACTCCTTTGCAATGTGTTCATAGGATGCCTGGAATAAATTAGCGATATGAAAATTATGAGGTTGAATGTGACTTATTGAACCACCCGCAAGGTGTTCTGGAGTAGGATAAAAATACAGTTCTGTTTTCAAATTCTCAGCATTTGCAGGAAGAGTTTTGTTTATTGTATCCCATAACTCACTTTCTGCTAACTTTTGTCCTGTAAATAATTGTATCCCTTCTTTAAAGAACTGAATAAGTACTGCCAGATTACGTCCGCCCGGCATATTTGAAATCGTATTAATATAAGAGTGGTCGAAGTAAGGACGGATTTCATAGGGGCCTGGTATGTAACTTTTTGTATTGCGGGACAGCTGGCAGGCAGTTGCAATATTGATAACGGCATCATCTGTTGCAGCACATGCCCCGGCTATAGATACCTGCTGGTCTCCATAATCTGGATAAACGGGGATTTTCTGATCGCTGACATGGCAATATCCAGCCGGCTGAAATTCCTCAAAAGCAATATGGGGAAGGGATATCCTGTTAAAATCAAGAGCATCTATAACAGCTTTGTTCCACCTTTTCTCAGGTAAATTTACTAATCCTAAAGGTGCAGCATTGGTTATATGACAGATGTTATTTCCTGTCATGCGCCAGATGAGATAAGAACCAAGTGTAAATAAAGTTCCGTCGTCAGGGGGGGCATCTGTATCATGCAGCAGAGCATATAAATTGCACATACCGAGACTGGGCTTTAGCTGCACACCTAAAGTATCCAGACTTTCTTTTGTAACAAGTTTCTTGACTTTTTCTAATACCGATATTCCATTTTCGTCTGGAGCTGTACAACGCGAATCCTGCCAGGATATGTAACGGTCTGGACGGCATTTGGTCTGATAGACAAAGCCATGCATTTGTGTGGAAAATACGATTCCCCCCAGAGGAAAAGAAGCGGCTGTGGCATGGATAATCTTATCTATTATTTGATATAGTTCTTCGGCATTTATTTCATAAATCAGCGGATCAGCATGGGGTAATTTTGCCAGAGCAGGGTAATTTGTCTGCTGCAGCAGTACGCCTCTATCGGTGGAGATTACCCCTGCCTTAATATATGATGAGCCGATATCAATTCCAAGTATGTTCATTTTGGTCTATCTGCGGCGCAGGTGAACGGCAAAACCGCCGAACTCTTCTGCGAAATAGATAGATACAATCTCTCCTTTTGCATTTACTGCACGGGTAGAATCGTTAAATGCCACATTATTCCGCTGAAAATAGGTGACAGCACGATCTATATCGTTGGTATTGACAGCAATGTGTCCGTGAGTTCCGAGAAATTTACCCTTGATGACCTCTATCATGTCTCCGGCAAAAAAGGCGCCTTCAAATTCTTTTTTTTCTTTTGAAAACATGTTGCAGAATAGATCGGAGAGCTGACTGGATTCTTCTTCGTCCTTTGTATTTATTCCTACATGAGCGAGTTCAAAGCCGAAGTGCTCAGCGAGAGTTTTCTGGCACAAAGCACTGATCTCGTCCCAGTCTTTATTTTTAAGCATCTTGTCCGGTGCCATAAAACTACCGCCTACGGCAGCAACATTTGGCAGTGCTAAGTAGTCATTCATATTTTCTGCATTGACCCCACCGGTAGGCATAAAGGTAATTTCCTTGTAAGGACCTGACAACGCTTTCAGTGTCTGAATACCACCATATGCTTCTGCGGGGAAAAATTTGCAGACATTTAGACCAAAAGCTAAAGCCTGTTCCAAATCTGCAGTGGAAACTGTGCCCGGTATAACATCTACATGATGTTTTAGGCACCATTCTATTACAGCAGGATTAAAACCGGGAGTGACAATAAAAGTAGCTCCGGCATCTACGGCCGCCTGAGCCTGCTCTACATTGTGAACGGTACCCGCACCTACGATAATTTCAGGAACTTCCGCAGACATTTTTCGTATGGCATCTCCCGCAGCATTGGTGCGGAAAGTAACTTCAGCAACAGGAATTCCGCCTTTAACAAGAGCTCGTGCCAGAGGAATAGCATCATTTGCATCGTCAATTACGATTAAAGGCACAAAGCCGATATCAAAAATCTGTTTCATTTGTTCACTCATCATTTATAAGATACCTTCTTTCATAAATCTATCTAAAGTTTCTCTGCTGGGAAGTCCGTCATTGTCTCCCCGGTTCATAACTTGAATTGCCCCAATTGCATTGCCTCGTAATACTGCTTCACTAAGAGGAAGATTTTCCATTAATGCGCTGATTACACCAGCCGCAAAACCATCACCTGCACCTACTGTATCAATGACTTTTTTTACCGGAAAGCCAGGTATTAACATTTCGCTGTTTTCATCAGATACATAGGCTCCATTGCCGCCTAGTTTGGTCACTACAGCATTAACACCAAGATCATGGTAAAAGGCACTGATTTTTTGAGGATCTTTACTGCCGCAAAGAATTTCTCCTTCATTTTCACCGGGAAAAACAATATCTGACAAGGATGCTAATTTGTTGATGGTTGAAATCATATTTTCTTTACTATCCCAGAGCTGGGGACGAAGGTTGGGATCAAAGGATATGAACAGATCGTGCTTTCTTGCTCTTTCTATCAAATAAAATACCGCCTCTCTGGTAGAAGCACTGAGCGCAGGGAGAATTCCTGTCAGATGAAGATAGTTGTGTTTTGTGAGGTCGATCTGATCAATATCTGCCGTCGAAAGAGTAGATGCAGCAGAATTTTTTCTATAATAAAATATTTCGGGATCTCCGCTGCTGACCATACTTTTCAGCATAAATCCTGTGGTTCTTTCTTCGGAATACTGAATAAATTCAGTGCCGATATGATTTTTGTTGATTACGTTCGTGACTAGTTTTCCAAAGGGATCATTTCCCAGTTTGGTAAAATAGGTAACTTTATGCTCTAATCTGGCAAGTCCTACCGCTACATTAAATTCCGCCCCGGCTACAGCTAAAGAATAGCCGGATACATGTTCCAGAGCCCCTTCGCTTTGGGCAATAAGGAGACCCAGGGGCTCGCCGATTAATATTACACTTTTAGACATTATCGTTAATCCTTTCTTGCATAAACTAAGTTAACAACATCAAGTTTGGAGGTCTTGATTTTATGCTGTATAAGGTTAAATTACTTTTTAAGAGGGAAAACAGGTGTTTTGCCATACAGTGTGCTTGGTCGGATGACCAGCGGAGCATCTATGCTCTGTGTAATTTTAGGGTCACCGGGATTTTTTAGGCGTCTAAGCAGCAGTTCTGCAATTGAATCACCTAAATGATAAGTAGAGCACTCCAGTGTAGTCAGACCTACATCAATAAGTCCGGCCCAACCCAGATTCGTCTCCCAGCCCCATTCATCATAACCGCAGAGTCCCACTTCATGTGGCATTTTTAGCCCAAGAGAACGGATTGCTTTTGCCATGTGAAGAAGTGTAACACCGTTGCTGGCTATCACGGCAGGGGGGGCTTTATCCTTCTTACTTGACTGCATAAGAGCATCTAACTGATGTTTTATGTTTTCTGTTTCCAGAGAATCTACCTGATGAACATAATGATCAGCGTCGTCTACCCCAAGTGAGTTTAATTTTTTGAGAAAAGCTTCTCTTCTTAGAAAACGAGGGGATATTTGTTCATAAGGCTGTACAAAAAAATGCATACTGCCGTATCCCTGCTCTACAAGATGATCCACTGCATTGTTTACCGGATGTTCATTTTGAAAATAAACAATATCCAAAGCATAATTATCGATAAACCTATCCAGCAGAACAATCGGCATACCCTTGTTTGCAAGGTCTATTAACATGGGATTGTTTCGGCTGGTGGTGTTGACAATCAGACCGTCGATCTGCTGATTCACCAGAGAATTCAGATAATGTGTTTCCCGCTTATAACTGTTGCCGCAATTGGCAGTAATGATGTTATAGTCCATATTCATAAAGCAGTCACCAATTCGTTTAATGACTGCTGAAGAAAAGGGAGATTCAATATCTGCAATGACAAGGCCGATCAACGTACTTTTATGACTTTTCAGGCTTCTGGCAATACTGTTGGGCTGATAGTTCGTAAGTTCTATAATAGAACGAATACGTTCTTTTGTCTGAGGCGACATATATTCGTATTTTCCGTTAAGATAACGGGAAACTGTAGTTTTTGACACTTGTGCAGAACGCGCGATGTCTGCAATGGTAATGTTTTTATCTGGCATTTTTTATCCTCTTAAATAATAAACTGTTAGTAACATGAGTAAAATTCTGGTAAGATTACGAAACCGATAACTATATTCACAAGACAGATTATAACTTTGTCATTTTGATTTTTCAAGCAGTTTTAAGAAATTAAGGATTTCTAAAAGACGAATTGGTAAAAAAGACGAAATAGAAACCGGTTAACTGTGCAAAATTAATAAAACATTTTTCTTAATTATTAAATAATGCACAAAAAAGAATGACAAAATTTGTATATATAAATAAAAAATAAAATTTTTATAAAAAAGTATTGAGATTCTGAAATAGAGATTATATAATTCTGCTTAACAAGTGTAAGATTAATATTGATTTTGAGTTGAATAAATAGACAATATTCCATTAAAGATCAAATCGAACTTGTTTTTTTTGGAGGTCTTGTTAACCGGTACACATAAAAGCGACCGGATTAAGAGAGGGGGTATTAAAAAATCTATTTTGCAAAATTACAGAAGTTTAAGGAAAATAAAAAGGGGGAATGTGAACAAGACATTACATAGTTATCTATATTTATGAAATATCACTAAAACATCTTACCAATTTATGATACAAGGAGGAATAAGAAATGAATACGATTATAGGTATTTTATTACTTATAACATTTATTATCTTTGCCGTATATGCGGCAAAAGGCGGAAACCTTATGATGGGATTTTTTGTCATGGCTGTCTTGTGGGCAGGTCTTGGCGCTATTGCAGGAGTAACCACCTGGAATGCCACTGAGGCTCAGGTTGCAGAAGGAATGATCGATATTAATAACGGTATTTTTGAACAGGGGCCTGAACTCTGGGGCGCAACAGCAGCCGTTATTATCTTTGGTTCCTGGTTTGGTCGTATCCTTGTGGACACAGGGATTGCTCGTACCATTATTCGTACGGCAGTAGAACTAGGTGGAGATAAAACATCTGTAACTTGTATATTACTCTCTATTGTTACAGCATTAATCTTTACTTCTGCATATGGAGCAGGTTCTGTTGTTGCCATTGGTGTTATTGTATTCCCGATTCTGCTTTCTTTGGGAATTTCTAAGCATCTTGCCACAGCATCTTTCCTGATGAGCGTTGGTGCAGGCTTATATCTGAATAATGGATGGTTGTCTCAGGTAAATGCATTGATTCCTGATTTTGACCTTTCTTCTAAAACATGGAGAAGTTTTGGCTTTATCGCGTTTGGTGTTCAAATGATCATGCTGCTGATTATGATCCTGGTAAATTCTAAAGCCGATAAAAAACATGCATGGGCAGCCACAAGCAGTGAAATGAATGATGGAAAGAAAGTAAATCCGCTTGCAATGATTACCCCTTTAATTCCCGTTATTCTTTCTATATTCTTTGGATTTAAGCCGATTCCTGCAATTCTTGTGGCTGTTTTATGGGCACTGGTATTTACTGGAAATATTAAGAAATGGAACGATACAGGTGCCTTGGTACAAAAAACATTTCATGATGGTGTAGCAGACGTGGCTCTTGTGTTTGCTTTTCTCTTTTTCCTTCAGATGTTCCTGCGTTCCGCAAAGGTATGCGCACCATTGATCGCACCGATTTTAGAGCCGGTAATGCCATCTAATCTGTTATTGTTGTTTATTATATTTGGTGTGTTCTCTGTACTCGCATTGTTTAGAGGACCACTTACTGTTTGGGGTGCAGGTGCCGCGACACTGGCAATGTTCCAGTCTCTTGGTGGAAGTTACACGGCGCAGGTTCTGTTCCCATTATTTATGGTACCTACCACGACCATAAATGGTTCTATCTGTCCTACACAGTCTTGGTGTCTTTGGGCAATTGGTTACACAAAGACCGGCTTAAAAGAATATTTCAAATGTTGTCTGGCATGGAGTTTGATTGCCGCATTTATTCTTGAGATTATTGCATACTTTATGTTTGTTTAACTTGTAAACTAATATTTTACCATTTAGACTCTGTCTGACCGGGTACCGGCAGGCAGAGTCAGCAAGATAAAAAAGCAAAATTATTTTATATAAGAAAACACTGGATTTACAAAGAAAATTGTTAGATACAATGTAGCAACTACGATGAAAGAGGGAATCTGAAACATGAAAAAAGAAATTAGAGTAGGAATTGATGTAGGCGGAACACATACAAAAGCAGTGGCAATTGATAATGCTACGCATGAAATTGTAGGGCAGAGTGTCGTTATGACCAGCCATGATCATCCGTTAGGTGTAGCTGCTGGTGTTATTGAATGTTTTGAAAATTGTCTGACTAAGAATAATATCGCACCGGAGGATGTGGTTTTTATCGCACATTCTACAACGCAGGCTACCAATGCCCTGCTGGAAGGTGACGTTGCAAAGGTTGGAATTCTGGGAATAGGACCGGGGGGACTGTCTGGTCTGATGTCAAAGAAACAATCTAATATAGCGAATATAGATTTAGGAACCGGCAGAGAAATAGAGACCTGCCACACCTATTTAAAACAAAAGAAATTAGATAAAGAGATGGTAGACCAGGGAATAGTCCAGCTGGTAAATGAGGGGGCCCAGGTCATTGTGGCTTCTCAGGCATTCGGTGTGGACTCAAATAAAGAGGAAGAACTGGTACGTGAGGTCGCTGAAGAAAAGGGAATGATGGTATCGGTTGCCTCGGATATATCTAAACTTTACGGTCTTACCAGCCGGACTAGAACTGCAGCCATCAATGGTTCTATACTTCCTAAAATGATGAATACGGCTAATTCCACAGAAGATGCGGTAAATCAGGCGGGAATTAAAGTTCCTCTTATGATTATGAGAGGAGACGGCGGTGTTATGGATATTTCTGAGATGAAGAAACGCCCGGTATTGACAATGCTTTCCGGACCGGCGGCTTCTGTTGTTGGTGCCCTGATGTATCTACGTGCGTCTAACGGTATTTACTTTGAGGTAGGTGGTACATCTACGAATATAGGTGTCATCAAAAATGGCCGCCCTGCAGTTGAATATTCTGTAGTAGGAGGACATAGGACTTATGTCAGTTCTCTTGATGTTACGGTACTTGGCGTTGCCGGCGGATCAATGGTCAGAGCGTCAGAGCATAAATTGGTGGATGTAGGCCCCAGAAGTGCGCATATCGGAGGTATGGAATATGCTGTATATACCCCTTTGGAAGAAATAGAAGATCCTCAGCTTGAGTTTTTCTCACCCAAAGAAGGCGATGTTTCAGATTATGTTTGTATTCGTCTTAAAAGCGGAAAACGTGTAACCATAACAAATTCCTGTGCAGCAAATATTCTTGGCTATGTAAAAGACACAGATTACAGCTATGGAAATGTAGAATCAGCAAGAAAATGCATGAAGCCTCTGGCAGATTTCCTCAATGTATCAGTAGAAGAGTGCGCACGTCAGATACTGCAAAAAGCATTTGAAAAAATTGAACCTGTAATTACCGGATTTGCTGAAAAATATAAAATTGAACATGATCAGATTTCGCTTGTCGGTGTAGGAGGCGGTGCATCCTCACTTCTTCCTTTTACTGCAGAAAAAATGGATTTGAATTATTCAATACCTGAGTATGCAGAAGTCATCTCCTCTATAGGTGTAGCCTTGGCCATGGTTCGTGATGTGGTTGAACGTGTAGTGCCAAACCCCACAAGTGAGGATATTGCAGAGATTAAAAAGGAAGCAAAAACTTTAGCAATTAAAAACGGAGCAACGCCGGAATCTATAGAGGTGCAAATTGAGATAGATCCCCAGACCAGTAAAGTCACAGCAATTGCACTGGGCTCAACAGAAGTGCAGACAACGGATCTGTTAAAAGAGTGCGGAGAGAACGAAGCAAGAGAATTAGCTGCACGTTCAATGAATCTGCCGGAAGACGAATTGAAATGTACTGTCCAAAATGATATATTCTATGTTTTTGAAGCGGATAAAAATGAGAAACATCAAATACGTCTGCTGGATAAGAAAGGGTTTATCCGTGTCCAGCGTGGTGATGCAGAAGCAGTTAAAATTAAAGCTGCAGACTGGGAGTCAGCTGTTGATGCAATGTGGAAAGATATGTTAGTATATAAAGCGGAAATGGAACGTACACCTGACTTGTATCTCTGCATTGAAGGTAAGGTTCTGGATTATGCCAATACAGTCAGTCTGGAACAGTTAAAGATTATTATGGGGACAGAATTTGTCGGCGTATCTCCGGAAGAAGAAATCATCTTATTGGGTGCCCGCAGCGAAGTTTAAGCGGGTGAACCAAGATGGTCTGATGATGAAAAAGCACAGATGACTATATTATAGAAGGAAAACGGTGGAGGAAGAGTATGCTGGAAGAGATGGTTACAACCTTAATGAATCTGCCAGATGAGGTGTGGGACAGTTATGCTTTTGGCAGAGAACCCCTAAATGGTAGGCTGACAAAGGAGAGCAGGACGAATTTTGCTGGCTTGGCCCATCAAACTGGTGTCATGCAGGCAGCAGAAACCAGAAAAGCTTATCCTCATATTACCGTTGAAGGTATCATACGAAAACTGGGCATTGACTTAGAAATAAGAGAAAGCCAAGATGATGGAAATTATATTATGTTTGCCTGTTATACGGAACCAAATCATATTCTGGTCTATAAAAACCCTATACAGGCAACGGTAAAACTTCTGAATCAAAAAGGCTGTAAAGAATTATTATCAGAGAAACAAATACAGGAAATATTATTAGCTCATGAACTTTTTCACTGGTATGAATACAACAGAAAAGATCTGGCTACCAATCAGAAAGTGCTTAGTCTGTGGAAAATCGGACCTCTTGAAAATAGAAGCCGTCTGGTCAGTCTTGGTGAAATTGCAGCCATGTCTTTTGCAAAAGAACTTCTGGGATTATCTTATTCTCCATATATTCTGGATGTTCTGCTTTTACTAACCGTAAATCTGGGACTTGCACGGGAACTTTATCATACTATTCTGGGACTTGCAGAACTTCCGCCGTGTCCCGATGAAGCCTGGGAAGAATTTTAAAAGCTGGAAGAGAGGTAGAAAAAATGGGATATATAATCGGATTAATTTATATCATCATCATAGGGGCAACTGTTGTCATGATTTTACAAAAAAAGGATGTTCAGATCGAAGGGGAAGAATTCTGTATTCGTGAGAGCAAAATCACTGCTTTTTTAGGTATGGCTCTGTGGTTAGAAGGAGGAGTTATTGTATTCTATGCTCTTACTGTCCCGGAAAGATTATTCTTAAACCGTAACTCTCTAATTAATGTTGGTATATTCATGGCTGCAAGTGTACTGCTTGGTTCGGGGATGATGTTATATACATTTGTAAAGCGTATTACATTTACGCAAAACGAATTAGTATTAGTTAATCCGCTGGGTGAAACCACCAGAATAGCCTGGAGTAATATCCGCGGAGTTTCCAGTTCAAATGGTAAACGACTGGTATTTCAGGATAAAGAAAAAACAAGAATCGTAGTCGGCGGGAACCGGTCCATGATGAAAGATGCGGTAAACACTATTTCAAAAAGAATCCCCAAATATGTTGACAGCACAGATGTACAAAAACTAATGACGGCATTAAAATAAATATCTTAATATTGAAAATTAAAATAAGAAGTAATACCATGAAACCGGCAGAGTTAAAAATTCTGACCGGTTTCTGTGTATATAAGAGTTATACTGTCCATGTGGTAGCAGATATGGAAAAGGTTTAGTATGGAGTAATTAAGACAAATATGATATGATAATACTAAAATAAATTAAAACGTATGAGGAGTCAATAATGGATTCGGCACTAAAGTTAAGACTTGCCGTTGAGGGTGGGCAGTCATTATCACCGGATAAAATAGCAGATCTGCTGGAACAATCTCTGCTGGTAAGAAAGCTGACAGGAGATTTTTTTGAGCAGCCTTTGTTTGCTGTGTTTCGGATGATGGGATTGTGTGAGATTCCTCATATAGAAGATTTACCATATACCCGGAAACTAGTTCAATATATCAATCAGCATATTGCTACAGAGGAAGGTTTTTCCTGTCTTGGAGGCATCAAAGAACTTGTACCATGTTATAACGCCATGCTTCTAGAGGCCTATTCTAAAATCGGATTGGCGAAAAGTCCAGAGGCTCAGGCAGCATTGCAATGGATAAAACAATATCAGATTTTTGAACGAGGAAGTGTTACTTCATGGCCTCATTCTGGTATTTGTAAACATGGGGGCTGTCTGGGTAAGGTCCCCTGTTATATTGGTATAGGCAAAACGGTACGTGCACTGATTTCTTATCAGGAATGTATAGATGATCTGGATTCTGAAATTGAATTGCTTATTGATAAAGGTACTGAATATATGTTGAGGCATCATATGTATCAGCGGCTTACAAATAGAAAACCAATCAGTCCTCATATTACGGAGATAATGATGCCGCAGAGCTATGCACTATCATTAACAGATTTGGTTTATATTGGGGGAAAAAGAAGGCTTACTGCCCAATCCAGGTTCCAGCCGCTGATGGAGTTGCTGAAAGATAAAGAAATAAAGTCCAAACAATGGAAAATAGATTATCTATACTCGTACAAAGGATATATCGGATTTGAGAACCGAAGGAAATCATCAGAATGGATCTCAGAATTATTTTCTATATGGCTTTCCTAAAATATTTTTACATAGTGAGGTGATAAAATGTTAAGAGATGCAGAGAAAACAATAGGAAATCTCGTTGATAAACAGAATGTTTCTTTTATCAGTTCGGTGGATGAAGAAGGATTTCCCAATACAAAGGCAATGCTTCCGCCCAGAAAAAGAGAAGGAATAAAAACCTTTTACTTTACTACAAATACGTCCTCTATGAGAGTGTCCCAGTATCGATCTGATCCTAAAGCATGTATATATTTCTGCGACAAAAGATTTTTTCGGGGAGTAATGTTAAAAGGTACTGTTGAGGTACTGGAGGATGTTGAAAGTAAAGAAATGATCTGGCAGGAAGGTGACTTACAGTATTATGCTAATGGAGTTACAGATCCAGACTATTGTGTATTGAAATTCACCGCAAGTACAGGCCGCTATTATGCTAATTTTAAATCTGAAAGTTTCTCAATATTATAAGAATGATTACCGGTATTTTAAATGAATGATAAAGTGAAATCAAATAAAGCTTAAATTCAAAATAGTTATAGGCGGGGTATAATGTTACTAGATAAAAAAATCATTAATTTACAGAAAAAAATATTAACCGAAATTCAAAAGGTAAATGAGGGTTCAAGTGACAAAAGTATTTTCCAATTGCAATTGATTTTGAACGAACTTTATGCAATGGAAAAATCGAAAGGATTTTTTGTAAGCTATCCAAGAATAATTATAGATTCCTGGGACTATACGGATACCTTGGGGACTGAGTTAATAGAAGTGGCGGGGCTTTATAAGAAGGTTAAAAGCACAAAAAACAGAGGTGAAATATGACAGCCGCAAAGTATGCAGACTTAACTAATTTTGGTTTCCAGTTAATTGCTAAAGGAATGAACTGGAAAGCGTATAAATCATCACAGGAGGATGATACTTTTTCCACAAAATCTTATGAAATTATGCCTGGTGTTGAAATCTACTATAACAATTATCGTACATACAAGCATTTTTCGGGGAAAACCCAGATGAGTAATTTTTTTCAGTTCTCCTACAGTCATTCTGGCCTCTATGAAAGCCGCATCAGCTCACGTCGTAAACTGAGACTGGCAGCAGGAGAAGTCATGCTGATGACGAATATTGATCAATGCTATGATTCCTGTATGCCAATGGGGTTCTATAGCGGATTTAATATTGTGTTTTATCCGGAACTATTTGTTCGGGAGACAGACACCTTTTTTGCCCATTTTTCGTTAGATATTGAGCAGTTATTTCAGTGTGTGATGGCCGGAAAATCTTTTGCTGTCTATTCCTGCGGGGATTCAGTGGTTCAACTGTTAGAAACTCTTTTTTATGCTTGTCAGGATGGGGATATTCCGAATATAAAACTGGGTCTGCTGGAAATTCTGCTCCAGATGTCATCAAACAAAGCGTTTATAGATAGTCGATATCATTATATCTCGGATACAAAGTTCTCTTCCATACAGTACGTAAAAGAGTATATAGAACAGGACTTGACAAGACATGTTACCATAAAGGAATTGTCTGAAATATTTGGTATGTCACAGACAAGTATCAAGGATAATTTTAAGGCAATCTATGGCTATGCACCCTATGAGTATCTCAAGAGAGTCCGTATGAATTATGCAGCAGAGCTTTTAACAACAACGACTATGTCTGTTGCAGAAATAGGTATGCAAACAGGATATGAAAACCCAAGTAAATTTTCTTCAGCGTTCAGTAAAACATATGGTCTTACTCCTGGTACATATAGAAAAATAAAGTAGAGAAGCGTTATGTGAATTAAGTAGTAAATTTAAAATCCGGCTAATTGGTCAAATCCGGCTAAACGGAGTGGCAATAGGCGGATTATTTTGCTACGATTAGTTAGCTTAAACTAACTATAAGGAGAGGAATGAAAGGAGAAGAAAGTCTTGAATGAAGAAAAGAATAAATCTCAGAAACCTTCGGGAATGAGTAGAATGCTGCAATTGGCGGGAACAAAAAAGGCGTTGATTATTCCGTCTGCAATTATGTCGGCCCTAGCCTCGGTAGCATCTTTTGTACCTTATTTATGTATTTATTTTATTATTGTTGAAATTACGGAAGTTTATCCACACTTTGATGCAGAGCATTCGGCAGCAATTATCCGATGGGGGTGGATAGCGTTTGGAGGTGTAGCGGCAAATGTTGTTCTGTACTTTGGCGCTCTGATACTTTCGCATCTGGCTGCATTTGGAACATTGTATGAGTTGAAAATCAATTTTACTTCTTATCTGGCACGTCTGCCTCTTGGCTTCCATTTGAATTATGGAAGTGGCAAATTACGTAAGATCACAGATGAGAATATCGAAAAAATAGAAGGGTTCATTGCTCATCAGCTGCCGGATCTTATTGCAGCACTGGTAGCCCCCATTGTAATGATTGTAATTTTATTTATGGTTGACTGGAGATTTGGTTTGGTATCTTTGGTGGGTATTGTAATTGCATTTGTAGTGGAAATGATCGGTTACAGTGGTGCACAGGCAAAGACCATGATGAATAAATACCAGAGCGCATTGGAAGATATGAATAATGCCTCCGTAGAATACGTCAGAGGAATTACTGTAGTAAAAGCATTTCGGCAGACTGTATATTCTTTTAACAGACTGCACAAATCTATCAAAAACTACACCGGTTTTGTGATTCCGTATACCTTGAGCTGGGAAAATATTATGTCCTTATATACCACTATAGTAAACAATATTTATCTTTTCCTGATTCCGGCAGCAATCTTTATCGGAATGAGAACGCCGCAGGAAAACTATGGTGTATTTGCATCAACTGCTATTTTCTATTTGTTATTTGTCCCTTCCATCTCATCAGTAATGATGAAAGTCATGTACAGTGCCACCAACTGTATGCAGATCGGCTCCTGCGTGGATCGTATGGATGAGGTGCTGGGAAAAGAACCTCTGCCAGAGCCTGAACATCCTAAGGCTGCAAGAGGGGGAGAAGTAGTTTTTCATCATGTCTCTTTCTCTTATGATGAAAAGCAAGAGGTGAAAGCCTTGGATGAAGTCAGTTTTACTGCGGCCAAAGAAAGTGTGACGGCAGTTGTGGGACCTTCTGGAGGCGGTAAGTCAACGATTGCTCATCTCATTCCACGATTTTATGATGTGACGGAAGGAAGCATATCTATCGGAGGCATAGACATACGAGAGTTAAAGATAGAAGATTTAATGTCTGTCGTCAGCTTTGTGTTTCAGGATGTATTTTTATTTAAACAGAGCCTGAAAGATAATATTCGCTTAGGTAGCCCGGAGGCCACAGACGAAGAAGTAATAGCAGCGGCAAAAGCAGCCCAATGCCATGAGTTTATCTCTGCACTGCCCAATGGATATGATACGGTTTACGGAAGAGACGGAATCTATCTCTCTGGCGGTGAGCAACAGCGGGTGGCTATTGCCAGAGCGATTGTAAAAAATGCTCCTGTTCTTGTTCTGGATGAGGCTACTGCATTTTCTGATCCGGAAAACGAACATTTAATTCAAAAGGCATTACATGCATTGATGGCCGACAAGACGGTAATTATGATTGCCCACCGTTTGTCTACCATTCGCAGTGCAGACAACATTCTTGTAATGAATGAGGGAAAACTGATTGAACAGGGAACCCATGAAGAATTGTTAGGCAAAAATGGGAAATACAGAGCAATGTGGGATACATATACTCAAGCTCTGTCGTGGAAAATGACTAAGGAGGTGGAAGCAAATGCCTAAATTACAGGAAATGCTGCAATTGAGCGAAAAGGGGTACGCAGATTTAAAGAAAGCCGTTACCGCGTGCACAATAACCAACCTTTCATTAATGCTTCCTTTTATGGTGACTATACAGGTCTTTATGATATTACTGAAACCTCTATTTAATGAGACCATAGAGTGGGGGCAGATGTGGATACTTTTTGGAGCAGGTGTATTTAGTTTTCTGCTTGTTTTTCTTGCCAATAAGAACGATTATAAAAAAACTTATGTTACCTCCTATATGGAGGCAGAAAATACGCGTGTAGAGGTAGCCGAGCGAATACGAAGACTGCCCATGAGCTTTTTTAACTCAAAGGATTTATCGGAATTGACAACGAACCTGATCGGGGACTGCAGTACCCTCGAACATGTCCTCAGTCATGTAGTGCCTCAGTTGCTGGGAAATGCAATAACTTCTGTACTGATTTGTATCTGTCTGGCATTTTTTGACTGGAGAATGGCACTTTCTGTATTTTGTACGATTCCTCTTTCTTTTGGCATTATTTTTTTCACCCGCAAGAGTCAGGAGAAGTTAAGTAAAAAGCAGATAGAATCAAAGTTAAAGGCTTCTGAGCAGGTTCAGGAATATATTGAAGGAATTAAGGTGATCAAATCCTGCAATATGGCCGGAGCAAAATCAAAAGAATTAAAATCAGCCCTTCTTTACATGAAGAAAATGGCCATTAAAATGGAAATGTTTACGGGGATATTTGTGACTGGTGCACAGTTGATCTTGCAGGCCGGGGTCGGTATTACCGTTTTTGTGGGAGCCCAGCTGCTGACAGGCGGAAAAATTGAATTGATTCCACTGTTAATGTTTTATTTAATCGTAGTAAGAATATATGGTCCAATACTGACCGAGTTGACACTTCTCCCAGAATTGTTCCACTCCCTGCAATCTATGAAACGGATGAAAGCATTAAAAGAGGCAGAGACACAGCAGGGTAGCCAGGATACGAATATTCCTGACAGTCAGATTGTTTTTGACCATGTAAGTTTTGGGTACAATGACGCAGATGTATTACAGGATGTCAGCTTTACCATTAAGGAAAAAGGAATTACCGCTCTGGTGGGTCCGTCTGGAAGCGGGAAAAGCACGGCTGCTAAACTGGCAGCACGATTCTGGGATATAAATAAAGGAAAAATCACTCTTGGCGGTGTTGATATCAGCACACTTGATCCTGAGTATCTGATGGATCATATGTCTTATGTTTTTCAGGATGTGGTGCTGTTTAATGATACCGTATATAATAATATCAAAATCGGAAATATGGATGCATCAGATGAGGAAGTTATGGCAGCGGCAAAGGCAGCCTGCTGTGATGAGTTCGTTGAAAAAATGCCTATGGGATATGAGACTATGCTGGGGGAAAATGGAAGTACGATTTCTGGAGGAGAGAGACAGAGAATTTCCATTGCCCGTGCACTGTTGAAAAATGCACCGGTAATTCTTCTTGATGAGGCGACTGCTTCACTTGATCCGGAAAATGAAGTGCTGATTCAGCAGGCAATTTCGCGATTGATTGCAGACAAAACTGTTCTTGTCATCGCTCATAGACTCCGTACAGTAGCAGGTGCAGATAAAATTATTGTACTGGACGGCGGGCGTGTTGCAGAAGAAGGAAGACATGAAGAGCTGATTGAGAAAAAAGGCTTGTATGAAAAATTGTATTCATTACAGCAGACCAGTATGGAGTGGTCCGTGTAAAATTTAATGCATGATAGTAAGTACCAGCCCCTAGTAAATCACTGGAATGTGAATCACAGCATATGGTAATATCTATGGAAGTATAGTATGATATTAAGATGTTAGGGTCAAAAGATATTTTGACCCTATGATACCTACGGATTGCTACGCACTTTGTGCTCCCGCAATCCTAAAACATGAACAGTGAATACATAAAGACAGGGGATTATATAAGTGATGACAATAAAAGAACTGGCGCTGGAAGTGATAAAGCGGCTGAAACAGGAATATCCTGAAGCCGGATGTACGCTGGATTATGATCAGGCATGGAAACTGCTTGTCAGCGTCCGTCTGGCTGCTCAATGTACGGATGCAAGGGTGAATGTGGTGGTCCGGGATTTGTATGCTGAATATCCGGATGTAAATGCATTGGCAGAAGCAGATGTAAAGGATATTGAACGGATAGTAAGGCCTTGTGGTCTGGGAAAAAGCAAAGCCAGGGATATCAGCGCCTGTATGAATATATTAAAAGAAGAGTATGGGGGCAATGTACCAAACGATTTTAACAGTCTGCTGAAACTTCCGGGTGTGGGGAGAAAGAGTGCAAATCTGATTATGGGTGATGTGTTTGGTGCACCTGCAATAGTAACAGATACACATTGTATTCGACTGACAAACAGAATCGGTCTGGTAGAGGGAATCAAGGATCCCAAAAAAGTAGAAATGGCTTTATGGGAAATTATCCCTCCAGAGGAGGGCAGTGATTTCTGTCATCGTCTGGTGTTTCACGGCAGGGATGTGTGTACCGCAAGGACAAAGCCTTTTTGTGAAAAATGCTGTTTAGCAGATATATGCGGAAAACATGGAGTTGTCTAGTATGGGATGTGAAAAATTTATGGTAGAAAAAAGCTTAGATAATTTTGATATATCCCAAATCTGTAATTCTGGACAGTGTTTTCGTATGGGAAAAAAGCTAAATAATATGTTCTGGGTAATTGCAGGGGATAAATATCTGGAGGTCAGCCAGAAAGGCAGAAAGTGCACCTTTTATTGCACAAAACAGGAGTTTGAGGGATTTTGGAAACATTATTTTGATCTGGATACTGCGTATGAAGAGTATGTGAAAAGTATTACTCCAAAGGATACTTACCTGAAAAATGCTGCTGAATTTGGAAGTGGAATTCGTATTTTGAATCAGGATTTATGGGAAATGATTGTTTCTTTTTTAATTTCTCAGCAGAACAATATTGCACGTATACGAAAGTGTATACAGAATATCTGTGAAAAATATGGAGAAGAAAAGAAAAACAAAGATGGTGAAATTTATTATGCCTTTCCTGCTCCGGAAGTTCTTGCTCAATTAGATGAGGATGAGTTGAAGGCTTGTAATCTGGGCTATCGCAGTAAATATGTGGTCAGAACAGCAAAAAGCGTTGCGACCGGCGTGGTTTCACTGCAGGAAATCAGAGAACTCCCCTATATTAAGGCAAAAGAAGAATTGCTGAAGTTTTTTGGAGTAGGAGAAAAGGTGGCGGATTGCATCTGTCTGTTTGCTCTGCATAAAATGGAGGCGTTTCCTGTGGATACTCATATTAATCAGGCTTTGACGCGGCATTACCCAAAAGGATTCCCAAAACATAAATACAGGGGATTCGAGGGCGTCATACAGCAGTATATCTTCTATTACGAACTTTTGGGAGGCGCATAGGGGTAAAGACACGAAAAAAGGATGGCTCACTCATTTAGAGGAAGACATCCTTTTTTTCATTGATTAGGGAAACCTAAAGGTTTATTCTGCCAGTGCAGCGCCAAGTGCTTTGCAGGCAGCTACGGCATCATCATCAGGCGCCTCATTGCAAATAACACTTTCGCAAACGAGAATCGCCCCGATATCGGCACATGTGCTTTCCCATGTACGCATCCATTCGCCATCTCCCCAGCCGTAAGAACCGAAAAGTGCGATTTTTTTATCTTTCAGTTTAGCTTCGCAGGAAGAAAACATGGGTTCAAATTCACCTTCCTCCAGTTCTTCTGCGCCCATAGAAGGGCAGCCAAATGCAATGGCATCGTACTCATCTACCAAAGATTCATTAAATTCTCCGGATGTCAGAAGTACCCCTTCTGCTCCTTTTTCATTTACACCTTCCAGAACAGCTGAAGCCATAGCTTCGGTATTTCCGGTGCTGCTCCAATAAACAACTGCAACTTTACTCATATTAATTACCACCTTTCTATTTTTTTGATTTATGAAACAGCTGCAAAAGAGCTGATCAACAAGTTAATAATGAAAACAATTGTTTCTTTCATATGTTTTTCTCATAAAGTGCTATTCCATATTTTTCAGGGCATCACTTAATGGGATTTTTTTGATTTTTTTCATCTGTATTATATGTACAGCCAGATAGCATACCGCACCGGTCGCAAACATCACCGGCCAGATCCACGGAGCTACATAAAAGGTCATCCATCCGTTATAGTCTTTCATCATGGCATAGTAAATCATCTTAATCAGTGAATAACTGATGGGAAGACTTAAAAGCAGGGAAAACATCATAATTATACAAGTCGTTATATTATAAAGATTAGAAATTTCCTGGTTGTTATAGCCAAGTATTTTAATCATGGAAATAGAATGCATATTTTTTTCAATAATCTGCTTTGCCAGAAGATAAATGAGCAGTATGTACATAAATACCGAAAAACCGCACATAAGATAAAATGTCTGTCCCATAGAATCATCGAGCTGGTCAGCAATTACCGTCAGATCACTTTGTGAAATTATAGTTGCTATATAATTCTCATCAATGTCAGTCAGTTTTTCATTGCTGAAATAACCACTGAAGTAATCCTTGTCTTTATCAAATAGTTCATTAAAATCTTTTCTATTCATAAAAACAGACAGCGCAGCAGGATATTCATAGCTGCCGTCAGCTGTAAAATCATATGTCTTATCTTCATACTTCTGGGAAAGTTTAAAGGTCTCCCCCTTTTTTATATTGTATTTCTCCATAAATCCATCTGAAAGCAGCACAGTACCTTCTTTGATGTCGGTATTCAGATATTTTGATCCTGCATCTATTCCATATACTGTAATTTCTTCTTTAGTCTCTGAGTTAAGAGAATATACAGCATATTTTTCAGCAGAATCTTTCTTTGTGTCAACGGGTGTTTTTAAAATATACTGGTAATCTGCTATCTGGGAATGAATGACCTCCTCACGAAAATTTGAAAGGAGTGGGGCCATCATCAGGCCAAACAGTAAAAGGACACTGGCAAAAGCGACACCAAGAAAAAGTGTCAAATAGGAGGTTACATTTTGAAAAATCACCCTGAGTCTGAAACGGGTAAAAAAGTTAAAGTGTTTTAACTTCATGACCTTGTTCTTTTTTCTCGTTGTAAGTTCATGGCGTAGAAACTGCAGAGGTGCAAGTTTCAACGCTGAAAAAAGTACAAATAGAATTACTACCAGTACGATCAGACATGGTATTAAGGTGGTCATGACAAAAGCCTCAGTGTTCCATAGTGTGATATATGTAGGAAGTGAATAGCTGTGATAATACATTTTTACTACATAATTCTTCATCACGGTGTAGCCCAGAATATTTCCAGCAACTGCAGCAATAAACATGACAGAAACAGGCAGTACCATATAATGACGGATCATCTCACCCTTGGTATAGCCGGATGCACGAAGTGTACCGATAGCACCGGCTTCTTTTTCAATGGTATTTCTTGTGGTTATACCAAATACAAATGCCAGAACAGCCATAACAATATAGAGCAGAGTGATCATCATAATGCGGTCACCACCCATATCATCGCCGGTAAAGACAATTGCCTGATTGTCACTTGCCTTTACAAAATCACTTAGTAATCCTGTCTTCGCTAAAATACTTTTGATATCATCCGCTTTGTCTGACTGTTCATTAACTGACAGGTTGCGATCGTCAGTTCTCCAGGCATAAGTATAGCTTAAATCCGTTTTACTGAGTTTTTCAAAACTTGTTTGTGATACACAGGCAACGGTAAACTTATTAGCATCAAACATCATATCTGTATTGTTTTTAAATAATGCACTATAGTCGGAAAAAGCGACGAATCCACTGATGGAAAAATCTTGTCCCTTGACTTCTACTTTATCTCCCACAGACAGGCCATTGTTTTCAGCGTACAGACGGTCGATGACAATTTCTGTATCTGAAGCCGGCAGTTCGCCTTTCATCAAACATAATCGGTTTACATCATTACGCAGTTCATATATTCGTATATTATGGTTATTCGTGAGCGTAAAATCTTTGTGATATAATGGATATAAAGAAATATCCTCTTTTTCCAGGGTCTCTAATAGTTCATCATTTGCTTCGGCAGCCAGTGTAAAATGCCCGTCTTCTATATCATATTTATCAAAGCTGGCATCATAAGCAGACTTCATGCTGCCTCCTGCTACCAGAAAACCGGATACAAATCCAATAGTCACCATCAGAAAAAGAAATAGTGCAATATATTTGCCTGCATCATGTCTTAGTTCACGTGGCAGGCGTTTGTTTAATGGATTTCTCATAATGTGCCCCCTTACCAGCTCAGCTCGGCGGCAGATGTTTTGAAATCATTAATAAGGTTAGCATGTATTTGCCCGTCACGCAGTTTTATTACCTGATCTGCCATATGCTTGATCGCGTCATTATGGGTAACCAGAACAACTGTATTTCCAAATTTATGATTCACTTCTTCAATAAGTTTTAAAATCTCTTTTGACGTCTTATAATCCAGAGCACCTGTAGGTTCATCACAAAGCAGAATATCCGGATTTTTAATTACAGCACGCCCTATAGCCGTACGCTGCTGCTGACCTCCTGAGAGTTGATTGGGTATCTTATCCTGATGCTGCCAGAGCCCCAGAGTATGGAGAAGCTCATCCACAGGCAAAGGCTGAGCCGATAAATAGGCTCCTACCTCAATATTTTCTTTTACGGTAAGATTTGGAATTAAATTATAGGATTGAAATACATAACCAAGATGTCTTCTCCGATAAAGTGATAATTCCTTTTCGGTCATATTGTTGATGGTATCTTCACCGATGGAAATAGATCCTTTGTCAGTTGTTTCAATTCCCCCGATAATGTTCAACAGTGTAGATTTGCCCGAGCCCGACGGACCAAGTAGTACACAGATATGCCCTTTCTCAACACTGCAGCTAATCCCCTTTATGACTTCGGCTTTGTTTTCTCCATGGCCAAATGATTTAAAGAGGTCTTTTATTTCTAAGTACATGGGCGTATTCCTCCATCTATTTGTATTCAATTAGAATGGGCTAATCATTTTTAATGAATGGTTAGCTGAAACTAACCTAACATTAAGAATACTCGCTATTACCATCAATGTCAATATAATTTTGCATTAGTTATTCGCTTACTCTTGTAAAGAAAAAGTAAATACTTTACAATTATTTACATGGTACTACAAAATACGCAAAAATCCTTAAGTATCAGTAAACAAATGGCATCCCAAAAAACTTAAAAAGAAAAGGAATGGAGATTAGTTTATGAGTAAAAAGGAACATCCACAATGGTCATCTAGGTTCGGTTACATAATGGTAGCAGCAGGGGCAGCAATTGGGCTGGGCAATATTTGGCGGTTTCCCTATCTGGCTTATGCAGGGGGAGGCGGAATATTTATTCTGATGTATATCATTTTAGCTGTAATTATGGGACATCCTATGGTAGAAATGGAATCAGCTATAGGAAGATATGGAAGAGGAAATGTAGCAGCAGCTTTTGGTGCAGTAAATAAAAAGTTTAGTTTTATTGGAATTATTGCTATAATCTGCACAACCTTAATCGATATTTATTATGTTGTAGTAAGTGGATGGGTGCTGAAATATACAGTATCTTATATAACAAATACAGATTTTGGGACAGATACGAAACAATTTTTCGATCAGTTTGTATCATCACCTGTCGAGCCAGTTATTTTTACCGGTATCATCGTTATTATTACTGCTTTTTTATTGTTATTTGGAATTACAAATCTTGTTGAAAAAGTCACAAAGATTATTATGCCCGCTCTATTTATCTTACTTTTTATTTGCGGAATATGGGCCATATTTTCTACAGATGGTGCTGTAGAAGGCTTGAAATACTATTTACTTCCTGATTTCAGTAAACTGAGCATAAAAGTATTTGCTGATGCTGCTACCCAGATTTTGTTTTCTGTTGGAATTGGCTGGGGAATTTTTATTACTTTGGGTGCAAGCCTTCCAAAAGAAAATAACATAAAAAAAGATGCAATGTGGATTACCTTGTGTGACACTGCGGTTGCTCTTCTTGCTGGTTTTGTGATTATTCCATCAGCATTTGGTGCCGGAGTAGATGTTGCAAGCGGGCCATCCCTTGTTTTTGTTGTAATGACACAGATTTTTGACAATCTTCCCGGAGGAAGAATTATTGGTTTGTTATTCTTTATTGCGCTTATTTTTGCTGTCTTTTCTACTTTGTTTACTATTTTTGAAATACCTGTTAAATGGGTGGAGGAATCCTTTAAAATAAGACATAAGATTTCTACATTGATCGTTTCCGGGGTGGTGTTTTTGGGGAGTATCTTTGTATCTCTTGGATTTGGAATATTAAATGGAGTAAAACTTCCCTGGATAGATGCAAATGGACTTGCCAGCTATAATCTGTATGACTGGCTGGATACCGCCACTGCGTATGTTCTATTGCCATTGGGCTGTATATTAACCTGCTTTTATGTTTCGAGAGTATGGGGAATGGATTCTTACGAAAAAGAATTAACATCCGGAGGAAGAGATGGAAAAGTCTCACGTTTTCAGAGAATATTAGCAAAAATAGTAATACCTGTACTAATGATTATTGTTATACTTAATTGCTTTGGATTTATACGTTAAGAGGTAAAGGAAAATGAAAGGTTTTATTTTTGTTGCACTGGGAGGTGCACTTGGATCTGTATTACGTTATGGAATCAGTTTGATTCCATATAAAGGTACATTTCCTGTTTTAACATTGCTGACCAATGTCTGCGGAGCTATATTGATTGGGTATATAGCAGGAACCGTTGCAGAAAAACATTTGTCAGACCATGTTATGCTTTTTTGGAAAACTGGGGTTTGCGGTGGTTTTACCACATTTTCAACGTTTTCACTGGAGGCGTATACATTGATTGGGCAGGGATATTATGGTCAAGCAGGCAGTTACATGGTGTTAAGTACGCTTATGTGTCTTGGCGGTGTATGGTGCGGAATGATTCTAGCGCGGATAAGGTAATAACAAATGTTTTTATGAGGTATTTTTGTTCTTGAATTTGGTTAATATTTATAGTAGTTGATCTGATAACAGAATGTGCGGTCAGTCAAATCAAAGGAGAACAAGGTATATGGATGAAAATAAGAAAATAGATTACCGCGTAGAGACAGATTCTATTGGTACGAAAGATGTGCCGGAGGATGTTTACTATGGTGTGCAGTCTTTACGAGCGGCAGAAAACTTTCATATTACTGGATTGAGTATGCATCCGGAAATCATCAGCAGTCTTGCATACATCAAAAAAGCAGCTGCGGTGACCAATAGTGAAATAGGGATTCTGAATGAAAAAAAGGCAGAAGCAATTATCCGGGTATGTGATGAAATCCTGACCGGAAAATTCAGGGAAGATTTTATTGTTGACCCGATTCAGGGCGGTGCCGGTACATCATTAAATATGAACGCAAACGAGGTAATTGCCAATCGTGCAATTGAACTGCTTGGCGGGAAAAAGGGAGATTATACAATCGTAAATCCCAATGATGATGTGAATTGTGGTCAATCTACCAATGATGTAATTCCTACGGCGGGAAAGATGACCGCACTTCACCTGCTGAAAAATTTAAAAGCGGAGTTACTTCGTCTGCATAAAGCACTATGCGAAAAGGGAGATGAATTTAATCATATTATAAAAATGGGACGAACCCAGATGCAGGACGCAGTGCCTATCCGGCTTGGTCAGGAGTTTCGTGCGTATTCAGCTGCTATTATGCGTGATATCTGCCGTATGGACAGGGCAATGGAAGAGATGTGCACATTGAATATGGGAGGTACAGCTGTGGGCACAGGAATTAACGCAGATGAAGAATATCTCCGACGTATTGTTCCAAATCTGGTCAGTATATCAGGGATGAAATTTATACAGGCACCGGATCTCATTGATGCGACACAGAATCTGGATCCTTTTGTTGCTGTATCAGGCGCAGTAAAAGCATGTGCTGTTACTTTGTCTAAAATTGCAAATGATCTCAGGCTCATGTCTTCCGGACCAAGGGCAGGTTTTAATGAGATTAATCTTCCGGCAAAACAAAATGGATCGTCCATTATGCCGGGGAAAGTCAATCCTGTAATCCCGGAAGTAGTAAATCAGGTAGCATTTAATATCATTGGCAATGATGTTACCATAACCATGGCTGCAGAAGCAGGACAGTTAGAGTTAAACGCGTTTGAACCTATTATTTTTTACTGCATGTTTCAGTCTATTGATACACTTGCGTATGGTGTGCGTACCTTTGTAGATAACTGTGTAACAGGAATTTCTGCAAACGAGACAAGATGCAGGTATCTGGTAGAAAATAGTGTGGGAATTATTACGGCAATCTGTCCTCATGTGGGATATCAAAAAGCCGCAGATATTGCGAAAAAAGCTATGAGAACAGGGGAATCAGTGAGAAGTCTGATTCTGCAGGAGGGATTGCTGAAGGAAGAGGAGCTGGATCTTATTTTAGAACCGGTGCATATGACCGAGCCTGGAATATCCGGAAAAGAGCTGCTGGGGCAGAAGAGGTAAATGATTTTTGGATTAATAAATAAAAATACTTAAGAAAAAAGAATTATTCATATACAAACAGCCGGGGGGGCATCATGAAAAACAACATCAGGATTAACAGAGAAGATATGCTGGAACTGACCAGAAGAATGACCATAAAGAGAAATTGTTTTACCAGAATTGCAGGTGCATATTTTGATGAAGAGGGATTCATCGATGGAACGTTTAATACTCATTTTCTTAAACTTTCAGCAAAGGAACAGACGGTTAATCTGGCAATAGCAAAAGCTATACCATTTTCTGATACGAACAAGAATTTAAAAGGGTTTAGTTTTCAAAATGAAGATGAAAATACTGGAAGCATCTGGCAGATGTTGATGGCACTTAAGGAATGTGAGTTAAAAAATGATGCCCTGCTGGATGTATTTTATGAAGTGGCAGGAGAGAGATACTCTGGAAAAGATGGTTTTGCAGTATATTTGTTTTATGGAAACTATGATGTACCCACTAAAGCAAAAAACGGTGATAGCTTATGGGAGTCAGAGGAAGTGTACAGTTTTATTGTTTGTGCAGTCTGCCCCCTTAAAGGTGAGTATGAGCCGGGATTGCCTGACTTTGGATTCCTTTTTCCCGCCTTTACTGACCGAAGCAGTGATATTCATGGAATACATATATATAATGAAAATGCAGAGCATCCACATTTAGAGTTAATGCAGATTTTTTCATCTGCAAAATAAGCTGAGAGACTGGTTTCCATCCGTGGGGAGAAGAGTCCAGAATTTATTCTTCAATGGTATAAAATGTAAAATAACAATAAAAACAAACAAAAATAATAAATTTATGTCGGAATTTTAGGATAAATATGCTAGAATAAAAATATTAAAGTGAAATTGTTTACAAATATCTTACAAAAAGTTACAGAAAAGAGGTATGTCAATGAGCGGAAAATATTTTTTTTAGGTACACTTCTTACGATAATGGCGGGGCTGCTTGGAGGCTGTGCCAATCACAAAGAAGAAAACACAGAACAGCAAAGCGATTACATTATAGGTGTAGTTGCAAAATCGGAGAGTAGTGAATACTGGATGTCAGTACGTTCAGGCATGGAGGCAGCTGCGGAAGCGGTAGGTGCACGAGTGATTTTTTTTGCACCTAACACGGAGGAAAACGCTGAAATGCAGGAAAAAATGGCTCAGGCGCTGGTGCGTCGTGACGTTGCGGTATTGGCAATATCGCCGATTAATGCTTCTCAATCGAAAAACTATATTGAAACTGCTGAGGAAAAGGGGATACCTGTGATTGCTTTTGATTCTGCATTCGAAGATAGTGAGATTCCGTATATCGGAATTGACAATAAGGAAGCCGGTTACAAAATGGCGAAATATTTAGCTGAGAAATTAGACCACGAAGGGGAAATAGGTATAATTTCAGGAGAACTGAATCAGCTCTGCCATTATCAAAGAGTAGAAGGAATTAAAAATTATATATCAACGGAACCCAATATGAAAATTTCTTACATTGAAAGCGGATATTCGGGAGGTAAGATGTCTGGGGCTAAAATAACAGAGCTTAAGGAACAGTACCCGGCAGTGAAAGGTGTAGTTGTTACCAGTGCTGTTACCGCAATGGGAATTGTTGAAGGCGGTGCCATGGGAAATTTGAAAATTACATCTATTGATGTGCAGGAGGATGCACTGAGCGCTTTAAAGAATAGACGTATACAAGGACTAGTTGCTCAATCAGGATATGATATCGGATATGAAACAATATTTTATGCAGATGCAATCTTACGAGGGGATGAGAATCGTGATGATAAAATTCTGCCGGCTGAGTTTTTGACACCGGAGAATGTGGAGGCCTATATTGAGAAGTATACGCAGTAAAATATTGATTTCCATATTGCTGATTACCGTGCTTACCGCTTCAATGCTTACCTCGATTTTCTATCGCAAGTCAGCGGAAACAATTGAAGAAAATTATATTTCATCTAACCAGCAGCGAAACCGGCAATTAATGGAGGGACTAGATCAGAACATGCAGGAGGTTTATCGGGTTCTGGCAGAGACGGCAACTGATTCGGTAATTAAACAACGGGTACAGCAGTATGAAAATAATCCCCAGGATGATATATTGGTTCAAATCGCTGAAATCCTGAAAAGTTACAATAAGCAAAATAAGGCAATTTCATCATTCTATTTATTCATACCTGATGATCAGGTTCTGGTAACATCAGAAGATTATCCAACTTATCGAAAAGTAATAGAGAAAAGAAGCATAGATGCAATCATAAAAAATGGTGTTGGCAAGCCCGGTCCTTTCTTACTTACGAATTTAATCAGCGGAGAAGCACCCCATCTGGCTTTTGTCGAGAGTGTTATGGATGAAGAAACGGGTGTTCCAAAAGCTTACATATGTGCCAACATCGAAGAACGCTCTCTTTATTACAATTATATTTCCGAGATGAAAAATGACACGGTCCAGGCAGTGATGCTGCTGGAGAGGCATAACAAGGTGATTACGGCGGATGCTGTTGATCCAAATCAGGAAGTAGCCATTGGCAGCAATATAAAGATACCGGAGATGAACGGTACCGAAAAGGTCATAACAGTTGAAGATAAAATTTATTTTTACAGCCGGGCTTCATTTTCAGGGTGTACACTGTTTATCTCGGTGGATCGTAATGCTGTGCTGGGCAGCCTGAAAGAAACACAGATTTATTATTTAGGTATATTACTGGTATCCCTGTTTCCGGCTGCCATATTGGCGGTGTATTTGGCCAGGCTGATTTACAGACCGGTACAGAAATTAACAAGTACGGTAAAGCAGGTAGCTGAAGGTGAACTGGATATCAGAGCAGAGGTGGCGGCAAAGGATGAAATCGGCACATTATCGGTGGAATTCAATCAGATGCTTGATCATATTGAAGCACTGATCAAACAGCTTATTGCAGAAGAAAAACTGAAGCAGGATGCTGAACTGGAAGCACTTCAGTATCAGGTGACGCCTCATTTTATGTACAATACGCTGAATTCAATTAAGTACGCTGCACTGATTAAAGGGGAAAAAGAACTTGCAGGTCTGATTGAGAATTTTGTAGAACTTTTACAGGCCAGCATCAGTAAAAAAGGGGCATTTTTGCAGGTGACAGATGAGGTATATATTCTGCAGAATTATGTCAGGCTACAAGAATTTCGCAGTAATGCGACCATACATATGGAGTGTGATATTGCAGAAGATGCACAGCGATGCTTAATTCCCCGGTTATTGCTGCAGCCACTGGTGGAGAATTCTCTTCTCCACGGAATTGACTTAAAGGAAGACAGAGGCGTACTTGAAGTAAATGCCAGAGTTAAAGAGGGGAAGTTATATCTGGAGGTGGCAGATAACGGCAGGGGAATCAGTCAGGAAAAAATTGTGGAGCTTATGAACAGCCAGGTAAAAAACACAAAAGGTTTTTCGGCCATTGGTGTTCCTAACATCCGGGAGCGGTTACGGCTGTACTACGGTAAACTTGCTGGTATGGAGTTTGTCAGCAGTTCTCAGGGAACACGGGTGATTATTCATTTGCCTGCGGAGTATGAAAGAGGGGAGGAAGACAGATGAGTTTTAAAACGTTGCTGGTTGATGATGATTATCTGGTGAGAAGTTATTTGAAGATTCTTACTGTTTGGGAGCAGGAACAGTTTCAGGTAATTGCTGATGTTCGTGACGGAGAAGAAGCACTTAAGGTATTAAAGGAAACACCTGTGGATTTAATTGTTACGGATATTTCCATGCCTTTGGTTAACGGAATTGAATTAATTCGCAAAATTCGCAAGCGTAACAGTTGTGTTTACATTATTGTACTTAGTTGTCACGATGATTTTGAGTATGTAAAAGAGGCAATGAAACTGGGCGCAGATGAATACGTTCTAAAAAATACACTGGAGGAGCGTACTTTAGTTCCGGTTTTAACTCAGGCAAGAGAGGCTATCATTGCAAGAAGAAAGACCAGCGGAGAAATAAAATCACCTGATGTGGTTCCCAGAATAATCAATGAAAATTCAGAGTTCTTATTTTTTAACAAGGTCTTGTCCGGAAACTCCAGTGAGCAGGAAACAGAGGCTATGCGTAAGCATGTGGGAATTGCATATCCATTTCATAACTGTGCGGTAGTCAGTATGATGATACAAAAAAGCCAGGATGCAGATGAACAGTGGTTTGAATTGGAAATGGAGCAGTATTTTCTTGAGTTTCATTTGCGCCTGCGGGGCGCACTAGAACATGAGCAGGGAGCAGAGGGACTTAGTTGTGAAGTGATTTATCTTGGAATGGGGGTATTCTGCTGTTTCATTGATCTATCCGATGAATGCCGCAGCAGTGTCATGAGTCAAAAGGTAATCCAGACAGCCACGGCCTGTTATCGTATTTGTAAAGATGAACCTCATCTTTTTCAAATAGGAGCCAGCGGCATTTGTATGGGGACACAAGCCATCCGTCAAGCTTATCAGCAGTCACGCACGGCATTGAAATCAGGATTTTATGAGGATAAGCAGATTCTTTATTATGACAGTGAGAGACGTTTATCGGATCAATTACCGGATAAAGCACAGCAGTTATTGAGTGAGGCCGATGAATTGTTCTATCAGGGGAAAAAAGAGCGTTTTGTATTGTTAAGTGATCAGGCATGTAAAGCTTTTATCGAGAAACGGACCACACGCCGGGTGGTGGTACAGTGGCTTAGAGATATTCAGGGGATTACACGTACAGAAGTGTACGAGGCACACATGATTCGCAGCATCAGACAGGTAAAAGAGGCACTGGAAAAACTGACGGAGCAGATAGGTAATGAAAACGTGCAGATGGAAATCCCTGTAAAAGCAAATATTACGGCGCGTATGGCAGCAGAGTATGTACAAAAACACTACCGTGAGCCAATCGGACTAACGGAGGTTGCTGAAGCTGTAGGCATTAATGCATCATACCTGAGTTATCTTTTCTCTCAGGAAATGAATATAGGATTTTCTGCCTATTTATTAAATCAGCGAATGAAATATGCAATGAAGATGCTTAAGACAACAAATTTAAAAATAAATGAGATATCCTCCCGATCAGGTTTTAATGATTATCATTATTTTGCCAAGACCTTTAAAAAACTGAATGGACTCAGCCCTGCAGACTATCGTAAAAAGAAGTAAGAGTAGAAAGAAGGAATAGAAACGACGTTATTTTTTACTAAGGGGATGTAAAGAAGCTTGTTATGTAAGGCGGCGGTACAGTGAAAAAACTGTACCGCCGCCTTAGGTGTTCTGTTTGGTTTAGATTTGGTGTGTATGAAAATTAATCCTTGTTTTTCCAAGAAGAGGATTTTCGATTTTTGTTCAGTACGACTATCCCTATGATTCCCCCAAGGCCGGCAACAAACAGGGTAAGATATACGCCCAGCATATTGTTATCCCCTGTGGTTGGAGTTGTTGTAGCACTATTCTTTACATTCGTTTTTGAGTCTGCGTCGCCCGTAATAGTAAAGTTAACTACTTGTTTTGTACCGTTCACTGTATAGCTTGCCGTAGTTTTGCCTGTCTTTTTAGCAGTGAAAGTCACAGTTCCATCTTTATCAGACATAGAGAGATAGTCTTTATCGTATTCCCAGGTACCGTCTGTTGGAGAAGGGGTAAAGCTAATACTTTTTCCGTTTTCTAATGTACAGCTTTTGGGCAGACCGCTGACTGCCTGTTTACTTGTCTTAAATGATATAGGTTCTGAAGTGATACTGTTTCCGTTAGCATCTGTTACAATGACCCGCACAGTATACTCCTTGTTGCCTAAAAGTCCGGTGTAATCAAAATCTGGACTGGTTGCTCCGGGAATGTCGATCCAAGAGCCTTTTACCTGCCACTGGTAGGTAAGGGGTGAATCTGCGGTTGCAATAACTTTGAGCTTTGCACCGTTTATGGTCGGTGTAACCTGTACGGATACAAGCAAAGGCTTAATAGTACTTAAAGTTACTTCCACATCAAAGGTTACTGGTTTATAATTAGTATCAGCAGGAGCAAAGAGCACTTTGTGCATTCCGGAGCCTATTACTACTGTCTGGGGATTCTCCCAGTCAAAGCTGCCGTCAAGGGGAGAATCATTTAAACCATAGGCTTTCAGCTCTGACAGGGATAAGCTTGAAAGTGCCTTCCCTACATTTGCACCATTTACCTTCGGATTACTTTGTATCATAGGTGTTGTCTTTGTAACAGTTAAGGTGAGTGTAGTGTTGGTCTCATTATAGATACTATCCCCTGCTTTAGAGCCCAGAATAACAACAGTTCCGGCTTTCTCTATGGTCACGGTATTTCCCTTAACGGTAACCGCATCGCCGCTTAGGACGGTATAGGTCACGGAACCATCGCCGCTGCCGCCTGTGCTGCCCAAAGTAAAACTGCTATCCCCATACACAATAGCTTGAGGAACACCGGTAATGAATAATGCGTCCTGTGTTTTCTTTTGTATATCATAATGAGAAATGCTGCCGGATGTGTTCTCATAGTTATTATCACCGGCATATTCCGCTGTCAAGTTGTGGCGGCCGTAAGGAATGTTCTGCCAGTTATAGGAGGCCTCACCATTATCAATTGGTGTGGTTCCCAATATGGTGCCGCCATTCTTAAACACAATACTTCCCGTAGGATAATTATCTGCAAGGACACCAGTCAGTGATGCAGTAAGTGTGACGCTGTCTCCTGCTAAACTGTTGTTTTCTGGTGAAGCCGTCAGGATAATCCCGGGAATTGCTTTATGTATGGTAAATTCTGCTGTGGCAGAGTCCCCATTATAGGTATCCGTAGCCGAAACAGAAGACAAAACAGTGTAATCTCCTGCATTTGCGGGAACATCTGCAGTGTAATCTGTGTCAGGTGCATCTTGTGCTTTATATTTATAGGTCACTGTACCGCCGCATGTATTACCGGACAGCAGGGGATCTGGAGTCTCTCCATAAGTAATATCCTCACAGGATAAGGACAGCGATAAGTTAAGTTTGTTTACCGTTAACTGTACAGAATTGCTGTAACCTGTACCTACTGAATTTGTTGCATAATAGCGCAGATACTGTTCGTTATGTACATAGGTCATGTAAGCCTCAGAATCAAATATCGTCCAGTTTGTGCTGCCGTCTGCACTGATTTCCCATCCTTGTGCGGTAACCGGTTCACCATTGTCTATGAACGTTGGAGGCACAAGAGATAAGGTATCGCCTACATTGACCGCAGACACCGAAATGTTGCTTATGGAGGGAAGATCATTTACCTTTACTTCGGCCACATCACTGGTTACGGCAGCCGTCTTGGTGCCGTTAACGCTGGTATTCGTATTGGTGATGATACAGTAATAATAGAACGTGCCAACCGTGCCGGTGCTTGGTGTATAGCTTGCACTGTTTGTGCCTACCGCAGTGCCGCCTGTGTTGCTGTTATCGGTATTCCTATACCACTGGTAAGAAAGGGTTCCTTCATCCGTTACAGTTGCTTTCCTCGTTGACTTGTATGGATGTGTCTTGTAATGTAATGTTAGAATTGGCTGTTACAACAACCTTTTTATCTGTAGTACTGCCAGTTACCGTAACAGGACCCGAATTAACCGTAACAACTTTCGTTCCCGCGTCATAACTATACTTCCCGCCGCTGGCAGCAGCTGCATTACTCAAATCAGCATCTGAATCACTAAGATCAATGACGTCTGCGGTGCTCGCCAGCATCATGGTCTCCACGGTAACATAGGCCTCCCGGGTGAGTGTAAATACTTCTTTGCTCACGGGGTGCTCTGCACCATAGGTTATGGTATATGCTGAAAAATCCTGATTGGGCATAGGAGTTTTCAAATCAAGCCCGCCTACGCTTTGAACAGTGACTTCAACGGATTCACCATTTTCATCTTCAGCGGTAACGCCCGCCAGTAAATCAACATTGGTTATCTTCTGCCCCTCATTTAGATAGAGCGGCTCATTAGGCTCAACCAAAAAAGTGATTAAGGGTTCTTCTTTTGTATTATCCCCCAGTGATTCACTGTTGATAATGTCACCACCTGTTACCGTGGGTGTGTTCTCGTTTTCTGCAAACACTGTTTGAGGTATGATTCCAAGAATCAGCAATGCAGTAAGTACAATTGAACATATCCGGGTCGTTAATTTTTTCTTATACATAGAACATCTCCTTTTCCTATGAATTACTATCCTTTTTGAACAGCTTCATGGGGAAATTTTGTTTAAACTAGAAAGGTTTTGATTTTTTTTTCATAAAGAACTAAGATTATTTGGGAAGAGGTTGACCTAAAAGATCCCACATATTGCTACGAAATTCATTAAACTGATATGTATTGTAAATTTTTCCTACCTCTAAATCACAATATTTGTCCTTTTCATTAATAACTAATTCGTGAACCTGTTTATATTCACGGCCCAAAGCAGTCCACCCCATATTCTTATAGCCGGTTAGTTTGTCCTCATATCCCATTTTGTATATTGTTCCTTTTAGAGTATCCTTGGTAGCATAATCATAACCGTATTCCGTATAACGGATATAATTCTGCCTTATTTGCATAAATGATTCTGAAACGTCATATACGTGACCTTTAAATTCATCTGCTAACAATGTTATTGACTTACAATAGCTTGATTTGTGTGGATCATCAACAAGCTCATCAAGATAAGCAGCTTCTTGGAGCAGATTTATATATAGGTAAGCACAAATCATGTAAATGCCTATTCCTTCATTATACCGATCTTGGGCAAGAGTAGAATTGACTTCTCTGAGTTTATCCAAACGTGGACTTAAATAATTCATCAATTCTTTTTTACTTTCACCAGATTTTTTTCTGGGGTTATAAATGTTTTTGATATCCCTTGTCACACCATCTAGTTTTCCTTGAAGCTCGCTGATTGTTTGCTGGGTTAACTCGGAGTGAATAATGTACTTAATATCTGCACAGATTTCTTTGTAATTAGGATAGCCAGTATTAAATATTGCATCAAAGATTAAGCTCCCCGCTTTTCCGGCGATTCCTGACATTACTCCTTCACCCAGAAGTATTAAAAGAGAGGAAATTCCAGAACCTATGTCATAAAATGCCCCCGATTCCTTATAGTCTGCCAACAACGGACCTGTAACTGTTGTAATTTTATGATTGTCTAGACGATCTCCAATTAAAAACAGATAAGCATTTACCTTGTTTGTTCTTCGTATAATTGCAGGGGTTTGTCGGTGTATACTTTTATAATCATTTTTAAAATATGTATACTCCACGTCTTCGACTACTTCATCAGTTTGTATGGGATAAGAAATGTTCATATTCTGTAGCTTGCTGTCAAAATACTCCTTAAATGCTTTGAAATCAAATTGCGGTTCAAGAACCTCTTTGAAATCAGATTCATTCCAGACATAATTGGCAACTTGTAAAGATGAAATTCCATAAATATAGTGTATGTTTTTGTAGTATGTTTTGGCGTTATCACCAGTAAATATGATCATAAAAATAACTCCTTTTCATGGTTTTTATTAAAATGTTCTAGTAACAGGTATTATTCTGATTTTAAATATATAAATGTCCTCCTCATGTCTTTAATATTTTTTGTAAAGTAACAACAAGTCCAAGTTCTTCATGTTGAACTACCATCAGCTTATTAAAAATAGCTCTACACAGCAATATGGGATGCACGAACAACACTTTTTTCTGCATGAAACGCATGATTTTTTCGTGAATAACAAAAATGACCGTCAGGACATGTGGTAAACTAATAGTGGAGGTATTTGCAATGAACATTTTGATTTGTGATGATTTACCGTCGGAAGCAGTTATTCTTGAAGAACTGCTGTTAACTTCCGGCTTTCACGTAAACGTGTATTTATTCCACAATGCCCTTGATGCATTGGATTTTATTCGTACAGGAGTAATGATAGACTGCTGTTTTTTGGATATTATTATGCCGGAAATGAACGGCATTGAGCTTGCCGCTGCAATGCAGAATAATGGATATTCCGGTAAAATTATATTTTTATCTACTTCAAAAGACTATGGCCCGGAGAGTTATACCGTGAATGCATTTTCTTATCTGCTCAAGCCGCCCACAGCTGAATGTGTAAACGTTATATTAGGAAAACTAAAGCGAGCACAAAACAGAGACGATCAGGGTGAAATTCTCGTGCAGGCATCTGGAATAACAAAAGTAATGAAATATCGGGAAATTTCCTATGTGGAAGTAATTAGGCATAAAGTTTACTTTCATATGATTGATGACAGTGAAGTCTGCATAAATGCCACTTTTTCAGAAGTTACAGCAAAACTGCTTAGCGACCCGCGTTTTATCCAATGCCATCGCTCTTATGTAGTCAATATGCAGGATATAGCAGAAATTTCTGAAAGAGAAATTGTCACTTACAGCGGCAGAAGAATTTCCATTCCCCGCAACTTTCGCATGACACGAAGCAGATTTTATCAATGGAAATTCGGAGGTGAGCATCAATGAGCTATGCTGAACAAACAGACAGACGTACTATAAATCAGTTCAAATTTCTGTTTGTCTTATTGAGCGCAGTGCTGATTACAACTGGTGCAGTCAGCTACTATATTGCCGCTCGTCAGTTAAAAGCACAGCTTGCTGTGCGCTGTCATGCTCTGGCCGCCACAGTTGCTGCAGTGATTACCGAAGATTCTGATGGATATGCCGCATTTCTGAAAGATATGGATATGGAAAGTGAATATTATCAAAATACAAAAGCCTTGATGATGAAACTTAAGGAGGTAAACGCTGAACATGTCACTTACATCTATACTGTAGTGCAGGTGGATGAAAATACAGCCATGTATGTTATTGGCGGAGAGCAGCCCGACAGTCCTGTTTATACGGCACCGGGAGTTATTGAACATGATGTAACGGATGAATGGCGAACAGCTTTTCGTGAACAGCGAGCTGTTTTAGGAACGGATTTTATCCATACGCCTTATGGTATCCGCTTAAGTTCTTATGTACCGATTTTTCACCGGGAAACAGGAGAATTTATGGGGTTGGTAGGTGCAGATGTAATACAGTCCCAATACGGCGGAATTACAAAGCTCTTTATTATTCAGACAGCCATTGGTCTGCTTGCCGGATTGTTTGTATTTGCCATCGCTGTCTGGCGGCTCTCAGGCAGTGTGAACTTTATCATAAGCAAGGAACGATATGAAGCAAAACTTGCCAGAGACAGTCTGGATACGGGGCGGGAATATTATCAGAAGATGGATGAAATGTATAATAAACTTCGCATATTACGCCACGACTACAAGTATCACTTAAATGCCACGAGAAAAATGCTGCAGGCAGGGGATATGGAGGGAGCAGATGAATATTTGACTGGTATTGAACAAAAGATGTCCGGTTATGAACTTCAGCACTTTTGCTCTAATCATGTAATTAATGCACTTGTGGCTGACTATGCCGAACGTTGTAAAAAGCTGGATATACAGTTCGAGGTAAGCCTGCATATGCCCCAGGCTCTTATTATACCTGATTATGATTTATGTATTATTCTGGGAAACCTTTTGGAGAATGCTATAAACGCCTGTGAGAAACTTTCACATGGGTGTTTAATCAGGCTGGAGACACAAAGTACACCAAAACAACTTTTAATCATGGTGAGAAATAGCTTTGACGGGGATATTGTGAAGAAGAATGGAATGCCTGTCAGTAAAAAAGCAAATGGTGGATTTGGGATTAGAAGTGTAAAAGAGGTGATTGATGGATATGGAGGAGATATTCTATTCGAATGGGACAGAAGTTACTTTACTGCTTATGCAGCGGTGAAGGTTGATGGACAGTAATGAAGATTTGAGCTAAGAATAAAATCGTTACATACTTAATTATATAGTAGAAACAGGCAGGGATTTCGTGCATACGATATGCAATGGAAATCCCTGCTTGTTTTTTATTTAACAGAACCTAAAGATTAAACCACAAAAGAAGACACACTTTTAGGTGTAAATTTCAGAAGCCAAATATTTTACCGTAAATTCCAAAAATTGACCGGATAAAAATAACGATCATGTCTTGGTATCCTTTATATGACGATAAAAGTTCTTTTTGCGCAGAAAGAATAAGAAGGAGGAAGGCAGATTTATATTGCCTAGGACAAGATGAAAAAGATTCGAATAGGTTCAATCGGTCTGGGACGTTTGGGATATGAGCACGCAAAGAATATTGCCATGCGGGTTCCTGGAGCAAAGCTTAGTGCATTGTGTGACATCGATCAAGACAGACTGTCTCAAGTAGCTGAAGAGCTTGGCGTTGAGACTACATACAGTGATTATGAGGAAATGTGTAAAGACCCTGAGCTTGATGCTATTTGTATTGTTTCTCCATCCATGTATCATACCGAGCATATCCGTATTGCCATGGAAAATGGAAAGCATGTATTTTGTGAAAAGCCGCTGGATACAACTGTTGAAAAGTGCCGTCAGGCAGAAGATATAGTCAGCGCTCATCCGGACAAAGTATTTATGCTTGGATTTATGCGGCGATATGATTATTCATACAGACAGGCTAAGGCGAAAATTGACCGGGGTGATATTGGCCGAATTGTTCTGGTTCGTGCCTACACCCAGGATCCAATTGCAACCATTGAAAGTACATTAAAATTTGCTCCTCACAGCGGAGGACAGTTTTTGGATATGTGTGTACATGACATTGACTTATGCAACTGGTTTACAGGAGGACAGAAACCGAAAAACCTTTGGGCAATTGGCGGATGCTTTGCTTATCCCCAGTACAGAGAGTGGAATGACGGGGATAACGTGGGTTGTATGATTCAGTATGAAGACGAAACCATGGCATTTTTGTTTGCCGGAAGAGCGTCAGCACAGGGATGCAATGTGGAAACGGAAATCATTGGAACAAAAGGAACACTGCGCATCGGTTCTGTGGGAACAGACAGTATGCTGGAGGTGCTTAGTGAACACGGGGTATGCCGTGAGTGTTATCCGGATTTTATGTATCGCTGGCATGAAGCATACATAGAGGAGATGACAGAATTTGTTAACTGTATCAGAGAAGATCGCCAGCCGGAAGTAACTGTTTACGACGGTACTCTGGCATCTGAAACGGCTTTTCGATGTAAAGAATCATTTGAAACGGGAAAAATGTTATCCTTTCGCTAAAAAAATAATTAGTTAAATGAGGAGGAAAAGAGATGAAAAAGAGAATATTGGCATTGGTGTTAACGGTTGTAATGTGTGGTGGACTGGTAGCGTGCGGCGGCAGTGATAAATCTGCAGATACGGAAACAAAAAGCGACAGCAGTGGAGAGGACTTAAAGGTAAATGTTATCTTAAAGACTACAGCGTCAGAGTACTGGGGATATGTTATGGCTGGATGTCAGGCATATCAGGAAGATCATCCAAATGTTAAGGTGGATGTTCAAGGTGCATCTTCAGAGACAGCTTATGATGAACAGCTTAACATCATTGAAACAAACCTTTCATCCGGAGAATACAATGGTTTTGTAATTGCACCACTGCAGGCGGATATGGTAGTAAAACAGATTGCAGGAACCGAGGCACCTATTATTGCCGTTGATACGCCAATTGAAGCTGATGAAGTCCTTTCTTTTGTTGGAACAGGTAATGAGCAGGCATCCTATGAAGGAGGTAAAGCAGCAGTAGAACTGGCAAAGACAGCCGGCTGGGATGAGTTAAAAGCAATCTCTATCTCCGGAGTTGAAGGTGATGCAACTGCAATGGCAAGATTGACCGGATATCAGAAGGGTGTGGAAGAAGCAGGCGGAGAATTCTTGAAAGACGAAATTCAATATGCAGATGCAGTGGCTGACAAAGCCTACGCCAGTATGGAAGCTGTTATGCAGAACCATCCAGAGGGAATCGCCATGATTCTTTGCAATAACGATGATATGGCTATTGCCGCAGCTCGTGCTGCAGCGGACAATAAAGCATTTGAAAATACAATTTTTGTTGGTTTTGACGGTATTCAGTCTGCTTGTGAGGCTATTTTAGGGGGCGAGGAGACCATGTCAGTTGCACAGAATGCTTACGATATGGGATATAAGGCAGTGGAAGCCTGTGTAAAAGCAATTCAGGGTGAAACTATAGAAGAATTTATTGATTCCGGAAGTTCTGTTATTACGGAAGACAATGCCCAAGAACAACTGGATACGCTGAAGTCATACCTGAAATAAGCTTATTCAAGTAAGGAGAGAAACAATGAGTGAGTATGTTGTAGAACTAAAAGATGCAACAAAGCGTTTTCCGGGTGTGGTCGCACTAAAGAAGATGAATCTGGCAGTTAAGCCGGGAGAAATTATGGGATTGATCGGAGAAAATGGTGCCGGTAAATCAACGTTGATCAAAGTTTTGACCGGTGTTCATCAGGCAGATGAAGGAGCGATTTACGTAAATGGCGCAGAACAGCATTTTCGTGACCCCAACGATTCAGCCGCAGCCGGTATCGCATGTGTCTATCAGGAGCTGAATATTGAACAGCTCCTAAGTGTTACAGATAATATTTTTATCAACAAGTGGATACGTGGTAAAGCCGGTTTTCTGGATTATGATGCAATGCACAAAAAGACCAAAGAAGTAATGGCATCCCTTGGGGTCGATATTGACCCCACTGCGACTGCCGGCGGTCTGGGCATGGGTGTCCAGCAGATGATGGAAATAGCCAAGGCAATTATGATTGATGCAAAACTGATTATCATGGATGAACCCACATCTTCTCTGGGAGAGAAGGAAGTGGAACTGTTAATGAAAATATGCCGTAAGTTAAAAGAACGTAATATCAGTATTGTTTTTGTATCACATAAACTCGAAGAATTATTTGAATTATGTGATCGGGTAACCGTTATGCGTGACGGAGAATTCATCTGGACTAAACCTATTGCAGAGACAAACAACGACGATTTGATTACGGCTATGGTAGGCCGGACAATGGATAAGATGTATATCAAAGACGAGGCCACCAAAGGTAGTTGTGCACTGAAAGCAGAGCACATTAAAGAAGGCGGAGTTCTTCATGATGTAAGTTTCGAAGCGTATAATGGACAAATTCTTGGTTTTGCCGGTTTGGTGGGGGCAGGAAGAACAGAACTTATGCGGGCAATTTTCGGAGCCGACCCCATTGACGGTGGGAAAATCTATATCAACGGACAAGAGACTAAGATTAGAAATCCCCGACAGGCCATACGTAAAGGCATAGCTTTTTTGACAGAAGATCGTAAAGGACAGGGTCTGATTTTAAGTCAGAGTGTACAAATGAATCTGATTCTGGCAAACATGCTCGGGTTTTGCAAAGGATTGTTTCTCGATGATAAAAAGGTTCATGAAACAGGGGCGGACAACTGCTCGTCCCTGCGAATCAAAACTCCCTCACAAAATGAAATCGTAGGTCAGCTCTCGGGTGGGAATCAGCAGAAAGTGGTCATAGGTAAATGGATCAACTGTGATGCGGATATTTACATATTTGATGAACCTACCAGAGGAATTGATGTAGGTGCCAAGGTAGAAGTATACAATGTGATGAATAAACTGGTTAAATCGGGAAAATGCGTCATCATGATATCTTCAGAAATGCCGGAGGTACTGGGAATGTCTGACCGTGTCATTGTCATGAGAGGCGGCCAGATTATGGCAACAATAGATAGAGACAGTAAACACTTTAATCAGGAGGACATTATGAAAGCCGCCTGGGGAGGTAAGATAAATGAGTAAAGTTAATATTGAGTCTAACGGCGGTAATATGGCAGCCGCAGCAAGCCAGAAAAAAACAGGACTTAGAGAGTGGCTTAAAGCAAACGGATTAGGCAATCGCTTAGGGTCACTGGGGGCTTTGTTGGTGTTGTGTATTGTTTTATCGTTTGCATCAGACAGCTTCCTGAGCCAGTCAAACCTGATGAATATTTTTAAGCAGACTTCGGTAAATGCCTTGATTTCAACAGGCATGCTGGTATGTCTGATTACTGCAGGAATTGATTTATCGGTGGGTGCCAATGCCATTTTTTGTACCTGTATGATGGGAATGTTGTTACAAAAAGGAATTACTAATCCGTTCATTATGATTACCGTAGGTATTCTATCTGGAGTTTTAGTTGGATTTATCAACGGTACATTGTTGACCCGGCTGCATCTTCCTCATCCCTTTGTATCTACATTAGGTATGAAAAATGTTTTGTGGGGAATGGCACTGTTAGTGGTAAATTCCCAAATTGTTTCCGGATTTCCTACTCAGGTAACATGGCTGGGATCAAAAAATTTACCTGCGTCAATTCCACTTTTCGGTGGTTTCCCGGTAAGCTTTCTTCTTGTTATTGTGATTTTCCTGATTATGGGCGTATTCTTATCGAAAACTGCACTGGGACGTTCCATCTATTGTGTTGGAGGTAATCCGGAGGCAGCCAGACTGTCAGGAATCCAATCGGCAAACGTTTTGACGTTCTGCTATACCTTATCAGGACTTATGTCTGCACTGGCAGCCATTGTATTGATTGGCCGGGGCGGAATTGCCAATGGCGCAAATGCTATTCAGCCATACGATACAGATGCCATTGCTGCCTGCATTATCGGTGGTGCTTCCTTTAACGGAGGGAAAGGCACAATGAGCGGCACATTGATCGGTGCATTGATCATCACCGTGATTCGTAATGGATTACAGCTGCTCAGTGTGTCAACAGCGGTTCAAAATATCGTTATCGGTCTGGTTATTATCCTTGCTGTATTACTTGACGTTACACGTGAACGGATGGAAGCAAAAAGACGTAGATTGGCGGCAGTATAAATTAAACTACAGAAATGGGGAAATGAAGATGTTAAAAATAGGTGTAATTGGTTGTGGAGCCATAGGAAAAGAACATATCCGGCGGCTGATGCATTTGATTCCTGAAGCCCAGGTCGTAGCCTGTGCAGACTACTTTTATGAGGCGGCACAAAAAACAGCCGAATTATATGGAATAACGCATGTGTTTAAAACAGGGGAAGAACTGATCGACTGTCCGGAGGTAGAGGCCATAGTGATTACCTCCTCAGATGCTTCTCACGCTCAATACGTATTGCCCGCTGTGAAAGCAGGAAAACAGGTTTTCTGTGAAAAGCCTCTGGCGCAAAGTGCTGCAGATTGTGAAGAAATAATTAGAGAAGAAGTAAAACATGGGCAGAGGTTGGTACAGGTCGGTTTTATGCGGCGTTATGATCCTGGGTATGCGGAAATGAAGCGTATTATCGACTCTGGTGAACTGGGAGAACCATTGATGATTCATGCGTGCCATCGTAATGTTTCCCAGGGCGAGGGATTTCAGACAGAGATGGGAATCACCAATGTTGCCATTCATGAACTGGATATTTGCCGCTGGCTTTTAAATGATGAATATAAAAACGCACAGGTCTTAAAAGTAAAACAATCTGCTCTTTCAAATAAAGGGTATGATAATCCACAAATCGTCTTACTGGAAACCATGAATGGTTCCCGGATAGATGTTGAAGTGCAGGTGGCAGATGGATATGGTTATGATATTCAGTGTCAGGTAGTCTGCGAAAAAGGTACTCTTAATCTGCCTGATCCGGCATCGGTGGTAAAACGTTCCTGTGCCAGCTCTTCATTTCCCATTATGACAGACTGGGCTCAGCGTTTTATTTCCGCTTATGATATAGAGCTAAAGGACTGGGTGTTAAATGTCCTTAATGGAGCGCCAAAAGGACCTTCCGCATGGGATGGCTATGCGGCTTGTGTAGCGGCAGATGTGCTGAACCAATCTCGTGGAACAGAGCAATTTCTGCCCGTATCAATGATGGATAAACCCGAGCTGTATAAATAAGCAAGGATTGATCATGCATAGTAGGAGAAAAATGATGTTAGATAAGAATAAAGTAAAATTAGGCATTGCGCCCATCGGCTGGACTAACGATGATTTACCTGAACTGGGGGCTGAGAATACCTTTCAACAATGTGTCAGCGAAATGGCACTGGCAGGTTTTACCGGTACAGAAGTAGGCAACAAATATCCTAAAGATACAAAAGAGTTAAAGAAAGCATTAGATTTACGAGGAATGCAGATCTGCAACTGTTGGTTTTCTACATATTTTACTACTGATCCGGAGGAAGAAACAATTGCCAGGTTTAGGAAGAAGCTTGACTTTTTACATACAATGGGTGCAAAAGTAATAGGCTGCTCAGAACAGGGCAGGGGGATTCAGGGTAAAGACATACCGATTTTTAGCATGGAAAAACCTGTTTTCACAGATGAAGAGTGGGACCGGCTTTGCAAAGGCATGAACAAATTAGGAGAGATCGCGGCAGAAAAAGGCATGAAGTGCAGTCTCCACCATCATATGGGGACCGGAATACAGACTCCGGCTGAAATTGATCGTTTTATGGAGGGAACCAGTGAAAATGTTTATTTGCTTTTTGACTCAGGGCATATCTTTTTCTCTGAGGGAACTCAGGAGGCAGTTGATGCATTAATAGACCGGTATATTGACCGGATCGCCCATGTGCATTTAAAAGATGTAAGAATGACTAAACGAGAGGAAACTATAGAGCAGAAAATGTCATTTTTGAATGCCGTGAAAAATGGAACTTTTACCGTTCCCGGAGATGGGGATGTATCTTTTGACCATATCTTCAATACGCTGGCAAAAAATCATTATGAAGGCTGGCTTTTGGTTGAAGCAGAGCAGGATCCGGCCAAGGCAAATCCGTTGGAATATGCAATGAAAGCACGCAAGTTTATCCGCGAAAAGAGCGGATTATAAAACAACAAAAGTATATGACCCATGATACCTGAGGAGTTTTACACGATTTGTGCTTTTCAACCCCCTGGTATCCTAAGATTCAGACTAAGAAAGTGAGGACAAGATGAGTAACGAGATTAAAAAACTAAGCCCCTTTATTAACGGACAGTTTGTACAGTCAGCAACGGAAAAATATACGGATGCTTTTAATCCAAGTACAGGAGAGGTCATTGCAAAAGTTCCCTGCTGTACGGCGGATGAAGTTGAAGGTGCAATTGCTGCGGCAAAAGCCGCATATCCTGCATGGTCAGGTACGCCGGTGATGAAGCGCGTGCAGATCCTGTATAAAATGCGGGAGTTAATTAACCTGCATATGGATGAATTGACAGAACTGCTTGCACTGGAAAATGGAAAAGCCTGGGAAGAGGCGAAAGGTGATGTGTTAAAGGCAAAAGAAGGCACTGAACAGGCCATATCTGCACCATCACTGATGATGGGTGAAAGCATGATGGAAGCATCAAAAGGTTTTGATACAGTATCTTATCGTGAATCTATGGGCGTGTTTGCAGGTATTGTACCTTATAATTTCCCGGCAATGATTCCTATGGGATGGATGACCCCTATATGTATTGCCTGCGGGAATACTATTGTCATAAAGGCAGCAACATTCGTACCCCAGAGTGCTCTTCGATTTGCTGAATTATACAAAGAGGCAGGTCTGCCTGATGGCGTGTTGAATATTGTGACCTGCTCCAGAAATGAAGCAGAAATATTCCTTACTCATCCAGACGTGAAGGGGGTTTCTTTTGTGGGCTCCACCTCTGTAGGAAAACACATATATGAAACTGCAGCCGGTAACGGTAAGCGGGTTCAAGCTCTTTGCGAAGCAAAAAATCATGCGCTGGTCATGGCGGATGCACCAATTGAGAGAACTGCTGCCGGCATAATTAACTCGGCTTTTGGCTGCGGCGGACAGCGTTGTATGGCCTTGCCGTCAATTGTAGTGGAGGAGAGTATTGCTGATGCATTAACCGCAAAAATTAAAGAACTGGCAGAAAAAATGGTTGTGGGACCGGCATATGATAAGGCAACCGGCCTGGGCCCGGTCATCAATGCAAACCATAAGAAATTTGTTTGTGACTGGATTCAAAAAGGAATTGATGAAGGTGCAAAAGTGGTTCTTGACGGCAGGGATGTTGTGGTAAAGGGCTATGAGAACGGTTACTATATCGGACCTACCATTTTGGATTATGTGACTCCTGAAATGTCTGTCGGACAAAAAGAGGTTTTCGGTCCGGTGCTTTGCATTAAACGAGTGAAGAGCTTTGAAGAGGGTCTGAAGATGATGAATGACAATGAGTTTGCAAATGGTTCAGTCATTTATACACAGAACGGGTATTTTGCCCGGGAGTTCGCCCGTCATACAGATGGCGGAATGGTCGGTGTAAATGTAGGTATTCCGGTACCTGTGGGTGTGTTCCCATTTTCAGGACATAAAAATTCTTTCTTTGGTGATCTCCATTGCTTAGGAAAAGACGGCTATCGTTTCTATACGGAGACCAAGGTCGTTACCACGCGTTGGTTCGATGAGGAAGAAGGCAAAAAAGAAGAAACTTCAACATGGGACGGAACCATCTAAACGAAAGTAAGGGTAGCAAAGGGGGTAGTCTCTTTGGTACCCTTCAATACTAGAAAAGCGAAGCAAAAACGCAAGAATGATGAGGTGGAGAAATGAAATATTTAGAAATAGATAGGTCCAGAGAATTCGATTTAGTACTGGTAGGACGTGTGGCAATAGATTTTAATCCTGCTTATAATGATGCGGTGAAGGAGAACTTTAAACCCTTAAAAAAGGTGAATATATTTGAAAAATATGTGGGTGGGTCACCCGCAAATATTGCCATAGGTATCGCTCGTCACAAAATGAAAGCAGGTTTTTTTGGCAAAGTCAGTGACGATCAGTTTGGTGAGTATGTGGTAGATTACTTTAACAATGAGGGTATCGATACCAGCCGGATTACAAAATGTACCAATGGAGAAAAGCTTTGTCTGACGTTTACAGAAATGCTTTCTCCCAGTGAGAGCAGTATTTTGATGTATCGTAATACCCCTGCTGATTTACAGTTGTCGGTTGAGGATATCGATGAAGAGTATATCAAAAACACCAAAGCTATTTTAATCTCAGGGACATCCCTGGCTGCCAGTCCATCCAGGGAGGCTGCAATCAAAGCAGTAATGCTGGCAAAACGTTATGATACCAAGATTATTTTTGACATTGATTATCGTCCTTATAGCTGGAAACATGAAGATGAAATCTCCATATATTATGCGACGGTGGCCAAAGAAGCAGATATTATTATGGGATCCCGAGAAGAATTTGATCTGACGGAAAAACTCATCAGAAGGGGTATGTCCGATGAGGAGAGCGCAGCTTACTGGCTTGAAGCCGGAGCCCAAATTGTAGTCATTAAACATGGCACAAAAGGTTCCACCGCATATACCAGTGATGGTCTGCAGTTTTCAATTAAGCCGTTCCCGGTTACCGCAAGAAAAGGCTTTGGGGGCGGTGACGGTTATGCCTCAGGATTCCTCTATGGTCTATATCAGGGATGGGACATTATTGACTGTCTGGAATTTGGCTCCGCCGAAGCAGCCATGATGGTGCGAAGCAACAGTTCTTCCGCAACATTACCTGATCCTGAGGAAGTACATGCGTTTATCCGGGAAGAAAAAGAACTATACGGGGAAATGATCGCCCGGGTATAGCATTTGCAGGTATCCATGGGGGGAATACCTTTAGCCCCCAACTTTAAGAATACAGGTAAGGAGAAATTAAGATGGAAAAATTGATGAAAATGACAACAGCACAGGCTATTGTTAAGTTTCTGGATAATCAATATGTTGAGATGGATGGAGTGGAAACAAAGTTCGTAGAAGGCTTTTTTACGCTGTTCGGTCACGGAATAGCTGTAGGACTTGGTGAAGCGTTAGATACAAATCCGGGTGGTATTAAAGTTTTGCAGGGACGCAATGAACAAGGCATGTGCCATACCGCCATTGCATACGCAAAGCAGGAGGGGCGGCGTAAGATTATTCCCTGTGCATCCTCGGTAGGCCCTGGAGCAGCAAATATGGTGACTGCCTGCGCTACGGCAACGGTTAATAATATACCACTTCTGGTTTTCCCGGCAGATACATTTGCATCCAGACAGCCGGACCCGGTATTGCAGCAGCTGGAGCAAAGTGCCAGTCTTGCGCTCAGCACAAATGATGCATTCAAACCGGTATGCAAATATTGGGACAAAATCACCAGACCGGAAATGGTCATGACCGCTTTGATCAGTGCCATGCGAGTGCTGACAGACCCAGCGGAGACCGGAGCCTGCTGTATTTCTCTTTGTCAGGATGTAGAAGGCGAATCTTACGATTTTCCGGAGTACTTTTTCAGAAAAAGAATACATAGGATTACCAGACCATGCGCAGTAGAAGAAGAGCTTGAAGATATCACTAAAATTATTCAAGGCGCCAAAAAGCCGCTGGTCATTGTAGGCGGCGGTGTTCGCTATGGGGAGGCGGGATCTGCAGTAGAAGCATTCTGCGAAGAATTTTCTATTCCTTTTGGAGAGACCCAGGGAGGAAAAAGTGCCTGTGTATCCAGCCATCCGTACTGTCTGGGGGGAATTGGCGTGACAGGGACATATGCGGCCAATATCCTTGCTAAAGAGGCAGATGTGGTGATTGCCATTGGTACCAGACTATCTGATTTTACCACCGGATCAAAACGACTTTTTGCAAATCCGGCAGTGAAATTTATTACCATAAATAACAACCGTTATCATGCATACAAAATGGATGGGGTGAAAGCTTTAGGAGATGCAAAAGTTACCGTGAATGCATTGGCTGACAGGCTTAGAGCCAAAGGCTATAAATCAGCATATACCGATGAAATAAAAAATGCCAAGAAAATATGGGACGAAGAGATGGAGCGGCTGGCGGATATACGCTACACCGGTGATGACTTTGATCCTATAGTGAAAGCCCGTGATCCACGGACTGTACCTGAATTTGTGGCACTTACCGGTGGTAAGATTTCCCAGACTGCTGCAATTGCTGCCATAAGGCGTGTGATTCCTTCGGACGCTACAATCATTACAGCCGGCGGATCTTTACCCAGCTGTATGCAGCGTATGTGGACAACAGATAAGCGAGGAGGATACCATGCGGAATATGGTTATTCCTGTATGGGGTATGAAGTGGCAGCGGCATTGGGCGTTAAGTTTGCAGAACCTCATAACGAAGTGTATACCGTTGTTGGTGACTCAAGTTTCCAAATGATGCACAGCGAAATGGGTACAATTATGCAGGAACGGCAGAAAGTAAATATACTGGTGTTCGACAATTGTGGTTTTGGATGCATCAATAATCTTGAGATGAACAATGGAATCGGAAGTCTGGCTACTGAATTCAGGTACACTGACGGGAAAAAACCCACAGGCGATCTGATTCAGGTAGATTATGCCAAAATTGGTGAAGCATACGGCATGAAGACCTACAGCTGCCGGGCCATTGAAGAGTTAGAAGCTGCGCTTGAAGATGCCAAGAATCAGGAAATCTCTTGCTTATTTGATTTAAAAATCATTCCCAAGACCATGACCGATGGTTATGAGTCCTGGTGGAATGTAGGAATAGCGACTACTTCCAGTAAAGAAAGTGTACGTAAAGCATGTGAAGACGTAATGGCCGGCAGGCGTGAGGCCAGAGAATACTAAGCAGCATACCACGAAAGGGAGGGATGAACGTGGAAGAAAAATATTTTGGTTATCCTCAGTTTGATGAAAAAGGAGAGCGGATTCTTGCAACATATGAGAATGAATACAGCCATATGTTAATGGATGTACGCGTATTTAACATCAAAAGCGGTGAAAAAAAAGCATTTTGTTTTCCGGGAGAGGAAACGGCAATCTTATTGCTTAGCGGCAAAATAATCTATCATATGCCTGGAGTTGAACAGACAGCAAGCAGAAGTGACGTATTTACCCAAGGGCCATGGTGTCTGCATATAGGAAATGGTGACAAGGCAGTTGTGGAAGGGAAAACGGATGCACAGATTTTGGTGCAGAGAACCCACAATGAAACAACATTTGAAGCCAGGTTATATAAACCGGAGGATGCACCGTGGAAGTACTCCAGTGTAAATAAATTTGGAAATGTAGCAAAGCGCCGTGTAAATACTATTTTTGATATTGATATTGCCCCTTATTCTAAGATGGTGTTAGGGGAGGTTCTGAATGATAAAGGAAACTGGTCAGGATATCTGCCTCATCGTCATCCTCAGCCGGAATTGTATTACTTTATGTTTGACCACCCTGAAGGCTTTGGAGCAAGTTTTATCGGTGATAAAGTATTCAAAAGTGTGGACGGAAGTTTTTCCGCAATACCCGGGGGTGAATTACATCCTCAGGCAGCAGCTCCCGGATATCAGATGTATACATGCTGGATGATCCGGCATTTAGAAGGGCAGCCCTGGCACCAGACAGACCGCAATGAGGACGAAAGATATATGTGGCTGCATGAGGTAGATGAATAGACGGAAAGAAAAATTTGGATGGAGCACCTGGGGAGGGGCTCCATCTTTTTTGTTAGACAGAATTTTGTCACTTACCTTTCATATAATAAGGAGTATGCAGTTTTAAAAAATGACCATACGGTGAGAAAATGACTTTTTGGAGAAGAAGTAAAAGCAACTTTTTGATATAGTGATTAAAACAATATGGTTAGCCGGGACTAATCTTGTTGGAAATCAAGGAGGGCTTTTTATGGAAAACGTGGGAAGTAGTTTGAAGCTCACAGGAAAAGACTTAATTAATATAGGTATCTTTTCTGCGATTTATTTTATTCTCAGCTTTATTGGGATGTTTTTAGGGGTTATACCAGTTCTGTGGATTTTAATGCCGGGAATCATTGCCATGCTTGGAGGAATTCCCTTTATGCTTCTGTGTGCAAAGGTGCAGAAACCTGGAGTACCTTTTCTGATGGGCTTGATCACAGGACTGTTGTACTTTATTACCGGGCAGTTTACTCTGGTTATTCTTGTAACCTTTGTGATTGGTTGTTTAATGGCTGAATTAGTCCGATGGAAAACGTCCTACAGCAGTTCTGCTGGAAATACGATTGCATTTGTCTTGTTTTCGTACGGTATGGTCGGTTCGCCTTTGCCCATATTTCTTTTCAAGGAAACCTTTTTTGCCCAGATTTCAGAACAGGGAATTTCTGAAACTATGATTGAAGGGATAAATGCAGTATCATCCGCTCCTATGCTCATCGTTCTGCTTGTTTCGCCGATTATAGGAGGCAGTATCGGTGCTCTTATTGCAAAAGCTTTATTCAAAAAGCATTTTAAGAAAGCTGGTATAATTTAAAATGGAAGTAGAAAAGGACCATTATAGTTTATCGTTTGACCCCAGGACAAAACTTTTTTTGCTGCTTATTTCTAACCTCTTACTATTTATAGGTGCCGCACCTGAAATTTTATATGTTTACATAGCGTTTTTAGGGGTAATGCTCTGTGTTTTAAAGCTCTATATACCACTTATGGTATTTGGTATTATGGGGGTAATTCAGTTGGGCATGGCATATATCATTTTTCCGGTTGCGCCAAAGCTGTTTGTTATGATTTTTTCTGTGCCTGTTCATTATGGGTTTAGAATGTTCCCATGTTTGATGGCAGGCGCGTTTATGGTTTCCACAACATCACTACATGATGTTGTGCTGGCCATGCGAAAATTTAGTCTGCCCCAGAGAATAATCATACCGCTTTCTGTGACAATACGTTATTTTCCGGCTATTTTTGAAGAGTTAAGACATATCTCTCAGGCAATGAAATTGAGAAAGATTCCAATAACCGCTAAAATTGAATGTTATGTTGTTCCTTTTATGATGGCAGCATCAACAACTGTTGAAGAACTGTCTGCGGCAGCTGTTACCCGTGGTATTGAGAATCCTGCAAAAAAAACGAGTGTTGTAAGGCTGAACTTTAGTATACAGGATTATCTTATGTTTACTGTTGGAGTGGCCTTCTTAATCGTCGCGTTTATGTTATAATAAAGAAGGTATAATATGGTCAAAATTAACAAAGTTAGTTTTTCTTATAGAATACAGGAAAACGCATTAAATAATATAAGTTTGGAAATTCAGACCGGAGAATGTCTCTTACTTTGTGGAGAAAGCGGCTGTGGAAAAACAACAGTAACTAAGCTGGTTAATGGACTTATTCCACATTTTACGCCGGGGGATAAGCTGACCGGCTGTACATCTGTGGATGGGGATATTGTTACCGATGTCAAAATGTATGAGCTGGCCAAGAAGGTGGGATCGGTTTTTCAAAATCCCAAGTCACAGTTTTTTTATTTGGATTCCGATAGTGAATTGGCATTTGGACTGGAAAATGAAGGTGTGGCTGCTTCGGAGATAGCAAATCGTATTCGACATACAGTTCAGGGATTGCATATTGAGCATCTGGAACATCGAAATGTTTACTCCATGTCAGGCGGTGAAAAGCAATCTCTTGCATTTGCATCTGTGCATGCTATGCAGCCCAAGGTATTTGTACTGGATGAACCATCAGCAAATCTGGATTTCAAAGCTGTAGAGGCCCTGCGTCAGCAGATTATTCGGGTTAAGCAGGACGGACATACAATTATTATTGCAGAACATCGGCTATACTTTTTGGCTGATATAGTGGATCGAGTAATTTATCTTAAAGATGGAAAAATTACTGAGTCATGGAATAATAATGAGTTTATTACACTTTCAGAAGCAAAGCGGACTTCTTTAGGATTGCGCTCCATTCGGAAAATAAAGCCTGAAATACCAAATTGCAATAAGTCAGAGGTGAACAGTAATCTAGTTATAGAAGATATCTCTTTTGCTTATCGAAATAAGGAAATATTAAGCGGAGTAAATTTTTCGGCGTCAAATGGTGACGTTATTGGAATAGCCGGTCATAATGGTGTTGGAAAATCCACATTATGTCACTGCATTTGCGGTCTGTTAAAAACAAAGCGGGGAAAAATCTACTTAGACGGTAAGATACTTTCACTCAAGGAACGCAGAAAATTGTGTGCACTTGTTATGCAGGATGTGAATCATCAACTATTTGCGGATAGCGTTTGGGATGAATGTGAACTTGCCGGACAAAATAAAACTCCGGCGGAAATAGAACACATATTGAAACGCTTTTCTCTGCTCAAATACAGAGAGTGCCACCCTATGGCTCTGTCCGGGGGACAAAAACAGAGGCTTGCCATAGTCGCTGCAATTTTGTCAGAAAAGAAGATTTTGATTTTTGACGAACCCACAAGCGGCCTTGATTACAAACATATGATGAAGGTCAGCGCACTATTTAAAGAACTTGGTGAAGCCGGCCATATTATTTTGGTGGTATCTCATGACAACGAATTTATAAATGAAACATGCAATTATATATATCAGCTATAAAAAATCCGGAGGTAATGCTTTTGCTAAATAAAGAACATGATCAGCCGTTTTTAAACGGAACCTACGATGCTATTATTGAAGATAAAGATTGTCGGGTTTTTCGTATATCTGATGCTGCCGGAGATGGTTTAATGACATTTTATGATGTGCTTCCTGGTGTATCTGTGCTGTACAGTGATTTTCATATGCCTTATTGTGAATCGGGCTTCAAAACAGATAAGGATATGTTGTGTATTGACCACTGCCGGGAAGGTCGAATTGAACAGGAAATTGATAAGGGAGTATATACCTATTTCGAAGCCGGAGATTTAAAGGTGGATCGTCGGATTTACCATTGCGGGCATATGGAATTACCGAGCAGCCATTTTCACGGAATGACCATCGCATTTCAAATGGATATGGCAGTGAAATCGTTAACTGATGCGATGAAAGGATTCCCAGTGGATCTGTCTGCCTTACAAAAGAAGTATTGTGCCGACAAGCATCCGTTTGTTGTTCCGGGAGATCCTTCTATTGAACATCTTTTTTCAGAACTATACACAATACCGGTTAAGATTAAAAAGTTCTATCTGCAGGTAAAGATTTTTGAGCTCCTGCTTTATCTGGATGCGTTGGAGCTTCCGGAGCGGAAGGAAGAACGCCCCTATTTCTATAAGACTCAGGTAGAAAAGGTAAAAGCAATTCATAAGCTGTTAACAGAAAACTTGATGGATCATTTTACACTTGAAGAATTATCCAAACGATTTGATATTTCACTTACCACAATGAAAAGCTGTTTCAAGGGAACCTATGGAAATTCAATATTTGCCTATATGCGGGTGTATCGCATGAACTATGCGGCAAGCCTGCTTCGCCAGCAAAAAGAGTACAGTGTGGCCCAAATTGCAGGAATGGTCGGCTATGACAGTCCGGGAAAGTTTTCAACAGCATTTAAAGAAGTTATTGGAGATACCCCTTTATCCTACCGCAAGTTCCCTGTCCATACGGTGAATTTGCGGCCGGGCGGAGAAGAAAAAAACTAAATACCTCTTTATAATTAGATTGGTTAGAAATTAAGACCAATCTATTTTTTTGAAAAAGGAGGAGTTTTTCGTGAAGCAAGCAATTAAGAAAAAAAATTGGATTTCAGTGCTGTTTTATTTTACAAAGAACAGCAGATGGAAAATGGTTATATCTATGATATGTTCGCTCGTAAGTGTTGCCGGGGGATTTATACCTTATGTATGTCTGTATCAAATCGTACAACCCTTTATCTTTGGCAAACCAGATATTCAATCTTTTTTGTTTTGGTGTGGGATTGCAGCGTCTGGGTATGGATTGCACTATTTGTTTTTTGGATGTTCGACCGCCCTTTCGCATAGTGCGGCGTATAATATTCTCTTTGGAATACGGCGGGAAATTGCCGATCGACTGATGAAAGCTCCTTTGGGAAATGTGACCGGTAATGCCATCGGATATCTTAAAAATGTAATGATTGAAAAGGTGGAAGGGATTGAGAGGCCGTTAGCCCATATGATTCCGGAGCTGGGGGCTAATATTGTACTTGGGTTTCTGGTTTTTGGATATTTATTTGTGATTGACTGGCGAATGGGACTGGCATCAATGATTACCCTTCCGATTGCCGTTATTCCTATGTTGGTAGGGGGAAAAGGATTTGATGAAAAATATAAGGCATATTTGGCGGCAAGCGATGAGGTGAACAGTGTAATTGTAGAATACATTTCTGGAATTGAAGTGGTGAAAACCTTCAACCAGTCCACAAGTTCTTATGAAAAATTTACTAAAGCAATTCGTACATATCAAAGGTTCGTGCTGGATTGGTTTCAAAGCTCATGGAAATCGATGAACTTAGTGCTTTCAATACTCATGACCACCTTTTTGGGAACTCTTCCTGTTGGACTGTCATTGTATAAGCTGAACCGTCTTACCCCGGTAGAACTTGTGGTTTGTTTAATTTTGGCACTGAGTCTGCTGCCTGCATTTATGAAAGCCACCGTGTTTATCACCGAAATGAAAACAATGCAGTATAATGTAATCGGAGCAATCCAAGTTTTGGATATGGATATATTGTCTGAAGCCGTTGAAGATGCAGTGATTGTGTCTTATGATATTACTTTTGAACATGTTTCATTCTCTTATACGGGCAAAAAAGAAAATACGGTACTTCGTGGTGTTGATTTTGAAATTCCCAGTGGCAGTTTTACTGCTCTGGTGGGGCCTTCAGGAAGCGGGAAATCAACAGTGGCAAAATTAATTTCCCGGTTTTGGGATACGACCAATGGAGCTATTTATATCGGTGAGACCAATATCAAAGATATTCCCTTAAAACAATTAGCAGATCTGGTCAGCTTTGTTACACAAGAAAATTTTCTCTTTAACTGTTCCATCAAAGAAAATATTCGTTTGGGAAAGCCGGGTGCCACAGATGAAGAGGTATATACCGCCGCAAAATCTGCTTGCTGTGACAGCTTTATTCAACATCTGGATAAGGGGTATGAGACATCGGCGGGTGAGGCCGGAAAGAAGCTGTCAGGGGGTGAAAAACAGAGGATTTCTATTGCAAGAGCCATTTTGAAAAATGCCCCTATTGTTATTCTTGATGAAGCTACCGCTTTTACTGATCCACAAAATGAAGAACAGATTCAGCATTCTATTGCGGCGTTAACTAAGGATAAGACACTACTGGTAATTGCCCATCGGTTATCAACCATTCAACATGCAGATCAAATTATTGTTCTGGAAAATGGATCTATTGTCGGACAGGGCACACAGGCATATATACTAGAGCATTGTAAACTGTATCACGACATGTGGGAAGCACATATAGGTGCAAAGAGCTGGGCCGTGTCCCCACACGGAAAGGAGGACGCTGATTATGTTTGGACCAATTAAACGCCTACTCAAGTGGGCAGGAGAGTATCGTAAACGCCTGTATCTTGGTTTTGTATGTTCGTTTCTGGGAGTATGGTGTTCTGCCATTCCGATTGTTATAGCGGCCAGAGCATTAGGGAGTGTCATCGATGATTTAAACGGTGTTGCCCCTCTGGAGTGGAAGGTCATATGGGGATCATTGCTGGGAATTTTGATTTCCATTTTCTTACGTTATCTGTTTGCCTATCATAAAGCAAGATTACAGGAAAGTATCGGCTTTGAAATCGCTGCAGAAGAACGTCTGAACATCGGCGATGTATTAAAACGGGTTTCTCTTGGCTATTTTGAAAAGAATAGTACCGGGGATATCCTGACCGCTATTACCAGTGATTTATCAAGTCTGGAATTACAAGGGATGAAGCTGATTGATGCAATCGTTAATGGTTACATTAATTTACTTGCGGTAGTAATTTTCATGCTTTTTATCTGTCCTCTTGGGGGTCTGGTAAGTATCAGCGGTGCCGGGATATCAGCATTTTTCTTAAACAGAATCAGCCGTCACAGCAAGAACAAAGCAGTGACAAAACAAGCATCTCAGGAGAGAATCACTGATGCCGCCCTGGAATATATCCATGGTCTGCCAATTGTCAAATCCTTCGGTCAGGAAGGTGTGTCAATTCAGGAGTGGGAAGAAGCATGTGAAAAGCATAAACGCATTAATCTGGACATTGAACATGGTGTTGTTCCCAATAACTGTGCTCACTTTTTGGCATTGAAGCTTGCATCTGTTATGCTAATTGTAGTTGCCGGTATTTTTACCATACAGGGGAATATGGAAATCTCTGTATTTTTAATGGTCGCCATGTTTGCCTTTATTATCTTCGGTGCAGTTGAGAATATGAGTGACTCAGTGTATATGCTTGGTATGATTGATGCATCAATGGATAAATTGAATGCAATTGAAAATGCAGACTTTATTGATAATGGGGGAAAGGATATTCCTATTTCAACTTACGATATCCAGTTTGAACATGTTTCCTTTAGTTATGGTAAAACGGAAGTTCTGCATGACGTATCTTTTCGTATTCCAGAGCATACAAGTACAGCTATTGTGGGACCCTCGGGGAGTGGAAAGACTACCATTTGCAGCTTGATTACCCGGTTTTATGATGTAAACCGTGGGAGCGTTATATTAGGTGGTCATGATGTGAAATTATTTACCTGTGACAGCTTGCTTAAAAATATCAGTATGGTTTTTCAACAGGTGTATTTGTTCAATGATACGATTAGAAACAATATAAAGTTTGGTAAGCCAGGAGCTTGTGAAAATGAAATAATTAAGGCGGCAAAAAAGGCGCGCTGCCATGAGTTTATTATCAGTTTACAAGATGGTTATGATACCGTAGTGGGAGAAGGCGGTTCTACCCTTTCAGGGGGCGAAAAGCAGCGTATTTCCATTGCACGGGCAATCCTCAAGGATGCTCCGGTAATTATTTTAGATGAAGCCACTGCAAGCATTGATCCTGAAAATGAACACTTGATCCAACATGCTATAAGTGAATTGGTCAGGGGGAAGACAATCATTACCATTGCCCACCGTCTGGCAACTATTGAAAATGCAGACCAGATCTTGGTCATGGATAATGGACGAATATCACAGGCCGGCACACATGCTGAGTTAGTATCCCAAACAGGCATTTACCAGAAGTTCATTCAGATAAGAGAAAGAGCTGAAGGCTGGCATATCGTCTGACATACATCAATACTTTAGTTTTGAACCAGTGCAAAGCGTTGCACCCCATATGTTATTTGTGCAAGGCTTTGCGAAAATATTTCGGGGGTATGCCTAAAAACTTGGAAAAAGCTTCGTACAGACTCTTTGCACTGCCAAATCCCACACATTCTGCAATTTCCGGCACTGTTCTGGTTGTTGTGATCAAGAGCGTTATGGCTTCTTGTACCCGAATATTTAAGAGGCATTCATGGACAGTGTATCCGGTCAATGTGTGAAAACCCATCTGCATCTTATTTCTGTTCAGCTCAAACTGTCTGGTAAGCTCGGTTATGCGAAGCGGTTTGGGGTAATGTGTTTTGAGGAAAAAAATGGCTTCTTTCAGCCGGTTGACTTCCGCTGAAGAAAGGGGTGTGTCGTTCCATTGTACCTGACTGACTTTGTCCTGCAGCAAAGCCACCGTTTCGTAAACTTTTCCAAGCAGATAGTTCTGTCCATAATCCGAAGTTAAAGGAAATGCATCAAGCTGTTTGAATAACACGGCAATGCGCGGATCGGACAGACCACCTGAGCGTATAGCTCCTGCCATATTAAACAGATCCTTTTCTATCAGAGAAGGCAATTCTTCCCTAAGGAATTCTTCTCTGATAATAAGTGATTCTTTCCAAAACTTTGTATTGGCAGGAAAAATTTGATTTACTTTTAGCTTTCCTAAGTTAATATGACAATTCAATCCGTGCTCGGCCGCCAGTTTTGGTGACCCCGCATCGTCTAAGGCAATGGTATCCTCTACATTATTACTGATTTCAATATAAGGTTCCTCCACAGAAAAAAGGCAGGCATTGTCTGTTGTATAGGAAAAGGCGAGTTTAATGTAACAGAATCTTTTGGTATTCCCCCAGATTTTCACGCTGCCTTTTCCAATGTCAGAAGTTGCACGGCAGATGTACCCATTACTGGTATGAGTCTTCACCCATCCGGGCCCTTCAAATAACTGTAAATATTCGTCAAAGGTATTAATTTCAATCATAAATCCTCCAATTCATCACTTATTAGCACAAAATCATAAAGCTGTATTATGTTTTGCATGTTGAATATACTATATCATCTAGAGTTAGTTGTGTCAAACTATAACGAAAAAGCACAAAGAATACTATTGTGCGAAACAATATTCCGTTGTTATACTAATGGCGTTACTTGAAACTAACTTAAACATACATAAAGGAAGAGGAGTATTTTATGGAACAGCAAAAGAGAATGAGTCTGAAACAATTTTTTATTTCTATTTTATTAAGTCTGGCCCTTTTTGTGGTCTACCTTATCGGAATCTTACCGGTATTTGCTAATCAGAAACTGAGTATCGTATTACACGCGGGAATCAGCGCTCTTATCTGTGGCCCTGTTTATGTACTTATGATTGCTAAATCAAGAGTGCCCGGAACCGTATTCATTACTAATGTTATATTTGCTTTGTTCTATTTAATCGTAGGCAATATTTATCTGTTTGTACTAATGTTAGCTGCTGGGCTCATTGGTGAGCTGATCATGAGGAAAGGGGGATATCCGTCACAGAACCGTCTGGTCATTCCCTATATTATAATGTGGATAGCGGTGGGATTGAAAAACATCCTTATGTTTGGCCTTTTTAAGGATGCTGTCTTAAACAACTATTTGCGGACAGGGATGGATGAAGAAAGTGCAAAAGCAGCCATTGATCACGCGTCTGCCATTATGCTGTCTATACCGTTAAATCTGGCGGGTGTGGCGGTTACCATTATTGGCGGACTTTTAGGAATCTGGCTGGGCAAAAAGGCAATGAAAAAGTATTTTGCTCCTGCAGGAATCGCAGATGAAAACGCAAATTAAAAAGCGTTCTACTACGCTGGATGCAAGGGTTATCCTATCAGGTTTTGGACTGAATGTTTTCACCTTTCCTTTTCTATATCAAACAAAGGAGATTTTGTGCCTGTTGGGACTATCCGCCGGGATGCTGCTTTTGGAAAAACATTTTCGTCGTGCGGTTTCACTGTACGCGCAATATCTAGTGTTTTATTTTCTGGCTTTTTGGGGGGCAGAACTGGTAGCACATTATCCGATGTCAGTAGTTGGCATGGAACTTTCTATTATAGGGGTATTTGGACAGCGGGTTATTCCGGTGCTGGGATATGTATATATCCTTTCACATATTAGCAGCGGAGAATTCATGTCCGTACTTATGTGTTTAAGATTGCCCAAAGCGGTTGCTATTGGGGCTGCCAGCCTGTTTAGGTTTATTCCTGCCCTTGGCCAAACGTTTACGGCTATGCGCAGGGCTTCCTTGTTTCGCGGAGATGGTTTTCGGTGGAAAAGTATTCTGCTGCATCCAGCAAGAAGCTTCCAATATTATCTGCTGCCTTTCTTGTCTCGTCTTTCCCGTGTATCAGATGATTTAGCGGCAGCCATTTCCACAAGAGGGGTGGGGGTGGCAGGTACAGCCACCAGTGTCAGGGATTTAAGCGCAAAGGCAAGAGATTATGTGGCATTTGTGGTGCTGCTTAGTACCTATGGTATCCTGCTGGTCTGGAGGTATTTATGAAATTGGAATTGAAAGACATATCTTTTTGCTATGAGGGGCAAAAAAAGAACAGTCTGCGAAACATTAATCTGGAAATTCAAAAAGGAGAGTTTATCCTTTTGTGCGGCAGCAGTGGTTGTGGAAAAACGACCCTGACCCGTATATTAAACGGCTTGTGCCCGGAGTTTTATCCGGGGAAACTTTCAGGAACATACACCTTTGAAGGCCGCGATATCACCACATTGCCGATAAAAGAAAAGTCCACATGGATAGGCAGTGTTTTTCAAGATCCGGAGACTCAGTTTTTTACCACCAAAGGCTACGATGAAATGGTAATGGGGGCGGAACAGAACAACATGCCGCCCCGTTTGATTCTGGAAAAATTGGAGGAACTGAACCAGTTGTTACAGCTGGAAGATCTGTATGAAAAAAGTTTGTTTACCATGTCGGCAGGAGAAAAACAAAAAATTGCCATTGCCTCAGTGTGTATGCTTTCTCCAGAGGTATTGGTGCTGGACGAACCATCAGCAAATCTGGATCCTGAAAGCACACTGAAACTTGGGAAAATACTGGACAAGCTAAAAAGGATGGGAGTTACCATCATTCTGTCGGAACACCGCTTTCACTATGTAAAGGAAAGCTTTGACCGAGCCATATATATGGCGGATGGTGAAATACATACCATTTTTACATCCAAAGAGATTTTGCAGCTTGGAGAGGATAGGCTCTTTCGTTTGGGACTGCGTTCATTTGAAGTTCCAATGGTGCGGCAGGTACCAGAACTGAGGGTAGAGGAGCACTTCTTTTTGGAGATAAAAAAGCTCTGTTTTGCATTTAAAGGCAAGTCTATTTTAACAGACCTGAATTTAAAAGTTCCCCAGGCAAAAGTCATTGCAGTTCTGGGAGAAAACGGGAGAGGAAAAACCACTTTTTTGCGTATAGTGTCTGGTTTGTATAAACAGGCAGGGGGCAAACTTCTTTTTGAGGGAAAGGAACTTTCCAAAAGGGCACGGGTCGATCTTTCTTTTTTATTGGAGCAAAATGGAAATAATCAACTCTTTTCTAATCAGGTAGAGAAAGAATTTTTAATTGATGTACCCGGCCAAAAGATGGAGAACATACATAAGACACTTGAAAAACTAGATTTGCTGCAAAAAAAGAATGCTCATCCACTTTCTCTTTCCGGGGGACAAAAACAACGGCTTTTAGTTGCTGTCAGCGCACTTTCAGGAAAAAAGCTGCTTTTGCTGGACGAACCGACCAGTGGACTGGATGCCATAAATATGCACAGGATATCCAATTTGTTGAGGCATAATGCAGAACAGGGGCAGACCATTGTAGTAGTTACACATGATATAGAGTTTATTAATAAAACGGCGGACTATATCTTCCGATTGTAAGTCAGTTATTGTCAAAGGAGAAATTTATGAAACAAAAAGAATACAAACCCAAAGTTGGATTGTCCCGCCTAATGGAACTGGCAGGCAGACGAAAATCACAACTGACCAGAGCATGTGTATTTAGTGTACTGTCTGCGGCCGCAAGAATGATTCCTTTTTTTACCATCTATGGTCTGCTTAAGCAAATCGTACTGCATTATCACAATTTAACGGATATTTCTGTGTCCACTATGCTTTTACTGGTAGGAGCTACAGCAGCATCAGCTGTGGCCTATGGGGTACTAGGATATACCAGCAGCAGCCTTTCTCACCGTGCAGCCTTTAATATTCTGTATGAATTGCGGCTGCAGCTCATGAAAAAGTTATCCAGACTTCCGGCTGGATATTTTACAGGCACTACCAAAGGGGGACTCAAAAAAGTCATACAAGATGATGTGGAAAAGATAGAAGAGTTTATTGCACATAACATCACGGATACAGTTGCAGCAATTGCACTGCCCATTTTTACTATAGTGTATCTGTTTTTTATGGACTGGAGACTTGCACTGTGCATTGTAGTTCTACTGGTTATCTGTATTTTCGTCTTAGCTGCAAGTATGAAAAATCCAGAAGGAGTGAAAACTCAGATGGCTATGCACGAAACCAGAAAAGCAATGAACAGTTCCATTGTAGAGTATGTGCATGGTATGCCTGTTATCAAGGTATTTAACCGCAAGCAGCTGGCTTCTGCACGTTTAGAAAAGAGTATTGATGAGTCTGCCTATGCTACAAAAGATGCCGCCCATTTTTTCAGATCCTACATGGGAATGTATTTTACCGCTATGGGAGCACAACTATTGCTTATTCTGCCAGTGGGTCTTGTGATTGGATTATATGCAAAATCATACACCGATTTTTTGCCACTGCTGCTGTTGTTTTTTCTGGTTGGTACTGGACTGAAGGAACCTTTGGAAAATATGATGTCACTGGCACTCTCTACAAATAACATTTCTATTGGTGTAGCAAGGATAGACAGCATATTGGCGGAAAAAGAATTAACCGTTCCTAAGAATACGGTAGAGCCTCTAAGTTATGATATTAAATTTGAACATGTGCAGTTTTCCTATAATCAGGGAGGCTCTAAAGCAGTGGATGATTTAAGCTTTGCGTTGAAACAAAACACCATAACCGGTCTTGTAGGCCCCTCAGGAGGCGGAAAATCTACAACAGCCCAATTGCTGCTGCGATTTTATGAGCCTCAGTCAGGGAGAATAACCATTGGCGGAGTGGATATTGGGGATATTGCCCCGGGGAAACTAATGGAGCATATAGGATATGTATTTCAAGAGTCAGTAATGTTTGCTGACACAGTGGAGCAGAACATCCGCATGGGCAATACCCATGCCACCCGTAAAGAGGTGGAGCAGGCCGCAAAGTCAGCTGCCATCCACGACGTCATCATGGCTCTGCCAAGGGGATATGCTACCGTCCTGGGAGAGGATAACACTTATCTATCCGGCGGAGAAAAACAGCGAATTTCCATAGCCCGTGTATTTCTGAAAAACCCGGATATTATTATCTTAGACGAAGCCACGGCCTATGCTGATGCTGAGAATGAAAATCTGATCCAGGAATCATTTGCAAAACTGGCAGAGGGAAAAACAGTGCTCATCATTGCCCACCGGCTCAAAACCATAGAAAAAGCAGATCAGATTCTGGTCATGGAAAATGGTCGCCTTGAAGCTTTGGGCACTCATCATAAATTATTGGAAAGCAGCCCAACATACCGCCGGATGGTAGATGCAAATGAAAGGCGGGAGATCTGGAGTATGCAAAAAACAACAGAAGAGGAGGGAAAACATAATGCATAACTTTAACACATGGTTCTCAAAAATTACGCTTGGGCAACCCCGGCACTCTGTAAAGTTGTGCCTGTGGATGGTCTTAGATAATTATGTTTCTTCTATCCCTTACGCTCTTATGGTGATAGCGATGTATTTGTTTTTCAGTCCCATAATTACTCCGGGAACGGCTGTTCCTGTAATGAATTTATTGATTTTATGTGGAATACTGGCTGCCCAGACGGTCATTTACTATTTTATTGCCCGCAAAAGTTATATGATTTCCACTGCTGATTTTGCTGAAGTAATCCGTAAGTCACGAAGGGCTATGGGAGAACAGCTGCGCCAACTGCCTATGGGATTTTATAACCGAAGAGATGTTGGTGATCTGACAACCGTTTTATTGCGGGATTATGGAACGGTAGAAGCCAACAATGACACCGTAATTCCTAAAATGGCAGTAATCATTGCCCGGTTAAGTTTGGCCTTTATCGTGCTTCCCGTATTTGATTGGCGCATGGCACTGGCTACTTATTTGGTCATCCCGCTTTCCATACCTTTTGCAGTAGCGGCATATCGGCGACTGAATCGTACAAATACAGAATTACTGGATGCACAGCAGGATAATACAGCCAGAATTTTAGAATATGTAGGTGGTCTTCAGACATTAAAAGCATTTAACCAGACAGATGAAATGTACCGAAGCCTCCAATCTTCCTGTGATGACTTAAGGCAAAAGAGCATTGCTTTGGAAAAAGCCAGTGCGCCAGTGGGAATGCTGGCTAAGGCGGTGTTAAACGGAGGTATCGCTGTGGTAATGGCCTATGGTGCCTGGGCCATGTTGAAGGGAACCCTTTCCCCTCTGACACTTATGGTGTTTTTACTGATGGCACTGAATCTGTATAATCCAATAATGAGTTTTATGATGATGCTGGTAAACATTACCAAATTGAATTATTGTACGAACCGTATAGAAGAAGTGATGAAAGAAAAACCTTTGCTTAATAAAGAGGGAACGAAAAAGCCTTCAGACAAGGATATCTGCTTTCATAATGTCAGCTTTGGTTATGGAAATGAAGAGGTACTGCATAAGATTTCGTTTACCATAGCGCAAAATAGTCTTACTGCTCTGGTAGGGCCTTCAGGCAGCGGGAAAAGTACCATTACACGATTGATCGCCCGGTTCTGGGATGTAAGTTCAGGAAGCATTACGATAGGCAAGGTTCCCATTACTTCCCTTTCTCCGGATGACATATTGAGTGATGTGAGCATGGTTTTTCAAGATGTGTATCTCTTTAACGAAACCATAGAGGCAAACATCCGAATGGGGAGAGAAGGTGCCAGCAAAGAAGAAGTGATTCAGGCAGCTAAACTTGCAGCCTGCCATGATTTTATCACAGCCCTGCCGGATGGCTACAATACCATGGTGGCAGAAGGGGGCAGTACTTTGTCGGGGGGAGAGAAACAGCGCATCAGCATTGCCCGTGCCTTGCTCAAGAATGCACCTATAGTATTGCTGGATGAGGCTACTGCTTCTCTGGATCCAGAAAACGAGGTGATGATACAGCACGCCATGGACGCACTTGTACAGAACAAGACAGTAATTGTGATTGCTCACCGGCTGCGCAGCATACAAAATGCAGACCAGATCATCGTACTGAACAAAGGTAGGGTGCAGCAAGTAGGAAAACATAGTGATTTATTGGCAGAAGGCGGCTTGTACAAAAAAATGTGGGAAGGACAGCAGAAATCAGGAAAATGGCGTTTACAGTAGACTTGTAAATAGGAAATATAGAAAAGCAAAGATAATTTTTACATTAAGGCATATCAGATATTTAGTATATTTGATATGCCTTATTTTCATTCTGAGAATAGATGAATATATTCTGTGTAAAGGAGGTTAAGTAGATTCAACATAGGAAATGGTTATTGTCAAGAATTTATATGTATGTTATTATAATTGTATTAAACGTGTTTAATACAATTATAAAAGGAGGCTGATCAATGAGCACTGATAACGTGAAAGAACAGTTAATTGTTGCTACCATGCATCTTTTAAATGAAAGCAGAGAACCTGGCAAAATAACAGCACGGCAAATAGCTGAAAAAGCCGGTGTTAATTTGGCTATGATCAACTATTATTTTAGTACAAAAGATACACTTATAAATATTGGTGTAAATAGGCTTATGGCCGAGAGAGCCAGTGAATTAAAGGAAATCAGAGACAGCCAGATTCCGGCCAACCAAAAACTCAAAAACTTTTTGACCGCAATGTCAGATATAACCATTGAATATGCAGAGCTGACAAAACCAACCATACCCTACTTATTGTTAGAGGGTGAAATCGAGCTGCCATATTATATACTTCCCATGATAAAAGAATGCTGGGGTGAAAATCTATCTGAAACAGAGTGCCGAGTATTAGCATACCAATTAATTTCATTTTCACAGCTCGTATTCTACCGGAACGAAGATTTCAAGAAATATACAGGCATTGATATTATGGACAAAAAACAAAGAGACGAAATGTTTCAGCATATGCTGGAAGTATTGATGTATAAGTATTAACAATGGGACTAATCAACAGGCTCAATTTCGAGCGGGAAGGATAATGCTTTGAATATTAATACATACTTAAATGATTCTATACAACGAATTGCTGGAACAGTTTTAAAAGCAGCATCAAAAAGCTTAAAAGAAATGCGTTTTGTTTCATCTATGATTCCTGTCTTAAGAAAAAATGAAAAGCAGCGTGAAAATATGGAGAATAAGGGCACACATATTCCCCCATTTTTGATTGCAAGTATCACATCGGCATGCAATTTGCATTGTGCAGGATGTTATGCTCGTGCATCCGGATCATGTAGTGACAGCACAATAGCAGAAGAGTTAACAGGAAAAGATTGGAAAACGATATTTGCTCAGGCGAGTGAGCTTGGTATTTCTTTTATATTGCTTGCAGGAGGAGAGCCGCTTATGCGTAGAGACGTGATTGAGGAAGCCGCTTTGCAGCCTGGTATTGTTTTTCCCGTTTTTACGAATGGATTATTAATTGATGCAGAGTATTTACATCTCTTTGATGAAAATCGCCATTTAATTCCTGTCCTAAGCATTGAAGGGGACTCTGCCATTACGGATGCGCGGCGTGGTAAAGGTGTAGCAACAAAAGTAGACAGTATAATGGAGTCACTGAAACAAAAAGAGATGTTGTTTGGGGTTTCCATAACGGTGACAAGCAAGAATATGTCTCTTGTGACTTCAGATGGCTTTGTTTCCGGTCTGCGTAAAAAAGGCGCTGGTATAATCTTCTTTGTAGAATATGTTCCGGTAGAAGCGGGAAGTGAATTACTTGTACTCAGTGAAATGGAACGTCAGGAACAGGAAGAGAATATACAGGCGCTCAAAGCAGCATTTAAGAATATGATAGTCATCGCCTTTCCTGGTGATGAAAAATACATGGGCGGCTGTCTGGCAGCAGGACGTGGATTTTTTCATCTTAATGCAGCCGGTGGCGCAGAGCCCTGTCCATTTTCACCGTTTTCCGATATGAATGTGAAAGAAACCTCACTATTGGAAGTGATTTCTTCTCCCTTTTTTCGGATGTTGAAGGAATCTGAGCTTATGAATATGCCCCATAGCGGGGGATGTGCGCTGTTTGATAAAGAAGATGCAGTTCGCGAAAAGAAGTTGAAACAACGGCTCTAACTTATGGCATGCAAAAAGAAAGATCGAAAATAAGTCAAGTGGTGGCGATAACACTTGATGAGTGCAAAAAGGTTCTGTTTCCGGTACGAAAAATAGTTAAGGATAGATAATTTATAAGACATCCAGATCTTATTAGAAATCATAGATAAAATCAAATTTGCTGTAACAGAATAATACTCAAGAGGAGCATCGGTCAGAAATGACGGGTGCTTTTTTTACGCTCATGTAATCTTTTATCAGTGATACCTACGCATTGCTACGCACTTTGTGCTCCCCCAATCCTAAAACATTCGAAATCCGCCCTATTCGGGCTACTTTCTCATGTTTTGCGGGTCCCAAAGTCATGTTTTTTTATGCAAGCATGAAACACATGATCTTTTGACCCTGGTATCATATTATTATCAAATATCTCTCCAAATCTATGAAAATAGTAGTAGTAGATAAACTTGTACGGTACAATAAAGAGACTTATAATAATTTACTACTGGTTTACTACTTTTTTGTGGGACAAGATAAGATAAATAAAAATCATTGAAAAGCAGGAGAATACAAATGATTATTGGAATAATTGAAGATGATGAACTGTTAAATCAGGCACTGGAGATAGCCTTAAAATCTCAAGGGTACAAAATAGTATGCATGCACAATAGAAGAGAATCTTTACTTTTAATTGAGGAGAGGATAGATCTTCTTATTATTGATATAGGACTTCCCGATGGAAATGGTATTGATTTATATCAGGAAATAAGTAAAAAAATGAATATTCCGGCTATATTTCTTACTGCAAGAGATGAAGAATGGGATATGCTCCATGCATTTGATGCCGGGGCAGAGGATTATGTTGTCAAGCCATTCTCAATGAAAGTTCTTTTGAAACGAGTAGAAATCGTTCTAAAACGAAATAACGAAGAGAAAAGGCTTTCATGCAGAGACTTAGAATTATATATTGATAAAAAGCAGGTATTTATAAGAAATGAAGAAATACTGCTGACCGCAAAAGAGTATCAGCTTCTGGAGTATCTGATGATGAATCAAGGACAAGTTTTAACAAAAGAGAATATATTGGAACATATATGGGGATTGAACGGACAATTTGTAGTAGAAAATACAGTTAGCGTTGTGATAAATAGAATACGAAAAAAGATAGAAAATGATACAAATCAGCCTGCTTATATCAGAAATATATTTGGTCTGGGTTATCGAATAGGAGAATAAAAAGATGTTGGTGTTTATGATTATTATCATTTGCAGCGTACTGGTCGGTGCGGCAGGTATGTGCTTTATACAGAGAAAAGAAAGGCTGTATGAGCTGGAAAAAATTGAGTTGCTCATACAATCAGTCGCAGATGGAAAAGAACTACAGGCAACAGCGGCAGGCGAAGAAAGTCTTTATGCTAAGATCGAGTATCAAATCATTCGTACACAAGAGATGCTTCGTGGAAGAGAGGAAGAAACTCGTAAGAATCGTGATAAGATGCAGAAATTAATTTCTGAGATTGCACACCAAATGCGTACACCTCTAACCAATATTAGAACTTACCAGGATTTCTTAAAACAAAAGATGAGGGAAGAGAATATATGGAATAAAGATATGAAAGAAATATCGGTATCAGAGTGTATGATTGCTCTGGAAAAAAGTGAAGCGAAATTAAACTTTCTTGTGGAGAGTTTTATTAAGATGTCTCGTTTGGAACAACATATTATTCAAATCAAAAAAGAAGATAAGGATATTTTGAAGACAATCAAAAATGTATTAGGAGATATACAGCCTAATGCTGAGAAAAAATGTTTGCAGTTTGATATTTCCATGCCAGAACATGTAGATTGCCTGCACGATGCAAACTGGCTGGGAGAAGCTATTTATAATGTGTTAGATAATGCAGTGAAATATAGTAATGAAAAGGGAACAGTTCAGATAAATGTATCTGAGAATGAAATGTTTTTACATATTTGTATAAGAGACTTTGGATTGGGAATTGAGCAGAATGAGGAGAATAAAATCTTTCAGCGGTTCTACCGTGGAGTACGTGTCACAACACAGGAAGGATTAGGCATTGGATTATACTTATCAAGAGAAATCGCAAATCTGCATGGTGGATTTTTAAGGGTAAAAAGAATGCAGTCTGGATTGCTGATGGAGATAAGAATTCCCTGTTAATCCGTTCTTTTTGCATTTGTTAGAAGTTTGTTAGATTTCTTTTGTACAATTATAGAACAAAAGAATCTAATAGAGGAGATAGTTTTATGGAAATAGTAAAGGTAGCAGGCTTGAAGAAATATTATATTACGGATACATATGAAGTACACGCATTGGACGGTGTGACGTTTTCAATGGAAGCCGGAGAGTTTCTTGCAATTATCGGCACTTCGGGAAGTGGAAAAACAACATTGTTGAATATGCTGGGGGGACTGGACGTGCCAACAAGTGGAGGTGTATGGATTCGAGGGAATAGTTTGAAGGATATGGATGGCGAAGAACGAACCATTTTTCGCAGACGTAACATTGGGTTTGTATTCCAGCATTATAATCTGGTTCCTGTTTTAAGCGTGTATGAAAATATTGTCCTTCCGGTTAGGCTGGACGGAGCAGTCATAGATGAGGAATTATTACAGGAGGTCATTTTGATTTTAGGACTAGAAGAACAGCTGGAGCGATTGCCGGAAACCCTATCAGGGGGGCAGCAGCAAAGAGTGGCCATAGCAAGAGCGCTTATGACGAAACCGGCAATTCTGCTGGCAGATGAGCCAACGGGAAATCTGGACTCTTCCACAAGCCTGGATGTTATTGGATTATTAAAAATATGTGCGGAACGATTTCACCAGACGGTGATTTTAGTGACCCATCAGGAAGAAATTGCGCAAATGGCAGATCGGATTATTCGGATAGAGGATGGTAAGATATATCTTTCAACAGACCACAATAAACATATGTTGGAGGAGTAGCAGATGAGAGAAAAGAGCACAACTCCAAATAATAACAGCTTTGTAATTAAGATGCTTTCAAGAGAGCTTGAAAAATCCAATAAAGGCAGGAACAGAATCCTCTTAGGAGCAGTAGTTCTGTGTATTGTTACGCTTACCATGGTATTTGGTATTTCTTACGGAAAGATACAGGCAGAATATATAAAAGCAATAAGGAAATCGGGAATGGCAGCTTCCACAATATATAAGGATGCTGACAATTCACAATATGAAAAGGTGAAGGAACTTGCATATATAAAACAAGCGGGAAAACGTGTGATAGGGGGAAGTGTTAAGCTGGACGGACAGCTGGATTGTTCTCTTCAATGGCTGGATGGAGATGCATGGAATAAGATAGTGAAGCCAGCTTATACAGAAATCCATGGTTCTTATCCCGAAAAGCGAGAAGACATTATGCTTTCAGCCAGTGCGTTGAAAAGTATGAACGTTGATAACCCGAAAAAGGGAATGGAAATAGATCTTAGCGTAAATATTGGCTTTTTTCAGAAGAAACATGAGGTTTTTAAACTTAGTGGATGGTATACGGACTACGCGGAAGATAGCACTATGGGAGGCACTGGATATGTATCCCGTACAAAATTACAGGACTGGGGATATCAGATAAATGAAAGGGCAGATATTCTTATATGTCAATCTGACCATTTGAGATGGCAGGAAACAGAAGAACGATTGTATAAAGATGTACCAACTATAAATTCATCACAAAAAATATTGGCAGCCAATACATATGCTTATGACGCGGTAAATCAACTGGTGGGAAGTTATGAACTGGCAATATTGGGTGCTATTGTAATTTTAGGAGGGCTGTTCTTTCTCATACAAAATGTGCTGCATATTTCAATGGCGGAAGATATTCGTCAGTTGGGACTTCTGAATACCATCGGAACAACCCGAAAGCAATTAACTGCCATATATGATAAACAAATACGACACATATTACTTTTGGGTATATTTGGGGGGATGTTATTATCAGCTTTTGTCTTACTTGTTGTCATTCCCATTATATTGGGAAAACAATATTTACAGGGATTTGGAGGGGCCAAGGAATTATCCATTTTCAGATATGAGATTTTAGTTGCTGCTATGTTAAGCACAGCATTTCTCACCATGGGTGTGGCGGCGTATGTAATCAGGAAAGTTGTAAATTCATCCTGTGTGGAAAGTATGTATTATACAGGATTAGTGCCACAACAGAAAAAAAACGTAAACAAGAAAACAAAACAGGCAAGAAAAATCAGACGAAGTGAAAATAAAGAGCTCTTGTATATGGCATGGCAGAATGTAATCCGATATCGAACTCGGTTTCTACTAACTGTATTTTCTTTGTTCCTGGGAATGGAGACGTTTATAGGGGCAATTGTAATCACAACAGGAAGTGATTACATGCATGTAATTGAAAATAGGCCTGATTTTCTGGTAGCAGGTCAGTTTAGCGAATGGGGACAGGAGTCTGGCTATGGCAATGAATATAAAACGAGGGATGCAGGAGAAGATCCGATGAAGACAGAGGGGGACAGCTTTCAATTACTGTATGCAAATGAGTATGATGAATTTTCTCCTATTTCACCAGAAGTAAAAGAACAGCTTTTAAAATTACATGGTGTGAAAGAAAAGAAGTCCTATATAGTGGAAGGGGCATATATGATTTCCACTATTTCTGCAAAAGGAATCCGTCCTTTTACAGATAATGAGGAAACCGCACAAGAAGATGAGCAAAAAAAGGAAGGCGTCGGTTATTATGGTTCTGCGTATAAAATGGTGCAGGGGTTCAATACAGATGTAATCCAGATTTTAAATAAATCAGAAATGCAGATGTTAAAGTCTTATGTTGAACAAAATAATTTGCCGGTGGACATGAGTTCGCTAGAAGAAGGAACTGGAGTTATGATTTTGCATGACCATATATTATCACCAATACAAGAAAAGCAGGCAGAAGAAGGTATTGGAGAACCCTTGTATTTCACAAGCTTGTTGAGTAGAGAAGACAAAGGAATATGGAATCAGGCATCTGATAAAGAAAGAGATCAATTTGTAAATTCGGGACAACTTGTAGGAAAACAATCAGAAATGTTTAAGCTTTGTGGTTATTTTGATAATCAGGCCCAGGGTTTTCCTGATATTCGTCAAACCTGGCATGGGGCAGAAGGGGATATTTACTATCTGATCAGTGAGAAAGGATTCGAAAAACTTCCAACAGAAAAGAAGACACTTTATATGGAGTTGAATGTGAAGCAGAGTGAGGAAGAACAAGTAAAAAGCAAAATTCAGGAAATTATTTTTGTGGAGAATCAAAAGCGTGCACAGATGATAGGAACAGCGGTAGATGATGATAGCGGAGAAGCCGGAATTTTCTGTATTAGTAAGTCAGATCTTCTTGCTGAAGCTTCAAATTATATCCGGGGGAACCGACTTATCATGGGGAGCATTAGTGCAGTACTGTTGCTGGCAGGGTTTATGAACTATTTTAATGTGATGTTCACTGGGATACTCTCTCGAAAAAGAGAATTAGAAATAATGCACAGTATAGGAATGACAGAAAAACAAAAGAGAAAATTGTTGATTGCGGAAGGTGGATATTATTGCATTGCTGTAATATTTTTGATGATAACGGTTGGAAGTCTGGTTTTAGAATTAGTCTCGCGTTATATGCAAGAGCAGCTATCATATTTCAAGTATAATTATCCTTTGGGATGGATAGTGGCATTATGGGGAGGAATGTGGGTCATTTGCATAACTGTAGCATGGTTTTTATGTCATACGGAGAGCAGAGGTGAAGGAAGGGGATTCCTTTTTCGTAAATAAAGGTGTGAATGGATTAAAAGAATGAATTTTCTAAGAGTGAAGATGAGGATCATCAGAAGAATAAGTGTCTGCTTACGAAATTGGTGTATGTGAATGTGGGAATAGAAAAAGAAACTCCGCAAAGCAAACGTCACAAACTTATAAAATGCGAAGGTAAATTTACACTGTTTTATTTGTCAATGATTATTGTATTATATAGGACCCTGAATTAAACTATATATAATGACAAACTCGAATTTCTTGAGTTGAGTAGTTCGATAGAATTAACGGAGGGAAAATGAATAAAAAAAATTAATTAGATTTGGTGTTTCAGCAGTAACTTTTGGCGTTTGTTATGCTTTCATTTCTTATTTATTTGATAGAATTGTAAATGTTGCTGAATTTAAGTATAAAACATAATGCAATCAAAAGCGATTGCAATATAATAATGCAATCAAAAATGATTGCAAAAAAGCAGCAAAAGTTATAAAATGTATGTGAATGGAGGCACACTTATGAACAAATACGTTTCCTTAATTATGGATATAGAAAAGTCAAAAAAATATGATATTAGTGACAGAAATGAAATGCAGCATTATATAGATAAATGTATCAAGAATTTAAATAGTTTATTTCATGAAGAAATGCAATTTGAGGTTACATTTAGTGCAGGCGATGAAGTTCAAGGATTATTTCACGATGTTGTTACAGCACTGTTGTATTGTAGAATGTTAGAAATGCTTATGAAACCTGTTAAAATAAGGGCAGGTATTGGAATAGGTGAATGGACGGTAAAAATGGAACGGGGATTGTCAACGCAGCAGGATGGTCCAGCTTACCATAAAGCAAGACAAGCAATTAATGAAGCACATAGTATGCAATTGCAGAATATTCGGATTTGTTCAGATGAGGACGATGTATTGGCAAATCATTTGATTAATGCTTCTTTACCTTTAAAAAGACAACAAATATATATGCAAAACATTGTTCAAGTTCTAATTGAGATGTTGTTTCCGTTTGTTCCAGCACATATGAAGTTAAATAAATATGATTCTGTGAAGGAATTAATTGCAATAAAATTTGAATACAAATTAGGTGCAAAAAATGGCGGACTATATTCAAGACGAAATATTGCTATGGAACAAGAGTATTTGAATCTGAATGAAATACCAGATGCATTTCCAATCTTTATAGATGGTAAAATAGTTGATCCGGAATCAACTATAATCAAGAAAAAAACAGCAATGATTATATCAGGGATATTAAAATGCTCCAGGCAAAATGCAGATTCTATTATGAGGAGAGGAAATTCAAATAAAATAAGAGAATTGGATTATGTAGCACTGCAACATGTGAAAAAAAATTACGGAGGCAGTTGATGGAAGTAATTATACTAGGACATATTATTGGGGATTTTTATATTCAGACCAATAAGATAGCAGATAAAAAAAAGAACTCAATGAAATATATGTTAATACATTGTTTGATATATACAATTGTGTTGGGAATAGGACTTTATATACTGAATAGGCAGATTGTGAAAACGTTACTAATTTCATGTATTATTTATTTAAGTCATCTTATAATAGATTTGGTTAAAACAAAATGCACTAAAAAGTATAAAAACTATGAATATATAATTTATCTTATTGATCAGGCAATACATATCGTCGTTCTATTCGTGATTATTTACATAGTTAAAAATATTTTTGGCTTCCGGATGAATGATAATTTTACGGTAAATGGCTTAAATGTAAAACCTTTTATTCTAGTGGCTTCAGAAATTTTAATTTGTTGGAGGCCAACAGCAATTTTTATATCACTTGTGTTTAACATGATTCCTGAGACAATAGAGCAAGCGGATGAATCAATGAATATAAGCAGAAAAATAGAAAACGAAAGTTTGAAAATAGGTACTTGGATTGGGATATTAGAAAGAGAAATTATTTTGATACTCGGATTAATGGGACAATTTGGTGCTATAGGATTTGTATTAACAGCAAAGAGCTTGGCAAGATTTAAGCAATTAGAAAACAAATCTTTTTCTGAAAAATATTTGGTAGGGACTTTATTGAGTGCTTTTATTGCAATAGTATGTATTGCAGTATATAGGATTATGTTGGATTTATAAGAATTTGCACCAAGATGTCTACTTAAATTTGATAGAGCAACAAACAGAAATGGCTTATATTAGTGGATTTTCGAGAACGTATAGGATTCTCAATTGGAGACGATATAAATAGGGAACGGTTATTTTGGGGTAATTCAAAGTTTATGCGGGTTTACTAATCCGGTTAATTCTGGTTTAATGAAAAATCAGAAAAGGTCAGTAAACGATTTGTAGAATTCGTGAAATATCAAGTATTATCAAAAGTAAGCGACAAGTCGGTTGTGTTTTGCAAATATGTCGGTTAGGATTTTAAGTAATCGGAGGTGATAAAAATGGATGCAAACAAATTCGGTTGCTTTGTAGTTGAAAGACGAAAAGAACTAAAAATGACACAGAAAAATTTGGCTGCAAAAATCCAAGTGACAGACAAAGCGGTTAGCAAATGGGAAAGAGGCCTAGGATTTCCTGATATAAACACAATAGAAGCGTTGGCTAATGCTTTAGATGTATCCATAGTGGAACTTATGAAATCTGAAAGAGACACAGACAATGTTTTACTCAAGGACACAGAAACAGTAGTGAATGATGTTGTTCTGGTTGCTAAAGCAGACATTGAAGAAAGGCGTAAGATTATTACTTATACATTTGCAGTAACAACGATTTTTCTTGTAATGTTGGATATTATTTTGAGTATTGAGTGGAATGCACAGAAGCTATCTATTTCAGCGAGAACTCCATTTATAGCAGTTATTCCTGGAGTAATAATGATTTTATATGGGATCATCTGCAAGATTAAAGGGAAGAAGACCTATGGAATCTGGGCGATAGGAATTAGTCTTTTGTTAATTCCAATTATTATACTAGGTTTCTCTTTTCTTATTTTGGGGTTGATTGTGTCCTGAATATACTGAACAAAACGTAGTATAAAGAAGTACCTAATTAATGATTTTTCTATCTTGTTAATATAGCCAACAGCATATCATGCTTATAAAGGTTGAATGTTAATATACGTTGCTTGTAGCAACGGGCGGGTTCTCATACAATAGTGATAACAACTGAAAGAAAAGAGGTTATCCTTAATGTTAAATGAAAATATTAAAGTAATCAGAAAATCAAAAGGACTTTCCCAAGAAGAACTTGCTATCAAACTGAATGTGGTGCGACAAACAATCTCTAAATGGGAGCAAGGATTGTCAGTTCCCGATTCTGATATGTTGATCTCTATATCGGAAGTGCTTGAGACACCCGTAAGCATTTTGCTTGGAGAATCTGTTATTGAGACGAGTGTTGTTGACTTAAAAGCAATTTCCGAAAAACTGGAGATTATAAATTTACAGCTTGCACAAAGGAAGAGCACAAGACAAAAAACACTTTATTGGCTACTTATTTCATTGAGTGCTGTCATAGTAATAATTTCTGTGGTCTTAATAGTATTAAATAGTCCTTACTTAGGGTGGGATTATAGTGCCCCTGAAACAAGCTTTCTTGGAGTAGCTTTTCATGCATTTGAATGGTTGTTTGTCAGATTAGCACCAATTGCTCTTATAGGAGCAGTCGTTGGAATTTTTATGATACGGAAGAAAGTATAAAGCTGTGCTGATTTTTGATACTTTTGGGTACAGTTCAGACTTCAAAGTAGACATCTATTGTTTACGCTTCAGAAGCAGATGTGTTGAATGTAGCATTATTTGGAATGACAGCGAAACAGTGGAGAGATAATAATCCGGAGAAGAAAGGAAATATCAGAGATTACTAAATTTTTAATGAAAGGACAAAAATATGATAAAAATACTATTCGTCTGCCACGGCAACATCTGCCGCTCACCCATGGCAGAATTTGTTTTTCGCGACATGGTCAAGAATCGCGGAATGGAAGATTTATTTTTCACGGCATCTGCAGCAACAAGCCGTGAGGAAATCGGCAATCCTGTTCATCGTGGCACGGTGAACATATTAAAGGAGCATGGAATCAGTACAGAGGGAAAATATGCTGTATTGCTCCGTAAAAGTGATTATGAGGAATATGATTATATTATCGGAATGGAGACTGTAAATATTCGCAACATAATGCGCATAATCGGTAATGATAAAGAACATAAAGTGCATAAACTGCTGGACTTTGCAAATGATCCAGGTGATATTGCGGATCCCTGGTATACCGGAAACTTCCAGCGTACCTATGAGGATGTAATAAGGGGCTGCGAAGGTCTATTGCAATTTATTCTGGAACAAAATAAAACAATGTAGTGGCAGAACCTCCTTTTATTCAAGATATGATTATATCTAAGAGGGGGTTTTTATTATATCAAGTCAGGAATTACAGGGAGAAATTATGAATTTTAATCAAAGAACAGGATTAGTATGCAGAGAGATACCAGAGGGAACGGTGGCGACTTATGGACAGATTGCACTGCTCTGCGGTAAACCAAAGAATGCAAGGCAGGTAGGCTATGTTTTAAACAGAGGATTAGCAGGGGATATACCTGCTCACCGGGTAGTCAATGCAAAAGGGATATTAAGCGGAGCAGCTTCTTTTGAAACACCTGATCTGCAAAAACAAATGCTTGAACAAGAAGGTGTTCAGGTAGACTGGACGATCAAAGGCTGGCAGGTCAACTTAAAGCAATTTTTGTGGAAGAACACTATGGCAGATGCACTTCTGCTGGAACAGGAGTATCAGGCTCTGAATATTTAGCGGGGACATGCTGAATCAATAAAAGCTGGGTATATAATAGGGATATAACTTCACCTAAAGTGCATATAAAAAAAAGATATTTTTTGTGTAAATATAATAAATTTTAAAGCTAAACAGATGAATTATATGGTATGATAAATAAAATACATTTATTTACTGAAAGGAGCAAGTAGATGAAAAGTCTGAAGTTAAGAGAAGGGTTTTACTGGACCGGAATTGTGGACGAGTCCCTGCGGGTATTTGATATCATTATGTATACAGAGTTTGGAACTACATACAATTCTTATGTATTAAAAGCAGGCGATAAGACGATTTTATTTGAGACTGCAAAAGTTAAGTTCTGGGATGATTATCTTGAAAAATTAGAGGAGGTGACCACAGTAAGTGACATAGATTATCTGGTGGTCAGTCACACAGAGCCGGATCATGCAGGCAGTGTGGAGCGTCTTCTCGATCTATGTCCACAGCTGAAAATTATTTCTACAGGTGCAGCAAACTCATTTTTAAAGGAAATTGTAAACCGTGACTTTACGGGGATTATTATTAAAGATGGCGAGAAAATGCAGATTGGAAATAAGACGCTGCAATTTATGAATGTGCCGAATCTGCATTGGCCGGATACAATGTACACCTATGTGGAGGAAGAGCAGTTATTAGTCACCTGTGATTCTTTTGGTTCTCACTATGCCTTTAATGATGTATTGTTAAGCAAAGTGGAAAACTGGGCAGATTACGAAAAATCGGTTAAATACTATTTTGACTGTATTATCGGGCCTTTTAAATCTTTTATGCTGAAGGCTCTGGAAAGAGTTCGTCAACTGGATGTCACTATGATTTGTACTGGTCACGGCCCGGTTCTTGATACAAAACTGGAACAGATGTATCAGTGGTATGAGGACTGGTGTACCGTAGTTAATCCCAATAAGCAGAAAACAGTAGTGATTCCTTATGTCAGCGCTTATGGATACACGGAAGAACTGGCCCAGAATATTGCAGAAGGTATAAAGGACAGCGGAGAAATTGACGTAAAGCTGTATGATATGGTGACTGCTGACAGTGAGCAGGTTGTGGCAGAATTAGGCTTTGCCGATGGAATATTATTTGGCACGCCCACAATCGTTGGAGAAGCCCTTAAACCTATTTGGGATCTGACACTGGCCATGACTCCCGTCACTCATGGGGGCAAGTTTGCAGGAGCATTCGGAAGTTATGGGTGGAGCGGAGAAGGTGTACCTCATATAGAAGAACGTTTAACACAACTCCGTATGAAAGTAGTAGACGGATATAAGGTCCGCTTCAAGCCAGATCATGCTGACCGTCAGGACGCATTTGATTTCGGCTATGATTTTGGATGCGTTCTTTTGGACAAGCCTAATGAAAAGAAAAATTCTGCACGTACGACTCTGGTGAAATGTCTGGTCTGCGGAGAAATTTTTGATTCTTCACTGGAAATCTGTCCGGTCTGTGGTGTGGGCAAAGAAAACTTTGTCCCAGTTGAAGAGGAAGACAACTCCTATTACAACGACACAAAGGATTTCTTTATCATTCTGGGAAATGGGGCGGCAGGATTTAATGCGGCTAAGTCCATTCGGGAGCGTAACAGAACAGCGTCAATAGTGATGATTTCGGAAGAGCCATATCGTTCTTACAACAGACCTATGCTGACCAAATCTATAATGGCAGGTCTCAATGAAGATCAGATCGCTGTTCAGGGCGGACAATGGTACGAGGAACAAAATATTGTTCAAGTGTTAGGGAAAAAGATTACCTCTGTCAATACCGAGGATAAGGAAATTGTTCTGGAAGACAGCACTGTATTAAAATATACAAAATTAATTTATGCACTTGGCGCAGAATGTTTTGTACCTCCGATTCCGGGAAGTGATAAACAATCTGTAGTTGCAATACGCCGGCTGGCTGATACGAGAAAGATTGCCGGACTTCTGCCTGAGGTGAAGAATGTAGTTGTAATCGGAGGCGGTGTATTAGGTCTGGAAGCTGCATGGGAAATGAAAAAAGCGAAGTGTAATGTTACCGTTCTGGAGATAGCACCGGTTCTGATGGGGCGTCAGCTGGATCAAGGAGCAGCGGAACTGTTAAAAATAATCAGCGAGAACTGTGGCATAGCAATTAGAACCGGAGTACAGGTAGAAGCTATTCTTGGCGGTGAAAAGACAAATGCGGTTCAATTAAAGGATGGAGAGGAAATACCTGCTGAACTGGTCATTATCTCAAGCGGTGTCCGGGCAAATGTTGGTCTTGCCAGGGAAATGGGACTTCAGGTAGATCGGGGCATTGTGGTAAATGACAAGATGGAGACCAGTATGGATGGTGTCTATGCCTGTGGTGACTGTGCTCAATATAAGGATATTAATTATGCCATCTGGCCTGAAGCGGTAGAACAAGGTAAAGTTGCAGGTGCCAATGCGGCAGGTGAAGAAAAAGAATATGTACAGGTTCCCGCAGCACTTACATTCCATGGCATGAACAGCGCACTCTATGCGGTGGGGGATGCCGGGAAAAATCCAAATCTGGTATACAAGACGGTAGAGTTTAAGGATATGGGAAGAAAACAGTATAAGAAGTTTTATTTCCTGAATAACCGTTTATGTGGTGTTATTTTAATCGGAGATGTATCGGAGATGGGAAAACTGTCCGAAGCAGTGGAACGAAAAGCACCTTATAAAGAAGTAATGAGTTAAAAGAGGGTATAAAGAGGAGATTTACCTGGATGCTGAATTGATGTAAAACTGCTTCCGGGTAAATCTCATTTTATTTCTAGATAGAATTGTTTCTTAACTACACAGCAGATCTCTTTCTTCGCCTGTAACAGCTTCAACGCAAGCATAAAGAATATCAAATGCTTTGTCACAATCTTCCTTTGTCAGGATAAGTGGTGGGATCATACGAACCACACTGCTTCCTATTGCGGTTACAAGCAGATGTCTGTCAAATGCCGCATGTTTAATATCAATTGCCTTAATTGGTTCATCGAATTCAACGCCTACAAGAAGCCCCTGGCCTCGTACCTCTTTGGTATAGGGAAGAGATCTCAGTTTTTCCATGAAATATTCACCCATCTCCTTTGCGTTTTCAGCAAGGTTTTTCTCCAGAAGTTCACTTACTTCTGCAAGAGCAGCCGCGCAGGATACCGGATGTCCTCCGAAAGTCGTGCCGTGTGATCCAGGAGTAAAGGCTTTGGCAACTTCTGCAGTTGCACAGATTGCTCCAATCGGCATACCGCCGCCAAGTGCTTTAGCCATAGAAACGATATCTGGTTTAATGTCATAGTTCATGAATGCCATAACGGATCCTGTTCTGCACCATCCTGTCTGAATTTCATCCAATAAAAGCAAAAGTCCTTTTTCATCACAGAATTCACGAAGTCCTTTCATAAATTCCATAGTAGCCGGATGCACACCGCCTTCACCCTGAACAGGTTCAATCATAATGGCAATGGTATTTTCCGTTACGGCAGCTTTAAATGCTTCCAGATCATTGAATTTTGCATAAGTAAATCCAGGAACCATGGGCTTGAATCCGATCTGGCATCCATTATCCGGCTGACCTGTTGCAGACATAGAACCATATGTTCTTCCGTGGAAACCGTCAAGTGCTGTTACGATATTATATTTATGAGGACCATATTTTTCTACCCCGTATTTTCTTGCCATTTTGATCATGGCCTCATTTGATTCTGTACCTGTATTTTGAAAGAAGATTTTATCCATACCAATAGTAGTGCAGACTTTTTCGGCAAGCAGTGCCTGAGGAATGGTATATGGATAGTTAAAGGTATGCATAATATCTTTCAGCTGGTCTTCTACGGCTGCAACAACTCTCTCATTGCAGTTTCCTGTACTGTTTACTGCTACACCAGCATAAAAGTCAAGATAGGCCTCTCCTGTTTCATCATAAATGTACATATCCTTTGCTGTCTCAGCAATGATATCAAATCGCTCATAAGTATCGATCATATACTTATCAACCAATGCTTTAAGCTGTTCCTTTGTTAACCCAGTATCTTTTAATTTCATTTCACATACCTCCGTGTCTTTATATTTATAAGTTGAGAAAAATATTTCCCGAAACAGAAAAAAACGACAGGATTCCCATTAAATGGAATCACCGTCGTTCCCGTCTGACTTATTCAAGTTGGAGTATACTCCTGATAATATTGAATTGTCAATAGATATATTTTATGTTTTTGTATTTTTTCCTGAACACCTGTATAATAAAAGTGAGTTTTATACAATTTCCCGATTTACAATACCAGACAGAGAAGTATAATAGGATAGTGAAAGCGGAGAGTAACAAGGGGAGGTCTAAAAATTGATAAAATGGAAAACAAATAAACAGATGTCTGAATCCATGATCCTGGCTGTATTACTGACACTTGCGGGTGGATTTCAAGATGCTTATTCATACAACTGCAGGGGCGAAGTATTTGCAAATGCACAAACAGGAAATATTGTATTGCTGGGGCAGAATCTTGCACAGGGAAATTATTCTGATGCGCTGCATTATCTGATGCCTCTGGCTGCATTTCTCGGAGGCGTGTATGTAACAGAATGGGTACACCATCTATGGAAGGAATATCCAAAAATGCACTGGAGACAGATTGTTCTTGCCGTAGAGGTGTGTCTGCTTGGCATCGTGGGAATACTGCCTCATTCGATGGATGTACTGGCTAATGTGTTGATGTCTTTTGCTTGTGCAATGCAGGTCAACAGTTTTCGGAAGTTTCAGGGTATTCCGTCTGCTACAACAATGTGCATTGGAAATATGCGTAGTGCAACAGAGCTGCTGTGTAAATACCATATAACGAAAGAGAAGTCTTTGAAAAAGAAAAGTCTCTACTATTACTTCGTCATTTTTGTTTTTGCTGTAGGTGCAGCTGCTGGAGCAGTGATGAGTATGCATATAGGACTGCGCTCGATATGGGCCGCAGGGCTGCTTTTGTTTGCAGGATTTATTTTAATGTTTATTAAGGAAGAAGAAAAAACTTTCCACGCTGATTAATTCCGGTTCATCTTCAAACTGGAATTAATCAGGGGTGGATGTTCTTTTTTAAAGTATATGAATCTTATATTTTTCTAACCAGTAGTTGACCTGAAGCATATAAGCCAGCATTTGAGGACCAGCCATCAGCTGGCCATACCATGGTTTTCCGTAATCTGACGGACTGTTTAAAAATGCGTGGACCTTTTTTGTATCAAGAAGTGTTCTTATTGGCGCATTTGGTTCTGCAAGGACTTCTTTTAACTGGTTGCCTAATAGTTTCTCATATCCAGGATCATAAGTTTTAGGGTAGGGACTTTTTTTCCGCCACAGTATATCTTTGGGCAGCAGACCTTCTCCTGCGTGGCGAAGCAGGCCCTTCACAATGCCGTCAGTACATTTCATATGCCAAGGTACATTAAAGACATATTCTACAATCCGGTGGTCTGCCAGAGGGACTCTGGCTTCCAGTCCGCTGTACATGCTTGTGCGGTCCATTCTGTCCAAAAGAGTGACCATGAACCAGCGCAGATTCAGATAAGAAATTTCTCGTCTTCTTTTTTCTTCCGGGGTATCTTCCGAAAAAACAGGAGTTTCACTAATTGTCTTATCATAGGCAGCGCGGGCGTATTCTTCCATATGCAGGTCGTGAACTAAACTGTCAGATAATAAGACCTGTCGTGGCGTCATACTGTCAGACCATGGAAACGCATTGGTCTCAAACGCTTTGGCACTATGGAACCATGGATACCCCCCAAAGATTTCATCTGCGCATTCGCCTGTCAGTGTAACTTTGTTGTATCCGGTTACTTTGGAACAGAAATATAGCATAGAGGATTCAACATCTGCCATACAGGGCAGATCTCTGGCATCCACAGTTTTGAACAGGCAATCCAGCTGATCTTGATTGCTGCATTCTAAAAAGCGATGGTTTGTTTGGGCAAATTCCACCATTTGCTCCACATATGGGCGATCCTGACTGGGCTGAAAAGAGTTGGATTTAAAAAACTTATCATTATTTACAAAGTCAAAAGAAAAGGTATTCAGCATTTTGCCCTGTTTTTTTAATTCTCTGGAACAGATGGCAGTAACAAGGCTGCTGTCCAAGCCACCAGATAAAAAAGTGCTGATGGGTATATCTGAAAGCATCTGCTTTTTCACTGCGTCTTCTACCAGCCAGGCCGTTTTTTCAATCGTTTTTTCCAGGGAATCTTCATGGGGAGCACTTTTTAATTTCCAGTAAAAGCTCTCGGTACGTCTGATAGGATCAAAGGTGATACACTGTCCTGGAAGAACTTCAAGTACTCCTTTAAATACGCCTTTACCATAGGTTTTTGCGGGTCCTATGGCAAAAATCTCACAAAGCCCTTCTCTGTCCAGCATAGGTGTTACTCCGGGGTAAGCTAGAATTCCTTTGATTTCTGATGAGAAGATAAGTGTCTTATCATGCATGGCATAGAACAGAGGCTTTACGCCTAGTCTGTCTCTGAACAAATGGAGTTCACCGGAGGCAGAGTCTCGCAAGGCAATGGAGAAAATGCCATTCAATTTTTGGATATACTCTTTACCATGAAGCATATATCCTTCTAAAATCACTTCTGTGTCACTGGTAGTCTCAAAAACTGCTCCTTCGCTGATTAGTTCTTTTTTAAGTTCATCCATATTGTAAATTTCACCATTAAATACAATCGTACACTCCCTGCCATTATGCCGGTGTACCATAGGCTGCTGTCCTGTCACCAAATCAATAATTTCCAGTCGGACATGAGCAAGACCACAGCGCTGGTCTAAGTAGATTCCACGGTCATCAGGACCTCTTCGCTTTTGGGCATCGTTCATCTTTTCTAAAATGGATTTCCACTTATGTTCTTCACTGGTGTAATCCATATGGGGGTTAAAAAATCCTGCAATTCCACACATGTTTTATTCTCCTTTTTCATATAAATATGATAACCTTCTTTACTGCATTCAAACAAAAAGTTTAAAAATAATGAGGAACTGCATTTCATTTGTTATTGGATGACAGGCTGGTACTGTCTGCCTTCTAGGGCAGCCTCAAGAGCGGGTATCAATAATTCTGTGTGTGCGATCATAGAATTAGGTTTTGTCTGAGGGTTATCCTGACCAAAAGGAATAAAGTACACATTTTTGGCATTCAGCAGTAAACCAATATTTTTCATGTTCATCCCAAGAGCATCATTGGTAGAAATGGAAATAAGCAGCGGTTTGTCGTTTCTCAGGTGCGCTTTAGCAGCCATTAGTACCGGGGTGTCAGTAATGCCATTAGCAAGTTTTGCTATGGTGTTGCCTGTGCATGGAAAGAGAACAAGTATATCCAGCAGACTTCCAGGTCCTATTGGCTCAGCTTCGGATATGGTCATCATTGGCTTTACCCCAGTAATTTCTTCTGCCTTTTCAACAAATGATTCTGCTCTTCCAAAACGGCTGTCTATACTGGCGGCAGCATCCGAAAAAATTGTCTGTACAAGTGCTCCTTCATTCACCAATTTCTGAAGTTCGGTAAATACTTTTTCGTAAGTGCAGAAGGAGCCGGTCAATGCAACTCCAATGGTTTTTCCTTCTAAATACATCTTAATCACTCCTTCTAAATTTTAAGATTGTTCTTCCTGGATTAATATAGTTTCGATGGTTTCTTTTATCGCTTCCGCTGACGATGCCGGGGCGTATGTTCCGGGAAGACCAAGACATAAAGAAGCAGAAATGTTTAGTTTTTCGGCTTCTTTGTAATCCACACCACCGGGAGCGGATGCGATATCAATGATTGTGACAAAAGGGTCTAACATGCTTAAAATATCAGCAGTCAGAATCAAAGCAGGTATTGTATTAAAGATAAAATCATATTCTTTCATCTGGTCTTTCATCTGATTTAACGCGTTGGTGTAATCAAAAATGGATCTGGCATCATCTTGTTGTGCGGAATCATCGGTATAAACAGAAACATGACAGAACATTCCTTTTAAATAAGCTGATAGGGTCTTACCGCATCTGCCGTACCCTAACACTGCACATTTGCTCTGGTATAGATTTATAGGGCTTCTTGAAATTGCTTCACAAATAGCGCCTTCAGCTGTTGCAAAAGTGTTAAATAATGTTAGTTTTTCATTTTCCATTAAATCAAAAACAAAAACTCCTTTTTGTACTGCTTCTGCTTTGAAGGCCGCAGGAATACAACCCGCAAAAAAATACTGTCCTGATTGTAATACAGAAAGGAGTGTTTTCAGGGACAGTGTATTTTCCAGAGCCGTCTGGTTAAGATCAATACCGTTTTTGCTAAATGGAATGGGACAAATTATACAGCGGGAGTGCATACATGCACGTTCCAGAGAAGAGGCAGGTTCTGCGGAGGCTGATGTAGGAACGGACATAAGAGCATAATGACAGACTCTTGATTGTGTAGAACTAAGTTCCTTTGCCAGATATGTCTGGCGCATATCTCCCCCGATGACCGCATAATCGTATTGCGGATATTTCATGTTGAAACTCCTGACAAAATACAATTTTATTTATTATATGCAAAGAGAAAAATATGTGCCATTTTTTTCAAAAGGACAGAAAGGTCTTTTGGATTAAAGCTTTTCTTCCAAATCAATCATATAGAATACAAGCATAAAATACATAAAGGTCTGATAGTCATCTAGTTTAAGATCAAATAACTCTTCGATCTTATGGATACGGTACAGCAAAGTATTACGGTGAATATGCAGGGCCTTTGCCGTTTCTAATGTGTTTTGAAGGTGGTGTATATAACATTTCAAGGTATTCAGCAGGGCAGTTGAATTGGCTGTATCGTACTGCCGTATTTCTTCGATGACATGGGGAAGATAATTACATTTCGGCATCTCCTTGACCCGGGGAAGTAAAATCGCAGGCAGCAGATAATTATGATATGAATGAATAAGCTTATCCGGATCAAGGAGACCGCCCATATTCATTGCATTTTCAGCCTGTATCTGATAACTGGAAATATCCAGCAAATGATGAAAAGTATTACTTATGCCGCATTGGGCACGAAATTTGTGCAGTGTCGATTTCAAAGAAAGCACCGTTTCATTAAGACCTGACTTCCCTTTGTAATGATAAAACAATACATACAAAATATTGTTTTGAATGAGCATGATCTGACTGGTAGAGTGTAGTTGAATAGATTTATAAATATAAGACAAGACGTTCTTCTCCTTTTTATCCAGGGTGCTGATCGCTGTAATCTGATACGGCCCAGGCAGTTCACAACCCATGTCTTTAAACCAGGTAATAAGCTGGATCTGGGTCTTTATCCTGTTGTTGAATAATTCACTGGCAAATACTTTCTGGTAAGTATGATGAAGGCTGCTTTCTGATCTGTTCTCACTGAAAAAGAAAGAGCAGATATTCATAATAGTATCCATTGCTTTCATTCGGTCAGGCGTTAAATCTTCATAGCTGCAGTTCATGGTAACATAGCCTTCCACAATATTATTTACTTTTACGATGCCCTGTATTTTAGGACGGTCTTTACAGGACCCCCAGTCTACAATGTAAGGTGCTTTTTGATTATCTACAGATTGGATGATACCATCTTCATATAAGTTAGCCACCATATCTGTCTCATAGCCTTTGTGTTCAAGCAGATAATCCCACATGTAATCCCCTGTAGGTGAATTGGGAGAAATTCCAAGTACATTATATAAAATATCTACAGTAAGGATGGGGACGCCTACAATTTCATAACAGATATCCATAAGAGCCTGAATATTTCTGCCGGGAAGAAGCCTGTATATTTCTTCATACAGTTTGGTGAAATCTAATGTGTTTTCCATTTAATCTCCTTATATTTTATCTGTAGTTTCACAGATTTTAGCGATATTAGGTGGTGACATTTTATACATCATGTATTCTTATTATATATCAAGAAAAAAGATTTACAACAAGGCAAGGATCAAAAATACCAGAAAAAAATAACCAATATATATACCGTTGTGCAAACTAACAAAAACAAGCATATATGTTTTACAGAAATGATAATGTATAGTATAAAAGCTTGTTATATAATTAACAAAAAAGTGTCCAAAAGCAGAAAGTCTGCTTTTTTGCCGCAAAGGAGTTGTATTTATTGAGGCAAAGGACAGTTAGGAGGAAAGTATGTTTGATTTAACAGGAAATGTGGCAGTGGTAACAGGGGCTTCTGCGGGACTTGGACGCCAGTTTGCATTGGCATTGGCAAAGCAGGGAGCAGATATTGCTATTCTTGCCAGAAGAAAGGAAAAATTGGATGGCGTTAGAGAAGAGATTAGAAAACTGGGAGTAAAATGCCATGCAGTAGCGTGTGATGTAACAGACACAAAACAGATTCAAAAAGCTGTTGAAGAAGTAGTCTCTGTGTTGGGAACCGTTGATATTCTGGTAAATAATGCAGGTGGAGGAAATTGCATTCCGCTGGAGGATTTTCCGGACGAGGAGTGGAGAAAGGTGCTTTCACTGGATTTGGATGGCGCCTTTTACTGTATGAAATATTTTGGCAGGATAATGCTGGATAAAGGGTATGGACGTGTCATTAATATCGCATCAATTCTTGGAAAAGGCGGCTTAAAAGAACTTCCGGTCATTGCTTATGCATCTGCCAAAGGCGGTGTGATCAATATGACCAGACAGGCGGCTACAGAGTGGGCGACAAAAGGAGTAACAGTAAATGCATTGTGTCCGGGATTTTTTGCATCAGAGGCAAACGGCCCTGAGGCTATGGATACCATGAATGATTTCATTGCCACACGATCAGCAATGAGCCGTCCGGGAAAAGAGGGGGAACTAGACTCCTCTATTGTTTATCTGGCGGCAAAGGAATCCAGTTATGTGACCGGTACTATTCTTACCTGTGACGGTGGATGGACCGCAATTTAGCTATAAAAAAATTGAGATAAAAGCAAAGAGGATAAACAAGTCCTCTTTGCAGCAGTTAAGAAGGAGAAAGAGATGAATTACGATTATACAAAATTATGGCAGCCAATGCAGATTAACGGGATGAGGCTGAAAAATAGAATTATGATGTCTGCCATGGGAACTTTTACACCTATGCAGGATGGTACAGATAGTGAAGAAGGCATTCGTTATTATGAAGAAAGGGCAAAGGGCGGAGTTGGACTGGTGATGACAGGCGCCATGTTTTTAAATGAAAAGACTGCTCAAGGCGGACCTACAATGGGAATTCATTCAACAAGAGCCATACCAAAGGCTACTGTTCTTACTGAACGGGTACATAGATGGGGCGGTAAAATCTGTCTTCAGTTTAGCTGCGGGACTGGAAGAAATGGAATGCCGGATATCGGCGAACGGGTGCCTATTTCATCTTCACCAAACCCTTCATTTTATAATCCTGAAATGATCTGCCGTCCACTGGAGACAGAAGAAATCAAAGAAATTATGAAGGATTTTTCAACGGCAGCACAATTTGCAATCAATGCAGGTTTTGATGCCGTGGAAGTACACGGCCATGCCGGTTATCTGATTGACCAGTTCATTTCTCCACAGTGGAACAACAGAACAGATGAATATGGCGGTTCATGGGAAAACAGAGCCCGGTTCGCAACTGAAATCGTGGAATCTATCCGTAGTGTGGTGGGGGCTAAATTTCCTGTTATATTCCGTATATCTCTGGATCATATGTATCAGGGCGGAAGGACGCTGGAGGACTCTATGCCAATTATTGAATTGCTGGAGAAAGCGGGAGTAGATGCCCTTGACATCGATACAGGATGTTATGAAACTATGGATTATATATTTCCAACCAGTTATACAGGTGAGGCATGTATGGCTTATATTTGTGAAGAGGCACGTAAACATGTCAGTATACCCATTATCAATGCAGGCAATCATTCCATGGAAACTGCAGTTGAGTTATTGGAGTCAGGTAATGCGGATATCATCAGCTTTGGCCGTCAGCTGATTGCAGATCCATATTTCCCCAATAAACTTAAAGCCGGTCACAGAGAGGATGTCCGCCCATGTCTGATTTGTAATGAAGAATGTATCGGGAGAATTTTCAAGAGACTTGCACAGATATCCTGTACAGTAAATATACAGGCGTGTATGGAAGGAGCTATGGAAATCACAAAGCTTCCGGAAAAGAAAAAAGTAGTTGTTATCGGTGCGGGCCCCGGTGGTCTTGAGGCAGCAAGAGTTGCCGCCCTTAGAGGATGCAAGGTAACTATTTATGAAGCAGTAGATCGAGTGGGAGGAACTTTTGTATCTATTGCAAGTCCTTCTTTTAAAGTTAGACTTAGAGAGCTGATTAAATGGTATGAGGTACAGCTGGAAAAACTGGGAGTTGAAATTAAGCTTAATACGAAAGTCAGCCCAGAAGATGTCTGTCTTATCACTGCCGATGAAATCTTTGTTTCTACAGGTTCCCTGCCGATCGAGCCTCCTATTGAGGGTATACATCACCCTAAGGTAATCGATGTGACCCAGGGACACCTTCATGGTATAGAAGGGCAAAATGTTGTGATCTGTGGAGGCGGGTTATCTGGATGTGATACTGCTCTGGAACTGGCAATGGAAGGCAGAAAAGTCACCATAGTGGAAATGCTGGACAGTTGTGCCAGAGATGTGATGATGATCAATAAAATCAGTCTGGACAGAATGCTTGCAGAATATAAAGTAGATGTCAGAACAAGTGCAAAAGTAATCAGTATTACGGATGAAGGCGTCAAAGTAAGAAAAGCAGATCAGACGGAAGAAATTATTGCGGCTGACAAGGTGGTGACTGCCTTTGGTCAAAGGCCGAATAATGGTATTGCAGATGCAATTGCAGAAAAATATCCTATAAAGACTACATTGATTGGAGACTGTCAGAAAGTAGGAAAAGTGGGAAATGCAATTAGGGACGGTTTCTACGCCGCAATGGCATTGCAGTAAATGTATTGAGGAATTTTATCGTTACTTCTTTATTCTGTGTTTATGGACATTTTATAAGCTTGGGTGTAAAATGGATATAAAATAAAGAAGAAAGGATGTATGTAGATGAATAATCTTTTTGATTTAACAGGTAAAATAGCAGTAGTAACAGGTGCAAGTTCCGGACTTGGAGCAGATGCTGCATTGGCATATGCAAAGGCAGGAGCAGATGTGGCATTACTCGCAAGACGAGTGGAAAAACTGGACAATGTAAAAGCCGAAATTGAAAAAACGGGCAGAAAAGCAGTAGTAGCGGCCTGCGATGTGACAAATGAAGAAAGTGTAAAGACAGCTGTTGAAAAGGTGTTAAATGCCTTTGGACATATTGATATCCTGCTGAATAACGCTGGCATTGCCGTAAGAGGCGGTGTGGACAGTATGACAGTAGAGGACTGGGATAAGGCTTTTAATACAAATGTAAAAGGTATTTTTTTGGCAAGTAAGTATATAGTTCCTCATATGAAAGAACAAGGCTACGGAAAAATCGTTAACATAGCATCTGTCAATGCAGTTGTGGCAGATAAGTCAGACATATTTATCAGACACTCGTATAATTCTTCTAAGGCAGCAGTAGTAGGTCTCACAAGAGGGATGGCCGCTTCTTATGCTCAATTTGGTATTACCGTAAATGCAATTGGACCGGCACTTTTTGAGAGTGAGATGACCAGTTCAACTTTATTTAAATCTGAGGATTTTCTTAATAGTTATAATTATGTAAATCCTGCAGGACGCCCGGGGAATCGGGGAGAACTAAATGGAACAGTGCTTTATCTATCTACAGATGCATCCAGTTATGTACAGGGGCAGTTTATTATTGTAGATGGTGGCGGTGCTCTGGTATAAGCATTTAAACCACCGGCATTTTGGAAAAGAGCCGGTGGTTTTTTTGACAGGATGCTTTATGAGGGCTGCGTTCGTGTTACATATTGTAACATATTTACCTTAAAGCACTTGACGAAATTATTTTTTAGAGCATATAATGAAAGAAATAGAACCCAACATGCCGTTTGAAAAACGGATTTCGTTGGGTCTTTTAATTATTACGAAGAAAAATGAAAAATGTGCGGGAGGATACAAGTGATGAAAAGAATGTTATTGGGTACCAGCAGTCTTGAAGTCCCTGTAATTGCGGCAGGCTGTATGAGAATAAACACTCTTGACGAAGAAAATGTGGAAAATCATATCAACAGATGTATGGAGTTGGGGATAAATTTCTTTGAACATGCGGATATCTATGGGGGAGGAAAATGTGAGTCTCTGTTTGCGGAAGCGTTTGAAAGAACAGAATTCAGACGTGAAGACATTGTACTACAGTCTAAATGTGGTATAATACCTGGCGTAATGTACGATTTTTCCAAGAACCATATTATAAAGTCTGTAGAAAACAGTCTTAAAAGACTTAATACCGATTATCTTGATGTACTGGTTCTCCATCGACCGGACGCACTGGTTGAGCCGGAAGAAGTGGCAGAAGCTTTTGATCTATTGAATGCATCAGGTAAAGTCAGAAATTTCGGCGTATCCAATCATAAGCCTATGCAGATAGATCTTCTGAAAAAATACATTAAACAGGATATTATCACAAATCAGCTGCAGTTCAGTATACCTTTTTCTAATATGGTAAGAAATGGTCTGGAGGTAAATATGCTGACAGAAGGTGCAGTGGATCGGGATGGAAGCGTTCTGGACTACTGCCGACTGAACGATATGACTATACAGGCATGGTCTCCCTTCCAGTATGGTTTTTTTGAAGGTGTATTTATTGGAAGTGATAAGTATCCTGAATTAAATCAGCAATTAGAAGAACTTGCTGAACGGTATGATGTAACACCAACCACCATAACAGCAGCATGGATGCTGAGACACCCTGCACATTTACAGATGATAGCCGGAACAACAGATCCAGGTCGTCTGGAAGAGATAGCCATGGGCAGTGAAATTACGTTAAGCCGTGAAGAGTGGTATAAAATATACTTAAGTGCGGGAAACATACTTCCGTAATATATAAAATCAAACATATTTGCAGATAGTCAGGTTGAGTATAAATCTCTAGCATAACCTGGCTATCATTTCTTTTTTTCTGTATTAAAGTATAATAATTCTTATTTTTTTCCCAATAGCAAAAATAACACTTTACTTTGACGTGACGTCAACTGATATAGTTGGTTTACCGGAGTTAAAAAAATGATTTAAGGAGGTGGACTCTTATGGAGTACAGTATAAAAAGGTTATCTGAAATTGCCGGTGTCAGTACGCGTACGCTGAGGTATTATGATCAGATTAATTTACTGAAACCGGTGGGGATTCGTGAATCTGGCTATCGCTATTATGATGAACACGGGTTGAATTTGCTGCAGCAGATTCTATTCTATAAAGAAAATGGTCTAAAATTAAGTCAGATTTCGCAAATACTTCATGGCGAAAATTTTGATATAATCACTGCTCTTTATGATCATCTGGAGGAGCTGGAAAAGCGGCAAATTCAGATAAACAACATGATAACAACGGTAAAAAAATCTATTTTATCAATGAAAGGGGAAATTACAATGAGTAATGAAGAAAAATTTGAATCTTTGAAAAAAGATTTAGTATCTGATAATGAGCGGAAATATGGAGAAGAGGTAAGAAGCAAATATGGAGATGTGGAAATGGAGGCGTCCAGTCGCAAGATGATGGACATGACAAAGGAGGATTATGATCGTTTTCGTAATTTGGAGGAAGGTATTAAAATAAAGCTGGAGGAAGCGGTAAGAGCTAAAGAAAGCCCTCAACATGAGTCCGGCAAAGAGATTACCGGACTCCATAAAGAGTGGCTGAGTATGACACTGAAACATTATTCAGCATCTGTTCATAAAGGTATTGCACAAATGTATGAGGCAGACAGCCGGTTTACAAAATATTACGATGAAAATGTTGAAGGCTGTGCTAAATATTTGAATGAAGCAGTGAACTACTGGGCAGAAAAAATATAAAATTCAAATATACGTTTTGACGAAAAAACATTTGGAGAGATACGATTATTTAAAGTATTTCTCCTTCTGTTGAAATTGTTACCACCTGCCATGGAATCATTTTACCGCTATTCATGAGTGCTGTTTTCACCGCTTGTTCCAGTCCGCCGCAGCAGGGAACTTCCATGCGGACAATGGTTACATTCTTAATGGAATTAGTACGGATGATCTCGGCCAGCTTATCAGAATAGTCCACCGAATCTAGTTTAGGACATCCGATTAATGTGATTTTTCCGGCCATAAAATCTTGATGAAAATTAGCGTAAGCGTATGATGTACAATCAGCGGCAATAAGGAGCTGTGCATTTTCAAAATAAGGTGCATTCACAGGGACCAGTTTTATCTGAACAGGCCATTGGCGAAGCTGTGACGAGGCAGCCGAAGGAGCAGTAAAGCTGTTTTTTTGTACCGGGGTATGATGAATTGCCTTGGCACGTGATCCGGGACAGGTAAAGGGGTGTGGCTGTTCTGTCTTTGCTTTCTGATTACGTTCAACTGCCGCAGCATCATATTCAGCAGCTTCTCTCTCTACAAAGGTAATAGCCCCTGTAGGACAGGTAGGAAGACAATCACCCAGACCGTCACAATAATCATCTCTTAACAATTTTGCTTTTCCATCTATCATGCCTATGGCATCTTCATGACAGGCATCGGCGCAGAGACCGCAGCCGTTGCATTTTTCTTCATTAATTTCTATAATTCTTCTTATCATTTTTATGACCTCCTGTTTAAATAGCTTGCGTTTATATTGGCATTGTACTATATTGAAGAAAGAAATAAAGTTGTTTTTACAACATAATGGAGAAAAAAATATGGATTATAAATTTATTGCAAGCACAGGACTATTTTCAGGTGTTACAGAAAAAGAAACACAAGAGATGATGAAATGCCTTGGAGCAGAGGAAAAAAAATATCCGAAAGATTATATTATATACCATATGGGACAGAAGGTTCACCGTATGGGACTTCTTCAAAAAGGCGGCGTTAATATAGTCAGGACGGATGTTTGGGGAAATGAAAATATTATTGGTCATATTCAGCCGGGAGAGGTGTTTGCTGAAACTTATGCATGTAATCCTGATGAGCCTATGATGGCGGATGTGATTACCACATTGGAATCAGAAGTGCTGTTTCTTGATGTAGGAAGGGTTATAAAGACATGCCCCTCTTCATGCCGTCATCATGAAAGACTAATTCGTAATCTTCTCATTACGATGTCTTCTAAAAACTTAAATCTGTCCAGAAAAATAAACCATATAACCCCCAAGACAATTCGGGAGAGACTGTTGTCTTATCTGTCTTGGGAAGCTGTTAAACAAGGGGGAATGGAGATAGACATCCCGTTCAGCAGGCAGCAGCTTGCAGATTTCCTTTCTGTTGACAGAAGTGCGCTTTCCAGTGAACTATCTAAAATGCAGAAAGAGGGGCTGCTCACTTACCGTAAAAACCATTTTGTGCTGTTAGAGGTAAGAGTTGATGATGAATATTTCAAGTGGAAAGATTAAGGTCAGTTATTGATTAATCTGCTGCATTGTTTTCATTAACTCTATATCATCTTCTTTTAACTTAATATTGGAGCAGTAATTCTTACCATCAGGTGTGGTAACGTTTATTTCAATAATAGTACCCTCTGTAAGCGCATTATTTGATACTGTTTTAATAAAGGGGGAAAGTTTTGGATGATTACTGTAAAAACGGTCCAGCCCGTTTTTAAACTTTTGAAGCATGGTAATTTGATTTAAATTAAGATTCATTTATATACTCCTTTGATAGCGTTTATTTCATTAATACTATAAAGTATTCGAAAAAAAATAACAAGTTCTCAGTAACAAATCTTTAATTAAAAAAATAAAAAATATAAATTACTATTGCCAAATGATACTAATTATGTTATGATATTATTCGTGTCAAAGATGACGCGGGTGTAGTTCAATGGTAGAACACTAGCCTTCCAAGCTAGATACGTGGGTTCGATTCCCATCACCCGCTTGAAAAGAGCCTTATATTCAACTCGGTTTTCCGGTTGGTGTAAGGCTTTTTATTTCATCGTAAATTACGTCTTATGAAATAAAAATCCTCCGGGGGATCGCACTGCGGCGTAGAGGAGAATGTTGCTTGTTTGCAACACGCCGCAGGCGTATAATCACGCAGGCGTGATTCTTTCTTGTTTAATTTCGAAAAGTGAGTTGTGAAGTTGCTATATTTAAAGTATAATAATTTTGATTTGCATGTAGAGGGAAAGGAAACAAAAGAAAAATAATAAGGATATACATGTTTTGCAAGATTAAGGAAAAGAGGGATAAAATGAACTGGTCCGACAATATATTGATTAAAGCGTTGAGCCGTATATGTGATTTTATGCTGCTTAATATCATGTGGGTGTTCTGCTCAATTCCTGTGTTTACATTAGGGGCTTCGACCACTGCCTTATATACTGTAATGATGAAAATAGTAAGAAACGAAGAGGGGTACATCGTTAGAGGATTTCTAAAGGCATTTAAAGAGAATTTCAAAAAAAGCACTATTTTATGTCTGATTCTGATTGTGGCAGGAGTCGTTATCGGAGCAGATCTTTGGTTTTCTCTGACCATGAAATCTGATTTACGTCTTGTTTTTCAATGCATATTTTTGTTACTTTCCTTAATTTGGCTCTGTACAGTAATTTATGTGTTTCCATTGACTGCATGCTATGAAAATACCATAATAAACACCATAAAGAATGCACTGTTGCTATCCGCTGCAAAGTTACCTTATACAATTCTCTTGCTGATTATAACAGCAGGTCCGGTAATCTTTACCTTCTATAACTCGAGAAATCTCGTAATAGGAACAGCTTTGTGGATTAGCATAGGGGTGTCCCTGGTGACCTGGCTGAATTCATTTATACTACATAAAGTATT